>Ga0302178_10000697_pt1 | contig 29621 bp, 20 predicted proteins | sample I_Palsa_E1_3_FD_198790 | JGI IMG/M metagenome (GOLD analysis project Ga0302178, IMG submission 198790) | Peat permafrost microbial communities from Stordalen Mire near Abisko, Sweden - I_Palsa_E1_3 | ecosystem: Environmental > Terrestrial > Soil > Palsa > Peat permafrost | place: Sweden... | reverse complement strand
TCTTTGAATTCGACTGAATACGTTTGCTTTTGCTTCAACATGCACCTCTGACTTCTTTAATTTAAGAAAATTCAGAGGCGACAACTAGTCTGACACAGGGGGTTTGTAAGGTTGAGGTGGGAGTATTAAAAACGTGAGGTGCCGTGATTACCGCGAGTCGTGGGTGAGAGCTCGCTGTGTGCGTCTGAACAAACGGAGCAAGCCGTTCAGTCACATCCGGCGACTCGCTTCGCACGCGCGCGAAGAGGCGCGGCTTCTGCCCCGGCTGGGCGCCGAGGCAGGAATGAAAGCCCTCTTGTTCGGGCAGTCTTCGGGATGAACATCGTCATCGCAGGCCTAACACATAACCCTAGCTCGACGTACCCGCCGCCTTGGCCCGTGCCGTGTGCAATTTGTGGTAGCTGTCGATCAGGCGCTGGTGCCGATCGAGCCCCTCCAGTTTCATACTCGTTGGCGTCAAGCCGAAGAAGCGCACGCTGCCGTCCACTGCCCCCAACACCGCGTCCATCCGAGGATTGCCAAACATCCGGCGGAAATTAACCACGTAATCCTCTAATTCCAGATCGTCGTCCAGCACCACCTCCAGCACCACATTCAAGGCTTGATAAAACAATCCACGCTCGACTGTGTTGTCGTTGTACTGCAAGAAGGCGCCCACCAGCTCTTGCGCAGCCTCGAATTGCTGCAAGGCGAGCTGAATCAGCAGCTTCAATTCCAGAACGGTCAGCTGGCCCCAGGCCGTATTCTCGTCAAATTCGATACCGATCAAGGTGGCTATGTCGGAGTATTCGTCGAGCTCATTGTTGTCCAAACGCTCAAGCAATGCTTCCAGGCTGGCATCGTCCAGGCGATGCAAGTTCAAAATATCGGCGCGGAACAACAGTGCTTTGTTGGTGTTATCCCAGATCAAATCGTCTACCGGATACACTTCCGAATAACCCGGCACAACGATGCGGCAGGCAGTGGCGCCTAGCTGTTCATATACCGCCATGTACGCTTCTTTGCCCATGTCTTCGAGAATGCCGAACAAGGTCGCGGCTTCCTCGGCATTGGAGTTGTCGCCCTGGCCGGAGAAATCCCACTCGACAAAATCGAAATCGGCTTTGGCGCTGAAAAAGCGCCACGACACCACACCGCTGGAGTCAATAAAGTGTTCGACAAAGTTATTGGGCTCGGTCACCGCGTTACTGGTAAAGGTGGGCTGAGGTAAATCGTTGAGGCCTTCAAAACTGCGCCCCTGTAGCAATTCCGTAAGACTACGCTCCAGCGCCACCTCGAGACTTGGGTGCGCTCCAAACGAGGCAAACACACCACCCGTGCGCGGGTTCATCAAGGTGACACACATCACCGGGTAGCTTCCACCCAGCGACGCATCCTTGACCAGCACCGGAAAGCCCTGTTCTTCCAAGCCCTGAATGCCGGCCAGAATGCCAGGATATTTCGCCAGCACTTCATGCGGCACATCAGGCAATGCGATTTCGCCTTCCAGAATTTCGCGTTTTACCGCCCGTTCGAAAATTTCGGACAGACATTGCACCTGCGCTTCGGCCAGCGTATTGCCGGCACTCATGCCATTGCTGACGTACAGGTTTTCGATCAGATTGGACGGAAAATACACTACCTCGCCGTCCGACTGCCGCACATACGGCAGCGAACAGATACCGCGCTGCACATTGCCGGAGTTGGTGTCGAACAGATGCGAGCCACGCAGTTCGCCATCGGGATTGTAAATTTCTAGGCAGTACTCATCGAGAATTTCCGACGGCAACGCATCTTTGGGACCCGGCTTAAACCAACGCTCATTCGGATAATGAACAAACGGCGCATGGGCGATGTCTTCGCCCCAAAAATGACCACCATAGAAATGATTGCAATTCAGTCGCTCGATAAACTCGCCCAAGGCCGACGCCAATGCGCTTTCCTTGGTCGATCCCTTACCATTGGTAAAACACATCGGCGAGTGCGCGTCGCGGATATGCAGCGACCATACATTAGGAACGAGATTGCGCCACGAGGCGATTTCAATCTTCATGCCCAAGCCCGCCAACACCGCCGACATATTGGCGATGGTTTGCTCCAGCGGCAGATCCTTGCCCGCAATATAGGTGCTCGCATCAGAAGCTGGCGTCATAGTCAGCAAGGCCTGAGCATCGGCATCCAAATTCGCGACCTCTTCAATCACAAACTCGGGCCCGGCTTGCACGACTTTTTTCACCGTACAACGATCAATAGAACGCAAAATACCCTGGCGGTCTTTGGCGGACATATCCGCCGGTAACTCGACCTGAATCTTGAAAATCTGCCGATAACGGTTTTCCGGGTCAACAATATTATTCTGCGACAGTCGGATATTTTCCGTCGGAATATTGCGAGTGACGCAGTACAACTTCACAAAGTAAGCCGCACACAAGGCCGACGAGGCCAAAAAGTAATCGAACGGGCCTGGCGCCGAACCATCGCCCTTATAGCGGATAGGTTGGTCGGCCACCACAGTGAAATCGTCGAATTTGGCTTCAAGACGAAGCTTATCGAGAAAATTGACCTTAATTTCCATGGGGGAATTCCAAAAGAGTGCTCAAAATGAATCGCCTTGCGTTGCAGCGCAGCCGTGTTCGCCATGATACCTGACGTCCAAATGGATGCGATCGCGGCGGTTGGCGACCAATCTCGCCATTCTTAGACCAGAGCCGTTACCCGAACACCACGCGCGTGGCCGCTGGCGGATGCGCCGTCGGATAATAATTTTTCCCGGTGGGTGGCTGCAGCGTCAATAGCCGTGGCCGCACCCCTTTGGCGCTCATTGTCAGCGCCAGTGCCGCGCAAAACTGGACCATCTCCATCCACACCAGATGATAGCCAATGCAGACATGGGGGCCACCGCCGAACTGCAGCATCTCGCTGGGCTTGATGCTCTCGCCCCGGCCCAGCCAACGTTCCAGATCGAACTCGTCCGGTCGATCGTATAACTCAGGGTGACGCGACAAGTGAACGACTGGAATGGTCAGGTGCGTGTCTGCCGCCACCACCCGCCCACCCAGTTCGAAATCGACCACGGCGCGCCGGGGCAGCATAGTCGTGGCGGGATGAATGCGCAAAGTTTCTCTGAATAGCGCTTCGGCAACGGGGAAATCGGCGAGATCCGGCGGGCTGCGAGGCACCGAGCCGATGCGCTTGACCTCTTCGCACAAAGCATCCCAAACCGCAGGCCGCTGTGCCAGTTCGATAACAACCCAGGCCATGGTCGAGGCCGTCGTCTCGTGACCCGCCAATATCAGCAAACGCAAATTGGCAAGCAAATCGGTATCGGACAGTTGGCCATCACTGTGGTCGAAAGAACGTACCAAAGCGGCTAATAGACCGGGGCCGTCGGGCTGCCAGCGCGCGTCCCGGATAAAGCCCTGCAGTTGTTCGTCAATCCACGCGCGTGCGCGGCGACCACGGTAAAGCGGCATTCCCGGCAAATCGATCGGAGGCGCGATCACAAGCTGCAGGAATTGCCCATATTTCTTGCGCCAAATGGAGAATTTCGTCTCTTCAATTCCCATCAGCCGGAACACCAAGGCCAGCATCAAATCGCCGGACTCCTGCAACAGATTTATTTCGCTCCGAGCATGCCATTCCGTGATCTTCCGTTCTATTATCCCGGCGAACAGCGGCCCCACTTCGGCCGCCGCCAAGCCCTTGGGCTGGAACGCTCCATTCATGGCGGCCCGGATGCTTCGATGGCGCGCGCCATCTTGCGCCACCACGGTATTGCCAAACATCTCAGGCACCATGTCCTCGATCACGCACGAGGTTGTTAGCTTGTTTTTGAACAGCGAAAACGCGTCGGGATGCAAACACACCAAGGAAAGTCCGGCCGGCCCGAAATCGAGCCAGAAGTGTGATCCCACATCCTGCCCGGCTTGTCGCAATAAATCCGGCAAATTGCGCACAATGGCCGGTAGGTGGCCGGCCAAAGGAAAAGCGCCGCGCACGATGGGAAAGCCTTGATGCACCCGCACTCGTCGGCTCAATGGATTAAGCAGCATCGGCTTACCTTCTAGGGTTGCATCATGTGATGGCGGATAAGTAGCGTTCACGCGAAGTGCTGTAATACAGCTCCCGCATTCTCCTAAATATTTCGGCCAGGCGGCGGAATGGATCATCCGGCGCCATATCCTCCATATCCTGGTCCAGCAGCCGCTCATAGCACCGTAGTTCCTCTTCGACGAAGGCGAGCGCGGGCACCCACGGCAGAAAACGTTCGACCACCGCGACGGCATTCGCCGCGCAAGCCTCGCGCCGGTCTTTGTCCAGCGAATGGAGATCGTTTTGCAATCTGCCGACGAGGCACAGATGACGCAGAAAAAGCAGGAAGCGAGGACATTCCCGGCGCACCGACATATGCAGCCCCCACAGCGCGGAAAGGGACGCCAGCACGCGCATAAAGCCAATGCTGTCGATGCCGTTCTCCAGATACTCGGCGTAAGACATTTCACGTTTTCCGCTCGACAGATCTGCCTCCGCTTGCAAAGCGCGGTAGTAAGTCACGCCGTATTCCTGCACCAGCGCAACATCCGTATCGGAATCTGCTTGCGTTGCCAGCAGATCCAACAGCGCCAGGTAACGTTCAGCTTCGGCCGTGCCGCCTGGACGCTTGCCGGACAGCGCCTGGCCGAGGGCATCCAGCTCAGCTTGATCCAATATGCGTTCGTCGAAACAATCATCCAGCCAAAAGAGCATCGCCATATCGAGGATGAAGGCGTAGCCGGCCTGTTTGTTTTGCGTGCCGACGCCCTGGATCATTCCGCCGAATTTGTCCTCAACACCCGTGAGAAACAGGCTGCCTCCCTGCAAGGCTTCGCTTACATGCGCGCGCGTAAATCCTTTGAGGCCCTGGCCCCACGTCAATAGGTCGGACAACAAATCATCAGGCATACTCAGGTTTCCTTCCCAAATCGTTCATCGACCGCCGCGATTCATAGCGACCAGCGGCTTGCCACCAACAAACCGACAAGCTCCACCACCCGCACCACACGCCGCGGGCAATAGAGCTCTTTGCCGATCCATAGCGCACGGATCGGCCTGGCATAGGGCACGTAAGCGCCCAGCATCCACTGGTAGGCTTTGCCCATCGCATCAGCAATCACGCGCGCCGGATTGTGCGGACTGGAAAGCATATGCAGAGACAGCACCGCATACGCGGTTTCCTCGAATGTGGGCATATCGCCGGCCCCCCAGCCGCCGCAAGCATGCTGTTGCGCCAGCACGCCCGCCAGCGCCCGCTCGTCGCTCCATGCAGGCCGACCATGCCCGAGTGCGGCAATGGCTTGCGAGGTCGGGTACAGCCAAGACGCATGCCACTTCTCGCCACTCCAAACGCCGTCGTCATCCCTGCTTTGTTCCAGATAAGCCTCGCCAGCCTCGATGGATTCTCCGATCAGGCGCAGCGCGTGAACGGCATGAATGGTGGTCGACAGCGCGGGGTTACGTTCACCGGGGTAGGTCAGGAATAGATTCCCCAGCGCAAAGTGATGTAGCGGGTTGTAAGGTAATACGTGACCGGTCATGGCGAGAACCGACATCACCACTGCCGTGTCATCGCCGTCGGGAGCAAAGTTCACCGCGGCGCCCAAGCCTTTCTCGTCGATGGCGCCGCGCAATGAGGTCACGATGCGCATAACCTCCGCCGCGAGTTCAGTGTGCTGCAGCACATCGCCCAAAGCGAGCGTATGCAGAATCCAGGACGGCTCAAACACATCAATCGGCCAGACATTCGGCACCACGCCGGCAATCTCGACGCCGGTGCCGGCAGAGGCTTGTTCGAGGTAGTGTTCGGCATTGGCAATCAGCGCTGCGTCGATTCCGGCGTGGCGTGCCGCATAGAGCCAGGCGGCCGTGGCCGACGGGCTGATGCCGACGCTGCCGCCGCGATCGAGCATGGCGACGCTGGGATTGCCGCCCCACGCCTCCCAGGAGTGCAATGGCGGACTGCCCACCGGGAGGGTTGCTTGACGCAACAAGGCCAGTTTTTTTTCCCCCAGCTGGACCAGCGCATCGTATTGTTTCGCGGGCAGCGCGAGGCCAACCGCATTCGCCTCGACCAGCAGACGAGGCAGGATTAATTCGATGCCAATCGGGATGTCCTCGGCTAACGGCGCCTGCCACAGCGCATCTTGCCCGTTCAGAAATTCAATGCCGGCGGCAATCGCGCTGCGATGCCGTGCGCCGTGATCGCGCGCGTGCAGCGCAAGAATCGCAGCGGCGGTCGGAACATCGCGGTACAGCGGATGCCCAGGTTCGCCCCAGCCGCCATCGCCCTGTTGTTGCGTTAGCAGCCAGCCATAGGCGCCCTCCAGATCCTGCTGCGGCGGGGCATAGCGCAGCAATTGCGCAGTGTCATAACTGGAGGGACCAACCTGTCCTCCATCGCCCACTTCGACAAGCAGCTGCCGCAGTTCAGTCATGATGCTGCTGGTCAGGGTAGGCATAATGGACGGCAATTCAGCTCTCATCAAGGTTAGGCACACTCCCGCGCCGGTTGTTGTAGCAGTCCGGCTTTTCCCGGGCCGGCCACGCCCCGGCAAAGCGCTTGGCTAAGCCAGTCGACGAAAGCCCCTTTGTGAGGGCCGACAGGAAGGGTCTCACCGATGTGCTCGAGACAAGCGTGGAATTTGGCGGCGGCGCTATCCAGCCCTTGGCGGCGAACGATATTGGGTCGGTCCAGCTGTGTGTCCATAGCACGTAATTTACCGAGCGCCTCGGCGCTGCCAACCGTGTCTGCGATATCGTCGGCGATCTGGTAAGCCTGCCCAAGCAGTTCCCCCACCTTCGCCCATGGGGCCGGGTCGGCGCCACCGGCCAAGGCGCCGCAGGTGGCCGCCGCCACAAACAAGGAGCCGGTCTTGTACTGGTGATAGCGGTCGATTGACACGTGCGTCATGGTCTCCATCGACTGTCCGGCGATCAGCCCATGACTGGGGCCGATCGCGTCCGCGACTACCTCGATCATGCGCAGGGCCAGTTCGGGCGCGGGCGCAGTCTGCCGACCGAGGTTTTTGAAAGCCAGCACGATTAAGGCATCGCCGGCCAGAACGGCGGTTGGCTCTCCGAACAAACGGTGCACCGTCGGTCTGCCGCGGCGCAGCGCGGCGTTATCGAAGCACGGCAGGTCGTCATGGACCAAGGAGGCGCAGTGCAGCAATTCGATTGCTGCCGCAGCGCTTGCGGCCAATTCCGGATGGCTTGAGCCGCACGCATTGAAGACTTTCAAGCAGAGTTTGGGGCGAATCCGTGCGCCGCCGGGAAAAACTGCGGCTTCTAGCGCTGCCCGCAGGTGAGTCGGTGACACGGGACTCAGACCACTATCCAGCGCGGCACGCAGCGCCTGCTCGATAAGTTCGTCGCTACCGCCAAGCAAATCGACTGGGTATTTCGACATCGGATGGCATCTCCACGGGTGGACGCTCAAGGATCAGCCCTGACCCCCTTATCTATGCGTCTAAACCATCCCAGTATGAACACTTGCCACCCCTTCACTGCGTCGTAGATTCGCCCCAGTGCCGTGCACTTCGCAGGCAGCGGCGCGATCGCTACAGCATGCTCTCCGGCACCAACGGACCGAGCAAATCGACCTCAATGCGCTCCAGCTCACTGGTGTTCGGCTCATGATCGATCAACTGCACATAATCTTCCGACGAGCCCACCCACTGAAGCTGATTGTGACTCGTCAAACGCACACGGTATGCGCTGCCCAAATCCGTCAGAGCAGTGACTTCCGCGCATAACTGGGCGCTATCCACGATGACCGCCACCTCGGTATTCAGGTTAGCTGAGCGATTATCGAGGTTCATCGAGCCGATAAACAGTGCCTGGTCGTCGACGATCGCCAATTTGGCGTGAAGCTGCGCTCGCGACGCACCAAAGTCGCCGAACCTGCCGCGCTTGAACGGCACGGTGGGATTCAGTTCATAGAGTTCAACACCCAAATGCAGCAGACGGTATCGATAACGGGCATAGCCAATATGGGCCAGGATGGTGTCGTTGGACGCCAGCGAGTTGGTAAACAACTGCAAGCGCACACCGCGCCGACGCATCTCGGCGATATGTGCGATGCCTTGCGGTCCCGGCACGAAGTACGGTGAGGTGGCGAGTACATCATGTTGCGCCGTGTCCACCAAGGCGGAAAATTCCCGGCGCACGGTATCGCCGTGATCGCGCCGGCCGGACCCTTCGATTTTCTCGGGCGCGTCCGCCACGACCCGTGCCGGAGCCTCAATCAGCGGCACGGAATCGCCACGCAATTGATCGACCAACGCTTCGTAGCGTTCCATGCCGAGATTCATTCCGGGGGGATCCGGTGGCATCAATACGACGGTCCGTTCCGTGAAATACTGATCGGATAGTCCGGCCGGGCTCGGCGGCACGATGGCCGCAACCGGATAGGCATAGGGGCTGTTCCAATACGCATCGAACGATTTCGACAGATCCCGCACCACGGCGCCGGCCGCGAGCAAATCGAGATCGAGGAAATTATGATCGGGCTTGGTCAGGAAGTATTCGCCCGCGATATTGCGTCCACCCATGATGGCAAAGGTGTTATCGGCGATAAACAATTTGTTGTGCATTCGATGATTGACGCGCTCCAGATCGTTCCACGAGCGCACGAAGCGCCAAGGGATCGAGGAACGCCCGGCCGGGAAGGGATTGAACAAACGCACTTCGACGTTGGGGGTGGCCGCGAACGACGTCAGCAGCGCATCTTCGCCCACCGTATGCAGATCATCGATCAAGACGCGCACCCGCACACCGCGCTTGGCCGCTTCATGCAAAACACGAAGAAAATACCGACCGGTCGTGTCGGCCGCGAGTTCGTAGTATTGAACGTCTAGTGTTTTCACGGCCCGGTCGGCGAGCGTGACGCGGGCAGCCATCGAGCCATAGGAAATCGGCAGGATTTGAAATCCGGAGCCGTTAGCTTGGCTGAGAGAATGGGCCGCCAGTTGCACCAATGGCGCGTCGGCCGGCGCATCGAGGGCCACCCTGGGCGCCTGCCGTTCAAGTGGCGGCAGTGAGGCACACCCAACAAGACTGACCGCGCACGCGGCCAGTATGCCGGCGGCAACCGATGCGACGGCGGGTCTGTGGCGCAGCATGGCGCCGACCAACGCTCGAACCGAGTCAACTGCCCGCAGCGTGTCAATATACCGAAATGCCCACGCAATAACGAACATGCCATCTACTCCGATGCATCGGGCTGGGGGCGCAATTCCGGGGACATACTACGTATGGTATGCACGGGATGCTTGGGCGATGCGTTTAACCGGCTCACAGCGCACGAGGAAAGTATAGGCGTCTCAGGAAAGTCTGCACAAGGCTTCGATGTTGTGCTGAAGCTTTCAAGCTAGATACCGCGACCCTAGCCAAGGGTGCGGAAACATCGTTGAGATGGGCCGCCGTGAGATCAAACCGACCTTGACGAATCCGATGCGTGAGCTCGATCTTGGGGATTGCGACAAAACCATTTTGTCGCCTAGAATTTGGAACTGTCACATAATGGATCCTTAGCGGTATCCTTAGTCGCCTTTTAGCCGGAAATAGCCTAACCGAGGTATTGCATGCTGCGAGTTTTCCCGACCTCCCTCCGATTACACCTATGCGGCTGGGCGAGACTGTTCTCTTTAGCACTCGCATCGGCCGCCATGACAGCCGTGCCGGCGCGCGCCCAGGATACGACGCCGACCGCCAGCCAGGCCCAGGCCGGAGATACCACGGCGTCGGGCGATGCATCCACGACCGCGCCATCTCAAGTGGCAAGCTTGCCGGTTGAACGGCAGGTAGCCTGGTTGAATCACGCGGCACGTAGCGGCGAGCTAGAAAAATTGGCTGACCCGCAACTCGTCGAACTATTTCAATCGCTGGCGCCCGATACGCTCTCGCGTTACGTTGAAGCGGGTAGCGCACACTACCGGGAATATGAGTTTCAGACCTATAGCCAACAACGCATCAAGGGCGTGTGGCAAACCCAACCGGCTCACATGCTGGTGCGCTATCGCCAGGATCCCCGGCAAGTCTACGTCAAGTGGTTAGCCGACGGCAGGAACGCCGGGCAAGAGATGATCTACGACGAAGCGAAAGACCCGAAGCAGCTCTACGCACATCAGGGTGGCGCGTTCAGTTTCGTGTCGATATGGACACCAATCGATAGCGGGCGGGCTCTGGCGCAATCGAATCATACGGTGCGGGAACTGAGCATCGGTTTCGTCACGGATTTATATCTGTCGGAGCTGAAAAAATATCGCGCGGCGGGCATCGATAAACCGGAGAAAATCGAAGTATTGACCGAGTCCGGCGAACGCGTCGTGGCGTTCACTTGGGAAACGCCCACCGGACAACCTCAGTACTACGCAAAGAAAGTGCGTCTCGGGCTCGACTTGCGGCGCCCTTTCTTCGGCACCAGCGAATCGTGGGATAACAACGGAGAACTCTTCGAGAAATTTACGTTTACCGACGTGATACCCAAACACTTCGACGAATCGACCTTCGACCCGAAGAACCCGCAGTATAAGTTCTGAGGGTATCGTCAAGCTGTTGCCAAAAGAACCCACATAAAATGTGGCTAGCAGATTTTATGTGGGTCCATGATAAAAAACGTTACTCGCCTTTTTCCGCGAGACCCAATTGATTGTTAACCGAAACTACACCGGCGACGCCCTGTGCCAGTTTTGCGGCTCGATCGCTTTGATCTTGCGTCTCAACCTGCCCAACCAAGGACACAGCGCCCTTTTTTGCCAGCACAACGATTTCTTCCGTCGGGATAGCAGGCTTTGCGGCGACCAACGCCTGACGAACCTTCTTCGCCAGTTGTCGATTGGCTACTCTCATCGACTTGGCCGTGGGCGCACCCATTGCCATCGAACCGCCTGTGTCGGTTTGCGCGAATACGCTGGCCGAGTTCAGCATCACAAAACAAGCACCCGCAACTACAGCGAATTTAAGTGTCTTCATCGAATATCCCCTCTTAGCATGCCCTTTTGAGGCCGTTAGTGTTAACACCTTCACAACATCAATCGCCCAACGCTGCGATATTCCCCTGGCAAAATCCCGGGAAATTTGAAATCGACCCATCTTCCGCATACGGAAAAATTAAATCACAGTATCACATTGATGCTCGGACAAGCAGCAAAATTGGTGAAACCCCCTAGTAGGCTTACTCAAAGCCATTGGCCTCTAGTCGGTTATCAGCGCTCGCTGTCGATGCGCGGCGACCCAGAGTACAAAATTTTCCGGGGTCAACGGTCGCGAAAAAAGATAACCTTGATATAAATGGCAGCCATGGCTGCTCAGAAAATCGCACTGCGCTTGAGTTTCCACACCTTCGGCGATGACGGTCAGATTAAGCACTTCGCCAATGTTGACGACGATCTGAGTCAAGGATTCCGCCATCTTGTTGTCGCCGATGCCCTGCACAAAGCTTTTGTCGATCTTCAGCTCTTTGACAGGGAACCGATGGAGATAGCTCAGGGACGAGTAGCCCGTACCGAAATCGTCGATCGACAGTGCTATGCCAAGCGCATGGATCGCATCGAGCGACGCGCGAATATCAACCGCCGACTCATCAAACATGATTCGCTCGGTCATTTCCAGGATGAGGTCTTTTGGCGCCAGGCCATGAGCCTGCAAGGTACGCGCGACAAAGCCGGCGTAATCTGGACGCTCGAAATCAGCGGCACTCACATTCACGGATATGTTCGGCAGGTCGATGCCCGCGGCTCGCCATTCGGCAAGTTGGCGGCAGGCTTGGCCGAGTACCCAGGCATCCAATTCTGCTATCAGACTACTTTCTTCCGCCACGGCGATGAAGCGATCAGGCGGCACAAATCCATGCTTATCGTGGTACCACCGTACTAGGACCTCAACGCCGCGCAGCGCACCCGTCACATCGACTTTGGGCTGATAGACAACACTCAGTGCTTGCTCTTTCAAAGCGCGTCGCAGCGCAATTTCCAGCTCAAGATGCTCCTTGGCTTGACGTTCATATTCGGGCGCGTAGAAATGTACCTGGTTGCGCCCGCCGCTCTTGGCCTGATACATCGCCATATCCGCGTTTCGTAACAGGGTATCGGTGTCCTGTCCGTCGTATGGATATAGCGAAATGCCAATGCTGGCGCTGATCGTGATGTGAGTGTCGTGCTTCGAGTTAATAACGATCGGTTGAACTACCGACTGCAGAATGCGTCCGGCAATCTGAGTGGCCTTGAGTACGTCACAGTTACACAATATAAGCAGAAACTCGTCTCCGCCGAGACGGCCTATCAAGTCCTCCCCGCGGATATAAACCCGAAGACGTCTGGCGATTTCGCTCAACACTTCGTCGCCGGCTGCATGCCCCTCTGTGTCATTGACACGCTTGAAACGATCCAGATCAATAAACAATGTTGCGAAACTCAATGCATTGCGGCTGGAGTAGCTCAAGACGCGAAGCGCCTCTCTTTGGAGTTGCGCGCGGTTGGGCAAGCCGGTTAATGAATCGAACCACGCTAGTTTCTGCAATTGGCGCTCCATTGCCAGTCGCTTGCGTAGTTGCGCGCTAAACATCAGCGATAAGGTAATGAACAACGCGTCGAGAATAACAGTGACGCCGCCGATGGCGATCGCTCGCTTACGCCATCCAGCGTAGATATCTTCAGTTGCGAAGCCAACTACGACGACCAGTGGATAGCTGCCGATCCGCCGAAAGCTGTATAAACGCTCAATGTGGTCGAGCACCGCAATGTCGACATAATTGCCCTGATCGGATTGCACCAGTGGCGGAAAAGAATGGCCGCCGGCGAGCGAACTGCCAATGTCGCCGGTATGATACGGTTGCCGCATCAAGACCGTTCCATCGGTGCGCAGTAACGTAATGGTTCCGTGCGGACCGAGTATCGAGTCTTTGAACAGCTCGTGAAAATAATTTAGCTGGAGCGTCGCTGCGACGATGCCGATGAATTGACCGCCCTTATCTTCAAGTCGCCGGCTCAACGCGATTCGCGGCTGATCCGTATCGGTTCCTCGCGGCAAAAAAGGTTTGCTGATATATAAGCCGGCATCTTTTTGCCGTCGTTGAATCTGAAAATAATCACGATCGCTTACGTTGATTTTTCGCGGCAGAGCCGAGCGGGAGTCGAGCACAAAATTGCCCGCCGCATCCGTCACAAACAATGCGCCCAGTTCCTTTGCATTGCTGGCCGTGCTGAAAGCGATGACCTGCCGGATCTCTGGAGGGAGATGAAAGACGCTAGGCGTCTCGGCACTTGTCACGACATTGCGCATGACGAGCTGGTCGATGTCGAGCTTACGCTCAGTCTCTTTTTGCAGTGAGATCACCAGGTTTTGTGCGGCATCGCGGGCCTGCGCCATCGCGTCCAATCTCATTTGGTACAATGAGATTATCGTAACGCAAGTCGTGGCGAGCGCGATTCCAATTCCAGCGAAGACAAACAAGGCTGGTTTTGCGAGCAAGGAACGTGCGCTTCGCATCATAGTCGTCTGGAACACTCAGGATGGTCTGTCATACGATTCGTCGAGATTTCCAGCAGTATATATCCGAATGACTTTTCCCTTGGAGTTCGACGCCGTTTTCAACGTCCTACTGTGCGGCCTGCGCTGTACTGCTACACTTGTGGCCCACCCCAGTCGCACGACCACTCTTCTTCCGACAAAGTCTGCCACCCATGCTTCGATTCGAAAACCTCTGCAAACGTTACGGCGAGCGTACTATCTTTCAGGGACTGCGTTATAGCGCCGGCAGTGGGTGCGTGGCCCTGAGCGATGAAAGCGGCAGTGGCAAATCCACCTTACTCGGCATTCTGTCCAGTGAGATCGACCCCGACGAGGGTCAGGTTTGGATAGACGAACACTCGCTGCATAACGCCTCGCTCGAAGTCAAATCCTTACTCGCGTACGTGCCGGAAGACTGCATGCCGTACTCGCCGCAAACCGGTCGCGCGTATCTGGAGCATGTGGCATCGAACCGGAAAACCGCCATCGACAGCCGCACGCTCGACCTGGCAGAGCGCTTTGGCTTAACCCCTCATATAGAAAAGCGTTTCGAACAAATGTCGTTTGGCACCCGCAAGAAAATTTTCCTGACGGCGGCGGCGCTAGGCGATGTGAAAGTGCTTATCGCGGATGAACCCGCCGCTGGCCTCGATGCCCCGGCGCGCGCTGTGTTGATTGATTTGTTCAAGACCATGGGTGCGGACCGGACGGTTTTATTTTCGAGTTATGACCTTGATTTTACGCAGGCTTGCTGCGCGAAAATGGTCAGTTTTGCTGAGCTTGGCGGGGCGATGTAAACGCATCATGCCCTACCCACTCTCTAAACCAAAAAGGGCTTGTTACCCTCCATTTCGGCAACTTTGCTTAGCACGGCCTTAAGTTTCTGAGATTCGACCAGATCGTGATAGTGCATAAAGGTATGGCGACCATCCGCTTTGGCCGCGTACATAGCCGCATCGGCGTTGAGTAACAAGTCCTCTGCGCTCGCACCATCGATCGGGAACTGGCTGATGCCGATACTGGCGCCGACCGTCAACAATTCGCCATTGACAGACAGCTCATCATCCAAGGTACGCATAATCTTGGTGGCAATATTCGTCGTGGCATCGGTGGTTTTCGGACCTTTTATCAACACGACGAATTCGTCGCCACCGAGCCGCGCGACCATATCTCCGCCGCGTAGCACATGCTGCAAACGCTTGGCCACAGCAACCAGCACACTGTCGCCGGCGGAATGGCCCAAGCGATCATTGATCTGCTTGAAGCGATCCAGGTCGATAAATAGCACGGCAAGCTGTTCACCGCTGACCGTTGCGTCTTGAATCGCAGTCTCCAGTGTCTGCAAAAATTGCATTCGATTCGGCAAATTAGTCAGATCATCGTGACTGGCCAAATGCACCAGCTCATGCTGTTTGTGATGGAGCAGATCCATGCGGGATTTGATTTCCCGGCTCATTTGATCGAAGCAGCGCGCCAGAATGCCGATTTCATCAGTACGCGTAAGCGGCAGCGCATGGACGATTTTTTCGGTGAAAAAATTGCTCGCTGCGTGCGCCAGTATCTGTAGAGGCTGGGTCACGGCTCTGGCGCACAGCACCGCCAGAACAATCGCCAAAACACTGAAGATCAACACCATTCTAATAATACTGTCGCCGAGCAACTTCGCTCCGGCAAGCACGTCGGCCAGTGGCTTCGACAGGCCCAGCACAATAAAATGTTTACCGCCGGACATGCCGAAAGGCTTGCGTATAAAGGCCAGAACCTGGCCCGGCGCCTGTTGCGGTTGCTCCATACCATTCAAGATCACACTGCTTTTGGTTTGCTCAAATAAGTCTGTGGTCGAGACAAAACTGTCCTGCATAAAGATGCGCCGCCCCTTGTCGAAGCCAAACGTCTTCGATACATCGGGATGAACCAGAAAATCCCCCCACTCATTGGCCAGGTAGACTTGGTAATCGCCAGGCAAGTCGATTTGCAAGAGTTTAAGCAAGCTGGCCAGATCCACGTCGATAACCAGCACACCGACCGCAGCGCCGCTTTCCGAAACAACCGGCGTGGCCACCCTCAGCGCCGCCCGGCCTTCGGCCGAATGCGCGCCATGCTCATGATTGACCGTGATCGGCGAAACATAAACGCCTCCGGGAGTCAGCGCCAAGGTTTCAAACACATAGGGAAACTGACTTTTTTCCTGCAAGCTGGCGTCCAAGACTCGCACGGCACGATTGCCGTCTCGGTCGACCCGCACCAATTCCAAACCTGAGCGTTGGCGCGAGATCAAACGAATCTGCAAGTATTCCGGGTGATGGTGTATAAAATTGGCAAACGCCTGCGCGACGCGATCCTTTGCCTGTTCATCGGCGAAACCGCTATCGAGCTGAACGATTTTGGGTGACGATTGCAGATCGGCCAGCACAAAGACATCCGCCGCGACATCGGAGACCGCAGTGGAAAGGCGCTGGCTAAGCAACTCCGTCGAGGTCAACAAGCTCCGCTCGGCCTCGTTCACCAGCATGGCGCGATTCGCCTGGTACGCGTAATATCCCGTCAATCCCGATGCCAGAATGCCGGTACAGGCAAGCAAGACAGTTAATTTTAAGCTCAGACCCAGCCGCATGATTAAAAACTCTCCGGCCGATCACCCGATACAATGCGACTCCACAAGGCTTCCCGATTCTGGATATCTTCCACGGGTTGTAGCCAGACGATATGGCCTGTGTCACTGCTTTCCAGCGAAACTGTCAAGGTATTGGCAAGACCTTGACGTTGAGTTAATAATCCACTGACACTAGGCTCCAGCATGAAATTGATCCAGTCCAGCGCAAGAGCGCGATTGACGACTGAGCGTGTCATTGCCCAGCAATCCAGCCAGGCAAGCGCACCCTCGTCGGGAATCACGTAGCCCACGTCCGCACCGGCCAGACGTAATGAAGTCATCTGCTGAGTCCCGTAATTGCCGAACATCAAGGCCGCTTTGTGCTGCACAAAAAGCTCGGTCGCTTCTTCCGGCAGGTTGTAATAAGTTAGCAGGTTGCGCCGCGTGGCAATCATTTTTTGGGTAACGAGCTTAATTTGCGCGGGACTCAACTGGAACGGATTGGCGTACCCCATCGCCAAAGCGGTAAACGAAAAATTATGCTGGGCACTGTTAAATGCAAGCACTTTGCCCTTGTATTGGGGATCCCACAGCGCACTCATTGAATGCGGCGCCAGTGGGATCTGCTTGCGATCGTAGATCAGTCCCATTGACGAATAGGTGAATGGAATTGCATAGATTTTGCCGGCGTCGATCAAACCGCCGATCGAGGACAGCGCACGAAAGCGCGGTAATTGCCGCTGGGTGTTTGGAAGCTGGGACAGGTCGAGCGGCGTTAACAGACTTTCATGCGTGTAGCGCTGAATTTCAACCGTATTGGCCGCCAGTACATCAAACTGGGGGACGGTCCCTGAGTGCATTTTGTCCCACAATGCCTCATCGGAATCGACTAAAGTAACCTCCACCTTGGCATGAAAGCGCGTCTCGAATGTCTTAACCACATCGCCATCCGCATAGCCTGGCCAAGCCAGTACGCGCAAGATATTTTCAGTCGCGCCAGCCGCGCTCGAAAATAACAAACCGAGGTAGAAAATAAGGGAAGCGATATAAAGTCTAAGCATAGCTTGCCATTATTTTTTTGTAGATTGGAAATCTTACCGTTGAATATACAGAAAGTCAGTTTTTTCCAAAATTAACCACAACCCTAGGCCAGAAATGGCCCGGGGCGAACGGAGTCCACATGGCCCCTTCCAACCGCCCGCCAATTCCCCGCCCGGATAACGAAGCGGAACGCTTGACAACGCTTCGACGGTATCAGTTGTTAGACACTGCGGCGGACGCCGATTTCGACCTACTGACTGAAGTGGCGGCCACGCTATGCGACACTCCTTACGCCTTTATCTCGTTTGTCGACGTCGATCGGGTATGGTACAAATCGAGCTATGGAAAGAAGGCGACGCAGAAGCCGAGAGACGACGATTATTGCTCTTGGGCTATTCTTGAAGACGAGCTACTCAGCATTCCTGATTTGACCCAGGATCATCGTACGGCGTCGATCTCTATGACGGTCAATGAACCATTTTATCGAATGTACAATGGCGCCAACCTAGTGACCGCTGACGGCATGCGAATCGGATCTCTGTGTGTGTTGGACACAAAGCCCAGAGAACTTAGCCCATCATTGAAAAAACTGTTGACGCGTTTGGCGCGGCAGGTGGTCATGCTGATGGAGCTTAGGCTGCGCGACCACGAATTGGAAATTGCACTGGCGTCCATGCGGCACCTTGCGACTGAAGATGCACTGACAGGGCTTTTGAGTCGACGGGCGTGGTTGGATAAGTTAGAAGACGAGTGTGAACGCAGCCGCCGCTTTGGCTCACCGCTTGCCATAATCATACTTGACTTGGATAACTTTAAACAAATCAATGACAACTACGGCCATGCAATGGGTGATGCGGTGTTACGTGGTGTCGGGGAAATTTTGCGGGCACGCTTGCGCGTGATCGATAGCGCCGGACGCTACGGTGGAGAAGAGCTGTGCATATTTCTGCCCGGCACCGATATGGATGGCGCATTAAAAGTGGCGGAGTCGCTACGGCAGTCTATTGCCGGCAACACGTTTGAACTCGATGGCAGGTCAATATCCGCCACCGCCAGCTTCGGCGTGGCCATCATGCAATCAGCGACTGCTACGGCAAATACGCTGTTGAAGCAGGCCGATGCGGCAATGTATGTGGCAAAACGCAATGGTCGCAACCAAGTGGCGGCTGCTAACTAAGCAGCCCCGACGGGTTAAACACGGACCGTCGCGTTGCCAAATCTATCCCTGCGCATAATCATGAATACCCGAAACTTTAGAGGCTTAGGAAGCCCCGCACCAGACAATCCCACATCCCGCAATCGATTGTACAATGCGTAATTATTGGGTCGTAGCGTTCCAGCTTGCTAGCTAGAAGCGCCGGGTCCGCCTGCGACTGTTCGTCAACCAGAATTCCCCACAGCGATAGAGACCCATGTCCGACCTTACGCTTTATTCGTATTTTCGCAGTTCGGCTTCGTATCGTGTGCGAATCGCGTTGAACCTGAAAGGCCTCGACTACGCGCAGGTCCCCGTGCATCTCCTGCGCGGCGGCGGCGAACAACTCACCGAAACATATCGGCAGGTGCAACCGGACGGCATCGTGCCCGCGCTGATTCACGATGATCAGCCGGCGCTTGCGCAATCACTGGCAATCGTCGAGTACCTCGACGATTGCTTCCCGTCGCCCCCACTGCTACCGGAGTCGGCGGCCGACCGTGCCTACGTGCGCTCTGTCGCGTTGCAAATCGCCTGCGAGATTCATCCGATCAACAACCTGCGGGTGCTGGGCTACCTGAAGACAGTGCTTGGCGTGACCGACGAACAAAAAACCGCATGGTATGCACATTGGATCAGCGCGGGGTTCGAGTCACTTGAGCGCAAGCTCGCGACGGACGCACGCGTGGGCCGCTGCGTGTTCGGCGACACGCCCGGACTCGCGGATTTGTGTCTGGTGCCTCAGGTATGGAATGCCAACCGATTCAACATCTCCTTGGATGCATATCCGACGATACGTAGGCTCTATGAGCACGCCGCTTCGCTGCCCGCCTTTGCTCAAGCCGAGCCGTCCATGCAGCCCGACGCGCAGCCGCCCAGCACGTGAACCTCACGCTGAGTTATGCGCGTCCTGAGCACAGGAACACCCCATGCGTGCCCGGCCCGCCCCCACTCAAAAGGTCTCCCACGTCGCCGCATCGGACTGAGGTCCTAATAGAGGCTGAGCGGTTGGCGTCGCAGGCCACGGGGCCGCGCTTAACTCGCGCTTAGCGCTCGATGTTGTGTGCCGTTTGAGTGGCGATTTTCGCGTCGGCGGGATCACGGGACGGCCCTTGGCATAGCCCGAGGCCGCTGCGTCAAGGCGAAAGAATGCAATCGATTCGTTGAGCTGCCGCCCCTGATGTTCCAGAGCCTGCGACGCGGCCGCCGCTTCTTCCACCAGCGCGGAATTTTGCTGCGTCACTTCATCCATTTGCGCGATCGCCTGATTGACCTGCTCAATGCCATGACTTTGCTGACCGGAAGCAGTGGCGATCTCCTGCATGATGTCGGTCACGCGCGCGACGGCCTGCGTAACTTCGGACATGGTCTTGCCGGCGTCTCCCGCCAGCGCCGAACCATCTAGGATTTTTTGAACCGAGGTGGCAATCAGATCTTTGATTTCTTTAGCGGCGCTCGAAGAACGCTGCGCCAGACTACGGACTTCGCTAGCCACGACGGCGAACCCGCGGCCCTGCTCACCCGCACGTGCGGCTTCGACCGCCGCATTCAGCGCCAGGATATTGGTCTGGAAAGCGATACCTTCGATGAGTCCGGTGATATCGGCAATTTTGGTCGAGCTTTCGCTAATGTCGTTCATCGTAGCGGCCACCTCATTGACCACCTCATGGCCCTTCTGGGCCACGTCCGATGCAGCCGCGGCCAGCGCACTAGCCTGTTGCGCGCTATCGGAATTTTGCTTGACGGTGGATGTTAGCTGTTCCATGCTGGCCGCCGTTTCCTGCAGCGAGGCGGCTTGCTGTTCCGTCCGAGAAGACAAATCCACATTGCCCGCCGCAATTTGACTCGAACCGGTGGCGATATTGTCGGCCGCCGCGCGAACCTCGCCGATCAGCCTGACCAGGCTCTCTTGCATTTCGCCCATGGATCTCAGCACGCTGCCGGCAGGCGCCCGACGTGCACCTGACACGGGGCTCAAATCGCCGTCGGCGACGCGTCGCGTTACATCTCTCAGCACATCGGGTTCCGCACCCAAGGAACGCATCAAGGCGCGCAGCAGCAAAACGCCCAGACTGCCGCTCAGCACAATCGCCATCACAATACAGACAATCATCACCCAAAAGGCATGCGAGCTGGCGGCGTTATTCTCGTCGCGAATGGCGTGGCTCAGTTTATCGTTATACTCATTATGTTGGCCTAGACCCGTCGAAAGGCCTTGAGCCGCGAGATCCAATGCGCCTGAGTCCATCAGAATAGCCTTGGCGCCATCCTGATCGCCGGCTTTGGATTTCGCTAGAAAATTTTGTTGTGCAGTTCGATAGGCTGCGGCATTCGCCTTGTCCGTTTCCAGAAACTTCCGGTAGGTATCATCCGCGACATCCTCGCGTTCATACGTTGCAAGATGCCGAGCAAGACTATTGTCCAGGTCGGTTATGGCTTGCTCGATTGCGGCCTTACTGGCGCTGTCAGTCGTAAGCAGGTATCGAAATGATAAATGCTTAAGATTGCTAACATCATTTTTTGCGTCATCAAGCTCCTTGATACTGGGGATGATATTAACTTGCACGAACTCGAAGCGTTGCTGCGCCTGGCTTAGCCGCCAAAGACCGGTGCCGCCCACGAAAATCAAAGCCAGAAGCGCTACGGCTAATGTGAATATGAGTCTTTTTTTAATCGTCATCTATAGTCCGAAATGTAAGATTATTATTAATGATTTGCATAATCCAGACAAATATTCAAGCAATCGGTGGCTGCAAACCTAGCTGGCATCGGAGCGGAGGAAGCGAGTGGTATATTCCACGGATCGGCGCGCGATTGAAATGAATCTTGTGGAATAGTTTTGCACGGCAAACATTAGCCAACAAAATACAGAGTCTATATTATCGCAAATAATACCAAACCCCGTCAAAGGGTGCAGGCATATAAAAACTGAATTTTCATAAGAAATTCACTGTTAATTACATACCTTTCAACTAGACGATGCCGGCGCTTCGATTTATATCGAATGCAACTCTTATACTAATTATGCGAACATACATATGTCCGTGAGTTTCCATCGATAGCAAATATTTTCATATCGATTTAGCGCAGATATATTTCGCATGCCCACCGACCCGACGCGTTTTGCAAGCTATTGATTGCGATCGGAGTCGGTTTGCACGCATATATCTGCCTGACTCGTCGGCGATTGCCCGAACGCGGCAAAGTGAAAACCGCCTCCGAGCACCCTCCGTGGCCTCACCTCATCTGAAGTTGGTCCGAGCCAGCTCGACGATTTCATCGCCGCGACCACTCAGAATGGCTCGCATCATATATAAGCTAAAACCTTTCGCCTGCTCGATTTCAATTTTCGGCGGCATCGCCAATTCGTATTTTGAGGTAACCACGTCAATCAACGCAGGGCCGGGATGAGCGAACGCTTTGCGTAGCGCCTGCTCAACGCCCTCGGACTCTTCGACTCGAATGCTGAAAATCCCGGCGCCCTGCGCGATCGCGGCGAAATCCGTTTTGCTCAAATCGACGTTAGTGTCGAGATATCCCCCGGCTTTGAGTTCCATCGATACGAAACCGAGCAGGCTATTATTGAAGACCACGACTTTGATCGGCAAATCGAGTTGCACCGCAGTCAGCAAATCGCCCAGCAACATCGACAGGCCGCCGTCGCCCGACAGGGAAATAACCTGCCGCCCGGGATTCGCACCCTGCGCACCCAATGCCTGAGGCATGGCGTTCGCCATTGACCCATGATTGAATGAGCCATGCAACTGGCGCTTGCCATTCATCGACAAATACCGTGCTGCCCAGATCGTTGGCGTGCCGACATCGGCGGTAAAAATCGCGTCGTCGCCGGCAATTTCGTCGATCAACTTCGTCAAGTACTGAGGATGGACCGGGCGTCCGGGGCCCGCCGGCGTCGCCAACTGATCGAGTTCTTTTCTGGCAGAAACATAGTGCTTGCGCGCATTATCGAGGAAGGTTCGAGCCATTTTCCGCTGCACTCGCGGCAGGATCGCGCTGACGGTTTCCTTGACGGTACCGACTAGGCCTAGCGCCAGCGGTGCGCGATGACCGAGCTTCGAACCCTTCCAGTCAACCTGAATGATTTTTGCGTTCTTCGGATAAAACGGCCGATACGGGAAATCACAACCGAGCAGCAGCAAGGTGTCGCAAGACTCCATGGCATGATAACCCGAGCTAAAACCGATCAATCCCGTCATCCCCACGTCGAATGGATTGTCCCACTCGATGTATTGCTTGCCACGCAAGGCATGGACAATCGGTGCGCCCAGTTGCTCGGCAAGCGCAAGCACTTGATCGTGCGCTCCCGCCGTGCCGCTGCCACACATGATGGTGACGGCTTGCGACTCATTCAACATGCTCGCCAAGCGCGCCAGATCGGCCTCGTCCGGCATGATACTTGCAGGTGCTGTGTGCGACCATGTAGGCGGTTCGACGGGACCCTCTTTGAGCGCAATGTCGCCCGGCAGTACGATCACGGCAACGCCACGTTCCTGGATAGCCGTACGCATCGCACGATCCAGTACGCGGGGGAATTGTTCCGCACTCGTGACCAGCTCGACGAAATGGCTGCATTCTTTGAACAATTCTTGCGGATGGGTTTCTTGAAAATATCCCAGCCCAATTTCCGTCGACGGAATATGCGCGGCGATCGCGAGTACCGGTTGCTGATTTCTATGGCAGTCGTACAAGCCATTGATCAAATGCAAATTTCCAGGACCGCAACTGCCCGCACACACAGCAAGTTTCCCGGTGGAAGCTGCATCGGCGCCTGCGGCAAAGGCGCCAGATTCCTCGTGACGGGTATGCATCCAACGGATCGAGCCAAGCTGCTCGAGACTGTACGCCAGCCCGTTTAGACTATCCCCAGTCACGCCCCAGATACGCTCTACACCTGCAGCGGCGAGCTTCTGTGCCAGAAATCCGGCAATCGTTTGCTTGCTCATCGTCCTTGCCTCATGAGTCGGAAGAAAATCGGGGCCTACATCCCAGCGTGGCCGGATCACTCAAGCTACGAAATCCGTTAGCGCTAAACGTCACGTGGACGTAAGCAAGCTAAAAATTTAAAGCGTGGCGTAACTCCTGTCGCGTTAACGCTTATGAATTATTCTGAAGCGCGTCTTAGTTGCTCTCGGTCGTGCCGATTTAGACAAGTATTCGTGTCTTTAAAGGCAAGTAAGTCACCTTCTGCAAGCCTACGATTCGGTTAAGTTGTCTTGAGAGATGATCGAGGTGCCCGATCATGTTCGCCGCTCGCAAAGAAATCATCTGAAAATTGAAGATTGCAAACATAACCGGATGCCTTCGATGATTCAAATTGGTCGATTTGAGCTGGATCCAGAGATGCGCACACTGAACTGTGAAGCCGGACGTGTGCATATTGGTGCGCGAGCATTCGACATCCTCACGTTGCTGGCCACCGAGCGCGGCCGTCTGGTCACCAAGGACGAGCTGATTCGTCATATCTGGCCGGACACAATTGTCGAGGAGAACAACCTACAAGTGCATTTGTCGGCAGTGCGCAAGGCACTCGGAGCCGATCGGGATCTGATCGTAACGCTGCCCGGACGTGGCTACCAGTTAGTAGGACGCTCGGCGCACGCGCCGCAGATGGCTATGGTGGCTGCCGACGCGCAACACCCGTCACCGTTCATTGTCGACGATCTGCCATTACATGCCGGCGAGCTGTTTGGGCGGAATGAGGTAATTCAGGAAATCGCCGACATTCTGCGGCAAGCCCAAGCGGTTACGCTGGTGGGCGCCGGCGGCATTGGCAAGACGTGCCTTGCGAATGTCGTGGCCCGATACGTCGCGGACCGGTTTGCGGATGGCGTACACTTCGCTGGGCTGGCGGCACACTCAGACAAGGCAGCGGTTCTGACCGCGGTGGCTGCCGCTTGCGGTTTCGCATTCTCGGGGGGCGCGGCGAGCGTAGCGCAGATCGTCGCCGCGATCGCAGGCAAGCAATGTCTCCTCATATTCGATAATGCCGAGCAAGTCATCGACGTGGTTGCCGATCTCACTGAAGTCCTGACCAGCCACAGTCCCGCTTTGCGTATCTTGACGACCAGCCGCGAACCGCTACGCGTTGCCGCCGAATCGGTGTTCCAAGTGCAGCCGCTGGAGGTTCCATCAGTCGATGCCCCGTGCCAGGAGGTGCTGTCGGCCTCGGCGGTGCGGCTATTTTTGCACCGTGCCAGAGCGTTCCAACCGCGCTTTGCCGATGATCCAGCAAGCATCTCGCTTGTCGGAGAAGTATGTCGGCGGTTGGACGGCATACCACTTGCCATAGAACTGGCCGCTGCACGCGCGGCGACGCTCGGCATAGACTACCTGCATCGCAGGCTAGACGAACGACTGCAGATGCTGACCGGCGGTCGCAGGACGGCGCTGCCGCGTCATCAGTCACTGCGCGTTACATTCGACTGGAGCTACGCATTACTGAGTCCCGTTGCCCGAGCCGTGTTTCGCCGCCTGAGCCTGTTCGCCGACCGGTTTCTGATCGAAGATGCATGTGCGGTCGCGGTTGATGACGAAATCGACCCATTGCTCGTCATGACAAGCGTCTGTGAGCTGGCCGAAAAATCGCTGCTGGGGGTGGAGTTCGAAGGTGCGCTGACCCGATATCGATTGCCGGAATCAACCCGCGCCTATGCGATGGAAAAATTGCACAACGAAGGGGAGGCTCCACGAGTCACCATAGCTCACGCGCGCTGGCTGCAGCGCCGCGTCGGACATCAAGGCATGTCGGCTGATCGTGTTATGACTGGAGAAACTCTGGACAATCAGAAGGACGCACTTGACCCTACGCCGCGCGCTCAATTGGGCGTTCTCGTCTGACTGCTGCTTTGTCGCGGCGCAATCATGCTCGACCGAATAATTTCGATGCACGATATTCCCGGGGCGATACACCGTGCATCGTTTTGAACGCATGACTGAAGTGAGTGCTGTTTGAAAACCCCCACGAATAGGCGATGGTGCTCACCATGTGGTGGGCAAGACGGATATCGGCAAGATCATTGGCACAGCGGAACAGGCGCTGTTGAAGGACATATTTTCTATAAGAAAATTGTTGCTCGCTAAAAAGGGCGCTAACGTACCGAACTGAAGCGCCAAGTGCCGCCGCGACCTGGTTGAGCGAAAGAGAGGGATCTTGCAGGTTATCGTCTATCAATACCTTCGCTCGTTGAAACTGCGCGAACCGGTAATTCTGGCTCGCTGTCGCAACCTGGTTACTGCGCTCGCGCAGAGCCGCCACAATCAACTCTACGGCAATCGAACTGAGATTTGCGGCAGACCTTTCATCCACGGCGTCCCACACTGAAGATAAGCTGGTAATAAAATCCAGCGCCAGCTTGCTATGCGGCAACTCCGGCCCAAAACGCACTGCAGTCACAGCGTCCAGCCCGCCGACTCTGGTGACGACGGTGTTGCGAGGGAGGTGAATCGTAATAAATTTTAGATCCTCTACGATATGTTCTTCGTAGGGGCGGGCCGGATCATCGACGTAAAATTGACCCGGTTTTATCAACACCTCTCGTTTGTCCTGACGAACTCCGATGGCACCCGACAACGGCAAGATGAGCTTCATCAGACCATCCGATTCGGAGCGCGCGACATCGCGAGGCGTGCGTGTGACTTTCAATTTTGTCATGAAACCCGATCCAAGCTCAAGGGAGCCAAGGAAGCGCATATCGCTAGCAAATTGAAATTTTTCCGGCGTTTCGCAAGTGAGCGTAACGGGAACGTATAGTGAGGCCACGATATCTCGAAAGTGTTGAAAACGGCTGCGTGCCGAGATCTCGTCTAGGTTGGTCTGTATACCCATGATGGTTCCTCAGTAAGCGCGACTTCCGGTCCTGACCGAGCCGGCCAGTGATGCAACGGAAGTTTAATGTGCGCGTGCCAAAAAACAGACTTCACTTAAGTCCGCTTAATGAATACTTCAGTACTTTTAAGGGTTGCATCGCTACGCTAGCGTTAATTCTATCGCACAACGGCACCGCGTTGCACTGGGTCAGACACTGCTGCAACATAGCGACTTCGGAGGCTTTTTGCGGTCGCGACTCGCTTTGATATGGATATCGAAGCAGACCCAACCTTGGCGTCATCGGACTACTCGGCTAGTTTCAGTTCTTCCAATCCGATCCCAGCACCAGGCCGCAGAAATTCAGGCGGCAAAAATTCGGATCGCATCGGTCCAAAATGTCGGCATTGACCGTGCCGAAAGTTGTCTGCGGGCGATGCGCCATACCCATGGCGTAGGCATCGATGATTTTATTCTTGAATCCCGGCTCTCGCGGATACGCCCGTACAATCTCATCGCGTTGAGCCGCGGTAAATTCATCGTAGCCGGCGCCACGCACATCCATCTGTACGCCGGCACTCAGTAGCGCCACGAGCGGCGGCATATGTTCCGGTATACCTGGCGAAGTATGCAATGCAATCGCATGCCATACCTCAGTGCTCGCCGACTCGTCGACGTTATATTGACGCAAGAAAGTTCGTGCGGCGTTGGCGCTATCGATCTCGAAGCGTAGCAAGGAGTGGCGATGCATTAAATTTAAGCCGACGTTATGGAACATCGCAGCAACATACAGCAACTCCGTATTGAGGGTCATACCTTGGCGCTGGCCCGCCAATGCGCCGAATAAGAAAGCACGCAAAGCGTGATGAAACATCAGGACGGACTCGGTGCTTCGCATGCGGTCGGTCGCTGCCTGCGCTATCGGACCATCCGGGATTTCGATCCCGGCAATGGTTCTTTTCATCTCTCGTCTCCCATACTCAACTCTGTCCCGGCTCCAACGAGCATCGCAAAGCCCGTCATGAATTAACGTAGCGTCGAACGGACCTCGAAACGCTGCCGATGACCGACTCAGAGCGCTATATCGTGGAATCGACGCATACCGTCACGTACCCATTGAAGAAATCCATTGGATACCGTCTCCGCCTTTTGCGCTGCCGAGAGCAAGGTTTGTTCCGTTGCGTGATGCTCAGAAAGCAGACGACACATTTCCTTAGCCACGACAGGTCGACGCGCCAGAATAGGCGTCAAGTCAGCCTTCTCCAGGCGAAAGGTCGTCACCTGCGTGAGCGCTCGAACCATCACATCACTAGTTACGCCTGCCAAGATGCTCGATTGTCCGATGAAATCGCCTGGCACCAATCTACGCAACTCGACCTCCCCCTCGTCGTGCGGCGCACTGACCTTGGCGACCCCTTGGACCAGGATGTGCAAGGCGCCGCTGCCAGCCTCCGCAGCGTTGTAGATCGTCTGCCCCTGGTTGAATTCGTGTTGCGTCAAACGAGACCGAAGTTCGTTGATTTCATCTTCGTTTAGCGCTTTGAAGATGACGATGTCGCGTAGCAGGCGCAACGCCTCGTCCACCACATCGAATTTCGTCGCGACCGGAGATATCGGAGGAGGGCCAACCCCAAACGCGCGCAAATGCACATGTGCGAGATCGAAAATTTCATTGCGGATCTCATTTTTCTTCGCGAGTTCGTCAACGTAGCAGACTATCTCGTACTCAAATGCCTCATTGGTCGCGCGATGCACTCTCACAAACGGTTTGGGCTCTTTCAAGACGTTGCTTGAACTCACGGTAACGTGGGTCAACGCCTTTAGCACGATTGCCGGCCGGATCGATGGATTGACCGGAAACATCACACTGACTCCGTGCGTATGTAAGGGGCGGTTGGCGTTCAAAATATGACTTCGGGCCGCAACGCTGTTGGGCATCACCACGATGTTGCCCTGATTGTTCAGCAGGTGTGTCGCCCGCCAATTGGTGGCCACCACCTTCCCTTCGATGTCACCTATTGTGACCCAGTCACCTAACTTGAATGGTTGAGTTGCATTGAGGACAACACCTGAAAAGACATCGCTCAAGGTACTTTGAATCGCCAGACCGAGCACCACGGCCAATACGCCGGACGTGGCCAATAAACCTCGTAGCGACCATTCCATCACGCAGGTCACGGCAGCCACGGCCGCCACCAGAAATATCGCTGCGCCCAAGACATCCTGAAACAATCGTTCCCGATGCCAGGCCTCGGGCAACACCAGCCTATCCAAAACCGCAGTGATAAGACGCGCCGCCTGTAACCACCAGGCAACCTCCAGCGCCTGCGCCCACACGTGACGCAATGGCATGGCTTGCCACGGCGCCGCGCGCAGTGGATTCATCTCCGAATTGAACAAGACGTGGGTCATGAATGCAAACGTCAGTGCTCTGATCACAAGATGCAACAGCTCATACTTCTTGTCTATCAGACGCCAGACCAGAAAGTCCAGGCACCATACGATCGTGCCGCACCACGCAGCGTCATTCAGCAGAGTCATCGCCAATACCCTTTAGAACAGACGAAGAAACGGTCTATATTCGGAATGCAATGCAGCCACATTTCAACTCACCCCAAAAACCATTTGAATCCCTGGCCAGAGAGAACCCACGCCCTGCTTGTTTTTGTGCATAAAGGAGGAATCAGTCTGAGGGACATGCCGAGCTCACGCGATAAGCGAGGAAAGATGAGCTTGAGTCTATCGAGAAGATTGGCTTAAGTCCTTAGCGCACCCACTTAATTGATGTTAAAAATAAACGACTGACTTGACCACGGGCCAGCGCAAAGACACCGCTCTTGACAACAGTATCCCAAACAACTCATTTCAGTCACCCTACATGAAGGCTGATTAAGACCGGGTTTAAGCGCATTAAGAAAAATTAAGAATTTTTAAGATTTGAAATCGAGATCGCTACTTGTACAGCCCAATTGAAGAAATCGGCAGGGCGCGCAACATGTCGCGCCGGGCGTCGTTGCCCAACGACTTTCCTACAAATCATCGTACTAATGTACAAGACAATCTGTCTCAGTCACGCTACCTTTAGCCTAAGGGCTGCCCGGGCGCCGCGGATACAAACCCCATACCGCAGCGCAATGAGCCGGATGCTCGGTTGCCCGACTTCGCCATCGGCCGCACCACCGGCCGATACAGATAGCGCTGGACGCTTGGCAGACCGCGCTTGCACTAACACTGGACTCTGACGCTACCATGATTGAATTAGGCCACTTTCAGCTTGATCTGGCGATGCGTGCCTTGCTGTTCAACGGCGAAGTCGTGCATCTTCCCCCTGTGTCAGACTAGTTGTCGCCTCTGAATTTTCTTAAATTAAAGAAGTCAGAGGTGCATGTTGAAGCAAAAGCAAACGTATTCAGTCGAATTCAAAGAGCAAGCGCTGTTAAAAA
>Ga0302178_10000696_pt1 | contig 29623 bp, 29 predicted proteins | sample I_Palsa_E1_3_FD_198790 | JGI IMG/M metagenome (GOLD analysis project Ga0302178, IMG submission 198790) | Peat permafrost microbial communities from Stordalen Mire near Abisko, Sweden - I_Palsa_E1_3 | ecosystem: Environmental > Terrestrial > Soil > Palsa > Peat permafrost | place: Sweden... | reverse complement strand
GCACGACCTCAAACCCTGCTCACCAGGAGAAAAAGGCTGCATAAATTTTATCCGTCGAGGCGACAACTAGCTTGAAATCTTCCGCCAGCGCACGGAAGCTCATGCGCACGCCCAGGTCACGCCTTTGTTCGGCAACTACCGGGGGTAGTGACGTCAGCCTTTTCTCCGTAACAACACAGCAGTAAATGACAACGAGTGCGATACCGAGGCAGGCCATTGCGCCGAACGACCAGCGCCATCCAAGATGGGTCGCGACGGCGCCGCCCAGCGCCATACCCACCACGGAGCCAAACGCCCCACCGGCCATGAAGGTAGCGGTCAGGGTGGCACGCAGACGCGGCGGGAAAATGCTCAAGACAAGAGCGATGCCTACGCTTCCATAGGCTGCCTCGCCAACGCCGACGCAAGCTCGCGACAATAACATCTCACCGTAAGTCGACGAAATAGCGCACCCGAGTGTCGCGAGACTCCACAGCGCCCCCATCAGGGCGATGCTCTTTACGCGGCCCCAGCGATCCGCGAGAATCGAAAGCGGAAACGTCAGCACGCCAACCAACAGTGCCACCACGCTGCTGAGCGAGCCGAGCTTCGTGTCGGAGAGGTGCCATGCTGACTTGATATACGGAAAGACCGCGTTGAGAACCTGACGCGACATATAGTCGGAAAGCAATAAACCAATCGTGAGCGCGCATACCACCCACGCGTAGATAGGTATGTCCGATTGCGTCGCCGAAATATCGCCCACCGTGGGCTCAGCATGTTGCAAAAACATTTCATCTCCTTCGCGTTCAGCGCTCTTTTCCCGTGACGGACAAAAGAGAGCCAATATTTGTGTCGCCCCCCGAATCGGGTCAGGGAGTCGCCTTCGTCAATCGCCATCCCGCTCACGCACGTGCGGATGCAGGTGCAGTCCGGCGCGACGACAAATGGATCAGTACGACGAAGATACGGCAATCTGACGATATAAATTTCGTTTTTAGCGACAATATTTTATGATTTGACGACAGCGCGTGTTAACACTAAGCTCACGTCAATGTGCTTCGCGCATAGAAAGCAAGCAAGGAGATCGGATGCAAAGCATGGTAAGAGCGTCGACAATACACGGATATTTCGACGTTGCGAGGAGCCTGGGCCTCAACCCCTATGAGCTTGTGCAGGAAGTCGGTCTCGACGCCGTGGCGCTGGCAAATCCCAATGACCGGATCTCGGCCGACGGCGCATGTCGGTTGCTCGAAGCAACTGCGGAGAAAGCGAGGTGCGCGACACTCGGACTGCTGATAGCACAAACCCGCCAGCAGTTCGGTAGCGGCGTCGTCAACATTTTGCTGGCCCACAAGCGCACGCTCCGTGAGGTGCTGCTGGCTGCTGCCCAGTACCGCTATTTGCTCAACGAAGCGCTGGGTATTTACGTCGAAACGACCGGTGACACTGTAACGATCCGTGAAGAGATTATTGCCGAACCGGGAACCCGGACCGTCCAGGCCATTGAGCTGGCAGTTGGTTTGCTGGCCCGCCATGCCAGTGCGCTTCTCGGTGCCCACTGGAAACCGCACAGTGTGCACTTTACCCACGCGTCGCCGCCAAGCCCCACTTTCCATCGCCGCTTCTTCGGCTGCCCGATCATGTTTGACAGCGATTTCAACGGATTCGTTTGTGCTGTAGCCGACCTCGATTATCCGAATCCGAATGCAGACCCCGTGTTGGTCCGTTACGCGGAAAGTCTCGCCGATCCGCTAAACGATGCGGCGGCAGATTCAATCGCGCTGGAGGTACGCAAAACGATTTATCTGCTCTTGCCTCTCAGCCAGGCTTCAATCGAACTGGTGGCGCGCCAACAGAATTTGACGGTTCGCACCCTACAGCGCATGCTCGATTCGGCCGGTTACCGTTTCTCGGGCATCGTTGAAGAGGTGCGGCGTGATCTTGCGGTGCGCTACCTGCTCAACCCACGCTATCCGATCGGCCGGGTCGCCGCTCTGCTGGGGTACACCAACCAGGGGGCATTTACGGTTTGGTTCCAGAAGCGTTTCGGTACAACGCCCCGTGACTGGCGTGGTCAACACCAAAAATGAAAATACAAACCGCCGAAACAAGTCAACCAAGTTACTGCAGGTATCCAAAAAGCGTTTCTGTCGGAAAGCCATGAACCGTTACCGGGGCTCACCCGCTTTATAATGCGCTATCGAGCAGGCAAATAGACCCGCATGATGGCCTCATCGTCATCATGCCGTGGCACGCAATCCTTATATTCAGAGACAAGCATGGACGGCTACAGACGCAGCGAGCAGGAAGAAATCTTTGAGCAATTGTGCCAAAGCGTGGACGCCGACGAGGCGCACGAGCAGGAGGCCATTGAGTTCTTCGAAGAACATATGGACCACGAAAGCTTTGACGCCGCGCAATGGCTCGATGTCGCGCTTTACTATTCGCTCGCCGTCGCGCGCGGGGTCATCGACTTGGTGACGGCCGAAGACCGGGCGCGCAGCACGATTGCCCAGGTTATCGCCGACAACCTCGATATTTCCTATACCGACGAAGAATGCCAAAAATTCGCCGAAACACTGCAGTTGGCCATCACCAACGGCATGCCGGTCGACCTCGATATCGTGCTGGACGGCTGTCAGCGTGCCCTCGATGATATGGAAGAATGGGCCCGCGACGACGACAAAGCCCCCTTGATCAGGCTGCGCGAAGAGTTGCTAAGACTCAAAGACGAGCAAGAGTAAACCTACAAAAAAGCCCATCATGCCCACTTGGCAACAGCTTCGCGTCCTGGTTTTGTTTTCACTGGGTTACTTTGTTTCCTATGTATTCCGAGGCGTGAACCTGGGCTTCTCGCCTTATCTGATTCATGATCTGGGCTTGTCAGCCGCCAGTCTCGGCGTGCTGACCAGCTTATATTTTCTAGGCTTTGCCGCAGCCCAAATACCGGCCGGCGTAATGCTCGACCATTTCGGCGCGCGCCGCACCGTCGGCATCTTGTTGCTGGTGACGGCACTCGGCTCGGTGCTTTATGGGCATGCCCATGCGCTCGCCGGCCTGATGGTCGGACGTTTGCTCATTGGCATCGGCGTGTCGGCCTGTCTGGCCGGGGCCTTCAAGGCTTTGGCGCAGGTCTTTGCGATCCAGCGGCTGCCGATGATTAACGGCGTGGTGATGGCCGTCGGCGGTTTGGGCGGCGTGGCGGTCGGCTTACCGTTGGCATGGCTGCTCTCTCTGACCGACTGGCGCACCATCTGCAGCGGGTTGGCAGTATTGAGCTGCGGCGCCGCGCTCGCGCTGTGGTTGGGTGCACCACGTGATCGGAACAGTCATCACCAGGGTACGGTGCTGGCGCAATTCAAAGGCACTTGGCACATTCTGTGCAACCCCGGCTTCTGGAAAGTCGCCTCGTTTTCGGTGATGACACAGGGCGTGTTCTTCGCCATGCAATCGTTGTGGCTAGGCCCCTATCTGCGCGACGTCACCTTGATGTCCGCGCCCCGTGCGGCGGCTATGGTTTCCGTCGTGGGTCTGGCGATGATGGCCGGCTGCCTGTTCCTGGGCATTGTGGCGCGCAGTCTGGAGCGCTTCGGCTTGAATTTATACCGGGTCTGCGGCATCGGCATGCTGGCTTTTTTGCTGACCCAAATCTTGATCGTCCTGCAAGCGCCGCTGCCCGACAGTGTCTTATGGGCCGCCTACGGCATCTTCGGCGGCAGCGGCATTCTGACCTATGCGATCTTGGCGGAACACTTCCCTTCGCACATGATAGGACGTGCGAGTACCACGCTGACCTTGGTGCTGTTTTTATTGATTTTTGTGCTGCAGATTGCCATCGGCGCTGTCTTAGGTCATTGGCCGCGTATCGACGGTCATTTCCCGGTGGCCGCGCACTTCAGCGCCTGGGGAGCGCTGATCGCGCTGCAAGCAGCGGGTGCGGTCTGGTATTTCTTGCCTGCGGGACATAAGCAAGCAGTTTTGAATTAAACAAGAAATAAAGCATTGCAGCCTGGCCATATCAAGACTAGACTAATGAAACTTAGTTCATTGGGGTTATGATGCACACCGTTAATATTCATGAAGCTAAAACTCATTTATCCAGGCTAATTGAACAAGCTATCAAGGGTGAGCCGTTTGTGATCGCCAAGGCCGGCAAACCGCTCGTTAAAGTCATGGCGTTAAATGCCCCGGAAACGGCACAAGTCAAGCGACTCGGCTTTATGACCGGGCAGATCGTTATTCCAGATGACTTCGATCAGATGGGTAGCACCGAGATTGAACAACTTTTCGGTGGCGACGCATGAAATTGCTGTTAGACACGCATCTGTTGTTATGGGCTGCGGAAGGTTCAAACCGACTGTCCCCGACCGCCAGCGCCTTAATCGAAGCGCCGGACAATGAGCTGTTTTTTAGCTCAGCCAGCCTATGGGAAATTGCCATCAAACGTGGACTGGGACGCGATGATTTTCAGGTAAACCCGCGATTGCTGCGCCGAGGTTTACTGGACAATGGCTATAGCGAACTCCCCATAGTCAGCGAACATGCCGTGACAATAGACAGCTTGCCTGCCCTGCATAAAGACCCGTTTGACCGCCTGCTGATCGCTCAAGCGATGGTGGAAGGCATTACCCTGCTGACAGCCGATGCCTTGGTGGCACAATATCCTGGCCCGGTGCGTAGGGTTTAGCAGACAGAGAGTCTGCTAAGACGAGCACAGAACACACTATAAAGTATTCAAACCCCGGCTGCCCTGACTTCCAGGGCAGCCGAGTTTCTCTTAAGCCTGAGCCGCCGCCAGCGCCGCATTCAGCGTCTTGCTAGGACGCATCACGGTTTCCAGCTTGGCGAAATCGGGCTTGTAATAGCCGCCGATATCGGCCGGTTTGCCTTGCACCGCGGACAGTTCGGCCACAATGACCTGCTCATTGTCAGCCAATTTCTTGTAAAGCGGTGCGAACTGCGCAGCCAACTCCGCGTCCTCGGTTTGCGTCGCCAATTCTTGAGCCCAATACAAGGCTAGGTAGAACTGGCTGCCGCGGTTGTCCAATTGTCCCGTCTTGGGCGACGGATTCTTGTTGTTCTCCAGCAGCTTGCCCGTGGCGGCGTCCAAGGTCTTACCCAGGATCTTGGTCTTGAGATTACTGGTCTTGATACCCAAATCTTCCAGCGAGACGGCCAGCGCCAGGAATTCACCGAGAGAATCCCAGCGCAGGTGGTTTTCTTCCACCAACTGCTTGACGTGCTTCGGAGCCGAGCCGCCTGCGCCGGTTTCGTACATGCCGCCACCGGCCATCAGCGGAACGATGGACAGCATTTTGGCGCTGGTGCCCAATTCCATAATCGGGAACAGGTCAGTCAGGTAGTCGCGCAGAATATTGCCCGTGACCGAGATGGTATCCAGGCCGCGGATCACACGCTCCAGCGTGTAACGCATCGCGCGCACCTGCGACATAATCTGGATGTCCAGGCCGGTGGTGTCGTAGTCCTGGAGGTAGGTGTGGACTTTTTTGATCAGCTCGGCTTCGTGCGGGCGATAGGAGTCCAGCCAGAAGATTGCCGGCATGCCGGAGTTACGGGCGCGCGTCACGGCCAATTTGACCCAGTCGCGAATCGGCGCGTCTTTAACTTGGCACATACGCCAGATGTCACCTGCTTCGACATTTTGTACCAGCAGCACTTCGCCGGTGGCGAGGTCGACAATGCGGGCTTCGCCCGCTTCCGGCACTTCAAAGGTTTTGTCGTGCGAGCCGTATTCTTCGGCTTGTTGCGCCATCAAGCCAACGTTCGGCACGGTGCCCATGGTGACCGGGTCGAAGTTGCCGTTGGTCTTGCAGAAGTTAATAATCTCCTGGTAGATACGGGCAAAGGTGCTCTCCGGAATCAAGGCCTTGGTGTCCTTCGGACGGCCGTCGGCGCCCCACATCTTGCCGCCGATGCGTATCATGGCCGGCATCGAGGCATCGACAATCACGTCGTTCGGGGCATGCAGATTGGAAATGCCCTTGGCCGAGTCGACCATCGCCAGTTCCGGGCGGTGCTCGTGGCAAGCATGCATGTCGCGGATAATTTCTTCACGCTTGGAACTGGGCAGAACTTCGAGCTTGTCATACAGATTGACCAGGCCGTTGTTGACGTTCACACCCAACTCGTCGAACAGCTTGCCGTGCTTCTCGAAGGCTTCTTTGTAGAAAATTTTCACCGCGTGACCGAATACGATCGGGTGCGAGACCTTCATCATGGTCGCCTTCACATGCAGCGATAGCATCACGCCAGTCTTACGGGCGTCTTCCATCTGCTCTTCATAGAAGTCGCACAGCGCCTGCTTGCTCATAAACATGCTGTCGATAATCTCGCCATCGAGCAGCGACACCTTGGGCTTGAGCACAATGGTCTTGCCGCTTGACGTGAGCAATTCCATCTTGACGTCGCGCGCCTTGTCGATAGTCAAGGATTTTTCGCTATGGTAGAAGTCGCCGTGCTTCATATGCGCCACGTGCGTGCGCGAAGCCATGCTCCACTCGCCCATGCTGTGCGGGTTCTTGCGAGCATAATTCTTGACGGCGCCGGGGGCGCGGCGGTCCGAATTGCCTTCGCGCAGCACCGGGTTCACGGCGCTGCCCAGACATTTTGAATAGCGCTGGCGGATAGCCTGGTCGACTTCGGTTTTCGGATCTTCGGGGAAATCGGGAATCTTGTAACCCTTGGCCTGGAGTTCCTTGATGGCGCCGACCAACTGGTGCACCGAGGCACTGATATTCGGCAACTTGATAATGTTGGTGTCGGGCAGCAAGGTTAGGCGACCGAGTTCGGCCAAATTATCGGGCACCCGTTGCTCTTCGGTCAGGAACTCGGGGAACTCACCGAGAATGCGACCGGCCACCGAAATATCGCTGGTCGTCACCCGAATACCGGCCGGCGCGGTAAAGGTTCGAATAATCGGTAAGAAGGCACTGGTAGCCAGCAGCGGGGCTTCGTCGGTCAGGGTATAGATGATGGTGGGTTGCTGGCTGCTCATTGCTTATCTCAATATCAAAACATCAGTTGGGGAAAACACCGGCTGCATTACATTTAACAGGCCGGCAGTAACAATCGAATTTTGCCCGATTTTGCAGTGCAAGCACACTATACACATAGCGTCCACACGGCTGGCAGAGTGCTAATCGTACCAGTTTTGCTCGCAAGACTGCCACGAAGGCGTATTTACAAGGGTTTGAGGCCACGCCTGGCGGCTCAATCAGGTGCCGCTAATCGTAACAAACCGATATTCGACAATCAAAGACTATTCCACGGGTTCAGCGTCGGAACTCCGCTTGATTCAAAATCGGCGACATTGCGGGTCACGACCGTCATGCCGTGCACCAAGGCTGTCGCGGCGATCAGCCCATCGTTAACCGGGCGAGGATCCGGTATATGAAGTTGTGCACTCCGCAGAGCGACGGCGGCATCGACAGGTAAAATACGCCCCTCGAAAGCCGGCAACACAAAATCATTGAGCCAGACGCGCAATAGTGCGCCCTGCGCGGGGTCGCGGCGCTCGACCAATAACACGCCGATCTCCAGTTCATGAAGGGTAATCGTCGAGACATAGATATCGCTTGCGTCGACGCTATCAGCCCAACACGCAACATGGCCATCTGATTTACCGTTACGTATCTTGCGCAACTCGGACACGACATGGGTATCGAGTAAATACATGACAGGGCCTAAGACAGGTCGGCAGGCCGGGCAAGGTCAAGCATGGCCGGGATCTCGAATTCAATGTTTTCTATGCCGGGCATGGCCAATAGATCCGCAATTTTGGTAGGCGCACCGGTGATTTTTTTATAGGCTTCGTAGGTTAACAACACGTGGGCCGGCCGACCGCGGTCCGTGATAAAAACCGGACCCAGTTTGGCTGCATTTTTTGCCTTGCCGGCGTCCTGGTTGAACTGGCGGCTGGAAAGAGTCGTGATGGTCATAACGGCGCCTCACAGATTGAAGATAATGTAGATATGTTACTACAATGCGTTCGCAGCCAGTAGCCGACATTGGAGCTGGGGACATTCGCAGCTGCGCTCGGTTGGTGAGCAGTTCGTTTTATACCGCAATTGTCCCGGCATTTCCGACAACATGGGAATCCCCCCAGGAGAGATCCAAATCCCATGCACAAACTACGTCAGTTGAAACTTTTTCTTCTGTATCTGTTAGACAAAAAGCCAAGAGACCCCCTGCGGCCGGTGGTATGCCGATTTTATATAACCCCGTTTGATGTTGAACTGACGCGCGCGGTTTCGCATGCCTACCTAGCTTTTTCGGGTCTTGGAAAATGGTACTGGTCGTTCAACAACGTTAATTGGCGTGGCCTAATGAAAGGTCGATGGACGGCTCTTACGCACAGTGACCTTATTCATTACCGCCGTGCAGTAAAGCTTTTCACCGTGATTGAGGTGACAACGACACTTATCTGGTGGGACGAAAAGATGGCCTATGTTGAGCAACGCATAACGCAGGGCGACAAAGTGTCCGCGATTGTCTATTCCCGGGGTACATTCTTCGCGGGCAAGGAGCGCATATCGCCCCGCCTGGGTGCGGTTGGTCTGCCAGTCGTTCCTCCCATGGCAAAACCAGGAATCATCGACATTTGGAGCGCCACCGACAGCTATGTGCACCAAGTCCTTTCGCAAGCGGCAAGTTCAACATAGGCATCGAAATGAAGCCCAATGCGATCAGCGTTTGGGTGCCCGCTCGCAAACTGGTTCTGTCCGATTTCCCCTGCGCCGCGTCGATCCATCACCCAATCGCCGTAAATTTGGCTATCTGCCGGAGTAACAGCCGCCGTACGCAGCCAGCGGTCGCTCTTCGGCATCTCCACAAAGCTATAAACAGCCCATAACGGCATGCTCGCCGCGCAAGCTGTTTTGTTAGCTGATAAGAGAGGCCAGCCAGTGAATATACCCAAGGAAATCGCCATCGAGCTCGACTGGAAAGGGCGCGGCGCGAGCAGAACGCCGTTCGAAGCTTTTATTAGCACAGCACTCTATCAACGTGAACTGGAGCGTTTGTTTTACGCCCGGCATTGTTGCTACATCGGACTGGAAGCCGAAATCCCCGATCCCGGCGACTTCCAACGCTCAGAAATCGGCGAACGCTCGGTGATCATGACGCGCACCCAGGACGGCGCGGTCAGCGTGGTAGAAAATGCCTGCGCCCATCGCGGCATGCGGTTCTGCCGGGAGCGCTCAGGCCAGGCAAAAAACTTTCGCTGCCCGTATCACCATCAGTCTGCCGCGGATACAGCGTGTCGAAGGTGACCTGATCGAGATGGAAACGAATTACGCCGTACTGCGCACCAAGACCGAACAGCTTAGCGACGTCTACAATACGGGGCGCTACCTGGACCGGGTGCGCAAGACTACGCAGGGCTTGCGATTTGTATCCCGCATCTGTGTGTACGACAGCGAGTTAATCCCGAACTCGATGATTTACCCGATTTAATCAAGCCACCGCCACAGAAAACCCAAACGTATTGATGCCATTGGCACTACTGACAAAGACCTTGCCGCGATGCATTTCGGCGACCGCCTTGACAATGGCCAGGCCTAAGCCATGGTTCTCGCGGCTATTGGTACGCGAGGCCTCGACGCGATAAAAACGGTCGAACAAATGGTCCAAGCGAGCCGCATCGATGGGCTCGCCAGGATTGGCGACGGCGACTTGCACCTGGTCCGCCTCACGGGTAATCGTGACCGCAATTTCCGCGCCGCTGGGCACGTGCTGGATCGCATTCATCAGCAAATTCACCAGTGCCCGCCCGAATAGCGATTGATTCACCGGTGCACGGGCTTCGCCACTGAGCACAGCCCGCGCCTGGGCGTCTTCGAGCGGCATCTCGAGGAATTCCAGGGTGTGCGCGGCTTCCTCAGTGAGCGACACTTCAACCAGCCCGGTGGCGCGCTCGCCTTGATCGGCGCGCGCCAGAAACAGCATGTCGTTGATAATGGCGCGCATGCGCTCGAATTCTTCGAGGTTCGATTGCAAGGTCTGGCGCAAATCATCGACCGAGCGATCGCGCGTCAAGGCGACTTCGGTCTGCCCGATCAGAATCGTCACCGGCGTGCGCAACTCATGGGCCACGTCGGCGTTAAACGATTCCAGCCGGCCGTACGCTCCATCGAGGCTTTCCAGTGCACTATTGAAGGAACTGGCGAGTTCGTTCAATTCGAGCGGGAGCGAGCGGGTATTCAAGCGCTGCGAGCGATTGTTCGGACTGACTTCGGAGGCATCCTTGGTGAGCCGCGTCAGCGGCGCCAGCCCCAAGGTGGCGACCCAGTAACTGAGTAACAACACCGCCAAACTACCCAAGGCCGCCGACGCGGCAAGCGCCCAACCGAATACCCGTAGAGTCCGGGTATTGGCCGAACTATCGGCCGCAACCTGAAGCTGCAGAGGCGGCCTGACGCCGCTTGCCGGCACGGCCATGGTAATCGCCAGCATCTCGGCCTGACTACCTAATGGACGCATCCTGACGTAGCCGCCGGGCCAACTCGTGATTACCTGGCCGGTCAAGGGGCGGCCGTATTCATAGCGCGGGTCGGCACTGACGACGGAAAACAAGCTGGTATGGTCTGCGGGGGTCAGGTCGGTGAGCTTTTCGCGGACAAAATGCCATTTTTCAGGCGTCGAGACATGGGCCACGATCACCCGTGCAATCTCGGCACGATCGTCGAGCGATTCACGCAGATGGTGCTCAAGCTGCAAGCGCAGCACCAGGAACAAGCCGCCGCCAACCAAAGTGAACACGCATAACGCCACCAACGCGAACATCGCGGCCAGACGCCGGGAAATCGAGCGGCGTGTCATGGCAGCCGCGCCTCTTCACGCACATCGCGCACTTCACGCACTTCAAGCACATATCCCATGCCGCGCACGGTATGTAGCAGCTTGGTCGAGAACGGACCGTCCAACTTGGCGCGCAGGCGCTTGATAGCAGTTTCGACCACATTGGTATGGCTATCGAAATTGACATCCCAGACCGATTCGGTAATCACGGTTTTCGACAAAATATCCCCCTGTCGGCGCGCCAACACGCTAAGCAGCTGGAACTCCTTGGCGGTCAGATCCAGGCGCGTGCCATCCCGGGTCGCACGGCGGCCGATCAGGTCGACGTAAAGATCGCCCACCGAAATCAGCGTCGACTCCTGGGCGCGCGTACGACGCGCCAGCGCATGCAAGCGCTCGACCAGCTCAAGAAAGGAAAAAGGTTTGGTCAGATAATCGTCGGCGCCATCGCGCAAGCCGCGGACGCGATCGTTGACATGGTCGCGCGCGGTCAACATGATCACTGGCGTCGATTTCTGCGCGCGCAGCGCTTTCAGCACGCTGAAACCATCGCGCTTGGGCAACATCACGTCGAGTACAATCACGTCGTAGTCATACTCGATCGCCAGATGCGCGCCTTCCTCGCCGTCCAACGCGACATCGACGACCCAGCCCTGCTCCGTCAAGCCGCAGCGCAGATAGTCGACTACTTTGTGTTCATCTTCAACGATCAGTATTTTCATTGCGGCACCCGTGCCTCCGTATTATACGAGCCGTCCTGCCAGCTATCACCCGATAGCGTCAAACCCGCTGCGACGTCAAGCGGCTCACTTCGCCGCCAGCGCCGCTGCCGCGCCTTCCGGCAGCGGCGCGCCAACCGTCCAGCCGCCCCCCAGCGCCTTGACCAGCGAGACAGACAGGGTCATTTGCTGACCGCGAATCTGCACATCCTGGCGCTCGCTGGTTAATAGCGATTGCTGCGCGTTGATCACATCGAGGTAAGCGACCAGGCCGCCCGAGTAACGATCATTGGCGAGCGACAGCAGATGCTGGGCGTCGGTCACCGCGGCATGCGACTGCTGTGCCGCGCCATCGAGCACCGACAATCCGGTAATACCATCTTGCACCTGCTGGAATGCACTGAGCACGGCCTGGCGATAATTGGCCAGCGCAGCTTGATAACCGGCGCTGGCAAAATCGATATTGGCCGCGCGCCGACCGCCGTCGAATACCACCTGCCCAGCCATGGCGCCAAGCGTCCATAACAAACTCGGCGCGCTTAACAGATTCGCAAACTGCGTGCTGTCCCACCCCAGACTGGGGTTCAGGGTAAGGTTCGGGAATAAAGCCGCCTTGGCAACGCCGATTTGCGCATTGGCCGCGGCCATGGCGCGCTCGGCCGAGGCGATATCGGGACGCCGCTGCAACAGCTCGCTCGGCACACCCAGCGGTATCGCCGGAACCTTGCCGTCGATCACATGCGGCGCAATCGAAAATTGCGGCGCCGGCACGCCCACCAAAGCCGCAATCGCATGCTCGAATTGGGCGCGCTGATTCAGCAGCAATTGCGCCTGCACCCGCGTGGAGTCCAGTTCCGATTGTTGCTGCAGCACCTCGAGCCCCGACACCGCACCCAGATCATGTTGCGTTGTGACATAGTCGAGCGCTTTGCGCTGCAACGCCACCGACTGATTCAACACGTCGATTTCGGCATCGAGCTCACGCAAGGAAAAATAGCTGCTTGCAAGATCGGTAGTCAGCACCAGGCGCGCATTGGCCAGATCGTCGCGCGATTGTTCGGCCGAGGCTTTCGCGCCTTCCACTTCGCGACGAATCCGGCCGAACAAATCGGTGTCATACGTCAGCGACGGTCCGACCATCACGTTATTCTGCACCGTCGAGGAATTCGGTGTACCGTAATTTGTCAGCGGCCGATTTTTCGATATTTTCAGACGCGACACACTGCTCGACAGATCCACCTCCGGCACCTGCTGCCCCACGGTATTGGCCAGCGTGGCGCGCGCCTGGGCGTAATGCGCGCTGGCCGCAGCCAGGGTCTGGTTCTGCGCCAGCGCCTGCTGTTCGAGGGCCGTCAACGGCGCTTCGTCAAAGCCCAACCACCAATCAAGCGCCAGCGGCGCATGGGAAGGCTCGGCCGGGCGCCAATAGGAATCGGTCTGCCAGGCCGGCGGCGCATCGGCATGCGGTTGGATGTAGTCGGGACCGACCGTGCAGGCCGACAGCGCTAGCGCAGCCGCCACCGGCGCAAGCCGCGCGGTGAATCCGAGCCGGAAAACCCGCCTGGCCCGCTTCACGACGCCGCCTTGCCATGTTGCTTGCCCTGCGGTGCAATCAATACATGATCGCCATCGGCAATCGAGTCGCTCGGATTGACGATAATCTTATCGTCGGGCGTAACCCCCGTTTCGATCACTAAGGATTGCCCAAGATCTTGCGCAATCACGACCGGATGAAGGTGCACCGTACCGTTGGCGTCGACGGCCGCCAGACGCGGCCCTTCGGCGCGAAACAGCAAGGCATTGCCCGGCACCAGCAAGCGCGTATGAGTCACCGCCGGCAACGACACCTGGACGTAAGCGCCAGGTCGCAAGCGAGCATCCGGGTTCGGCAGCGTGACTTCGATCTGTAACGAGCGCGTGGGCACATCGATGGCGCCGGAAATTTGCGTAATCGTGCCGTGGAATTGTTGGCCCGGCAACTCCGCCTGCACCACCGTTGCGGCTTGCCCCACCTTTACGCCCTGGGCATAGGCTTGCGGCAACTGAACGTAGACGCGCAGCGGATCAACCTGAGCCAGCGCGAACAACGCGCGCCCGCCGCCCGCGCCACTGCTGCCGCCAGCATCGATCAGGTCGCCGACGTCGACATTCCGCTGCGTCACGACACCGGCAAATGGCGCCAAGATCCGCTTGAACGATTCCAGTTGCTGCAGACGGCGCACATTCGCCTCGGCAGCGGCCAGATTGGAAAGGTCCTGCTTGTAAGCGCTCTGGCGCTCGTCCAGCTCTTGTTGCGATACAGCATCACGTTGCCGTAATTGTTGCCAGCGCTCGAAAGAGCTTTTGGCCAGACCCAAACTGGAACTGGTCTGATCGCGTTGCGCCAAGGCTTGAGCCAGTTCCTGATCGATTTCCGGCGTGTCGAGATCGGCCAGCAACTGGCCTTGCTTGACCTTGGCGCCGATATCGACATACCAGTGCAAAAGATAACCCGTGGCACGCGCATAAATCGGCGACTCGACAAAGCCGCGCAAGGTGCCGGGTAATAAGGTGTCACCGCCCTCTTGCGTACTCGTGGGCAGCACCACCTCGACATACTGTTTGGCATTTTGGGTGGTAACGGCCGCGACCGCACGGCTTTGCAGCCAATCGGCAATCACGGTGCGCAAGGCGCCCAAGGCGAGCAGCGCCAGCACGATGACCACGGCGATTTTTGCACGTTTCCACTCGCGATTGCGAGGCGGCAAGGCATGGCCTTGGCCCGGATCCGGCTCAGGTATCGCCAATGAGGCATGAGATTCTTTGGTCATATCAGTCAGCCATCAAATAATTTAGGGTTCGCCGGCGATCGTGCCGCCCAGGTTGCCGGTCGCGTCGCCTGCCGCATCATCGCGCCGCCGGGCAAGACGGCTATGAATCCCCGCAAAAACCAGCGGCACAAAAAACAGTGTCGACACCGTGGCAAACAGCAGCCCGCCAATCACCGCGCGCCCCAGCGGAGCATTTTGTTCCGCGCCTTCGCCTAAACTCAGCGCCATCGGAATCATGCCGATAATCATTGCAAACGCTGTCATCAGCACCGGACGAATCCGGCTCGCTCCAGCTTCCAGCGCGGCGGTCAGCGGCGGCGCTCCGGCCAGCAGCCGTTGGCGCGCGAATGCCACCATCAAAATACTGTTCGCCGTCGCCACGCCCATCGTCATAATCGCGCCGGTTAAGGCCGGCACGCTAAGATGGGTGCCCGTCAGAAACAGCATCCAGACGATGCCCGCCAGTGCCGCCGGCAAAGCACTGATAATGATCAGCGGATCGACCCACGACTGGAAATTCACCACAATCAACAAGTAGACCAGCACAATCGCCATCGCGACCCCCAGGCCGAGCCCGACAAAGGAACTATGCATGGTCGCTACTTGGCCGCGCACCACAATCTGACTGCCGCGCGGCAGAGATTTGCGCGCCTGGTCCACCAGTTTGTCGACTTGGCTGGCGACACCGCCCAAGTCACGCCCTTCGACACTGACAAACAAGTCGATCACGGGCCGGATGTTGTAATGCGACACCACGGCAAACTGGTTTTGCGGCTGTACCTGCACCAAATTGCCCAACAGTTGAGTCGGGCCATTGGCCGCCCCCGATACCGGCGTGCGCAACAAATCGTCGATGGAAGAAATCTTATATTGCGGGGTCGACACAGCCATGTTGTATTCGACGCCATTCAAATCGTTGAACCAAAATCCCGGCGAAGTTTGCGAGCTGCCCGATAGTGAAATCAACAGGTTTTGCGCCACATTGCTCGCGCTTAGATTGAGTTGTTGCAAACGGGTGCGGTCCATCTTGAGATACAACACCGGCTCATTGAGCTTCTGTTGAATATGCGTGTCGACCGTGCCGGGTATCAAACGCACCTGCTTCATCAACTGGCTTGCGACATTAAAGTTACCGCGCTGATCGGCGCCCGCAATCTGCACGTCGATAGCCGCAGGCAAGCCAAAATTAAGGATTTGCGTAATGATGTCGGCCGGCTGGAAGAAGAATTCCACGCCCGGAAAGCGTTGCGGCAAAATCGCGCGCAACTGATCGATATACTTCTGCGTGGGCTGATGATCCGCCGTCAGCGAGATTTGGATTTCGCCATCGAGTGTGCCTATCGTGCCCGCATTGCTGTAAGACAGGTTGATACCGCTATACGGCAGCCCCAGATTGTCGAGTATCGTGCCGAGTTGATCGGCCGGTATCGTTTCGCGCACCACTTTTTCGACTTCGTCAGCCAGCCGCGCGGTTTCTTCAATCCGTGTACCGGTCGGCGCGCGCATATGAAGCCGGATATCGCCCGCGTCGACACTGGGGAAAAAATCCTCGCCAAGCACAAATACCAGGCTCATCGACAGTAGACAAAAACCCAGAAACATCGTGGCAAACAAGCGGCGGCGTACCAGCAGCGTGCTCAGGATCGCGATATAAGCGCCGCGCATGCGCTCGAAACCCTGGTCGAAGCGGTGATAGAGCCGCATAAAGAAATTGGGCTTGGCATCGCTTTGGGAATGATGCACGTGTGACATCAACAACATAGCCAGGGTCGGCACCAAGGTGCGCGACAGCACGTAAGACGCAAGCATGGCGAACACCACCGCTTCGGCCAGCGGCACGAACAGATAGCGCGCCACGCCCGTCAAGAAGAACATCGGCACAAACACGATACAAATACATAGCGTCGAAACCAAGGCCGGCACCGCGATCTCGCCGGCGCCGTCGAGTATCGCATCATGCAAATTGGTGCCCATATGCAAGTGCCGCTCGATGTTTTCGATGGTCACCGTCGCATCGTCGACCAAAATACCGACAGCCAGCGCCAAGCCGCCCAAAGTCATAATGTTGATGGTTTGGCCCAACGCATGCAAAGCCAACAACGACGAGAGAATCGACAGCGGGATCGACACGGCAATAATGCAGGTGCTGCGCCAGTTGCCCAAAAACAGCAAAATCATCGCCGCCGTCAGAGCGGCGGCAATCAACGCTTCGTGAATCACACCCTGAACGGCCGCCTTGACGAACACCGACTGATCGAATAGCGCGGTGATATTCAAATCCGGCGGCAGTGCGGCTTGTGCGCTCGGCAGTAGCGCACGTAAGCTGCTGACGATCGACAAGGTCGATGCGTCGCCGTTCTTGAGCACCGACAGCAAGACCCCGCGGCGCCCGTTCTGCCGCACAATATTGGTCTGCGGGGAAAAACCGTCGCGCACGTGGGCAACTTCCTTGAGGTAAGTCGTCGCGCCGTTCAAGGTGCGTACCGGAATGTCGTTCAAACCGGCCAGGGTCGGCGGCGAGCCGTTCATTTCAACGGTATATTCCCGAGGGCCGATCTTCGCTGTACCGGTGGGCAAAATCAAATTCTGCGCATTCACCGCGTTGACCACATCGCTCGGTGTCAACCCTTTTGCCAGCAGGGCGCGTGTATCAAGATCGACCGAAATCAGCCGGCTCTTGCCGCCGTAGGGGTAAGGCACCGAGGCGCCCGGTATCGTCACTAATTGAGGGCGCAGGAAATTCAGCGCGACGTCGTTCAGGTCACGCTCGGACAGCGTCGGACTGGACAAACCCAGCTGTATCACCGGAATACTCGAAGCCGAATAACTGATCACCAGCGGTGGCGTGGCGCCCGGGGGCATCTGCTTAACCTGCGCTTGCTCCACCGCAACAATCTGGGCGATCGCCGTCTGGATGCTGGCAGTAGGCTGCAAAAACACCTTCAAGATCGCGATCCCGGCTAAGGACTGCGACTCGATGTGTTCGATATTGTTCACCGTGGTGGTCAAGCTGCGCTCATTAACCGAGGCCATGCGATTGGCCATGTCTTCGGCAGATAAGCCGCTATAGCTCCAGATAATACTGACAACCGGAATATTGATATCCGGCAAAATATCGACCGGCGTGGTCAGTAATACAAAAGGTGTCGCCAGCAAAATCAAGATAGCCATCACGATAAACGTGTACGGCCGCTTTAGCGCAACGTTGACGATCCACATTGAAACGCGCTCGGAAAGAGTCGAAAAGAAGAATAAACCGGCCTGTGTTGGACCCAGGCGAAGCTATCTCGGCAAAAACCCTAGCGATCGCAACAGACTTGCAAAAACAAATGGCCAGCCTATCGTCGGGCAACATATGGCGCTATCGTAGCCTCTCGGCACCAACACTAACATGGCGCGAAAATGGCAGAATTGTCAGGTAAGCGTAAGCGTTCTAGTTGATTTGTTTATACGCTTATCAGCTATGCCGATGCAAGGGCGGGATCTCCCTAGCGGGAGTCCGCCGCAGCCGGCCCCGGCCGTTGGTTTTTCTACCTAGCCCCGCCCCACAAACGGCATCTTAGTCGCCATCACCGTCATCGTCAGTACATTGGCATCCAAGGGTAGATTCGCGATATACAACACCGCATCGGTCACATGGCGCAAATCCAGCAAAGGCTCAACTGCGATTTGCCCGTTGGCTTGCAAAATCCCCTGCGCCATACGCTCGGCCATTTCGGTGTCGGCATTGCCGATATCGATTTGGCTGCAGGCGATATCGTGCTCACGTCCATCAAGCGCCGTGGCACGCGTAAGGCCCAGTACCGCGTGCTTGGTCGCCGTATAGGGCGCGCTAAATGGCCTTGGCGCATAGGCCGAGACTGAGCCATTGTTGATAATGCGCCCGCCGCGGGGACTTTGGTTTTTCATCATGCCAAACGCTGCGCGGGTGCAAAAAAACACACCGTCGAGATTGGTGCCGACCACGGCATGCCATTGCTCGTTCGTCAATTCGTCGATCGGCACGGGCGGTGCGCCCACGCCCGCGTTATTAAACAGCAAGTCGAGGCGGCCGTAGGCCGTCTTGATACGCGCAAACAGCGCTTTCACACTGGCCGGGTCGCGCACGTCCGTGGGTACGGCCAGCGCCTGCCGGCCGGCCTGTTCGGCTTGCATCGCGATTTCGGCCAGGGGCGCCACACTACGCCCGGCAAGCACCACGGTGTAATCCGCTTGCAGTAAAGCTTGGGCTACGGCGCGGCCGATACCGCTACCGGCGCCCGTCACCAATGCGATCTTGCGCGTCATGTTGTTTCTCCTCCATTCAAGTTTTATACGTTCAGCGTGCGCCGCAACAAAGCCAGCCCCAGTACGCTGCCCTCTTCCGAGATGGTGTGATCCACGCCCGGCAACAAAAAAGCTTCCACGGGATAACCCGCCGCCTCCAGCGTCGTCGCCGCATACAACAACTCGCTCGCGTCGATCACCGGATCGTCTTCGCCATGGATCAGCGCCACGGGTGTGGCACTATGCGCCGTCACCGGCGACACCAGCCGCCCCGAATACGCGACCACCGCCAAAGCCCCATCGGGGTCGGTCGCAACATGATGCAAAGCCATCATCGAGCCTTGAGAAAAACCGACCAAAGCCAAGCGGCTGATATCCAGCCCCCAATGCGCTAATTCAGCATCGAGTAAAGCCCGCAGCGCAGCATAGGCGGCCGTGGACCGCTCCTGCCGGTTTTCCGCAGTGATATCGAGCAAGCTAAACCACTGCCGCCCGTCGAAACCGCCATCGAATCGCTCGGTCCCATCCAGCGAAGCAAACGCCGTCGTCGGCAAGGCATCGGCCCATGCATCGGCGAGCGGCACCAGATCGCGCGCATTGCTGCCCACGCCGTGCAACAGCACAAGCAAAGAGCGAGCCTGCCCTGCAACCGGCGCCAAGCGCCAGCCATGTTCGAATTTTTGCCATCCCATGCGGATATTCCTTTCTCTTTGCCATTGGTCGACGGCCTGCTAGGTCGCAGGCATCCTACTATGATAGCGAGTTTCGCGGGCTGGGGAGATGGGGGATTGAGATGGTCACGATAAGTCAAAGGAAGAAAACCTATAGTGTTCAAGTGCTTGCACCAACTCCAAGCATCTTATCCACAGGCTTTTCAACAAAATTTGTGGATAACCTGGGGGATAAAAATTGCCGCGATGCGATCACTGAGCCTTGCATGCTTCGTATATGTCCCGCCATGTTGCGGAATGCACAATATTTGCCTCACTGCTTATTGCTCGTGACAAACGAGCTATATTTGACCCAGTAGCTGTGTTAACGGGCTATTTATGTATCACGCACATGTTGAACACTCGATGACCCAAGACGACCTTCACCTATTATTGACGTCAACATTCGACCTGGTGATCGACCCCATCGAGCACGGCGATGGTCGCTCATATTTCTGGCAGAAAGTGATGTGGGCGCCCGCAGCGACGACACGAATTCTCCGCGTCCAATCCGATACAGCCAGCAACGTCACGCGGGTGCGATTGTGTATTTCGTCCGACAACAATAACAGCGTCTTTATACCAATGCCGCTCGAACGGCAGAAAATACATGAGTTAGTGGCTAGGGAAATAGCGTTATATACCGGTCGTCCATGTTGAAGCGCGCCACCCGATCACAGCGATATTATGGCCTTGCGCTGCACTTGATGACGCTGCAGCGCATCAGTCTTTGATAAGGATACTTCAGGGCTTCTTGGCAGGTCCAGTCGAAGCTGGAGCTGGAGCTGGAGCTGGAGCTGGAGCTGGAGCTGGAGCCGAAGCCGAAGCCGAAGCCGAAGCCGGAGCCGAAGCTGGAGCCTTAGCCAGAACAGGAATCTTTGCCGGAGCCCGGGCAGGAGCCGCAGCCACCGTCACTTTCTCCGGCCACACGACCTCGCCGTCCACCGCATAAAGCTGACAACCGAGGTGCGGTGCCTCGCCGCATGCGACCAGCGCATCGGTCGTCGGATCCAGACCCGATCCAACGCCCCACTTGCCGTCGGGCGCAATCGCAAAGGCGCGCGGTCGATGGTTTCTTAAAAAGTTGCTGTAGGCGGCACGCCCTTTATTATCCAGATAGGGCACGGCGGAAGCGTCGGCCAGCGCCGCAAACTTGGTGGCCGGCGGCGCTGCCGCCTGACGCGGCCAAACCACGGCATTGCCGACCGCATACAGATGGCAGTAATGGGTTTTCTTCCAGCAGGCCCGCATGGCGGCGACATCCGGGTCAAATCCTCCGGCAAACATTTCCACACCGTTGAGCCCAATCGCAATCGCTCGCGGCAGCGGCTGAGTCAGAAAATTTCGATAGATATCGCGTTGAGCGCCGGTCAGATAAGGCACGGCGTCGACATCTTTTAGGTCTGCATAGCCGCTGGGCGGCGGAGGCGGGCCTGGAAGATAAATAGAAAAGACCTCATGGCTGGGCAGCCCCACCTTGTCCAGAAATGCATCGAGTTTCGGCACCCAACTCGGCAGCGCAGCGCCCGATGCGGTAAAGGTGTGTGCATCGTCCATAAACGTGCCGATATCGACCAATTCCGCCGGCGCCCCGGCAGCGCTATATTGTTTGAACATGCCCTGCCAGGTAGCCGTTGCGAAGGTTTTGTCGTTATCGCCAAAAAACCAGATCGATGGAATTTTTACTTTGGCGCCGAGCTGTCCGGCCCCGCTAATCAAACTAGCATCGGGACTGGCACAGTCGGATTCTTTCATGCCGCCCGCAAAGCTGACCAAGCCCATGACGTTGGGTGGATTGAGGGCGCCCAAAGCAAGCGAATGCCAGCCCCCGATACTTTTACCGGCCACCACAATGCGCGTCCCATCGATGCCCTTCACCTGCACCATAGCGTCAATCACGTTGCTAATGTCTTTTGCCGCATCAAGACCTTCGGCGACGGCATCGCAACCGTGCGGATTCATCTGCCCGTCGGAACCGGCATAACCGCGCATCATGGGCAGGGCGACCGCGTAGCCGCGCGACAAGAAGTAGTAGGCCGTGAAGTTATCGGCAATCCGCGGGCTGTTCACCGGATCGGCCGACGAGCCATGATTCATCACCGCCAACGGAAACGGGCCGCCGCTGACCGGCATATACAACGTGACCTGCAGCTCGACCGGAGGGTTCGCACTCACCGGCACACGTAACACCTGCTCTTTCAAGTTAACGTTAGGGGCATACAGGGGCGGATCGGCGTCATCGAAGACCCCTGCTCGCGCGCACAGCGATAGCGACGCCATCAGTAGGAATAGGACAATTCGGCATCTTGATGACATCGTGGGGGGTCTTGGTAGGCGGTTAAAGCTTATATCTCCAGTGATATAACGACCGGCATTTTTAAAACTTAAAATTTATCTGGATCCCTATAGCACAATCAACAGCCCATGAACTGTAAATTGTCTTTACAAGACATAGACTGTTACATCGAAATACAGCCCGCTGCTTGTTATTTTTATATACAACTTATAGACTGTATGTCATGAAAAAGCATGACCGGAGAATACAATGGACTACCCCATCAAGACGCTGAGTCAGCTTCGGCCCATTCTTCAAGGATTCCGCAAAACCGCCGGCTTGACGCAAGCGGCGCTGGCGGCAAGACTGGGCATCACCCAGCAGAGTTATGCTCAACTTGAAGCCAATCCGGCATCGGCCAGCGTAGAGCGGATGTTTAAGGTTCTGCGCATGCTCGAGGTTGAAATACAGCTCAGGGCGACACATTTACCAGCAGGCCAGGAACTCATCAAAAAGGAAAGCCCCAAGTCCGTCGCCGGAAGCGCCACAACAAGAGAAAATTGGTAAGCATGGGTCGTCGCTCCCAAACCCAAAGACTCAACATCTGGTTGAACGGCATCCCCGTGGGCTACTGGGAAAAAGCCCGAGATGGGGAACATTTCGGCTACTTCGATACGTGGATCGCCGACGAACAAAGCCGCCCGCTCTCTCTTTGGCTGCCGTTTACCCCCGGCAATCAGCCTTATCGCGGTAACTTGGTTAGCGCCTACTTTGACAATTTGCTGCCTGATAGCGACGCCATTCGTCGGCGTCTGGCGCTACGTCATAAAACAGCGAGTAGCACACCCTTTGAGCTCTTGTCGATCTTGGGCCGAGACTGCGTTGGCGCCATTCAACTACTTGCACCGGAAGATGAACCTGAAAATCTCTATGACATCACGGGAGCATCACTCAGCGAGACGGATATCGCCCATGTCTTGCGCCATGCAAGCACTGCGGCGCCGCTCGGGCAGGACAATCGGCTTGGAGATCTCCGGCTTTCGATTGCAGGTGCGCAGGAGAAAACGGCGCTTCTGCGTCATAACGGTGAATGGCTCCTGCCAACAGGCAGCACGCCGACCACTCATATCTTCAAACTGCCACTTGGCTTGGTCGGCAACATGCAGGCGGATATGCGAACATCCGTCGAGAACGAGTGGCTCTGCTCGAAAATAGTGGCGGCTTACGGCTTGCCGGTAGCAGGCTGTGAGATGGCAGTTTTTGAAGACCAAAAAACGCTCATTGTCGAGCGCTTCGACCGCAGACTAGCAAACGATGCAAGCTGGATTATTCGTCTTCCCCAAGAAGACATGTGTCAAGCAAGCGGCACGCCTCCGTTCCTAAAATATCAGGCAGATGGAGGACCGGGCATCGCCACGGTCATGGATCTGCTGCTCGGATCCGAATCGGCCGTCGGAGATAGGCTGAATTTTTTCAAGGTACAACTTGTGTTCTGGCTGCTTGCTGCAAGCGACGGACACGCCAAAAATTTCAGCATTTCACATCTACCGAAAAACCTTTATCGATCCACGCCACTTTACGACATCCTGTCCGCTCACCCTATCATCGGCCGTGGCAAAAACCAGATACCCAGGCAGAAAGCCACACTAGCCATGGCCGTGCGCGGCAGTAACAACCATTACCTGATCGATGAGATCCAAGCTCGGCACTGGATTGAGCAGGCACGCCAAGTCGAGCTTGGCAACGGAGTAGCAGAAGCCATCATTGCAGAGGTGATAGCCTCGACGGAAAGCGTCGTCAATTCTGTCAGCGCCCAACTGCCTGCTGATTTCCCCGCTGGCTTGGCCGATGCAATTCTATCCGGCCTTAAAAAGCAAAGCATCAAATTAGACGGTATGATGCGTGGAATAGTATGACAGCAGTCTAAAACCGGCTCATCGACACGGGTTTTTAAGCCATGAACACACAGATCATCCTCGCCTTCACCGCCGTTGCCGGCCTGTCGATCATGAGTCCCGGGCCCTCGATCCTGCTGACATTGCGAAATGGCGCCACATTTGGCACCCGCTCGGTCCTCTGGTCTGCCTTGGGCAATATTTCCGGCGTGTTTTGCTTATCCACCGCGGCGATGCTGGGTTTAGGCGTATTGCTTGAATCCTCGGCCGTGCTTTTCGATATCGTCAAGGTGCTCGGTGCGCTCTATCTGTTCTATGTTGGCGTTCGCCACCTATTTAGCCGCACAGCGGTGCTCCCTAGCGAAGCCGACCATAGCGCCGGTCAAACCGTACCCAATCCGAGCAAGCTGTATCGGGAAGCGTTCCTGACCTCTGCAACCAACCCTAAAGCCGTGCTCTTTTTTACCGCGCTGTTCCCGCAGTTTCTTAACGCCCATGCACCGTTGATGCCGCAATTCTTTATCTTGACGGGCATCTTTATGACGCTGTCCTATACGATGCACCTGAGCTATGCCCTGCTTGCCTCGCGCGCCAAAAACTTCCTGCGCAAGCCGCTATTTGCGAAATGGCTTAATCGAGTAGTGGGCAGTGTGTTTATTTCATTTGGCACCTTACTGCTGACCTTGCGGCGTCAAGCTGTTTAGGCGGTATAAGCGCTGCGCTAGCCGGACCAGGATCGAATTGGGGTAGACTTGCGACCTCCCTGCCCCTTCGAGATTTCACTATGTTGATAAAAGCCCTGCGTGTCGGCCTCGGCCAGTTGATCCTGCTCGGCGACGCCGTCAGCCGTCCGCGCCCGCAACGCCGTTCGGCGCAAGGCCAAGACACGGTGACGAAAGAAGCGGCGCAACTGTCGCTATATCAGTTCCATGCCTGCCCATTTTGCGTTAAGACGCGGCGTACTCTGCGTCGCCTGAATGTGCCCATCACCCTGCACGACGCTAAAAACGATCCGGTACAGCGCGAGCGTCTGCTAAGCGGCGGCGGCAAAATCAAAGTACCTTGCCTGCATATTCAGGAAGCCGACCAGTCGCGCTGGTTGTATGAATCCAAGGCGATTATTGCTTATTTGGAGCAGCGCTTCGCGGGGGTTAAGTAAGACTTGATTAATCGGCGCGGTCCAACAATACCGCTTCACGCCGCCGCAAGGTTTGCCCAACTACGGCCAGCACCTCTTCGAGGCCGCTCACATGCTCGGTCATCCAGGCAGCGCCGCACGTCTAACTTCGCATGAGGTAGCGGACACTGGCCCACACGGGGCCGGTTGAGATTTGAAACCGCATAAATTCAATGCGGTGCTCTAGGTTTCCGCCTACCGTCATGTCCATTGTTGCGTGAAATATTCGGGCTGGCGTTGACTCATCCGAATGCTTTCTTTGAATGTGTCACATCGATCGAATCCGATGCATGCAACTTACTTAACGTCGGAGCACGATACACTCGGCGAGGCGGGATTGATATCAATCCGATACGATCAACTAAAATCACGCCGATACTTAATCATCGCCTGATTCGTCAGTGACATATCCGATCAATATTGTCGATTTACCCCGGTCGCGATGGCCGGAATTCAGGAGCGGCGACGATTACACACGAAATCGTTGGAGTTATCGAAGGTGGTGGCCCGCAAGATTTGAGTATAAGAGTACGAATTATTGAAACACGCGTATCGTTCGTTAAAAAACCGAAAGAGCTGTATAGCAAAGAATGGCTGGCCCATTTTTTCCAATGAAGATGTGGTATATATAGGATTTTTGAATGCCTCGGCTTACGGTGACAGCCTAATTCCCATTCATTATTTCCCAAGAAAGCAGCATAGATTGACAAATTCAGTGGTGTTGATCGCTATTTTATTCGTCTGCTTGTGGGTCATGTCAAACCTGACTGCATTCAGGGTTTCGCCTATCAACCTCTCATGGCTGCCAATTATCGGCAATCTCGACGGGTGCTTTCCTGCGGGGCTTGTGTTGTTCCCGCCATCTACCCATTCAGCACAATTTTAACGGAGGTCTATGGCTATAGCATCAGCCGTTTGGTTATATGGAGTGGCCTTAGCGTTAGCGTTAGCGTTAGCGCCAATATGCTGTTGGCATTAGGCATTTGGCCACCCTCGCTTATTCCTACATTCGCCGAATGGGCCATGCACACAGGTTTCAGTGATGCGGCCTACCATATTATTATAAACTCTTACATCAAAACATTTCCAGCCTTATCGATTGCTTACCTCTTTAGAGAATTTATTAATTCATCTGCATTAGCTAAACTGAAGGTTGCAACACTGGGAAAACATAATGCATTTCGAATCATTACCAGCTCCGCATTAGCAGTAGTGATTGACAGCGTTATTTTCAGCCTTATTTTATTTTTAGGAACACTAGCAGTACCGTTTGACGTCGACGACTACCCCCTTAGTCGGCGTTTTTTAAATTATTTTTGGAATATACGGCGACCAAGTAGATCCCGGGAAAAGCCGGCCAAGCTTATTCGGCCAGTCGGATTTCCAAGGGATACGTCTGGGCATCTGCCGCAGCACTAATGATCTTAAACGCCGCCGCAGGCAACGATAAGCGCCTCGCCCCCAACAGATATACTGAAATTTTTCCAACCTATTGCAGCGTGAACCACGCTCTATACGAGCAAAAGGCTGTAAGCAATGCTCACAGCCTTTACACCACGTTAACAACATCTGCAATTTTCTATATATTTAGTATTCCGAATTTATATACTGCGGTATTGATCGAACGAGTCACGCGCTTCACTGCGCGCTAATCTAGGCCAAACCGTGCGGCCGATTCCGATCCGCCGTATCCCGCACCACACTGCAAACCTGCACCCTATACTCCGAAAAAAATTCACCGCGCCCTTTTTTCTTGGCCGCCACATGCTCGGAATGAGTGGCCCAGGCGCGCAGCCCCTCCTCGCTTGCAAACTCGACAATCGTCACCCGCTCCCCATCCTCGGCGACAAAACCTTTGTGCGAAATGTAACCTGGAATCTCCGCGGCCAGCACGCTCATCCGCGTGGCCCATTGCTTGTACTCGTCCTGAGACTCGGGGTTCAATCTGGACCTGAAGACAGTCACCATCATGATGCAATTCCTCGATAGACGTCCTGCTGGATTGCAGGCGAATAAAGCAAGTCTAAGGATGATGAATTTTTCTGTAAAATGAATAATTAACAACATCTTGTTCTTGATTGGAGAATCATGGACCTATCCGATCTGCGCATGTTTCAAGCGGTCGCGACTACCGGCGGCATCACCCGAGCGGCGGCTCTGTTGCATCGTGTGCCCTCCAACGTCACGACACGCATCAAAAATCTTGAAAGCGATCTCGATGTCGCGCTGTTTATGCGCGAAGGCAAACGTCTGCGTTTATCGCCGCAGGGCAAAGTCTTGCTCGACTACGCCAACCGTCTCCTGTCGCTTGCCGAGGAAGCGCGCGGGGCCATGCATGAACAGACGCCTCGCGGCGTGTTGCACCTCGGCGCCATGGAGAGCACCGCGGCCATCCGGCTGCCGTCGCTGTTGGCCGAGATCCAGCAACGCTATCCCGATCTCTCCGTAGAACTGCGAACCGGAGCGCCTCGGCCCTTGACCGCCCGCGTTCTGGCCGGCGAACTGGATGCTGCCCTGGTCGCCGAGCCTGTATCCGATGCGCGGCTGGAACGCATGCAGGCGTATACCGAAGACCTGGTGTTGATTGGCCCGCTGCATCACCCCCCGATCCGATCGGCGTGCGACCTACTGACCGGAACGCTATTGGCGTTCGAGCCGGATTGTCCACATCGTCAGCGACTCGAAGCTTGGTGCGCCCGCGACAAAGTGGCGCCTGGGCGTATCATCGAAGTGGGTTCTTATCATGCCATCCTGGGATGCTGTGTCGCGGGCATGGGTGTGGCGCTGATTCCCGCTGCGGTTCTCGATACTTACACCGAGCGCGGCAGGCTCTCGATACACAAATTGAAAGGTGATTTCCGCACGGTGAAGACCCTGCTGATCTGGCGCAAAGACACCCCGCAGCCGAAAGTCAGCGCGTTGGCGAACCTGCTGCGGGAGGTACGCAGTCAACGGCCCAAAACCAGCGGTAACAAAGCACTCGCCGCCTAGCCTTGCACATCTGGAAATCCATGGCTTACTATGGACACAGGCGATAATCGGATCGCCAAACAATAACTTACGCTGAGTAAGCCACTTGATAAATCGCCGCTTCTTCCTTGCCTTCGCGGCCACCTTTGCGGCCACTCTCCCGGCCGTCGTATATGCAGAGTCGCCCTGCTGCGGTCCGGTTACTGAAAACGGCGAACGCCTGCTTCACTTCCTCGACGGCAGCGGCGTCGACCACCTTTGGCTGCCGGGCTTTCGCGTCAATTGGCAAACCGGCGAGGCGCTCGAAGCGTGGCCGGCCAATTCAGGGGCCCATACCCATTGCTCGGCCTTTGCCGGCAGCGCGGCCATGCGTCTCGGCGTCTACCTGCTTCGACCGCCGGACCATCCGCAAACCCTGCTGGCCAACGCCCAACTGGTCTGGCTAAGCAGTGCCGAAGCGGTTGCGGGCGGCTGGCGCCCGCTAGCCGATGCCTCGGCAGCACAGGCACAGGCCAACCTTGGCGTGCTAGTGATGGCGGTGTTCGAGAACCCCAATCCACGTAAAGCCGGCCATATCGCCATCGTGCGCCCCGGCGCCATCACCGCGAGCCAGCTCGCGCAGACCGGCCCGTTGGTTACCCAAGCCGGCGGCCACAACGCCCTCAGCGTGCCGCTCGCCCACGGCTTTAACAACCATCCCGGGGCCTGGATACCGGGCGGCAACGGTGGCGTGCGATTCTTCGCGCATGAGGTGAACTGGACGCAGGTGGGGGCTTTGGATAATTAGGGCTTGCTCGCGCGAGGTTCGGCGGTTGATGCCCGCGCCATCAGTATTGGCGCCGAAGTCACTCGCATCATTGTCGCCAATACAGCTTCAGCGCCTGTGGCTTCCATCCCCGCGGCCCTCACACCCACATCTGTCGCTGCGCCGCGCTGCGCGCGCTCGATTAATTGGCGCAGCAGATCCACCGCCATTTCGGCCGCCTGGCACGTCGGTACCGCCACGGTCGACAAGGCGGGCCGCGATTCGCGCGCCAATTCGATGTCGGTAATACCCACCACGGAGAGATCCTGCGGCACCCGCAAACCCAAATCCGCCGCAGCGTGCATCGCGCCCAAGGCCGGCAAATCGTTGCTGGCGAAGATGGCGGTTAGCTCGGGGTGCGTTTCCAGCAAGCTGCACGCGGCTTGATAACCGCCTCGGATAGAATCATGCGCAAAACGCACCGTCGATTGCGGATGCCGCACACCGGCTGCGCGTAGCGCTTCGCGAAAACCGTCTTGGCGCGCCGCATGGATGCCGCCGCGTTTGCTGCCGATAATCGAGCCGATACGGGTGTGGCCGAGGTCCAGCAAATGTTGTGCCGCGATCGCGCCGGCTGCGCGGAAATCGACCGCGACACACGGCAGATCGGGCGGCTGATCGGGTCGTTCCCACATGCATAACACCACCGGCGCGCCACGTCGCTCGGTTTTATACAGATCCTCGAAATCTAAATTGGCGTTCATCACCAGCACGCCCTCCGAGAGCGTGCCCGCAATCTGCTCAAGGTAGGCGCGCCCAACTTCCGGGTCTTCATTCGTATTGCAGACGATCATAAAATGCCCGCTGCGGCGCGCTGCGCGTTCCGCCGCCAGCGCGAACTCAGGATAAAACGGGTTGGCAATACTGGAGACCATCAAGGCCAGCGTCGGCGCGCGGCCTTCGGCCAAAGCCCGTGCCGTCAGATGCGGCCGATAACCCAATGCGCTGACCGCCGCCAAGACCCGCTGCCGCGTCGCCTCACCGACCCGGCCCCGCTGGCGCAGCACGTTGGATACGGTGGCGGATGTTACGCCGGCGCGAAGGGCAACTTCGTTTAAGGTAGCCATGGCCCCCGGCGTCAGAATAGATGTCGCGTCACCTGATTTCGATAAACCGGGTCCGGGGGCGGTAAAATCAGGGTAAATGAAAGTCTATTCAGCAGAAAGAAAAGAAGCGTTGTTGCGTCGCATGATGCC
>Ga0302178_10000692_pt1 | contig 29681 bp, 25 predicted proteins | sample I_Palsa_E1_3_FD_198790 | JGI IMG/M metagenome (GOLD analysis project Ga0302178, IMG submission 198790) | Peat permafrost microbial communities from Stordalen Mire near Abisko, Sweden - I_Palsa_E1_3 | ecosystem: Environmental > Terrestrial > Soil > Palsa > Peat permafrost | place: Sweden... | reverse complement strand
ACCTACACGATGTCCACCCTGGCCAACCGGCTCACCGGCGCCCCCCTCGACGAGCAGCTCAGTGCCTTCGCCTGAGCGACTAGCCGTGGCAACCACGATCCGCATTGTGCGCAGCAGGGGTTAGCCGACGTAGAAGATGCCTAGACCTAGGGCTACGCAGATGCCGGCGATGATCCAGAAGCGCACGACGATGGTGGTTTCGGCCCAGCCTGCCAGCTCGAAGTGATGCTGCAGGGGCGCCATCCGGAACACCCGTTTACCGGTCAGCTTGAACGAGCCGACCTGGATCACCACCGAGAGCGTGATGATCACGAACAGACCGCCGAGCAGGATCAGCAGCAGCTCGGTCTCGGTCGTGATGGCCAGGCCGGCCAGCGCGCCGCCCAGGGCCAGCGACCCGGTGTCACCCATGAAGATCTTGGCGGGCGGCGCGTTCCACCACAGGAAGCCGGTACAGGCGCCCATCACGGTCGCCGCGACGATGGCGAGGTCGAGCGGGTCGCGGATGGGATAGCAGTTCGAGGCGAGGAACACCGTGCAGTCGTTGCGCAGCTGCCAGATCCCGATGATCATGTAGGCGGCCAGGACGAGGATGGCCGCGCCGGTGGCCAGGCCGTCGAGCCCGTCGGCGAGGTTCACCCCGTTGGAGGTGCCTGCCACCATGAGGATGACCCAGACCACGAAGAGCACTGGGCCGACCGAGATCCCGAAATTGGCGTAGAAGGACAGGTGGGTCGTGGCCGGGGTGAGGTCATAGCCGTTCGGGAACCTGATCGCGAGCAGGGCGAACACCCCGCCCACGACCGCCTGGCCAGCGAGCTTGGCCCCGCTGCGCAGGCCCAGGCTGCGCTGCATGTAGAGCTTGATGAAGTCGTCCGCGAACCCGACCAGGCCGAGCCCGGTCATCAGGAACAGCACGAGCAGGCCGGATGGGGACATCGGGTCACCGGTGACGAGGTGGCCGACGAGGTACCCGACCAGCGCGGCGATGATGATCACCGTGCCGCCCATGGTCGGCGTGCCGCGCTTGGACAGGTGCCCGGCCGGGCCGTCCGACCTGATCTCCTGGCCGTAGCCGCGCCGGGTGAACGCCTTGATGGCCAGCGGGGTGCCGAACAGCGCGATGAACAGCGAGACGGCGGCCGACAGCAGGACAGTCTTCACCGGTCCGGACCCCCAAGCTCGGAAAGCAGGTCAGCGGCCACGCCTTCCAGGCCGGCGGCGCGGGATGCCTTCACCAGTACCACGTCGCCGGGCTTCAGCTGGTTCGCGAGCACCTCAAGCGCGGCCGCGCCGTCGGGCACCCCGACCGCCTCACCGTGCCAGGTCCCCACCCGGCGCGCGCCGGCCAGCAGCGGGGCCGCTTCCTCGCCGACCGCGATCAGCCCGGCCAGTCCGGATGCCAGAACCTGCGCGGCGAACTCGCCGGTTTCCTCGTGGCGAGCACGCGAGGTGTCGCCGAGCTCGGCCATGTGGCCGAGGACCGCGAACGCGCGTCCGTCCCGCGCCAGGTGAGCGAGGGCTTCGATGGCGGCCCGAACGGACTCGGGGTTCGCGTTGTAGGCATCGTTAATGATCATTACTCCATCCGCGCGCCGACGGACTTCCATCCGCCACCGGCTGCGCGCGACCGCGGCGCAGAGCCCGTCCGCGATGTCGGCGAGGCCGAGGCCGAGCTCACCCGCCAGAACCGCTGCGGCCAGCGCATTCGGCACGTTATGCGCGCCGTGCAACCGCAGCGTGACCGGCGCGGAACCGGCCGGTGTCAGCAGTGTGAAGCTCGGCCGCCCGAGGTCATCCAGCCGCACGTCCGCCGCCCGCACCGACGGCTCGGGCACGCGTTCCGGAAGGGACCGCTGCGACGGGCGGGATCCGTGGGAGGACTGGAGGCTGAAGGTGACGATGCGGGCAGCGGTACGGGAAGCCATAGCCAGAACGCGAGGGTCGTCGGCGTTCAGGATCGCTACCCCGCCGGCCGCGTCGGCGGGCAGCGCCTCGACGAGCTCGCCCTTGGCCAGCGCCACCTGGTCCAGGCCGCCGAACTCCCCGGCGTGCGCGTGCCCGACGTTCAGTACCACGCCGTAGCGGGGCGGCGCGATACGGCACAGGTGAGCGATGTGACCAACGCCCCGGGCGGACAGCTCGAGCACCAGGTACCTGGTCGCGAGGTCCGCGCGCAGCACGGTCAGCGGCAGGCCGAACTCGTTGTTGAACGACCCGGCCGGCGCGATCGTCGGCCCGAGGCGCTCCACCAGCTGCGCGGCGAGGTCCTTGGTCGAGGTCTTGCCCGACGATCCGGTGATGCCCGCGACCTGCGCGGCCGGCAGCGAGTCCACCACGTAGGTGGCCAGCGCGGCCAGCGCGGCCGGGACGTCCGCCACGATCACCGCGGGCACGGAGACCGGGCGAGTGCCGAGCACCGCGACCGCGCCGGCGGCCACGGCGGCGGAGGCGAAGTCGTGACCGTCCGAGCGCTCCCCGGCGACCGCCGCGAACAGCCCGCCGGGGCCCACCCGCCGGGAGTCGATGACGACCTCACCGGTGACCACGGCCTCGCGGCCACAGGCCGCGGCGGCACCGTTCAGCTGACCGCCCGTTATCCGGGCGATCTGCGCTAGCGACAGCGGGATCACCGGTTCACCGCCCACGGATCGAGCTCCGAGGTCAGCGGCGCCGCCCCGATAGGCCCGAGGGGGTCCGGCCCCAGGGAGTCCGGTCCCGGCTCCTCCGGCCCCAGCTGATCTTGTCCTCGCTGGTCGCGTTCTCGCTGGTCGCGTTCTCGCTGGGCGAGCGCCGCGGCGGTGACCTGGCGGTCGTCGAACGGCAGCACCGCGCCGGCCACGTACTGGCCGGTCTCGTGTCCCTTGCCCGCCACCAGGACGACGTCGCCGGGCGCGGCCAGCGCGACCGCCTGGGAGATCGCGGCCGCCCGGTCGGGTTCGATGATCACCCGGGCTCGTTCGTCCTGCGGCACGCTCAGCACGCCGTCCAGCATCGCCGCAAGTATCGCCAGCGGGTCCTCCGAACGCGGATTGTCATTGGTGAGAATGGCCACGTCGGCCAGGGACGCGGCCGCGGCGCCCATCATCGGGCGCTTGGCCCGGTCCCGGTCGCCACCGCAGCCGAGCACGATGATCAGCTTCTCCTGCGTGACTGCCCGCAGAGACCGCAGCACCGCCTCGACCGCGCCCGGCTTGTGCGAGTAGTCGACGAAGGCCGTGATCCCACCCGCCTCCCCACCAGGTACCCGCTCCAGTCGCCCGGGCACGCCCGGGCACGCCGCCACGCCCGCTACCGCGTCGTCGAGCCCCACGCCCGCCTCGACCAGGGCGACCAGGGCGCCGAGCGCGTTGGCCACGTTGAACGCCCCGGCCAGGCCGACCGACACGTCGGCCTCGACCCCGCCCGGACCGATCAGCCGGAACGTGCTGCCGTCGGTGCCGGAACGGACGTCTACCGCCCGCCAGTCGGCCCCCTGGGCGCCCGCGGCCGAGAACGTGGTGACCGGCACGGGCGCTGAGGAGGCCAGCCTGCGCCCGTATCGGTCGTCGATGTTCACCACCCCGACCACGGGCGGGACGAACAGCGACGCCTTGGCCCGGAAGTAATCCTCCAGATCGGCGTGGAAGTCCAGATGATCCTGCGACAGGTTGGTGAAGACCGCCACGTCGAAGCTGGTACCCGCCACCCGGCCGAGGCTGAGCGAGTGGCTTGATACCTCCATCGCGGCGGCGCTCACCCCGCGCTCGGCCATGACCGCGAAAAGCGCCTGCAGGTCGGGGGCCTCCGGCGTGGTCAGAGAACTGGTCACCACGTCCGTTCCGATCTTGATCTCGACCCCGCCGACCAGGCCGGTCCGGTGGCCCGCTTCGCGCAGCCCAGCCGCGATCAGGTACGTGCTCGTGGTCTTGCCGCTCGTCCCGGTCACGCCGATCAGCGTCAGCTTGCTCGACGGGTCCCCGTAGACCCAGCAGGCGATCTCACCCAGCCGGGCCCGTGGATCGGCGACCACGAAGACCGGCACCCCGCTCGCCGTGGCCCTGGCCCGCCCGTCCGGGTCGGTCAGGACCGCGACCGCGCCCGCGGCCACCGCCTCGTCACAGTACGCCGCCCCGTGGGCTCTCGCACCAGGCAGAGCCGCATACAGATCGCCCGGGCACACCGCCCGCGAGTCGAGCGTGACTCCGGACACGAAGCCCAGATCGTTCGGAAAAGGAGAATTTCCCACGATGGTATCCGGGTCCAGCCGGACACCCAGCAGCGAGCTAAGCGCGGACAGCGGTCGCTGCGGTTGATGAGCGGGACGGATCGCCACGGGGTGAGGGTACCTCCAATCATGGCGCGTTAAGGCGTACCTTGGCGGGTACGGCTCCGTCCGGCGGGATGTCAAGCGCCGCAAGCGCGTCCTTGGCGACCTGATAGAAGACCGGGCCCGCGATGACATCACCGTAGTACCCGCCCTTGCGCGGGTTCTGCACGTTGACCGCGATGACCATCTGCGGGTCGTTGCCCGGCGCCATGCCGATGTAACTCGACCCGTAGACGCACAGCGCGCATTTGGGGCCCGCTTCCTGCGAGGTGCCGGTCTTGGCCGCGATGGCGTAGCCGGGGATGATCCCCCACGGCTGGTCGCCTGCCTCGTCGACCGCGGGTACCTGCTGCAGGATCTGCAGCAGCTCACTCGCCGTCTTGGCCTGGATGACGCGGCGAGTGGGCGACGGCGCGGACGGGGTGTACTTACCCGCGGAGTTGGTGGTGCCCTCGACCAGCGTCGGCTGCACCCGCACGCCACCGTTCGCGATCGTCGCGTACACCTCGGCCATCTGGATCGCGGTCGCGGCCACGCCCTGCCCGAAAGACAGCGTGTACCGGGTGTCCGCCGCCCACTGTGACACCGGGGGCAGCAGGCCCGGGCTCTCGCCGGGCAGCCCGATGCCGCTGAGCTGGCCGAGGCCGAACGCCTTCAGGTAGTCATACTGCGTCTGCTCGCTGATGTGGTTGGCGACCTGCGACATGCCGATGTTGGAGGAGTGCGCGATGATGCCCGCGATGGTGTACCGCTCGCCCGGCGCCCACTCCGCGTCCTGGATGACCTGGCCGCCTTCGACGATCTGGGCCGGGATGGTGTAGGCGCTCATCGGTGTCTGGCCGCCGCGCTCGAACGCGGCCGAGGCGGTGATGACCTTGGCGGTAGAGCCCGGCTGGAACACGTTCTGCACCGGGATGTCAGTGGCCTGGGACGCGCTGGTGATCGTCGACGGGTTGAACGTCGGCCACTGCGCCATCGCCAGCACGTGCCCGGTCTTCGGCTGGATGATCACCACCGTGCAGTTGGCGGCCTTGGTCTTGGCGACCTGCTTCGCGCAGGCCTGCTCGGCCGCGTACTGCAGCGCGGGAACGATCGTGAGCCGCAGGTCACTGCCGTTGACCACGGGCGTGACGGTGCTGCCCGCGAGCGGGATCTCCTGGCCGTCGGTGCCGTTCTGCACCTGCTCGCTGCCCGGACGGCCCGCCAGCAGCGCGTTGTCCACCAGCTCCAGGCCGGCCCCGCCCTTCAGCACACCGTTGTTGGTGCCGGTTTCGGTGCCGGTGAAGCCGATGATGTTGGCCGCGAGGTTGCCGTCCGGGTACGACCTGGTGTAGTTGGTTTTCATCGCGATGCCGGGCAGGTCAAGCGCCGAGATCTGGTTGCTGACTTCGACGGAGACGCCGGTGGCCAGCTTCACGTACTGCGGCGAGCTCGGGTTCTGGAGCAGGTTGAGGATCGCCGCCGCGGTCATGCCGAGCGGGCCGGCCAGCGCGTTGGCCACCTGCTGTTCTTCGGCCGCGTTGGTCAGCGTCGGGCTGGTGATCTTCGGTGGGTCGGCGTAGACCGTGTAGGTCACCACGGTCATCGCGAGAATCTGCCCGTTCGCGCCGGTAATGCTGCCGCGCAGCGCGGGCAGGGGGATCGTGACCTCTCGCTCCTGGGACGCCAGCTGCCGGTAGGTGCCGGACTCCATGCCCTGGAGCTGTACCAGACGGCCGGCGAAAAGCGACAGGACGAAGATGATCGCGACCAGGATGATCCCGAGCCGCCTGGTCGGCTCGCCGCGGGGCGCGAGACGGTTTCTGGTTCGGGCCCGCGGCGGCCGGCCCGACGGGCCGACACCCGGGCCGCCTCTGGGATCGGCCGGGCGGCGCAAGGACCGTTCACCCGTTTTCTGTGCCGAACGGGCCGTGGCCGGCGCTGGCGGCCGGCCAACCGCCGACGGCGGCCTGCGCCGCGGGTCCGGGCCCTGTGGTCCTGGCCGGGCGGGCCGTGACGGGTGACCACGCGGCTGCGGACGCCGGTCGTCCCGGCGATTCGCCTGTGGCCTGCGGGTGGGGTCCTGCGGTGTCACGGGGTGTACCCGGGGACATTGATCTCCGCGTCAGACTTGGAAACCTTCCCCGAGATGATCTTCCCGTTCTTCAGGTCGAAGAAGCTCAGATTCGGATCCTGCCGCATGCCGAACTGCTCAGCCTCCTGGGCGATCACCGCCGGGTTCGCCGCCTGCGCCACGGCGTTGTTGAGGGTCTGCTCCTGGCGGGTCAGGTTGGCGTTCTGCTGCTGCAGGCTGGTGATCTGGAACGCTCCCTGGGCCAGCGTGGTGCTGATCACCAGCAGCGATACCAGGGCGCCGCCGAGCAGCCCGATGAGCAGCAAGATGAACGGCGTCCGAGGGCGCGAGCGCGGCGTCGCGCCGGTGACCGGCCTGACCTGCGGTCTGGCGACGGGGCTGGCCTGCGGTCTGGTGACCGGTGGGGTAAAGGGCCGGGTGTGGCGCGGTGCTAGCCCGGGGGGACGACCTCCCGGAACCCCCCGATCACGGGGGGGCTGCCCGCCCCCCCGTACCCCCCTGGCCCCCCGTGAACGGGGGGGATTCCCCGCGCCCGGGGCCCTGGGGGACTGCATCGTGTCAGTGGTAGCCATGGTGTTCCCCTCGGGTCATGCTGCTTCCCTGATGCGTTCCGCGGCCCGGAGGCGGGCCGAAGCCGCGCGCGGATTGCTGGTGACTTCTTCGCTGTCGGGGCGCTCGGCGCCCCTGGTCAGCAGGCGGAACTGATTCGTCGCCGCGCTCGCGGGCACCGGTAGGCCAGGCGGCGCCTGATCGGTGGACAGCCGCACAAGCTCCCGCTTGACGATGCGGTCCTCGAGCGAGTGGTAGGCCAGGACCACCACCCGGCCGCCTACCGCGAGCACGCCGAGGGCGGCCGGCAGCGCCCGCCGCAGCGTGCTGAGTTCGTCGTTAACCTCGATCCGCAGCGCCTGGAAGGTGCGCTTGGCCGGGTTGCCGCCGGTGCGCCGGGTCGCCGCGGGGATCGCGTCCTTCACGATGCCGCTCAGCCGCTGCGTCGACGTGATCGGAGCGTGGGCGCGCTCGCGGACCACCGCATCGGCGATCCGCCGGGCGAAACGCTCCTCGCCGTAATCGCGGAGCACCCGGGCGAGTTCGGCGGCCGGGTAGCCGTTGATGATGTCCGCCGCGGTGAGGTCCTTCGTGCGGTCCATCCGCATGTCCAGCGGAGCGTCCTGGGCGTACGCGAAGCCACGCCCGGGGTCGTCGAGTTGGGGCGAGGACACGCCGAGGTCGAAGAGCAGGCCCATGACCTGGCCCGGACCTGCCGTGATGGAGACCGCGCTCAGGATGGCCGGGATCTCGTCATACCTGGCGTGCAGGAGCGTGACCCGGTTGGCGAACGGGGCGAGCAGTTCGGTGGCCGCCTCGATCGCGGCGACGTCGGCGTCGATGCCGACGAGCAGCAGGCCAGGGCAGGCCTCGAGCAGGGCGCGAGCGTGTCCGGCCCGGCCCAGGGTCGCGTCCACCAGGACGGCGCCGTCGGCGGCCAGGGCGGGCGTCAGCAGGGCGGTAACACGGCCGGCGAGCACCGGTACGTGCTGTACGGCGTCCACGCGTCCCCTCCCTGCCGTGCGGTCCTGGGTGTTCCTGCGGGTTACTGCTTCTCCGGGGTTTTCGGGTCGGTGCCTCGTGGCGTCCGTCGGCCGGTTCCCATCCGCTGACGCCGGCTGGCACCGGGGAAGTGATGCCAGCAGGGAGCGGCGGATGGGAACCGGCTACAGGATTCCAGGGAGCACCTCCTCGGCTGCCTCGGCAAACGAGTCCTCCTGCGCGGCGAGGTAGGTCTCCCACGCTTGCGTGTCCCAGATCTCCAGGCGGGTGTTCGCGCCGATCACCACGCAGTCCCGCTGCAGCCCGGCGTAGGCGCGCAGGGCGGCTGGAACGGTGATCCGGCCTTGCTTGTCGGGAACCTCGTCGGAGGCGCTGGCGAAGAACACCCGGCTGTTGTCCCTGACCGACTTGGCCGTCACCGGCACGGTACGCAGCGCCTCGGTGATGCGGGCGAACTCCTGCTGCGGGAAAACGAACAGGCAGCGCTCCTGTCCCTTGGTGATCACCACTCCCCCAGCGAGCTCTTCTCGGTACTTCGCGGGCAGGAACAACCGGCCCTTCTCATCCAGCCGGGGGGCATGAGTGCCGAGGAACACAGGTGCTCACCTCCCGCCGCCTACATCCTCCACTGCGCTCCACTGTACCCCACATCTCCCCACCGTCAACGCTCAAACCGCGGTGTTTGAGCCATCTTCCCCACTGAAGGGGCAGGTAGAGAAGGTGGAGCGAGGTGGAGGAGCCCGTGGGGGAAGTGGAGCGGACCGCAGGGCGAAGTGGAGCGGGGAATGGCGGGACCGCGACCGGGTCACCCGGCGGATGGCCGGTTATGCCCGAAGATGCCGCGTATGACGGAGAAGCTCGCCAGCGTCGCGCGTTCGGCACAGAAAGACGTACTGTAGCGGTACGGCGGCTAGACCGGGGTGATAGGTGGCGGAACGCCCGGCTGGCTAGTGGTGTGCGCGCCAGCGCCTTCAAGGAGGCCATGTGGTACTGGATACGGGACGGCAGATGGGGAGCCCGATCGATGATCTAGTGCCGGCCGCGCGCCGGATCGGCAAGGCTATCGAGGCGGTGATCGAGGGCAAGCGGGACGCGATCCAGCTCACCCTGGCCGTGCTGCTCGCCGAAGGGCACCTGCTCATCGAGGACGTGCCGGGCGTAGGCAAGACCATGCTCGCCAAGGCCCTGGCGAAGGCCATTGACGGCACCGTGCGCCGAGTCCAGTTCACGCCGGATCTGCTGCCGAGCGACATCACCGGCGTCAGCGCCTACAACCAGGAGAGGCGCGATTTCGAGTTCAGGCCGGGACCGGTATTCGCCAACATCGTGCTCGGCGACGAAATCAACCGGGCCTCACCAAAGACTCAGTCCGCGCTGCTCGAATGCATGGAAGAACGTCAGGTCACCGTCGACGGCACCACGTATTCGCTGCAGGCACCGTTCATGGTGATCGCGACCCAGAACCCGGTGGAGATGGAAGGCACCTACCCGCTGCCCGAGGCGCAGCGGGACCGGTTCACCGCACGTATCTCGCTGGGCTACCCGCTGCCCGCCGCGGAGCGGGAGATGCTCGACAACCACGGCTCCAGGTCACCCCTTGACCAGCTCAGTCCGGTGGCGCGCGCAAGCGACGTGCAGGAACTGGTGATGGCCGTGCGTGGGGTCCTGGTGTCGGATCAGGTCAAGGACTACATCATCAGCCTCGCCAACGCGACCAGGACCTCGCCTGAGCTGCGGCTCGGCGCGTCGCCGCGCGCGACCCTGCACCTGCTGCGGGCCAGCCGGGCCTGGGCGGCCCTGGACGGGCGGGACTATGTGATCCCCGACGACGTACAGCGCCTGGCCAGGCCGGTGCTGGCGCACCGGCTGCTGCCCACGGCCGAGGCCATCGTCGAGCGGCACCTGCCCGAGCAAGTCGTGGACAGGATCGTCGCGCAGCTGCCCCTACCGAGACGATGAGCCAGTGAGCAGGCCCCGGGCAAGCCAGTAAGGAGAGCGATGCGGGCGCTATTCAGCTCGCTGACCACGCGGGGCCGGTCGTTCATGGCGGCGGGCGGTGCCGCCATGGTGTGCGGCCTGGCGATACCGGAGCCCGATCTGATCCGGGTAGGGGCGCTGCTTGTCATTCTGCCGCTCGTGTCCACGCTGACCGCTGGCAGATCCCGCTACCGCCTGTCGTGCAGTCGCACGCTCGACCCGCCCCGGGTACCGGCCGGCCAGTTCACGGTGGTGAAGGCACGGGTAGAGAACGTCTCGCGGCTGCGCACGGGCGTGCTGCTGGCCGAGGATGTCACCCCGTACTCGCTAGGCAGCAGGCCCAGGTTCGTGCTCGACGAGATCGAGCCCGGGGGGCACCGCGAGCTCACCTACCAGATCCATCCGGACACCCGCGGCAAGTTCACCATCGGACCGCTGCGGGTGCGAGTCGCCGATTCGTTCGGGCTGGTGGAAATCAGCCGGTCGTTCAGCACGACGAGCACGCTCGTGGTCACGCCGAGAATCGTCCCGCTGCCGCGGGCGACGGCCTCGAGCAGCTGGCTCGGCGAGGGCGATGGCGGGATGCGGACGATATCGGCCATCGGCGAAGACGACGCGGCACCGCGGCTGTACCAGGACGGAGACGGGCTGCGCCGGGTGCACTGGAAATCGACCGCGAGATACGGCCAGCTGATGGTCAGGCGCGAGGAACACCAGTGGCGAAACAGCGCCTCGGTCTTCCTCGATACCCGCCGCAGCGCGCACGCGGGCCGCGGGCCCTCCGCGACGTTCGAGTTCGCCGTCAGCGCGGCCGCCTCGATCGGCGCCCACCTGTCCGGCGAGGGGTTCCGGGCCAGGCTCATTACCGAGGCCGGCGAGATCGCGCCGCGCGGCACCTTCCAGGACACCCTGCTCGACATGCTGGCGGTCATCAGCCCGTCCAGCCACGCCAGCCTGGGGTCGGGCACGTCAGCGCTCGCCAGCGCGGGCGGCCAGCTGATCGCCGTGGTCGGGCGGCTGTCCGCCGACGACGCCAGCCAGCTGGCCGCGAGCAGGCGCGGGAACGCTCCCGCGATGGCCCTGCTGCTGGCCGTCTCGGAGTGGTGGGCGACCGATTCGGTTCCGCAGGAGGAGGCCCGGACGGCGGAAGTCCTGGCGGCGGCCGGCTGGCGGGTCGCCGTGGTGACGGCGAGCACGCCGCTGGCTTCGGTCTGGCAGCAGTTGCACCGGCCCGCCGACCGGCCACTGCCCATCGGGGGTTTCGATAGCTCCCGGCATCCTGGAGGTGGCTCCAATTGAGAATAAACCGCAGGATGACGGTGACCGCGGGAATCGCGGTGATATTCACCTCGACCGTCTTGTACCCGGTATTCAGCGATTCGCTCTGGTTCGCTGCCTCGATCGGCGCCGTTGTCACCGTGGCCGCCGTCGGGGCGCTGACCAGGCTACGTTCCCTGCCGGTGCCGGTCTGCCTGGCCGCAGGCGTGGCCGGCCTGCTGCTGTACCTGAACCTGGTGTTCGAGGCCCGCTATTCGTTCCTGCTCGTGATCCCGACCCCGGCCTCGATCAGCAGCCTGTGGCACCTGGCCGGCACCGGGTTCAACGACGCGAACCGGTACGCGCCCCCGGTGCCGAACCAGCCTGGCCTGCTGCTCCTGACGGTGGCAGGAGTCGGCATCACGGCGGTGCTGACCGACCTGATCGCGGTCCGGCTGCGGTCGACTGCGCTGGCCGGGCTGCCGCTGCTTGTGCTGTTCACGGTGCCGGTGATGTTGAATGCGCCGCACAGCCAGCTGGTCACCGGCGTGGTGTTCTGCCTGGCCGGGGCTGGGTACCTGGCCATGCTGAGCGCAGACGGGCGGGAACGGATACGACTCTGGGGACGGCTGGTGTCGCTGTGGCGAGGGACCGGTGCCACGGCGGACCGGACCCACGGGCCGGATACCCGGGCGTTGGCGGCGGCGGGACGGCGAGTCGGGCTCGCGTCGATCGTGCTTGCGCTGTGCGTCCCGGTACTGGTACCGGGACTGCATCCGAGCAAGCTCTTTTCCTCAGGTCCGGGCATCGGCGGCACCGGCTCGGGCACCGGCGCCCTCGCCCTGCCCAGCACCCTGAGCCAGGCCGTCAACCAGCTTCGCGACACGCACCCGAGCGTGGAGTTCAGCTACACGACGACCGCGTCGGCCAGCATGCAGGGCAACGACGCGCAGTACTTCAGGCAGTACGTGTTCGACACCCTGGCCGACGGCATCGGCTGGGCGGTGACTGGCTACACGGACGGCATGGTCCCGGCCGAATCGACCCCGATGCTCGAACCGCAGGGACTGACGAACGTGTCGTCGCCTCCGCGGGTGAAGACCGTCGTCACGGCGAGCAAGAACTTTACTACCGTCGGCTCCCAGCCGACCTTTTTGCCGTTGGTCTATCCGGTCACTCAGTTTCGGGCGCCAGGAAAGTGGCTGGCCGACACCGATCTCATGGTCTACTCCACGAATAGCTCCATCGCCGGTCAGACCTACTCCGAGGTGAGCCTGGATGTGGACCCGACCACGGCACAGCTGGCGCAACTCGGCAAGCCGGCCAACGCGCCGAACCTGGCGCCGGACCTGCAGCTTCCCTCGTCGTACGCGACGCCGGCCCTGAAAGAGCTGGCGCGGAAGTACGCGGGCGGCCAGACCACCGAGATCGGCGAGGTGAACGCGCTAGCAAACTGGCTGTCGGGACCGCAGTTCACCTATAACCTCGGGGCCCCGCTGTTCGACAGCGCCGACGGCCTGCAGTCGTTCCTGACGAAGACCAAAACGGGCTTTTGCGTGCAGTCCGCGTATGCGATGACCGTGCTCTCCCGCTTGATGGGTGTCCCGGCGAGGTTCGTCGTCGGCTACACGTCAGGTACCCGGATGAAAAACGGCACGTACCGGGTCATGAATACCGATGCGCACGCGTGGACAGAGGTGTACTTCCCGACCTACGGCTGGCTCCGGTTCGAACCCACGCCCAGCGGCCAGGGCACCGCGCATGCCACGAACTATATGGGCAACACGACAGGGACCGGCCAGATCGGCCCCGATCCGGTCATCAGCGCGACCGCAGCCCCTGGCAAGCAGAATCCCAGCGGGCCATCGCGCCAGTTGGGAAGGTTGCGCGATCAGTCCGGCGCCACCGGACCGGTCAGTGGTGCGCTGGGCCGGCCGGCGGGAACGCCGTGGGCAGCGGTGGCCCTGGCCGTGATCGCCGCGATCGTGCTGGCCGGCGCGGTCATCTCGATGGTCGCCCCGCCCGCGCTGCGGACCCTGCCCTCGGCCGCCGCCAGCCCCGGGCGGCGCCGCAAGCCGGTCACCGTCACCTCCGTGACACTCGCCGCAGCCGCGGTGACGCTGGTCGCGCTGGCCCTGTACCGGCTGCTCTCCCGCACCTCCAGCCTTAACCTGGGCGCCGGCTGGGCCACCATCGGCCTCGCCTTCGGCCTCGCCGCAGCGGTCGCGCTGACCGGACCGTCCATCGCCCGGATGGCGCTGCGCCGCTGGCGGTGGATACGGGCCGGCGATGACACCAGCCGCGCCCACGCCGCCTGGCGCGAGTTCCACGACGACCTCACCGACTACGGCATCACCTGCCCGGCCAGCGAACCCCCGCGGACCCTGGCCGCACGGGTCACCACCGGACTGGATGACCCGGCCAGCCAGGCCATCCGCAGGCTCGCCCTCGCCGAAGAACGCGCCCGCTACGCCGCCAGTCCGTCCGGGTCAGGCACCTTGCGCCAGGATGGCGCCACCGGCCGCCGCGCCCTGGCCGCCGCCGCCGTACCCAGCGCCCGCTGGCGAGCCCGGATCTTCCCCGCCTCCCTCATAACCGCCCTCGCCGACGCCACCACCCGTCTCCCTGACCACATCGTCAACCATGTGACCCGCCTCCCCCACCGGCGAACCCACCACCCCACTAACTAGCTGAGCTTGTAACTTCGTGCAGGTTAGAGGTCCAGGATGATGGTGACGGGGCCGTCGTTCAGGAGGGCGACCTTCATGTTGGCGCCGAAGACGCCGGTTTCGACCCGGGCACCGAGATCCCGCAGGGCCGACACCACGGCGCCGACGAGGGGCTCGGCGACCGGCCCGGGCGCGGCGGCCGACCAGGACGGGCGGCGGCCCTTGGACAGGTCCGCGTACAGGGTGAACTGGCTGATCACCAGGAGCGGCGCGGCGACGTCGGAACAGGATTTCTCCCCGTCGAGGATCCGCAGGCCCCACAGCCTGGCGGCGAGCTTAGCGGCCTGCTCCCGGGTGTCGTCGTGGGTGATTCCGACCAGGACGAGCAGCCCCGGTTCCTCGATCGCCCCGATGACATCGCCGTCCACGGTCACGCTGGCCTGGCTCACCCTCTGTACGACTGCCCGCATAGCACGGCAGGCTACCGCGCCGCGGGAGATGCCGGGAGGATACGGTCCGGCCCGGGGCGGCCCGGGACGGCCCGCAGGCCTACATCCTGCGGTCACCTTCCTGCCGACGGCGCCAGCGTTCTTCCATCCGCTCCATCAGCCGGGCCCGCCTGGTCAGTGCCGGGCCGCTGCGCTCGCCGGGTCCCGCGGATCTGGCCAGCTTGGCCTTAGCACGCGCGGGCCGCACCCGGGCTGCGTGCCGCCGCCAGGTGACCAGCACCCAGACCAGGGAGAGCAGCACGATCGCCGCACCGGCCGCCTCCAGGTACAGGTGACGGGTCACTATCCCCGCGGCCAGCAGGCCGGCGCCTACCAGCACACCGACGAAGCCCTGCACCAGCTTGCGCTTATAGTGCACGCGCGGATCGCTGAGGCGCACCAGACGCCCGAACTTCGGATCCTCCCTATAGAGCGCTTGCTCGATCTGCTCTAGCTGGCGCTGCTCGTGTTCAGAGAGCGGCACGACGCCTCCCATAAAAAAACCTTGCGCCCGGCACGTGTGCGGTGACCGTTCACCTCACATACCCGGTTCAATTTCCAGAATACGAGCGTTGACACGCCCGGTGGAAGGGCGCATCCCCTAGCTGGTCAGAAAGCTCGCTGCGCGGGACGGTCCTCCTCCTCCACCAGGACGGCCGGGCGGACCGCGCTGGACCCGAATCGGCCGGCGATCTTGTCGACCGCTTGCTCCGCTTCCCGCCAGCCTATAGGGCGATCATCGAGCGCCAGTTGGGTATTTGCGCTGGTCACAGGGGTGAGGCCGGATACCCGGACGCCGACGAGCCGCAGCTGCGCACCACGGTCGAGACCGGCCGACTGATACAGCGAGCACGCTGTGGCATAAATCTCATGGGCGACGTCAGTCGGATAGGCGAGAGTGCGGGCTCTTGTCATCGTCTTGAAATTGGCGAGGCGAATCTTGACGGACACCGTCCGCGCCACGCACTCGGCAGCTCGCAGGCTGTGCGCCGTCCGCCCGGAGAGCTTGAGCAGCTCCCGCCTGATCCGCTCCGGGTCCTCGATGTCCACGGCGAATGTTTCCTCGGCACCGATGCTCTTCTCCGCTACGTGCGGCGTGACCCGCCGCTCGTCGCGGCCCCAGGCCAGGGCGGCCAGGTGCGAACCCTGCGCGACACCGAGGTCATGCTGCAAGCTGGCCAGCGGGGTGTGCGCGATGTCGGCCACGGTGCGAAGACCCAGCCGGGCCAGCACTTCGGAGGTCCGTTCGCCGACGCCCCACAGCGCGGCGACCGGCAGCGGATGCAGGAAGTCGAGCACGCCATCGCGCGGTATCACGAGAAGCCCGTCCGGCTTGCAGCGGGCCGATGCGATCTTGGCCACGAACTTGGTCGGCGCGACCCCGACCGAGCAGGTGATGCCCTGCTGCCCGGCGACCAGGGACCGGATGCGCCTGGCGATCAGGGCGGGTGACCCGAGCCGCCGCAGCGCGCCGGAGACGTTGAGGAAGGCCTCGTCGAGCGCCAGCGGCTCCACCTCCGGCGTGACCGTGCCGAAGATCGCCATGACCTCCTTCGACACGGCGGCGTACTCCCGGTGCCTGGGCGCGACGAAAATGGCCCGCGGGCACATCCGCGCCGCCTGGCCCACGGGCATCGCCGAACGCACCCCGAACGTCCGGGCCTGATAGGAGGCGGACAGCACCACGCCCCGGCCACCGGTCCCGCCCACGATGACCGGCTGACCCGCGAGTTCGGGCCGGTCCCTGATCTCCACGCTGGCGTAGAAGGCGTCCATGTCTACGTGCAGGATGTGGCAACCCGTGTCGTCAGGACCAGTGTCACCAGGCCGGGTGTCATCAGGAGCGGGGTGGCCGGCGCCCATGACGGTCAGCGGTAACCGAGCACGTGCAGCTGAGCGGCGATGTCGCGCAGCGGCGGGGCCGCCGCGGCGGCCTCCTCGAGTGCGCGTAGCGCATCGGCCGCGCCCGCGTCGCCGTCAAGCAGGGCGCCCGGTACCAGCCCGGCGAAGATGCGCAGCCCGTGCGCCTGTCCCGCCCGCAACCCCGCTCCCTCGATCAACGCGATCAACTCGATCAGCGTGAACCGTCGGGGAGGATCGGCCTGGCCGTCGGCGCCGAGCAACTGCCGGGCCTCGGCGAAGCGGCCGGCCAGCGCCTGGTGCAATACCGCGGCCACCGCGTTGGACGCGAGTACGCTCACGCTGGCGGATGGCCGGAGCACGGCGGCGATCGCGGTCATCGCGTCGGCCGGGGAGTCGACGTACTCGAGCACGTTGTGGCAGATAACAAGGTCCGCCGCCTTGGTGCCCACGACGCTGTCCAGGCTGGCCGCCTCACCCTGGACCGCGGTCAGCCGGGCGCCCGCCTCGGCGGCCCGCCGCTGTGCCGCGGCGAGCGCGTCGGGGCTCGGGTCAACGACGGTGACGTTGTGCCCGACGGCGGCGAACGGGACCGCAAGCCCGCCGGTTCCCCCGCCGACGTCGACAATGTCCAGCACCTGCCTGCCGGTTTCCGCCATCCGGTCGGACACGACATCGCGCAGAACATCCCAGACCATGCCCGCCACGCCAGCCTCCTTGTCCGAGTCCAATGTAGTGCCGGCCGCCGACATTTCGCCGGCCTCGTCGAAGTTACTTTAAGTATTAGACCGGTCACCAATTGAACTGACGCGACCGGGCCTACGTTATACAGGTCGTGCGGAACTCCCAGACTCTTATTTACGACACCTCTCACCAATTCCAGCGCGGCTGCAGCGAGCCACCGTATGCTCTTCGCCATGGCTGAGCACCTCGAGTTGCCCCGCCCGTGGCGGCTGATGCTGACCGCAGGATGGAACTTGGCCGAATCCCTCGGCCTCCCCGTGGCTGGATACTTCGTCGGCGCGCAGCTGGGCGGCCGGAACGCGGGCATGGTGGCCGCGACCGTGGTCGTATGGCTCACCGTCATCGGCCGCAAGGTCGTGACCCGCAGCGTGCCCGGCCTGCTCACGATCTCGGCCCTGGTGCTCACGCTGCAGACGGGCGTGGTGATCGCCACCGGCAGCATGTTGTTCTTCCTGCTCCAGTTCCCGCTGGCCAACCTGGGCCTGTGCGTGCTGTTCGCACGGACCGCGCCGACCCGCAAGCCGCTGGTGGCCCAGCTGGCCGCCGAGGTGGTGGCGCTGCGTCAGCCATCCGCCCATCACCCCGGGCTGCACCGGTTCTTCCAGGGAGCGACCTGGCTGTGGGCCGGGATCTTCGCGGTGTCGACCGTGGGCCTGGGAATCCTGATGGCCTTCGAGTCGGTCAAGGTCTTCCTGCTGCTCACCACGGCCGTCACCATAGGCGGCCCGGTAGTGGGCACGCTGCTGTCCGCGTTCTGGTTCTTCCGGGTCCTGCACCGCTCCGGCCTCCGGGTCCGGTTCGCCCAGCCGCACGCCTAGCGCTCAGACCGGGCGCTCAGACCGGGCGCTCAGAGCTGAAGGGACGGCTTGAGCCCGGCGATACGGGCGAGGAGCCCGTTCACGAACGCGGGCGAGGCGTCGGTGGACAGGTCGCGGGCGAGCAGGACCGCCTCGCTGATCGCGACGCCGTCCGGCACATCAGGTGCCCAGAGCAGCTCGTAGACGCCGATCCGCAACACGTTGCGGTCCACGGCGGGCATCCGGTCCATGGTCCAGCCCTCGGCATACTCCGAGATCAGTTCGTCGATCCGGGCCGAATGCACGGTCACGCCGCGGACGAGGTCCGCGGCGTAGGCGGGTACCGGCGGACTGCCCATCGTGATGCGCTCGGCCAGCAGCTCAAGAACGGGCGAGCCGCGCAGCTCGGCCTCGAAGAGCACGTCGAGGGCCCGCTTGCGCGCCTTGCTACGCGCCGGCGGCATAAACGAGCCAGCCGGAGGCGAGCGGCGGACACACCATCATCAGGCGCGGCCGAGGTACTGGCCGGTCCTCGTGTCGACCTTGATCTTCTCCCCCGTCGAGATGAACAGCGGCACCTGGACGGTGGCGCCGGTCTGGAGCGTGGCCGGCTTGGTCCCGCCGGTCGAGCGGTCGCCCTGGATGCCGGGGTCGGTCTGGCTGATGGTGAGCTCGACCGCGGCGGGCAGGTCCACGTAAAGCGGCGTGCCGTCGTTGAACGCCACCGTGACCGTCTGCTCCTCGAGCAGGTAGTTCGAGGCGTCCCCCACCACCTCAGCCGGAATGCGCGGCTGCTCGTAGTCCTGCGTATCCATGAAGACGAAGTCGCCGCCCTCGCGGTACAGGTACTGCATTTCCCGCCGGTCGACGTTAGCCACGTCCACCTTGACGCCGGCGTTGAAGGTCCGGTCAACCACCTTGCCCGACATGATGTTCTTCAGCTTGGTGCGCACAAAGGCAGGCCCCTTGCCCGGCTTGACGTGCTGGAACTCGACAACAGTCCACAGGTTGCCGTCAAGGTTCAGCGTGATGCCGTTCTTCAGGTCGTTCGTGGTGGCCACGTTTACGTCTCCAGGTAAAAGTTAAAGGACGAGAAGTTCTCTCGTAGTAGTCGTGAGGAGGCCCGTCCCGCCAACCCCCACGACAAGGACGTCCTCGATCCGGACACCGCCCCTGCCGGGCAGGTAAACACCAGGCTCGACGGTGACTGGGACCCGGCTGGCAAGCTTACCTGTTCTGGAGTACCCGATCATCGGGGCCTCGTGCACCTCGAGCCCGATGCCGTGCCCGAGACCGTGGCCGAAGTGCTCGCCGTGCCCGGCGTCGCGGATCAGGTCGCGCGCGGCAGCGTCCACGTCTGCGACGTCGGCGCCCGGCCGGGCGGCGTCGAGGCCGGATCGCTGCGCGGCCGCGATCAGCTCGTAGATCTCCCGCTGCCACCCGGCGGGCTCGCCAAGCGCGACCGTCCTGGTCATGTCCGCGTGGTACCCGCCGTACCGGGCGCCGAAGTCCATCGTGATCAGGTCACCGCGCCGCATCGGCCGGTCGGCCGGAACGTGATGCGGGATGGCGCCGTTCGTCCCGCTGGCCACGATGGTCTCGAAAGCCGGCCCTTCCGCGCCAAGCTCGGTCATCCGCCGGTCCAGCGCCGCGGCCAGCTGACGTTCGGTCAGGCCTGGCCTGATCAGCGCGAACACGTCGGCGATGGCCTGGCAGCTGATCCGGCACGCGGTCGCGAGCAGTTCGAGCTCGGACGGGTCCTTGACCGTACGGAGCTCTTCAATCTTTCTCCCGAACGGGACCGTCTTCACGCCGTCTGCCTTGGCGGTGAGCTCAGCGTGGCGCTCGACTGTCATCTCGTGGGCCTCGAAGGCCAGCGTGTGCAGGCCCCGGCTGGTCATCTCCGCGACCAGCCGCGGCTCGACGAACCGCTCGACGACCAGCTGAAGATCGGGGCAGTCCCGCCGGGCGGCCAGCTCGTACCTGGAGTCGGTGGCTAGTATCCCGGCGCCGTCGGCCGGCAGCAGCAGCGCGGCGTTAGAGCTGGCCAGGCCGGTGAGGTAGCGGACGTTCGGCCCGGAGGTGATGAGCGCCGCATCGGCGCCGACGCCGGCGATTTTCTCCTGAGCGCGGCCGCGGCGGGCCGCGTGGATCTCTGCCATGGGCCTGGTCCTAATCCGCGAGGGTGCGGACCCGGTCGATGAGGGCGACCCGGGCCTCGTGGGTGGGCGCGAGCGGCGTGACGAGCAGGGTCGTCACGCCGGCGTCGCGGTAGGCGGCCAGGCGCTCCCGTACGTGGGACTCCGGGCCGATCAGCGACGTCCGCTCCACCAGCCCGGCGGGCACCAGAGCCTCGGCCTCTTCCTTCCGGCCCTCCAGGTACGCGTCCTGGATCGCCTTGGCCTCCGCCTCGTAGCCGAACCGGCCGGCCAGGTCGTTGTAGAAGTTGCGGCCCCTGGCCCCCATCCCGCCGATGTACAGGGCCAGCTCGGGCCGGCTGTGTTCGCGCAGGTCGGCAACGTCCTCGCCGATCGCCAGCGGCGCGGCGGCGATCACGTCGAGCGGGCCGAGCGAGGGGTCGCGCTTGGCCTCGCCCTCGGCCACCGCCTCGCCCCATACCTCCGCGGACTTTTCCGGCAGGTAGAAGATGGGCTGCCAGGCTTCGGCCAGCTCGGCGGCGAGCGCCACGTTCTTGGGGCCGATGGCGGCCAGCGCGATCGGGATCCGCTCACGGACCGGGTGGTTGATCAGCTTGAGCGGCTTGCCCAGCCCGGTGCCGCCCTCGAGCGGCAGCTGGTAATGCTGGCCGTGGTACACCAGCCGCTCGCGGCGCCAGACCATCCGGCAGATCTCGATGACCTCGCGGGCCCGGCCGATCGGCGCGTCATACGGGACCCCGTGCCAGCCCTCGATCACCTGCGGGCCGGATGCACCGAGGCCGAGCGTGAACCGGCCGCCGGACACGTAGTCCAGCCCGGCCGCGGTCATCGCGGTCAGCGCGGGCGTGCGCGAGTACAGCGGGAAGATGCCGGACCCGATCTGCAGCCGCTCGGTCTTGGCCGCGATGTAGCCGAGCTGGCTCACCGCGTCGAAGCTGTACGCCTCGGGCACGAACACGATGTCCAGCCCGGCCCGCTCGTAGTCGGCCAGCTCCACCACGGTCTCGGCGAAACCGCCCGCGTAGCTCAGGTGCATTCCTATCCGCATCCGACCATGCCTTTCCGGTCCGGGCCCGACACTGACCGCTCGGCCACTAAAAAGGAGCGTAGCGGCTATGACGGTCACGTTACCTGCGGGGCCGCGGCATTCAGCTTTCTTGCAGGCGGGCTTCAACGCGCTCTGATCGGCGCAGGTCATCCTGGTGAGCATGAGCCCAGCCGCGCCCCGGGGAGCCAGGCATGACGTATAACGCGGGCGGCCAGGCACCGGCGAGCTCGCTGCTGCTGACCAAGGAGGAGCCGCACGTCAGCGCGTCGCGCGAGCGCCTCGTCGAGGTCGCCGTCCCGGTATACAACGAAGAGAAAATCCTCGCGCGCAGCGTCCGGCAGCTGCACTCGTATTTGACGGATAATCTTCCCTTTCGTTTCGTCATCACCATCGCCGAGAATGCCAGCACCGACGGCACTTTCGCGGTAGCGCAGCAGCTGTGCGCGGAGCTGTCCGGGGTCAGGGCGGTCCATCTGGACCGCAAGGGTCGCGGGCTCGCGCTCCGCCACGTCTGGGGCAGCAGCGATGCCGACATCGTGGCCTACATGGACGCCGACCTGTCCACCGGCCTGGACGCGTTCCTCCCGCTGATCGCCCCGCTGTTGTCCGGTCACAGCGACCTGGCCATCGGTAGCCGCCTGGCGCACGGCGCCATGGTGGTGCGCAGCGGAAAACGCGAGATCATTTCGCGCGCTTATAACCTGCTGCTGCGTGCCGTGCTTTCCGCCCGGTTCGCCGACGCGCAGTGCGGGTTCAAGGCCGGGCGCACCGAGGTCATCAGGGCGCTGCTTCCCGACGTCGAGGACAATGCCTGGTTCTTCGACACCGAGCTCCTGATCCTGGCCCAGCGCAGAGGACTGCGCATCTATCAAGTTCCCGTGGCGTGGACCGAAGACCCCGACAGTAAAGTGGACATCGCCGGCACGGCACTGGCCGACCTGCGGGGCGTGGCACGGCTCCGCTTCGGCCGCCCGAACAGGCACCGGCTTGGCCAGCATGGCCAAGACACAGGCACCCAGTGCCGTTCGGCGTCAACGGAACTCAATGCCCCGGAGCAGCCCCGATGACCACTCAGCTGACCACGACCGGCGCCGCCGCCGAGCCGCAGCGGCCGGCCGGCGGCCGGTTCAGGCAGCTGGTGCTCGGCCGCCCGTCCGATCCACGCTGGGCGCGCCCCGCGCTGTGGGCCGTGCTGATCCTGGCCGCGATTCTGTACTCGTGGGACCTGTCCCGCAACGGCGACGCCAACGCGTTCTACGCGGCCGCGGTACTGTCCGGGTCGGAGAGCTGGAAGGCGTTCTTCTACGGTTCGGTGGACTCGGCCTCGTTCATCACGGTCGACAAGCCGCCGTTCGCGTTCTGGGTGATGGGGATATCCGCCCGGATCTTCGGATTCAACAGCTGGAGCCTGCTGCTGCCCCAGGCGGCGGAAGGCGTCGCCGCGGTCGCCGTGGTGTACGCGGCCGTGCGGCGCAGCGTCGCCGGCCTGACCGGGGAGCGCGGGGCGTACGTGGCCGCGCTGATCGCCGCGCTGGCCCTCACCTTGACCCCGATGGTGGTGGCGATCGACAGGGACGACAATCCTGACACGATGCTGACACTGCTGCTGGCGGTCGGGGCCTGGGCGCTGCTTGAGTCGCTGCGGGCCGGCCGGGACAGGCAGCACGGCCAGGGCGGGCGCGAGGGCGGGGGTCATCCGCTGCTCTGGCTGATACTGAGCGCGGTCGCGTTCGGGCTCGCGTTCAACACGAAGATGCTCGAGGGGTTCATCGCGCTGCCCGCGCTGCCGATCGTGTACCTGATCGCGTCCGGCGCCCGGCTGCGCACCCGGCTAGGGCGGCTGTCCATCGCGGGCGGCGTGCTGGCCGTGATCACGCTGTCCTGGATGACCATCGTCGACCTCATCCCCAAGACGAGCCGTCCCTACGTCGGCAGCAGCTCCAACGACACCGTCTGGAATCTCGCTGTCGGCTACAACGGCTTCGGCCGGATTAGCGGCGGCGGCGCGGGAGGCTTCGGGCGGGGCGTGGCCCGGACCGGCGGGGGCACGGGCGGTACGGGGGGCGGGGCCTTCAGCGAGGTCGCGCACCGGGCCGTCGGGGCCGGAGGGGGCGGAGGGGGCGGAGGGGCCGGCGGTTTCGGCGGCCAGGCGGGAATCGGACGGATGTTCGCCCCGACGCTGGGCGGCCAGATCTCCTGGCTCATCCCGTTCGCCGTCATCGCACTGATCGCAACCCTCATCCTGATCGGACGGCGGCCGAGAACCGATCTCGCGCGGGCCAGCGTGCTGCTGTGGGGCGGCTGGTTCGCGCTGGAATTCTTCGTGCTCAGCTTTCAGCAGGGCACTCAGCACCCGTACTACACCAGCGCCATGGCGCCTCCGATAGCCGCACTGACCGGTATCGGCGCGGTCGCCCTCTACCAGGCGTACCGGCGTTCTGGCTGGTGGAGCCTAGTGCTGGCGGCGGCAATCGGCATCACCGGCGGGTGGGCCTTCGTGCTGCTGCGCCGGACCCCGAACTGGAACTCCTGGCTGCCCTGGACGGTCGCCGGAGCCACGATCGTGGCGGTGCTCGCCCTGGCGTTGGGCTGGTTGCGCAGCCGGCGCTCCGGCCAGACGCAGGACGGTGCCGCGCCGGCCGGCAGGCCGCGTCGTTTCCTGACGGCGGGCAGGCCTGGGCGCCTGTTCGCGGTGGCCGGGGTGGCCGGCCTGATCGCGGTGCTCGCGGGACCGGCCGCTTACTCGGCGACACCGCTCTCGCAGACCATCGCGGGCAGCAACCCGACGGCCGGGCCGACCACAGGCGGCGGCTTCGGCGGCTTCGGCCCGGGCGGGGCTGGCCTGGCCGGATTCGGCGGCACGGACGCCGCCCGCGGCGGCCTCGGCACGGGCGGATACGCAGCCGGCGGATATGGGGCCGGGCGGACCGGCACGGGCGGATACGGAGCCGGCGGATACGAGGCCGGGCGGACCGGGGCCGACGGACGAGCCAGTGCCGACGGGCGGACCGAGCGGGTCGGCGGCGCGGGCGGTCTCGGCGGCGCGGGCGGTCTCGGCGGCGCGGGCGGTCTCGGCGGGACGGCCGACAAGCAGATGATCGCGTACCTGGAGGCTCACCGCGACGGCGCGACCTGGCTGGTGGCGGTGCAGGGCTCGTCGTCGGCCGCGTCGATCATCCTGGCGACCGGCGGCATACCGGTGATGGCCATGGGCGGGTTCCGGGGCACCGACGCGGCGCCGACCCTGGCCCAGTTCGAGCAGTACGTCAAGCAGGGCAAGGTGCACTACGTGCTGGCCGGCGGCCGGGGTGGCCTGGGCGCGGGCGGTTTCGGCGGAGGGAGCGCCGGCACGGTCGCGTCGGTCACGTCGTGGGTGGAGCAGAACTGCACCGCGGTGCCTGCGTCCGCCTATAACGGCGCGGCCAGCGGCGGGCCGGCGACCTCAGGCGGGGCAGGCACGGCGGCCGGCGCGGCCCAGGCGCTTTATCGCTGCGGTTAGGCTTCCTGTTTCACATCCCCTCCTTTCATATCACCGCATTGCGAACAATTCGCGCCTGCACGGTGAAAGCATTATTATTCGCCTTGCGCCGCAGCGCTTACGTTCCGAACGGTCGCATGATACCGTTCTGGCGAGTTCTTGACGCGCCGGACTACGTCATCCAGAAGCCATTGGTGCATCATTTCAAGCGGCCTGCCGACTTCGTTAATGGCCTGGATCGTGCCTCGCAAAGCCGGTTATGTAGGAATTCGTCGCATACGGGGGCATGACTACATACGGGGGTATGACCACATGCATCACAAACTCATGCGAGCTTCGGCCAGGACGGCGGTGATCGGCGCCGTGATAGTCCTCGGCAGCACGGCGGCAGCCCAGGGGGCGATGGCCAAGCCGGCGCCCAGCGGCATCGTGTCCGTGGCGTGCAACACACCGGCGCTGGTATCGGCCTTTGCCGGCGCCAGCAACGGTGAGAAGCTGCAGCTGGCGTTCGGCTGCACCTACCGGCTGACCGAGCCGCTGCCCAACCTCGACACCAACACCACCATCGTGGGCATGGGCGCCACCCTGGAGCGCAGCAAGGCTGACGGTACCCGGGACTTCACGATCCTCACGGTAGCCGGAGGAGACGTCAACCTCGTCGAGGTGAACTTCCGCAATGGCGGAGGCGGCGGCGACGACGACGGTGTCGTCGCCGACGACGACGTCAATGATTATGGCGGCGCAATCTACAACGCCGGCGGGAATATCACCGTGCTCGGCGGTACCTTCACGGACAACGGCGACGTTGAGTACGGCGGCGCGATCTTCAACGCTGACGGGACGCTGACGATGACCAGCGCCTACTTCATAGGCAATAACGCCTATTATGGCGGCGCGATCTACAACGAGGACACCATGACACTGCGCAGCACCCACTTCCTCGGTAGCGAGGCAGAATACGGCGGCGCGATTTACAATGATGACGACGCCACGGTCATCGGCACTAGCTTCACCGAAGACGAAGCCTACTATGGCGGGGCCCTCGACAATGAGCACCAAGCGGCACTGAGTTACGTCACCATTAAGAACAACTACGGCGGCTACGGTGCAGGAATCTACAACGACGACTCGCTGGCCGTGGATCATAGCAATATCGTCCACAACTACGCCGAGTACGAGGGCGGCGGTATCTATTACGACGACGGAACCGTGACGCTGAGCCTGACCAAGGTTTCCGGCAACGGACCCGACAACTGCTACCCGAACGGCTCAATCACGGGCTGTTCCGGCTGACCGCCCCGCGGTTCAGGCCGCAGCATCCGGCAGGTGATCCGGCCGTCGGCCAGGTCACGCTGCCGGATCGCGGCCAGCGGCCGACGCGCTGTATCGCTGCGGTTAGGCCCTTTCCTTCATATACCCAGCATCGCGAACAATTCGTGCCTGCGCGGTGATAAGAGGTTACGTAAAAGTCTGGCGCATACGGGGGTATGACAACATGCATCACAAACTCATGCGAGTTACGGCCAGGACGGCGGTGATCGGTGCCGTCCTAGTCCTCGGCAGCACGGCCGCCGCCCAGGGGGCGATGGCCAAGCCGGCGCCCAGCGGCATCGTGTCCGTGGCGTGCAACACACCGGCGCTGATATCAGCCGTCGCTGGCGCCAGCTACGGCGAGAAGCTGCAGCTGGCGTTCGGCTGCACCTACCGGCTGACCGCTCCGCTGCCCGACATCGGCACCGACCTCACCATCGTGGGCCTCGGCGCCACGCTGGAGCGCAGCGAGGCTGGCGGCACCCCGGCCTTTACGATCCTCACGGTAACCGGAGGGAACGTCAACCTCGTCGAGGTAAACTTCCGCAATGGCGACGGCCTTGGCGGCGGCGACGGCGGAGCGATCTACAACGAAGGCGGGAATATCACCGTGCTCGGTGGTACCTTCACGGGCAACGATTCGGGGTTGTACGGTGGCGCGATCTACAACTATTCCGGGGCCCTGACGATGACCAGTGCCTACTTCATAGACAATGGCGCCGACGATTGGGGTGGCGCGATCTACAACAACGGCACCATGATACTGCGCAGCTCCCACTTCTCCCATAACGGCGCAGAATATGCCGGCGCGGTTTACAACGAAGGCACCGCCACGGTTATCGGCACTACCTTCACCGAGGACGATTCCTACGAAGGCGGGGCCTTCTACAATGACGGCCAGGCAGCACTGAGCTACGTCACCATTCAGGACAACTACTCCGGAGTCGGCGGAGGAATCTACAACGACGGCACGCTGACCGCCGCTTCCAGCAATATCGTCCGCAACTACGCCGAGTACGAGGGCGGCGGTATCGCCAACGACGGTAGCTTGACGCTGAGCCTGACCAAGGTTTCCGGTAACGTACCCGACAACTGCTTCACGACCGTCTCAATCGCGGGCTGTTCGGGCTGACCGCCACGCGGTTCCGGCCGCAGCATCCGGCAGCGTGGCACGGCTATCGGCCAGGGCACGCTGCCGGATCGCGGCCAGCGGAGGGCTGCCGTCGCTAGGAAGTGAGATCGGCCATCACGCCGGCCAGGCTTTCGTCATCGGCCGGAACCCCGGCCTCGGGGCGGCCGAGCCCGTTGAGTACGACGAACCGTGTGCCGCCCCGGTACTTCTTGTCCCGCCGCCACGCCTCGCGCAGCCTCTCCAGGTCGAAGCGGCCCGCCACAGGCAACCCCAGACCGCTCAGCAGCTGGCGGTGCAGATCCACGAGGTCGGCGGGAATCCGGCCCTGCCGGCGGGCCAGCAGGGCGGCGGCCATCATCCCCACCGCCGTGGCCTCCCCGTCGTCGACCATGTCCGGGCCGCTGACCTGCTCGATAGCGTGGCCGAAGGTATGCCCGTAGTTCAGGTGCAGACGATCGCCCCGCTCACGTTCGTCACGGCCCACGATGTCCGCCTTGACCCGTACGCTGCAGGCGACCATCTCGGTGAGCATGTCCACGTCACCGTTCACCAGCTCGGTCGCGTGGTCACTGAGCAGCGGCACCAGGGCGCCGCCACTGATCAGCGCGTGCTTGACGGTCTCGGCGAGGCCGGCCCGGTACTCTCGTGACCGCTGCCCCGACGCGAGCGCGACGTCGGTGACCACCACGACAGGCTGGTGGACGGTGCCGACCAGGTTGCGCCCCTGCGGCAGGTTGAGCGAGGCCTTGCCGCCCACGGCCGAGTCCGCCTGCGCGGCGAGCGTCGTCGGCACCAGCGCCAGCGGCATGCCCCGGTTGTAGGTGCTCGCCACGAACCCGGCGATGTCGCAGACAACCTCACCGCCGACGCCCACGATCAGGTCGTCCTTGTGCACGGCCAGGTCGGCGAGTTCCCCGGCCACCTGTGCCACCGTGGCGAGGTCCTTGGCGCTCTGGCGGTCCGGCACCTCGATCCGGTGCACCCGAAGGTCCCGTCGGCGAAGCGCGCCCGTCACCGCGACCACCGCCGGGTCGTCGCTGGCACTGGCCAGCAGCACGGCGGTCCTGGCGTAGGGAAGGGCCGGAAGGAGCCCGTCTACCTCGGCCAGCAACCCCTGGCCCACGTGCACGTTGTAGCTGCCGCCCGTGCACGACACGAGGATGGTCGATGTTCCGGGCGGGACGGCAGGCACGCGTGCGAGCCGGGCGATGACATCGGCGCTGACGGCCTCGGGACGGCGGCCGTCGGTAGCCACCGTCAACGTGGCCACGGTGTCGTAGAGCGACAGCCTGTGCTGGTAGAGGTCCTCGAGGCCGGGCCGGCTGAGCATCGGCCGGTACTCGTCGCCCGCCACCCGCAGCATCGCCTCCTCGTAGCTCACCTGGAGGTAGATGACCTGGGCGGACTTGAGCCCCGCGATAGTATCCGGATGTCCCGCCGCACCGCCGCCGAGGGCGAGCACGGCCTCAGATCCGTCGACGAGCTCGCAGATGACGCGGCTCTCCAGCTCACGGAACGCGGGCTCGCCGTTCTCGGCGAAGAACTGCCTGATCGAGCCTCCGGTCCGCTGCTCGATGACCAGGTCGCTGTCCAGGAACGGCAGCCCCAGGCGCTCGGCGAGCAGGTGCCCCACGGTGGTCTTGCCCGCCCCCATGAAGCCGACGAGCACGATCACGGCGCGGTGTCCCCTGGCTCGGGTTCCAACTCGGGTCCGGGAGAGCGCGCGGGCTCGGCTTCGGCCGCCAGCTCGGCGATCGCCTGCAGCGCCAGCTGGTAGGAGACCAGGCCGAACCCGGTCACCGTCCCGTCCGCCACCCCGGCCACCACCGAGGTCTGCCGGAACCCCTCACGGGCCGCCGGGTTGGAAAGGTGGACCTCCACCAGCGGGGCGGTCCGCATGGCCAGGGCGTCCCGCAGCGCGTAGGAGTAGTGCGTGAACGCCGCGGGGTTGAGCACCACCGGTATCCGGGCGTCGGCGGCTTCGTGTACCCAGCTGATCATCTCGCGCTCGTCGTCGGTCTGCCGGACCTCCACGCTCAGGCCGAGCTTGCGGCCGGTCGAGCGGCACAGTTCGGCCAGGTCGTCGAACGACGCCGAGCCGTAGACCTCCGGCTCCCTGATGCCGAGCCTGCCGAGGTTCGGGCCATTGAGCACGAGCACCTGCTTTATCACTTGGACACCTCCTGGTATGCCTGCCGCAGGAGTTCCTCGGGCGGGTCATCGAGAATCGAGGGACGGGCCAGGCCGTCGAGCACGACCAGCCGCAGCCGGGCGCCACGTGACTTCTTGTCCATGCCCATGGCTTCCCGCAGCGCCGGCCACGCTCCGGCCGGGTACGCGGTCGGCAGGCCGACGCTGGCCAGCACGGGACGGTGCTGTGCGCACGTCTGGTCGTCCAGCCGCCCGGCCAGCCGCCCCAGCTCGGCGGCGTACACCATGCCGATCGCCACCGCGTCCCCGTGCCGGAACCGGTACCCCTCGACCCGCTCGATGGCGTGCCCGAGGGTGTGGCCGTAGTTCAGGACCTCCCTCGGGCCCGCCTCGGTCAGGTCCTGCGACACCACGTCGGCCTTGACCGCGATCGCGCGTTCGATCAGCTCGCGGGCGTGGGTGCCGTGCGGGACGGCGGCGCCGTCCGGGTCAGCCCGGACCAGGTCGAGGATGACCGGGTCGGCGATGAACCCGGCCTTGATGACCTCAGCCAGGCCGCTCACGTAGTCGGCCCGCGGCAGCGTCTCCAGCGTGACCAGGTCGGCGAGCACGCCGGCGGGCGAATGGAACGCGCCGACCAGGTTCTTGCCCTCGGGGATGTCGATGGCGGTCTTCC
>Ga0302178_10000690_pt1 | contig 29718 bp, 26 predicted proteins | sample I_Palsa_E1_3_FD_198790 | JGI IMG/M metagenome (GOLD analysis project Ga0302178, IMG submission 198790) | Peat permafrost microbial communities from Stordalen Mire near Abisko, Sweden - I_Palsa_E1_3 | ecosystem: Environmental > Terrestrial > Soil > Palsa > Peat permafrost | place: Sweden... | reverse complement strand
ACCCCACGGTGCCCGTGCCCGCCCCCACCGGGGCACACCCCACCGCCGCTCCCATGGACCCGGACGAATGGCTGGTGAACGTACTCATCCGCCATCACGCCCTGCCCGGCACCACCTTCGCGGGCCTTGACCCTGGACGACGTCGACCTGGACCAGCGCATCCTCACCGTCGCCGGGCGCCGCCGTCCCCTGGACCAGCTCACCAGGGACGCGGTCGCCAGCTACCTGGCCTACCGCACCCGGCGCTGGCCGCTCACGGCCAACCGTAACCTGCTCCTCTCGCAGCTGAGCGCGCTCCAGGACGGCCCGGTCAGCTCCTGGTGGATCAGCGAGCGGATCACCCGCTGGAACTCCACCCTGACCGGGCTCCGCCAGGACCGCATCCTGGAAGAGGCCGCCGCCACCGGCACCCGCGACCCGATGCACCTCGCCTCGATGTTCGGGCTGCACCCCAACACCGCCCAGCGCTACGTCGATGCCGTCTACGGACGCCATGCTCTTGGCCGGGAGTGACCGCACTGCGCCCGCTTTCGCATGACCTGGCCGCCCCGTGAACCCGCTGGCGATCGCCCGCGTTGCCCTCGGCCTGCCAGCCTGGGCCTTGGCATGCACGCCGAGCGGGAAACTGGCCCCAAACGGGTAACCAACCCGGCCTGCGGCGCGACTAGTAAAGGGCAGGAACAAGGAGTGATGACGGACAGCACTAACAGCCAGGCCACCGCCAGCCTCGTCACCGCTGCCCGGGCCGGCGATCACGCGGCGTTCGCCAGCCTCATCCAGCGGCACTACCCGATGGTGCACGCACTGTGCACCCGCGCCCTGGGTGACGCGGACCTCGCGCGAGATGCCACCCAGGAAACCGCGGTGACCGCCATGCTGGGACTGGCACGGCTGCGCCACGACGACCGCTTCGGCGCCTGGCTGGCCGGCATCGCCCTGAACTTGTGCCGACGCCTGCTGCGAGACCGCGACTGGGCCGCGTTCTCCCTCGACGCCCTGCTGGAAGACCATCTGATCCGCGAGCCCTCCGGCACCGATCCCGATCCAGCCGAGGCGGCCACGGCAGCCGAGGTCACTCGCCGCATCAAGGACGCGGTCAGTGCTCTTCCACCCGGCCAGCGCCAGGCCGCCGAGGCGTACTACCTCAGTGGCCTCACCCAGGCCGAGACCGCCACCTGGCTGCACGTACCAGCCAGCGCTGTCAAGGCCCGCCTGCACAAGGCACGCGCCGCCCTGCGCACCAGCCTCGGTGACTACCAGCCAGAAAGGCACACGCCCATGCCCACTGAAATGGTCCCGGTGACCATCAGCGGCGTCTTTAAGCGCACCGGCAGTGACGCCGCACCCGCCAAGTACCCGTACATCATCACGCTCACCGAAACCGGCGGCGACCGGCGGATGTACATCTTCATCGGCCACGCCGAGGCAACCGCGATTGCCCTCAGCCTCAGCGGCAGCGAGTCGCTCCGCCCGCTGACCTACCAGTTCACCGCCGCCCTGCTCACTGCCGCCGGGGGACAGCTGCGGGAAATCCGCATCAGCCACCTGACCGAGGGCATCTTCTACGCCCAGGCCGTGCTCTCCACTGGTGCCGTCATCGACGCCCGCCCCAGCGACGCCCTCAACCTCGCGGCAATCAGCGACGTGCCCGTCTACGCGGCAGCCGAACTGCTCGACCTCGCCATCCGGAACGCCTCCCCCGACTCCCCGCACAAGCGCCCCACGATCACCGCTGTCCGCTACGACCCGGCGCTCCAACCAGAGCAAGAATGAGCACGCACCAACGAACTGAAGGCACCACCTGCCTGATGAGGCGCATCCACCCTTGGGTTCCATCCACGGTGCCCTTCGGAATAGCTGAACTTGTGGACTTTCGTTCGGTGTCCCGGTCAAGCGGCTCATACGACGCCGAGCTGGCCAGGCTGCGCGCCGAGCGGGACCGGCTCAAGGCTCTGCCCGAGCCGGGCCGGCGGGACGAGCAGCTCACCGGGGAGCTGTACGCCGACATCTACCAGGCTCTCCCCGCTTGGGAACGCGGAGCGTGGCTGAAGTCGCACAGGTTCGTGATCCATGCCACGAAGAAGGAAGTCAGCGCGAGCCAGGGGGACGTGCGGGGGACAGCTCACCTCGGGTAACCACTGTCTGCTCCGGGGTGAAGGTCCAGCCTTTCCACGTCGCCGTGAACCGGCGCCCGCACGACGGGCACGCCTGGCCGCCGGTCTCCTCGCCCGGGATCCATGCGCCCTGGAACCGGCTGCCGCATCCGGGGCAGTCCAGCGGGGAGTGCAGCGTGATCCTCATCCCGGAAAGGTCATCTCCCCCGTCCCTTTGGCACGGCCGGATGTGGTGCTCAGCCGTGGCATTCCTTTCCGTTTCAGGTAACCGCCTATCCGGTGACGCCGGCAAATCACCGAGCGGCAACATAGACCTCTTTAAACCGGGCTGAGCAATACTGACCATCACGCACCCGCACTCAGCAATACTGACCATCACCGGATAGCACCGATTCGGGCCGGAAAATTTTTTGCTTGAACACGTAAACCCGGGATACGTCACCGCTCTGGTGTCCAGGTATTCACCCGGACACCAGCCGTTCGATCACCGCTTGGTCCTGCCGTACCAACCCGGTGACACCACGTTGGTCTTGACGGCCTAGCCCGGTGTGCCCCGCCCACCTCACCGGGAACAGGGCCAGGTCGCTGGCTGACCTGGGGTTCAGCGTGGCCGACACCCCGGCATCGAGGTGGAGCTCTTGTCGACAGCAAGGACTCCAGTTCCGCTTCCGGCGTGTTCGGGTGACGGTCAGGTCAGCGGCGAGGAGAAGGAATGCGCGGCCATTAGCCAGCGCCTTCTGCATCAGATGAAGGTGGCCGTCAGGGCCGCGAAGCAAGATGTGGAATAAACCCCCTCTTACGTCTGGACCGGGCGCGGTCCTGACATACACTGGCAGCAGGCATGGCCACCAGTAAAGCCTCCCGGCCGGGTTAATCGGCGGAGGTAAAACAAAGGTGGTCAGGAATTGGACGCGGCTGACGGGGAGCATTAGCACATGGCAGGAACCATCAGCGGCAGCAGCCTGGCCGGTCTGGGCGGGCAGGGACGGCGGCGGGCACGGCAGCCGGTCCCGCGCACCCGGGTGGTGGAGTTCACGCTGACCGGCGAGGAGTACGCGATCCTCGTGGAGGCGGCCGGGCGGCCGGGGATGGCCCGGCGAGCGTACGCCGCGCAGGCGGCGCTGGACGCCGCCACGAACGGCACCACGATCAGCGGCCAGGACCCGCTGGAGCTGATGCTGATCGAGCTGATGCGGGCGGCCGGGCTGGTCCGCCGCATCGCCACCAACCTCAACCAGGCGGTCGCGAAGCTGAACGCCACCGGGCAGGCCACCGGAGACCTGCCCGCCTATGCCGCCGGCAGCTTGCGCCGCGCCGGCCACATCGACGCCGTAGCCGACGCGGTACGCAAAGCGCTGCCGTAGCGTTCACGAGGACCGCGGCGGCGACCGGGTGATCGGGAAGATCAGCACCCCGCGCGGAGAACACGTCCAGCCGTTGCTCTATTACCTCTTTGGTCCCGGACGCCGGGAAGAACATACAGATCCCCATATAGTGGCAGGCTGACGTCACCCCGCTGACCTGGAACCCCCGCTACGGGCCGACGGCAAACGCGACTTCACCAAGCCGGCGGGCCTGCTGCTCCAGCCGCAGGCCGCGCTCGGCAAGCGTGCCTACGCGCGGCCGGTGTGGCACTGCTCGATGCGCGCGGCACCGGAGGACCGGGTGCTCAGCGACGACGAGTGGGCTGCCATCGCGCACGACGTGATGGACCGCACCGGCCTGTCACCGTACGGGCAGGAAGACGAGGCTGTCCGCTGGGTCGCTGTCCGGCACGGCGAGGACCACATTCACATTGTTGCGATGCTGGCCCGCCAGGACGGCGGTAAGCCCGGCCTGTCGTGGGAACGGTACAAGGTCCGCGCCGCCTGCCTGGCCACCGTGCAGCGCTACGGGCTGCGGTCGACCGCGCCCGCCGACCGCACCGCGGCCCGCCGCCCCACCCGCGCGGAGGACGAGAAGGCCGCCCGCCGCGGCCTGGACGAGGCCCCGCGGATCACGTTGCGTCGTCATGTCACCACCGCCGCAGCGTCTGCGAACGACCAGGAGTTCTTCGCCCGCCTCGGCGAGGCCGGGGTGATGGTGCGGACAAGGTTCAGCGTCAAGAACCCGGGCCAGGTCACCGGGTACTCGGTCGCGTTCCCCGGCGACACGGCCAGGGACGGCGGGCCGGTCTGGTACGGCGGCGGGAAGCTCGCCCCGGACTTGAGCTGGCCCAAGCTGCGGCAGCGGTGGGCACCGGGCCGTGCCACGCCCGGCCGCGTGCGTCCGGACCTGACCGCCCAGGAGCGGACCGCGGTCTGGGAGCACGTCACGAGGATCGCCGCCGACGCCACCGCGCAGATCCGGCACCTGGCCTGGACGCCGCCGCCGCCGCCGCCGACGCCGCCTGGGCGGCCTCCGACACCTTGCACGTAGCCGCCGCCATGCTGGGCAGCCGCATCCTGCGGCAGGCCGCCGACGCCTACGACCGCGCCGCCCGCTCACCGTACGGGCACATCCCGCCGCCGTCCCCAGCGGGGAACCAGCTACGGCAGGCCACCCGGCTGCTGTCCGCGTTCGCCTGCATCACCCGCGACCAGTCGATGGCCCCGCTCGTGCTCATCGCCAAGCTGGCCGCGCTCGCTGAAGCCGTCGCCGAACTCCGCCAATCCCAGCAGCACGCCGCCCAGGCCACCGCCGCACTGCGCGCCGCCGAACGCCTGCACGCAGCCGCCCGCCCCGCCCCTGCCGCGCAGCCCCAAGCCGCCTCACCACAGCCGCAACCAGCCCCGCAGCCCAGCAGCGCCGCGCAACTCGCCGCCCTGTCGTTCCCCAGGCCAGCCAGGGCCGGCCGCCAGCCACCCGCACCCGGCCAGCCCGGCCCCGCCCCGAGCGGCCCGATGCCGCCACGTCGACCGCCGCCACCACGGCCACACGGCCCCAGCCGCCAACTAACGCCACCATCACGACCATGAGGGAAGGATCACCATGAACCAGGCCCATCCCGAGCCCTCGAGCCGGGGGGCCGCGGGGTAAACAGATGTCCATGGGACGCTTCGTCCCGGTCAGCGCCGGACGAGTGCAAGGACTTCGTCGCGGATGGCATTCATCGCGTCCCGACTGGCTGCTTCGACGTTGAGGCGGAGCAGGGCTCGGCGCTGGAGGGGCGGAGGTTGAACCAGCAGGCATCACCCAGGGTGACGGTCAGGACGTCGAGCCGGTCGGTGCCAACCCCCGGCTGGGTCCAGGCGGCTTCGGCCTCGTCCAGTTTGGCGGGCACATCATCGACGTGGCTGTTGATCTCCCCCGAGGCGACGTACCGGGTGTAACCGCCGGTCAGCTCGGACAGCGTGGCCGGTCCCGGCCGCTGAGGGCGACTAGGACGTGCACGGCCGTGAGCATACCGGTGTCGGCGTGCCAGAAGTCGCGGAAATAGTAGTGCCCAGAGTGCTCGCCGCCGACTCCGGCCATCACGGAAACCAGCACCCGGCCCGCCGGCACCCCGCCGCCCGGCTCGCGCGGAACCAGCCCGCAGGCACAGCAATATGCCTCGCCGCGAATCTGCGGCGAGGCACTGAAGCCGCAGGGTCCTAGCCCTGTAGGTTCCCGGCGTACTTTTCCAGTGGATCTTGGTTGACCTGCCGTTTCCCCAGCAGTTTTCCACTGAGCACGTGGGCTGTTTACCTGCAAACCTTTCCAATTCCGACGGTCGGAGGCTGCGCCGAGGCGCGCTAGCCCGAGTTTCCGGGCTAGACAGCACACAGGGCCTTCAAGGGCAGGCTGACCTGGGCAAAGGATCGTCGGCGGAGTATTACCCAGAACAATGCCCCGGGCAGTCGGCGGGAACCGCGGCGCTATCATCGTTCAGGTCGTCCCCAGCGGGCTGAAACCCCTGGTGACCGCACGGGAAACCGGCAGCGGGGCGGCCCGGCGCTGACGTGGGCAATACGCTCAGTCCCGCCCGCAACCCCATCTGACCAGGGGAAACGTCGCCAAGATCAACTTATCTCGGAAACTCGGGCTAGGGGCTGGTGACCTCGCAGTTTCCCTGCATGTAACTACTAGCGATAAATGGCGTTTCCCAGGTTTATCTGGCACCACATGCCGGTCCGTGATCCCCGACAGCACCGGCCCGGCCGCCGGACTACCCAGGCTGCCCAGCACGCTGGTGACACGGCTCGCCGCCGGCTCGAACACCACCGACCCGCCGCGAGCGACCCCGACGGGCTGGAGATCCCCACCGCCGACTGCAGCGCCTCCACCGCCGCCTTCGTCTCCCACGAGAAGTAATCCCAGCCCAGCGCGGTGATATCCGCACTGTCCGCATAGCCGAGATTCGCTAGGTCATGGTTGAGCTAGGTCACGTCCGCCCCAGTCACTCCCACACCCAGGGCCCGCCAGTCCGGCACCGACCCGTACAGCAGCACCACGGGATCGGTCAGGTCGGTCGTGTACAGCACCTGCCCCTGCCGAATCACCTGCCCCACCGACGGCAGCGAGGTCAGCGTCCCGCCGCCCGTCCCCGGTCACCGCGTAAGACCCCGCATATCCCAGCGTCCCGGTCAACGGCGGGCGACCTCGGTCGCCGGAACCCCGGAGTCCAGCCACAGCGAGACGGCGGCGTGCCCCAGGTTGCAGGGCAACGGCCCCCCTGCGGTGCCGGATCGTCTGCCCGCGGGCCTACGCCCGCAGGCTACTGCGGCATCGTGCAGATGGGTCCGCAGGCCGATGCGCCGGGCCTCGGACTGGGGCATCTTCTTTCCATGAACGCGCTGATCGAGATATGCGGGTCACGAAACGACACGAGGGCGCCGGGCGGCCGGCCGTCGATGGTGCCAGCCTCACGGTCCGGAGGACATCTGAAGGAGACCAGATGCGCGACAGCATCCATCCAGCGCGGCTGACCCGCTCACGGCGAGCGCACCTGCTCGCCGTCGCGGTGCTCCTGAGCGTGGTCTTGGCGGCAGGATGCGGAGGAGGCCCGGGCAGCACGGCCACGACCGTGCCCGCCGGCTCCGCGCCGCCCGCCGCGGCTTCCGGCTGCCTGCTTCACCCGGGCTCCTGCTATGCCCCGCACCTGTTCCGGATCGCGTATAGCATCCAGCCCCTGCTGGACAAGGGGATCGATGGCCGCGGCGAGACGGTGACGATCCTTGCCCCTGCCCCGCCCACCAGCGCCCCGGCAAGCCCTCCCCCTGGCAGCAGCCAGCCCCCGGCCGCCACCGATATCCGCCAGGACCTGGCGGCGTTCGACAGCATGTTCCGGCTGCCCGCCGCGCGGATCCAGGTCGTGACCACCCTCGCCGGCGCAGCCGCGCCATGGGCGGCGTCAGGCGAGGAGGTCGGAGACTTCGAGAAACTGCACACGGTTGCCCCCGCTGCGACTCTCCGGGTGGTCCTGATGCCCTCCAACGTCCTGGACAGCACCGCGAACGCGACCGCGGACATGCTCGCCGGGTTGCGGCTCGCCGTCTCCGGCACCGATGTGGCATCGATCAGCTGGAGTCTGGGGGAACACTACTTCACCAAGGCTCAGGTGGCCGAGATGCACTCCATACTGCTGGGAGCGACCGCTCACCACGTCACGGTGATCGCCAGCTCCGGCGACAACGGCGCGCTCAGCGACGATGACTTTGGCCAGCCGGTCAAAGAGGTCAGCCTGCCGGCCTCCGACCCGCTGGTGCTGGCCGTTGGCGGCACTACCCTCACCGCGAATCCCCCGACCGGCACCTACATCAGCGAGACCGCCTGGAATCAGGGTTCCGAAGCATCGGGGGGCGGTTTCAGCCATCTGTATGCCCGTCCTGCCTATCAGGACGGCGTCCCTGGGATCTCAAAGATGAGGGGTGTGCCCGATGTGGCCGGTGCTGGTGAGCCGGGCGGCCCGATAGTCGCCGCTGTCGGTAGCAAGACATGGGTCCTCTCGCCTTCCGGCACCAGCGGCTCCGCGCCGCTGTGGGGCGGGCTCATCGCGCTGGCCGACCAGTACGCTCATCACGACCTTGGCTTCGTTAACCCCCTCATCTACCGGATCGCCCGCAGCTCCAGCTACAGCCAGGCATTTCACGATATTACTACCGGTAACAACAGTCTGACCGAGGGCCAGCCCGTCACCGGTTACCAGGCCGGGCCCGGATGGGACCCGGTGACGGGCTGGGGAAGCCCCAACGCGCAGGTGCTCATCCCTCTGCTGAGCCGCAGCCAGACATAGCAGGATGCGCCGCCCGGCGTGCCAGCCCCGGGCGGGCGCTATAGGCGCAGTTGACGAAGCCGGCTGCCGAGCAGCAGCCGGGCTGACGTGGTCAGGACCACCCGGTCGGCCCGGGACAGCCTCGGGGCCTTGAACTGGCGCTGGAGCGCAGCGACCTGATGGCGCAGGATGAGGATCTCCGCGTCCTGAGCCCGGTCAGATCGGGCCAGCAGCGCGAGCCAGCCGGATATGTGGAGAACGGAGCACGCTGCCATGCCGTATGAGGCGTCATGCGTCGCGGAATTTCAGGGCGAGGGCGCCGAGGAGGAGGGCGCCCGTCCCGACGAGGCGCGCGACGCCCTGGCCGCTATCGAGGCCACCAGCAGGGAGACGCTGTCCGGACTGCGCCGGATGGTGACCGGACTGCGGCGCGCCGACCTGGAACCGAGGCTGGGGCAGGCGCCGCCGGGCCCGGCGCCGAGGCGGTACAGCTGGTCAGGGACGCCGACCCTGACGTGGTGGTGATGGATATCCGCATGCCCGGCATGGACGGCATCGAGGCAACCCAGATGATCACTTCCGGCGACACGTCCACCCGCGTGCTCATGCTCACCACGTTCGACGACGATGACTACGTCTACGGCGCGCTGCGCGCCGGGGCCAGCGGGTTCCTGGTCAAGGACATGGCACTGGAGGACATCCTGACCGCGATCCGCGTGGTCGCGGCCGGCGACGCAATCATCGCGCCCGGCGTCACCCGCCGCCTGATCGCGCAGTTCGCCGGCCAGCCCGGCCCTGGCCGCAAGCCCCGGGAACTGACCGGCATCACCGACCGCGAGCGCGAGGTGCTCAGGCTGGTCGGCCAGGGCATGTCCAACGCCGAGATCGCCACCGCCCTGTACATCACCGCGGGCACCGCCAAGACCCACGTGGCCCGGCTACTGACCAAGCTGGACGCCAGGGACCGGGTCCAGCTCGTCATTACCGCCTACGAAACGGGCCTGGTCTCGGCACCACACTGACCGCCTCGAAACTGCGACATTCATGACCACAACTCGGTGCTCAGTCACCACCTATTAGTGTCCGGTCTCAGTTGAGTTGGCAGGTGCCGTGGGCGTTTCCAGCAGTTATGCCAGATTGAGTGGGAACCAAAGCTTCCGTTGTCTCAGTTAATCTGGCATTTCCTGGGTGCATGCGCGGGCTTGGCTTGGCCAGCTGAACATCCAGCACATCACGTCGAGAACGCGGAGAAGGGACATGTGGCCGGCGTCCGCCCTGGCGCGCACTGACTCAAGCTCGTGGACGAGTTCGTGGTCATTAACGAGCTGGCACCGGAGGTCATGCCACCATGAGTTGTCAGGCCGGGGTCGGCCGAGGACGTCCCTCACGCGATTGTCGTAGACGGGGAGCAGGTCCGGGCGCTTGCGTGCCAGCAGCTTGCCGGCCGTAATGGGGCCGATGCTGTCGTCGTCGGCGCGCGGCTTGATGTGGCGGACGGCCTTCCACAGTTTCCAGGCTGGCCCGTCTTCGGCGATGAGAGCTTCGGCCTCAGGGTCTTGCAGCACGATGGCGAGCGGGATCTGGGTGAGCAGGCTGCTGAGCTCTCGGGCCTGGTAGTTGAGGACATGCAGTGCGTGGTATCCCTCGATCCGGACGCTGAGCATGGTGACGGCGAGCAGGTCCTCGGCGGTGAACTGGTAGGCGACTTCGGGCCGGTCTCCGCCTCCGCCGATCCGTTCGAAGTATGCGCCGGAGTAGCGTGCTCGGCCCGTTGCAGGATCGGGGGCGAGATACCGCTTCACCAGGCAGGTGGCGAAGTCCTCGTCGCGGAGCCTGGCGGGAATGTCGATGCCCATGGTGCCTCCTTTAGCGCGGCGTAACTGGGACAGGTGGTTCTGGAGCGGGTCGAGCGGGTGCGGTCGGCTGGGGTAGGGGAAGCCGAGCCGGACGGCTATTTCCCGTGGCCGGATGCCTGGCGTGCGCTGGCTGGCGATCAGCAGGCGTGCGACGGCGAGCATCTCGGGGTGGGTAATCACGTCAGCGAGCACGGCCTCGGGTCTGGGGAGCGCGGCGGCCAGGCGGCGGTGCCGGTCGTGCCAGCGTTCGGTGAGCGCGGGATGCCACCCGGCGGCGAGCCACTGGCCGGTAATGCCGCGGGCTTGCTGGTGGGCGCGCGTAATGTCCTGGTCGGGGATGTTCGCGGTGCGCCTGTCGTGGCGGCGCTGGCTGCCGGTGATCTCGGGCAGGGCCGTCAGGCTGGGGCGGTGGATGCCGCGCAGCCACTGCTGGTGCCGCAGGCAGAGGTAGTCGCGGGCGCGGGCGCGGAGGATCACCATCCCGGTGACGTTCTTCGCGGCGGTGCAGTGCCCGCATGCGCGCAGCGGGGCGGTGCCCGCGGGCGTCATGCTGGCCAGCAGGGGGATAGCGGCGGCCAGTTCGGGCAGCGGCCGGCCGGCCAGGGCGGCGATCCGGCCGGGAGCCGATTCCGACCAGCCGCGGGTGTCGTCGGCGGCCGGGGTGAAGGACCGCTGGTCGGTGGTGATCGCCGCGAGCGTGAGCAGGTGCGGGACGCGCAGGCTGTTGGCGAACGCCAGGCGGGTCAGGAACGAGCCGATCGTCTCGCGTGCGATCAGCCGGACCGGGACCGGCAGGCGCCGCAGCGGCTCAGCGGGTGCTGGCATGGCGTTGCCGGGCGGCGGCCTTGCGGCGGGTCCGGGTGGTCTCGGCGGCATGGTCCAGGCCGACGCGGTCCAGGGTTTCCCTGGTGATCTTCTCGGTGCCGTCCAGGATGGCTTCCACGGCCGCGCCGCGGATGAGATGGGACAGGCTGCCGATCATCCCGTCGGTGCGCTCGTGCAGGTAGGCATCCAGCCGCAGCAGCTGGCCGGGCTGATGGCGGCGCAGCCGCAGGGACTGCTCGAGCGTGGCGATCAGCGCCTGCCATTGCTGGCGCTGGGCGGCGGTGCCGTAGGGGAAGGCCTGGCAGGTGATCACGCCGAGCCGACCGGCGATCTGCTGGCCGCGGGTCCCGGCGAACAGCCCGCTGCCCTCGGCGTTGATGCCCGCGTAGATGAAGGTCGCCGGGATCCGCTCGGCCAGGTATTTCAGCTGGTCGGATGCGTCGGCTCCGGCGCGGGTGGCCAGGTTCAGGTTGTGGATCTCATCCACCAGCACCAGGTCCGCGCGAAGCCGGGCCAGCACGTCGCAGACCGCGTTGGTGATGTCGGCCTGGTTCTGGCGGCTGTGCACGGGCACCCCGGCGAACCGGGCGAACTCCGAGGCGAGCATTTTCGGGGTGGCGGCAGGCGGGACGGTGAGGTAGACCACCGGCATCCGCCCGGTCACGGCCTGGGGCCCCAGCCGGTGCCGCAGCAGCAGCTCGTGGTTGCGGCCGAGCTGGGTGACCGCGGTTGTCTTGCCGGTCCCGGCCGCGCCGGTCACGATCAGGCCGCGGCGGGCGCTGATCTGATGCCGGTTCAGCAGGACGAGCCGCCGCCCGGTGGCATATACCTGCTTGATGGTGGGCGTGGCGACCACGATCAGCCGGCAGTGGTAGTCCGCCCGGGCGTGTTCGTAGGCCATGCGATCCGCGTCGCCGAGCAGGTCCAGGCCGCCGCCGGGCAGCAGCTTGGGCTGGGCGGGCTCGGCGTCTGTGAACCGCTGCCAGCCTTCCCGGGTGGTCAGCGGGAAGTGCTCGGCGTCCCCGGTCACCACAGGCCCGTTTCCTGGGCCAGCGGGTCGAACACCCCGAACGGCTCGACGTCGGCGTCAGCGGTCACGTCCTGGCCCGCGGCGGGATCTGGCGTGCCGTTTTCGCCCGCGCCCGGCAGTTCCGGGAGCCGGCTGGAGGCGGCGGCCGCGCTGGTGCGGGCGATCACCCGGTCGGGCGGCCCGCCCTTGGCGCGGTGCAGCAGGTCGGCCAGGACGCGCGCGACGGCGGCCTGGTCGGTGTCGTCGCCGCCGCGGCCGGCCAGGACCTGCCGGGCATACCGCCAGGTGAAGTCAGCGAACGGGGCGGCCACCATCGGCAGCTGGGTCCACGGCACCGTGATCCAGCCGCCGCCGGCCTGGTCGCGGACCCAGATGCGGGACAGGTCGTAGGGGTCGTAGTGCACTTCCCACCGGCCGCGCATCGCTGCCACCGGTGAGGTCTTGCGCCGGTAGGGACCCAGTTCCGGGCAGTCGTAGGTGCGGTGGCCGATCACCAGGCCGTAGTCGTTGATGGCCCGCCAGCAGGCCGGCAGCAACTCGATGTAGTCCTCGCCTGCCAGCGGGACTGGCAGGTAGCCGGCCCGCGCCACCTGCACGGCGTATGCCTCGTTCGGGGTCAGTTCCCGGCCGGGTAGGTACGGGCTGCGCAGTCCCTCATGCGGCCGGTTCTGCCAGCCGGCCACGATCCACTCATCCAGCAGATCCTGCAGTTGCGGCAGCGTCCACACTGCCTCAGCCGCCACGTCGCGGCCGCGGCGGGTGACATCCGAGCCGGTGTATCCGGCCACGTACTGGCAGAACAGCGTGTTCACCGAGGAGAAGGTGCGCTCGCAGATGGCCTTGTCGGTGGGGGTGTAAGGTCTGGCCGGCTGCACGGACACGCCCAGCGTCCGGCACGCGGACAGGAACGTCTCCGACACGAAGACCTTCCCGTGATCGATCACGATGGTCTCCGGGATGATGACTGGCTTGGCCGCTGCCAGGGTCAGCCGCTGGTCGATGGCGGTCAGCCGGTCATGGGGCAGCACCGACCGGGCCATCGACAGCGCGGGATCCCAGCCGGGCCGCATCGGCTCGGGCACCAGCATGCGGGCCAGCAGCACCGCGGCGTCCACCGCCTTGGCGCCCTCCGGGCGCAGCACGGCCGCGCCGATCGTGCGGGTCGCGACATCCAGCGTGATCGTCAGCTCCGGGCGGCCAGTTACCCCGTCATCCAGCACCGCCATCACATCCAGCGGCGTCGTGTCGATCTGGACGATCTCCCCAGGCCGCTGCGCGGCGGTCACGGTGAACGGCGCGACGGGCCGGTTCGCGTTACTGCGCCGCCGAACCGCCGACCCGAACGTGTGCCGTCCGCCCTCCAGGTCCCTGAACACCCGGTAGACCGTCGAGCGGGACGGAAGCGGCACCTGCTGCCCGGGATGCCGGGCGGCCAGGATCTCCTGCGCCCGCCGCCAGGCCCGCTCCCGGGTGCCGGTCGAAGCATCGGCCTGCTCGTCCATGGCCGCCGCGATCGCCTCAACGACCCGCTCGTCGACGCGCCCGAACGGCGTGGCCGGGCGGGTATTACGGTGATCGACCAGGCCCCATAGCCCCTGGGACTCATACCGCTGCCGCATCCGCGTCAGCGTGCGCACGCTCGCCGGCTCGCCCGCCGCCGTAAGCTCCGCCGCCTTCGCGGCCTCCCGCTCGGTCAGCGTCCGCAGTCGCGGATCGAACTCCGGCCGCGGTTCTTGCCCCTCAACCGCACCAGCAGGCAGCCCAGAGAGCAACTCCAGGACGTGCGACTCCCAGAAACGGGCACGCTCCGCCGTCTGCTCGGTAACGGTGTCGAGCAGGGCGAACGGCGGCAGCACCGGCCGCCGGCCAGGTCCCGGCTCGCCTATCACCTCGAATCCCGGCGATCCCGCCAGGAAGGCCACTGCCGCCAGCCAGGGCCGGCCATCGGCGGCCACCAGCCGCACCGTCGTCCCCTCGATGGCCACCACCCGGTGCACGGCCTCCTCAAACCGGACCTTCTCACCGACCCGCAGCACTCCTCGCAGCCCGGGCCCGCTCACGCCGGCTCCCGGCCGCTGACCCACGTCCCGTCGCCAAGCGGAACGCTCAGGTCGGCGATCAGGCCGCCGCGCCACAGCAGATGGAACAGCACCGGCAGCCCCCGCAGCGGGTCAGCGACCTGCGACACCCCGGCCAGCAGCGCGCCGCCGTCGGCGAACACCCGCCGCAGCGCCGCGCCCAGATCCAGATCCCCGTGCCGCGGATGACGGTACCCCGACAGCCACCGCACGTTGGCCACCAGCACCGGCTCCAGCTCATGAACCAGCCGGAACGACCAGTTCCCTACCACGGCGCAGGCCGCCGCGGTGGCCTCGAACTTCACCGCGTCGGCCGGCCCGACCCGGTCCGCGGGGCGGACATCGACCACCACACCGCTCCCGTCGGCCAGCCGCGCGAAATAATCCGGCGTATGGGACACTCTGCGGCCGCGCCCGTCCCACGACAGCGTGAACGGCTGCGACGACACGCCCGTCACCGCCCGGTCGAAGTCGAGCGCCATGACACGATCGCGTTCCAGCCACGACTCATACCCGACATGCCGCCCGGTCGTCGCAAGCCACCACAGGCCAGGGAAATGCCGCTGCCCGCGGTAAGACAAGAACTCCCGCGCAGGCAACGCATCCTCGAACGCGATCCCGGCCACGTCATCAAGACCGGCGCTGCAACGCTGCCCGTCCGGGTCAGCCCAGCTGACCTCTACATCCCCATGCCCGCTGGCAGCCTCGCTGATCTCCCCCATCCCGCAACCATGACGGATTCAGTAAGACGAGCCACCTTAAATGAGAATCAGATCACCCAGAAGTAAGCATAAAGTAGCTGATCGGTTACTCATACGACAAGCTGCTGACTCCGCCGCCACCATGCTCACCTCGCTGAGACAAGCCGGCGGCTTCGTTGAGATCGGACAGCCGCCACGGCCGCCCCGCCAAGATCGCTGAGAAAACGCCAGGTTACCTGCACATCAAGTGAGAATCTGACACATGCGCTGAGACCGGACAATTAGATGCCAGGAGTGGGACGCGCATGCCATCGGGATGCCAAGATCATTGGGAAAATGCCACTGTGAGTGGGATCCTACAGCCAGCGGACTTATCCGGCCATGTCGACAAATCGTGAATAATGTCCCTGGAATGCCACCGTCACGGTGGCGGTCGGACCATTCCTGTGTTTGGCCACGATCAGATCCGCCTCGCCCGCCCGCGGCGATTCCTTTTCGTATTGGTCTTCGCGATGCAAAAGAATAACAACATCGCTATCTTGTTCGATAGAGCCGCTTTCACGTAGATCCGACAACATCGGTTTCTTGTCGGTGCGCTGTTCGGAGCCGCGGTTGAGCTGGGAAAGGGCGACGACGGGGACCTCGAGTTCCTTCGCTAGGAGCTTGAGAGACCGGGAAAGGTCGGAGACCTCCTGCTGCCGGTTCTCGACCCGGCGGGGGGAGGACATCAGCTGGAGGTAATCGACGATGACGAACTTCAGGTCGTGGCGCTGCTTCAGCCGGCGGCACTTGGCCCGGATCTCCATCATCGACATGTTCGGCGAGTCGTCGATGAACAGCGGCGCGTCGGCTACCTCGCTCATCCGCCGGGCCAGCCGGGCCCAGTCGTCGTCGTTCATCTGGCCCGTGCGCATCGTCTGCAGCGGTACCCGCGACTCGGCCGACAGCAGCCGCATGGTGATCTCGTTCCGGCCCATCTCCAGGCTGAACAGAACCGTCGCCATGTTGTGCCGGATGGCCGCGGCCCGGGCGAAGTCCAGCGCCAAGGTCGAATTGTGCGTCGGAATCATCGAGCGACTGGCCAGGTACATGTGATCCGCGCTATCGACCTGTACGCAGCGTACAGCAACGCTGTCTATTGGGCGCACGGCGCTGATGAACCGCAGACCGGTCCGCGCCCTCGTTTTCTGCGGGTGACGTTCCCGATGAACTACTCGCTTCCGTTCCAAGCGGAACACGTCATCGGTCGTAGTGAAGGTAATCGTGTATGCGACCGAGGAAGCGGCGTTTGCGCCGGGTACTCGCTTCTCCGACCATCCACATCGGTAGCCGAGCGACATCAGCAACTCTCGGACGTCGGCAGCTAGACGCTGGGAAGTAACACTGAACTGAACCGAGCCTGTGGATGTGACCGTACCGTCGGTGTCAAGCAGTCCGGCCAGGAGCGCGCGACGCTGTGCCTCTGAGGCGCGAAGGTACGGCATCGGGACGTGCTTGTTACCAAGTACTCCTATCCTGCGCAGGATCGCTTGCGCCGTACCGTGATGACTGCGACAGGCCCGACATTGCCTCAGTCCACTCGAGGGCCGCCCGCAGTCCGGGCAAAGGGGCTGCGGCGGAGCCTCCAGAACGGAGCGCCATTTCTGTGATCTCGATCGACTACCGCAGGTACGACCGCAGGTCCGCACCTGAGCTGTCTTCGGAATGAACGACCGGCCGCAAATAATACATAGCCGCTCCGCGATAGGGGCAAGTTCAGGGAGCTGGATCGTGTAGCCCAGGGGGATTTTCTGCGACTTTATGACTCTCATCCCCTCCCCCTCAATTTCGGCTGCTATCTGCGGGTCGGCCGAGGTGAACCTTCCCGAGTGGGCAGACCCATCACCAAGCCAAACACCGAGAGAATAGGGCGGGAAAGGAAGATCTTGCCAAGGCAGGTCGGCAGGCTTAGCAACAGCGACCGCGTGGTTGAGGCGCCCATCCACCCGATGACGTAGTGTCTCCGCGATTTGCGCGGTCGTCAATACATCTTCATGCACCGCGGTAGTGGCAGCGTTCTTGGGCCGGTCGGCAAGCTGCACCATCGCAGCGAGCAGAGCTCGTCTCGATGAGTACGCCGGGGCCCTCCATATATAAGACCTCGTCGGCCCTGCGACTTGTACAGGAACCCTTTCTGCTGCCAAACCCACGCCGTGCCCCGCAGTGTGCATTATGTTCCGGAACTCGGCTCCTACCATCGCAAGCAACTCGGTGGCCGTGACGCTACGATCGGGTTCCGTCTGGGCTGCCTGGTAGGCGGTTCGCAAGCGGAGTCGTGACTCTTTAGTCCAGTACCAGGCGGTCTGAGTGCCTGCACGCTGGCGCCGGGCGGCCCGCGTGGATGTTCTCCATTCATGTTCCGCGTCGGCGATGATGACCGTACCGTCGTCGAACTCCACTTCGTAGCACGGCCGGCCCCGCATGACGCCGGTCGCCGCGACCACACGTGTCGGCTGGCCATCGGCGCCGATCAGGTGGTCGCCGATCTGGACCTCGCCCATCGTGGTCCAGCCGGCCGGGGTGGGCAGCGGCGTGTCCAGGGCCAGGGCTTTGCCCATGGCGGGGCGGGCGGCGATGACGACCATCTGGCTGGGGTGCAGGCCGTTGGTGAGGGCGTCCAGGTCGGCGAAGCCGGTCGGGACGCCGGTGAGCATGCCGTTGCGGCTGCCGATCGCCTCGATCTCGTCCAGGGCGCCGGGCATGATCTCCGACAGCGAGTGGTAGTCCTCGCTGGTGCGGCGCTCGGTGACGGCGTAGACCTCGGCCTGGGCCCGGTCGACGAGCTCGTCAGCTTCGGCCTCGCCCGCGTAGCCGAACTGGACGATCCGGGTGCCGGCCTCGACCAGCCGGCGCAGGATGGCGCGCTCGCGGACGATGCGCGCGTAGTAGCCGGCGTTGGCGGCGGTCGGCACCGAGGAGATCAGGGTGTGCAGGTACGGGGCGCCGCCGACCCGGGCGATCTCGGCGCGGCGGGTGAGCTCGTTGGCGACCATGATGGCGTCGGCCGGCTCGCCCCGGCTGTACAGGTCCAGGATCGCCTCGTGGATCAGCTGGTGGGCCGGCCGGTAGTGGTCGCCCGGGCGGATCACCTCGATCACGTCCGAGATGGCATCCTTCGAGAGCAGCATCCCGCCGAGGACGCACTGCTCCGCCGCCACGTCGTGCGGCGGCGTGCGCTCGAAGTCGTCATTCCTCGGAACGATCTCGGTGACGCTCAACTAGCCCTGCTCCCCCGTACGAGTGAACGTGGAACGAACGCGGCACAGCCTTCGCCTGAGTCCGTTGTAGCCGATGGCTCTGACATTTTGGCGGGCCGCCACACCGAGCACCAGCCGAGCGGTGGACGACGGTGTGGACAAGGTGTGCAAACACGCCGGCCACATTGTGCGCAGGCTGGGGAAATACCTGTGGAAATGGCGGAGCTAAATACCAGAAGATCGCCCCTAGCTGGGGAAATGCGGTCCACCGGCTGTGCGGAAGAAAAACTTGGGCCGGAATTTCCGGCCAAGAGATCCACAGCTGCTTTCCACAGCAACGTGGTTACAAACTGTGGAAAGCAGCTGTGCGGAAGCGCCCGCGCGGGGACCGTCGGGCTGCTAGGATTCGACGGTGTGTTCGATAGACGGGGGCGCGCTCCGGCGCGTAGCGGAGGCCATCGACCGGCTCGAGGCCGACCGGAGGAACACGGATGCGGCCGACCTGGAAGCCCGGATCGCCGCGGTCTGGTCGATGGTCAGCGAGATCGACCCGGACCTGGCCCGGCTGGCGTCCCGGTACCAGAAGCCCGAATAACCGGCTGGCGCCCCACTGGCAACGGGCGTTTCTGGTCGCGTCGGCGATCTCGCGCCGCAGCCGCCGGCACGATGCCGCATTGAGCCGGTTATAACCGGCTCAATGTTCCAATGTACCGGTCAGGCCGAGGCCAAGCCCGGGGCAAGCCCCGGCCGGGCCGGGGGCCGGGCCGGGCCGGGGCCAGGCTGGCGTCGGGCCACGGGCAGGCCCCGTGCAGGCCCCGGATAAACCGGGGGCAGGCCCCGGCAGGCCGGGGTTGGGCGAGGCCCCGGGCAAACGGGGGCTAGGCCCCGGGCAGGCCGGGTGGGGTGAGCGGCTGAGCGGTGACGGGTGAGATCGGTGGTGCTGACGTGGCGGGCAGCGATCGGTCGTGGGCTGACGCTGCCGCCGCGGTCCTAGCTGGCCACGATTTCGATGTCGACCGGGGCGCTGACCTCGGGGTGCAGCCGTACGCGGACCTGGTGCGAGCCGAGGGTCTTGATCGGGTCGCGGACCTCGATCCGGCGCCGGTCTAGCTCGGGGCCGCCCGCCTCGCGGACCGCCTCGGCGATATCGGAGGGCCCGACCGAGCCGAACAGCCGGCCGCTGCCGCCCGCGCGGCGCCGCATCAGCACGTGCAGCCCCTCGAGGCGCGCGGCGATGACCTTGGCGTCCTCCAGGCCACGGATCTCGCGGGCCGACCGGGCTCGCTTGATCAGGTCGATCTGCTTCTCCGCGCCGCGGGTCCACGTCATCGCGAAGCCGCGCGGGATCAGGTAGTTGCGGCCGTAGCCGCTGGCCACGTCCACCACGTCACCTGGTGCGCCGAGACCGCTCACCTCCTGGGTGAGGATGAGCTTCATCGGGGTACGACTCATCTGCCTGACCCTTCCTAGCGTGCCGTGCTGGTGTACGGCAGCAGCGCCATCTCGCGGGCGTTCTTGATCGCGGTCGCGACGTCCCGCTGGTGGCGGGTGCAGTTACCCGTCACCCGGCGGGCGCGGATCTTCCCGCGGTCCGAGATGTACTTGCGAAGCAGACCGGTGTCCTTGTAGTCGACGTAGACGATCCGCTCCTGGCAGAACACGCAGACCTTTTTCTTGGGCTTGCGCAGTGGTGGCTTGGCCATCGTGGTGCTCCTTCAAGCAGAGCCCCGCCTGCGGCGGGGATGGTGTGGTTCGGAAATGGTGTCCTAGAACGGCGGTTCGTCGGAGAAGCCGCCGGGGCTGTCGGTCGCCCACGGATCGGGATCCCCGCCGCCCTGGCCGCCGCCGGAAGGCCGGCCGCCGCCCTGGCCGCCCTGGCTGCGCTGACCGCCGCCGTAGCCGCTACCGCCGCTACCGCCGCCGCCGCTGTAGCCGCCGTCACCGCCGGACCGGGCTACCTTGTTGACCTTGGCCGAGGCGTTGCGCAACGAGGGCCCGACGTCATCGACCTCGACCTCGTACACGGTCCGCTTCTCGCCTTCCTTGGTCTCATACGACCGCTGCCGCAGCCGCCCGGACACGATCACCCGCATCCCCCGGGTCAGCGACTCGGCCACGTTCTCCGCCGCCTGCCGCCACACATTGCAGGTCAGGAACAGCGAATCGCCGTCCTTCCACTCCCCGGTCGCGTTATCCCGGAACCGCGGCGTGGAGGCCACCCGGAATCGCGCCACCGGCTGCCCGGCCGGGGTGAACCGCAACTCCGGGTCATCGACGAGATTGCCCGCAATCGTGATCTGCGTGTCGCCTGCTGCCATGGGGGTACTCCGGATCGCTAGCGAGTTTCTGACTGCTGGTAGGGCCGGGCGGCGTGAACCGCGCTCAGTGGCGGTGCTCGGGCCGCGTGACCTTGGTCCGCAGGATGGCTTCGTTGAGGTTGAGCTGACGGTCAAGTTCCTGCACCACGGCGGGCTCGGCGGTCAGGTCCAGGACGGCGTAGATGCCCTCGGACTTCTTCTCGATCTGGTAGGAAAGACGGCGCTTACCCCAGATGTCGACCTTCTCGACCTTGCCACCGCCACCGGTCACGACCTTGAGGAACGGGTCGAGCGACGGCTGTACGGTGCGCTCCTCGAGATTGGGGTCGAGGATGATCATTATCTCGTAATGGCGCATGAGCGTCCTGAGCCTCCTCTGGACTGATGCGGCCACGGTCTTTCCGTGGCAGGAGGTACAGCGGGTACACGCCGACGCTGGTGCCGGCCGGTCATCCGCAGCGGCGCTAGTCTACCAACATACGCGGACCGCGGTAGCCAGACGCCGAGCCGTCGCCGTGACGTTAGCAAGGCTCTGGATTCCCGCCTTCCAACCAGGGAAGATTGTCGGGTACCGACAGCCAGGAGGTAGTCATCGTGGCAGGCACACTCCGTAACGGCCCGCGCCTGAACATCCTGAACAATGACGGAAAGCCGCACCCGGCCGAGAACATCTCGGCCATTGTCGTGCTGGTGGCCGGGCTGGTCTCGTTCGTCCTCGGCCTCGTCGTGCGGGACGCGCACCCCGGTCCGGCGATACACGTCGTCGCCACCGCGACCGGGCTGGCCGCGCTCCTGGTCGGACTGTACCTGCAGATGGTCTCGTCCACGCGCAACCAGCGCGTGGTCATCGTGACCGGCATCATCGCCGGGTTCGTCGGCCTGGCCATCGGCCTGTCCCGCGGCGGCTTCGTCTAACAGGGCTGCGTTGGCCGTGGCGGGCGACCTCCCCTGGCATCCCGGCTAGGCTCGGTTCATGCCTCGCATCGGAGCCCACATTCACGTCGATAACCCGCTCGCTGAGGCGATCGCCATGGGGGCGGACGCGGTCCAGTTCTTCCTCGGCGACCCCCAGGGTTGGAAAGCGCCCGTGATACCGGGCGGCGACCCCGAGGCCATCAAGGCCGCTTACGCCGCCGCCGACCTGGACATCTACATCCACGCGCCGTACATCATCAACGTGGCGACGAGCAACAACCGGATCCGGATCCCCAGCCGCAAGATCCTTGACCAGCAGCTCCAGGCGGCCGCGTCGATCGGGGCCAAGGGGCTGATCGTGCACGGCGGCCACGTCACGGCGGGCGTCGACTTCGGCGAGGGCCTGGAGAACTGGCGCAAGGCGGTGGAGCGCATCGAGCGGCCGCTGCCCATGCTGATCGAGAACACCGCGGGCGGCGACGGGGCGATGGCCCGGTCCCTGGACGCGATCGGCCGGCTGTGGGAGGCGGTGACCGAGGCCGCCGGGGACGACGGCGAGAACGTCGGGTTCTGCCTGGACACCTGCCACGCCAACTCGGCCGGCATCGACCTGGCCGATGCCGTGGACCGGATCAAGGCCATCACCGGCCGGATCGACCTGGTGCACTGCAACAACTCACGCGACGAGTTCGGCTCTGGCCGGGACCGGCACGCGAACATCGAGTCGGGGACGATCGACCCGGCGCTGCTGCTCGGCGTGGTCCGGGCGGCGGGCGCGACCGCCATCTGCGAGACGCCCGAAGAAGACGGCGGGCTGGCCGCCGACGTCAGCTGGCTGAAGCAGCGCCTGCGCGCCTGACCCGGCCAGCACTGACCGGCCAGGCGAGCCTGAGCCGGAACCAGTCCGGGGCCTGGTCCAGGACACCACCCGCCGGGTCGTCGAGGCCGTGGGCGCGCACCACGTCGCGTTCGGGATGAAGGATGTCCCGCACCACGTAGGCGGCGAGCAGGGCTACGGTGAGGAACCTGGCCACGAGCAGGGCGAAGTACCAGCCGGTGCTGATGCCCTGATAGCCGGCGAACGTGTGCCCGGTGATGCGGTAATCGAAGATCAGGTAGCCCCAGATGCCGAAGAAGTAGCCGACCTCGGCCAGCTGCCACAGGACGTACGGCCACAGCCGGGGCCGGGCCAGCACCGCCAGCGGCACCAGCCAGATGACGTACTGCGGTGACCAGACCTTGTTCGTCATCAGGAACGTGGCCAGCAGCAGGAAGCACAGCTGCGGCAGCCGGGGGCGGCGGGGCGCGGCCAGCGCGAGCAGGACGATCGCGGCGTAGGCGATGACCGAGAACGCCGCGGACATCTCGTTAAGCGTGCTGAGCTGGTAATTGCCCAGGCCGCGCACGTTGAAGTACTCGAACATGTACCAGATCGAGCCCCAGTCGGCGCCGCGGTTCTCGCTGAACACGTAGAAGTAGGCCCAGCTGGACGGCGCGGCGATCATGACCGGCAGGTCGACGGCCAGCCAGGCCAGCGCGGCGGCGCCCAGGGTCTGCGCGAGCTCTTTCAGCCGTCCGGCGCGCAGGCACAGCAGCAGCAGCGCGCCGAGGACGACCAGCGGGTAGAACTTAGTCGCGACGGCCAGGCCGAGCAGCGCGCCCGCCCAGACGCTGCGGCGGGAAGCCCAGGCCGCGATGCCCAGCGCGGTCAGCGCGAACGCGATCAGGTCCCAGTTCACGAACGCGTCCAGGATCAGCGCCGGGGACAACGCCACCAGCAGCGCCTGCCACCGGCGGTCCTGTCCGGCCGCCCGCGCGGTGGCGAGCACCCCGGCCACCGCGCACAGCGCGAGCAGGGCCACGGTGACGTCGTAGAACTCCCGGCCCCTGATCGCCGCGTCGACGTTGTGGACCAGCCAGGCCACGGCCTCCATGGCGCCGCCGATCAGCACCGGGTACTCCACCGGGTGCCCGGTGGCAGGGACCTTCCCGAAGTAGGGGACCCTCCCGCTGTACAGGCCTTCGTTGTAGTACAGCGGGTAGATGTCGGTGTAGCAGGAATCCTGGAACTGCTTGGCGTAGTAGTTCCAGGCGCCCGAGCGGCACGGCACCTTCTCCGCGAACGCGAGCACCATGGCGAGCACGGACGCGGCGATCAGCACGCTGGTGCTGCCCAGGACGGCCAGGAGCGTCCGGTGCTCCCGCCACCCCCAGCTAACGTCGTGGCGATCGTCGGGCGGGAGAGTACCCGGCCGGGTGTCTTCCACCGTCCTATCTAACCGCGCCTGGTGACTCGTCTGCGCGTGCGGCGCCGGACCCACAGGCAGGTCGCGGGCAGCCCGGCGAAGATGCCGCCCACCGCGGCGCCCGCCTCGGTGGCGCTCACCGACTGGGGGCTGCCGTCGCTGCCCGGGGCGTTCGGGTTGCAGGTCACCACCGACGGGTCACAGCTGTAGGTGGGGTAGGGGCTGGGGTTCCCGCCGCCCTGCGGCGGCGAGGTCGGCTGGCCACCGTTACCCGGGTTCGGGTTTTGCTTCTTCTTCTTGGGGTGCTTCGGGCCGATGTTCCGCAGGTTCGGCGGCACCTCGTTCCACTTTTGCCCGGTGAAGACCACCGGCTGGAACGTCTCCACGCCCAGCGGGACGAACATGTTCTCCGCGTAGGTGTGCCAGATCATGGCCGGCCAGGTCCCGCCGAAGCCGCCCTGCTCCTGGCCGCCGAGGAAGTTGAGGGACTGGCCGTTCTTGTCACCGTTCTGCTCGCTGGTGAACAGCGCGACGGCGAGGGCCTGCTTCGGGATGGCGCCGATGAAGAACGCCGACTGCGCCGTGTTGGTGGTGCCGGTCTTGGCGATGATCTTCTGGCCGTTGCTCATCTGGGCGACCGGGGCCGTGCCGTACGGAGCGGTGTCCTCGGACATCGCGTACTGGACCTGGGAGTCCATCTCCGCGTTCTGGATCGGGCTGTTACTGAACACCTGGTTGCTGGTGACCTGGATCGGGATCTGCGCGTTGCCCTGCGTGATCGAGGTGATCACGTGCGGGTCGTGGTAGACGCCGTTGTCGTCGATGGTGGCCAGCATCGAGGCCTGCTCCTCGACGGTCAGCGACGCCTGGCCGAGCGTGACACCGTAATCGTCCTGGATATCATCGGCGCCGGTAATGCCGGCCTCGGTGGTGTTCACGCCGAACGCCTGCGCCATCTGGGCCACGTTATTGGCCACCGTCGTGCTGCCCACGCCGGCCACGACGTGCCACAGGTCAGAAAAGGCGGTGTTGATCGATTCGGCCATCGCCATCTGGGGCGTGAACGGGCCGTTCTCCGCGGCAGAGTCGTTGGTGACCAGCCTTGACCACCCCGACGAATCGACCGGCAAGGCCGTAGCCGGGTACGCGGTCGGCTCGGAGTCCGGCGGGATGTACTGGTTGTTGAAGCCGTCGAGCGTGCTGGTCTGCACGTTCATCCCCTGCTTGACCGCGGTGGCCAGGATGTAGGGCTTGAACGAGGAGCCGACCTGCTCCCGGTTCTGCGTGGCCATGTTCCATTGGCAGTCCATCTTCTTGACGCCGCACTCGCGGGCGGTGAGGACGGGCCCGGTCCCGTTGGCCTTCGAGCCGGGGAAGCCCGGGCCCGGGTACAGGGCCTGGATCGCGCCGGTGGCCGGATCCTCGAGCACCGCGCCGGCGTGCATGTAGTCCTGGAACGGGTACTCGGTGCTGTCCTCGTCGATCTGCGCCTCGTTCTGGCTGACCGCCTGGTAGAGCGCGGCCATCTTCGAGTCGTCGATGCTGGTCCTGATGACGTACCCGCCGTCGTCGATCTGCGCCTCGGTGAAGTGGTAGGTGTTCTCCAGCTCGGTGCGGACCATGTTCAGGATGTACGGGTCCCAGACGGCGATGCCCACGGTCTGCGGCACGTGGTCGCCGAAGGTTGGGAACTTCAGCGTCGCGGCCTGCGGCGCGGACAGGGTGCCCATCTGCACCATGCCGTCGACCACGTAGTCCCACCGGGCCACCAGCGCGGAACGGTACTGGGGCAGCGGGTACGTGCTCGGCTGCTGGATCAGGGCGGCGATGAGCGCGTCCTGGGACAGGGTCAGCTTGTCCACCGGCTTGCCGAAATACGTCTCGGCCGCGGCCTGGATGCCGTAGGCGCCCTGGCCCAGGTAAATCGTGTTGAGGTAGTTGGCCAGGATCCACTGCTTGGACTTCTCCTTGGCGACCTTCATCGCCACGAAGATCTCCTTGACCTTGCGGCTGACCGTCTGCTGGGTGCCGATCCCCTGGTAGTAGTTCCTGACGAACTGCTGGGTGATGGTCGAGCCGCCCTGCAGCGAGTTATCGTTGCCGGTGAGGTCCGCGTAGGCGGCCCGCACGATAGCGGTGGGCTGGATGCCGCCCTCGGTCCAGAAGTGGCGGTCCTCGGCGGCCAGCACCGCGTTGATGATCGACTGCGGGATCTCGTTGTAGGGCAGCATCTGCCGGTTGGTGCTGCCGAACCGCCCGATCAGCGTGCCGTTGCTGGAGTAGACGACGGACTGCGCGTAGCTGGTGGCGGCCATCGCCTCGGTGGGGACCGGCGTCTCCTCGTAGGCCACGGCGACCGTGACGGCGCCCGCGATGATGAACGCGCCGATGACGCCGAGCACCACGCCTAGGGCCTTCCGCCAGGTCCAGTGGCGCCACCAGCTGCCTTTGACCTTGACCCGGGGGCCTCGCGGCCCTCCGCCCGGACCCTGCGGCCCCCCCGGACCCTGTTGCCCTCCCGGGCCGTGCGGCCCTGGCGGGGCCCAGGCCGGCGAGCCGAGCTCCTGGGTGCTGGCGGGCGAGCCGAGTTGCTGGGTGCTGGCCGTCCGCGCGTGGCTGCCACCTCGCCCGTTGCCGCGCCCGCTTTGATACTCGTTGCCGTACCCGTTTCCGCGGCCGATGCCGTGCCCGTTTCCGCGGCCGTTCTCGGGCCCGGTGGCCGGGCTTACGCCGCTGCCTAGCTGGGCGGTCTCGTGGTCGTCCAGGTAGCCGGCCGTCGGGCTGCGGAAGCCCTGCGTGTCCCAGCCGTTCGCGTCGTAGCCCAGGTCGTAATCGACGGTCCCGCCGAGGGCACCGTGATCGTTTCCGGCGTAGTCCCCGTCGGTGTAGCCCTCGTCCGTCCCGTTGCCCCAGGCACGGCCGGCCCGCTCATCGCGATGCCGAACGTCAAAGTCATCAGCTTTGCTGCTCACGCGTCCTCGCTGGTGGCTCGGAGGCCGCGGCTTGGGGATAGCGGCCTCTACCTAGCGGGGGCCGGTTACCCGGGAACCCGCCGAACTCACACGTTACCCCTTGGCTAAGGGGCTCACTGGCTGCTTCGCGCACGTCGTCTGCGGCGTACGGCGGGCTCGCCAGTGCCGAGAACGTAGGAGGAAGCGAGATGGTTCCATCCGCAACTTTGGCAAACCTCCACCACGTACACCCGGAATTCACCGTATTCGGCGGCCATCTCGGCCAGTTCGCGGGTCTGCTTCACGCGTCCCTCGTACTGGCCGAGCTCGTCGCCGTAGACGTAAGTGACGTGGGTCAGCTTGGTCTTCCGGCAGATCGGGCAGCGCTCGTCGGTGGGCTCGCCGTGGAATTTCGCCGCCCGCAGCAGGTACGGGTGCGCGTCGCAGACGTCGGTGACGGTCGTTCGCCCGGAGAAGACGGACGCGAGGGTGGCCCGGCGGGCCAGGCCGTACTCCACGACGGAACGCCTTGACGTCATGTTCGCCAGCGTACGTCCCAACCGGGGTCTGAGCCGAGTCCCGGAGGTGATCATGTTCGAGTTTGCGGTAGGCCGAAGCGGGACATATTCTTTGGATATATCGGTTCGATACATCGATACGACCTAGCGATCCGAAGTATCATCTCGACGCATCGTGCGGATACGCGGGATGAGGACCGACACGATTACTAACCACGATTACCAACAGAGCGGACTGAGGGGGCAGCGTGGGGCGCAACCGGTCCGCAGTGCTTGAGCTCGCCGTGCTCGGAGTGCTGCGCAGGACACCGATGCACGGCTACGAGCTGCGCAAGCAGATCACCAGTGTCCTCGGGTTGTTCCGCGCGCTCTCCTACGGGTCGCTGTACCCGTGCCTGCACGAGCTGCTCGCTGCCGGGCTGATCGCGGAGGAGCACGACGAGGCCGAGCCCGACGGCCCGGCCCGCGCCGCCTCGGCGGGGCGGGCGCGCCGCGGCGGGCGGGCGCTGAAGGTGTACCGGCTGACGGCCGACGGCAAGGAACGGCTGCAGGAGCTCCTCGGCGAGGGCGGTCCGGCGGCGTGGGAAGACGACGGGTTCGGGGTTCACTTCGCGTTTTTCGGACAGACGAGGGTCGACGTACGGCTCCGGATCCTCGAAGGCCGGCGCAGCCGGCTCGAGGAGCGGATGGAGTCCATCCGGGCGGCTCTGACGCGAACCAGGGAGCGCGTGGACAGCTACACCCTGGAACTGCACCGACACGGCCTGGAGTCAGTGGAACGAGAAGTCCGGTGGCTGAACGAGCTGATCGCCTCGGAGCGACAGGTCGCTTCGGAGCCGCCGGCCGTTCCGGAGTCGCCGACCGGCATCCAAGAGAACACTTCCGATAAGGAGTCATCCTGATGGGCAAGGTCCGCATCGCCATCGTGGGGGTCGGTAACTGCGCTAGCTCCCTCGTGCAGGGACTGGAGTATTACAGGGACGCCGCCGACGGGGCGAGGGTTCCCGGCCTGATGCATGTCCGGTTCGGCCCGTACCACGTCAGCGACGTGGAGGTAGTCGCCGCGTTCGACGTGGACACCAAGAAGGTCGGCGTCGACCTGGCCGAGGCCATCACGGCGAGCGAGAACAACACGATCAAGATCGCCGACGTGCCGACGACCGGGGTGACGGTCCAGCGCGGTCTTACCCTGGACGGCCTGGGCGAGTACTACCGGGAGATCATCACCGAGTCGGACGAGCCGCCCGTGGACGTGGTGCGGGTGCTGCGCGACAGCGGTGCCGACGTGCTCGTGTGCTACCTGCCGGTCGGATCCGAGCAGGCCGACAAGTACTACGCCCAGTGCGCGATCGACGCGCACGTCGCGTTCGTGAACGCGCTGCCCGTGTTCATCGCCTCCGACCCGGAGTGGGCGGCGAAGTTCGCCGAGGCGGGCGTGCCGATCATCGGCGACGACATCAAGTCCCAGGTCGGCGCCACCATCACCCACCGCGTCCTGGCCAAGCTGTTCGAGGACCGCGGGGTCGAGCTACTGCGCACCTACCAGCTCAACTTCGGCGGGAACATGGACTTCATGAACATGCTGGAGCGCAGCCGGCTGGAGTCGAAGAAGATCTCCAAGACCCGCGCGGTCACCTCGCAGATCCCGCACGAGATGGAGCGCGCGGCCGTGCACATTGGCCCGTCCGACTACGTGCCCTGGCTCGATGACCGCAAGATGGCGTACGTCCGGCTGGAGGGCCGGGCGTTCGGTGACGTGCCGCTCAACCTGGAGTACAAGCTCGAGGTGTGGGACTCGCCCAACTCGGCCGGCGTGATCATCGACGCGGTCCGCGCGGCCAAGATCGCGCTGGACCGGGGCATCGCCGGACCGGTGATCTCGGCCAGTTCCTACTTCATGAAGTCGCCGCCCGAGCAGTACGGCGACGACGTATGCCACGACCTGGTCGAGAAGTTCATCCGCGGCGAGGTCGCCCGCTAAGCAGTTACCGGGCCCGGGTTCTAAGCTGGACGGGTGGCAGCGAGCGGCCGGTCCACGTTCCTGGGCGACCTGAGGGTCGTCCTGGCCGAGCGGGACTTCCGGCGGCTGTTCGCCACCCGGCTGGTCTCGCAGACCGGTGACGGCATCATCACCGCCGGGGTCGGCACGTACGTGTTCTTCAACGCCTCGACGTTCCCGAGCCCGGCGGCCGGCGCGGCGGCCTTCGCCGCGCTGTACCTGCCGTACTCGCTGGTCGGGCCGTTCGCCGGGGTACTCATCGACCGGTGGTCCCGGCGCCAGATCCTGGTCTGGTCGGCGGCGGTCCGGTCGGCCTTCGTGGTGCTGACCGCGGCGCTGATGGCGGCGGGCAGCCGCGGCGCGCCGCTGTACGTCGGGGTCCTGCTCGTGCTGGGCGTGAACCGGTTCTTCCTGTCCTCGCTGTCGGCGGCGCTGCCGCACGTGGTCGCTGAGGACAAGCTCGTCATGGCCAACTCGGTGTCCCCGACCGTGGGCGGCATCATGGCCACGCTGGGCGGGATCGTGGCCCTAGGCCTGAACGTGGCCACCGGCAACACCGAGCGCGGCGCGGCCGTCACGCTGCTGGTCGGGGGCGGCTGCTACGTCGCGGCCAGCATGGTGGCGGCTACCATGAGCCGCGACCTGCTCGGCCCGGTGCGGGCGCCCGGGCAGCCGCCCCCGGCCCGGCTGCTCAGCGAGCTGGCCGTGGTCGCGACCGGGCTGGCCGCGGGCGCGCGGTACGTCCTGCGGCGACGCGGC
>Ga0302178_10000688_pt1 | contig 29758 bp, 28 predicted proteins | sample I_Palsa_E1_3_FD_198790 | JGI IMG/M metagenome (GOLD analysis project Ga0302178, IMG submission 198790) | Peat permafrost microbial communities from Stordalen Mire near Abisko, Sweden - I_Palsa_E1_3 | ecosystem: Environmental > Terrestrial > Soil > Palsa > Peat permafrost | place: Sweden... | reverse complement strand
GCACGATCGTGCAGGTCGTGATGGGCCGCACAGCCTGTTGCCCGACGCCTTCCGTCAGCGGCCCTCTGCAACCGTCTGTAAAGCGGCTTGCATCGGACGGCAACAAACTGTTAAAAACGTTCTCAATTCTTGCCTATGCGTGGTCATGCCATCTGTGCGGCACTTTCTACGATAAGGCATCCATCCAAACCAGCGTGTGATCTACCTCACATGGTGGGACAGCAAGCTTAACACTCCGTTCCGCACCGTCATGGTGCGTCGCAAAACACCAATACTATGAAGATTGCCATCCTCGACGATTACCAGGACGCCGTCCGCAAGCTCGACTGTTTTCAGTTGCTCGCCGATCAGGACGTCAAGGTGTTCAACAACACCGTACGTGGCCTTGGCCAACTAGCCAGCCGCTTGTCGGAAGTCGATGCCTTGGTGCTCATCCGCGAACGCACCCGTATCAGCTCCCAACTGCTCGATAAGCTCCCGCATCTGCGCATGATCAGCCAGACGGGCAAAGTCTCGAGCCACATTGATCTGGCGGCCTGTACCGAGCGCGGCATCGCCGTGCTGGAAGGCAGTGGCTCACCCATCGCACCCGCGGAGCTGACCTGGTCACTGATCATGGCGGCGCAGCGGCGCATCCCGCAATACGTAGCGAACCTTAAGCAAGGGGCCTGGCAGCAGTCGGGGTTGAAGACCTCGGCGCTGCCGCCGAACTTCGGTTTGGGTCAGGTATTGCGCGGTCAGACCCTCGGTATCTGGGGCTACGGCAAGATCGGCCGCCTCGTGGCGGGATACGGCAAGGCGTTCGGTATGGACGTGCTGGTCTGGGGACGCGGCAGCACGCTCGAAGCGGCACGCGCCGACGGCTACGACGTAGCCGAGAGCCGCGAAGCGCTGTTCGAGCAAAGCGACGTGCTGTCCCTGCATCTGCGCCTGCACGACGACACGCGCGGCATCGTCAAGCAGGAAGACCTGCTGCGGATGAAGCCCACCGCGCTGCTTGTGAACACGAGCCGGGCCGAGCTGCTGGAAGAAAACGCACTGGTGAATGCGCTGGCGCGCAACCGGCCGGGGATGGTCGCGATCGACGTTTATGAAAGCGAACCGATTCTGCAGGGCTACAGCCTGCTGCGCATGGAAAACGTGATCTGCACGCCGCACATCGGCTACGTGGAGCGTGAGAGCTACGAGCTGTATTTCACCGCAGCGTTCAAGAATATTCTGGCGTTCGACGCTGGGGATACGTCGAGCGTGGCGAATCCGGAAGCGCTGCAGGGCGGGCGCCGGCGGTAGGGGTCTCTTGGGTTGGAGTCGGGGTTAGAGTCAGGGTTAGAGTCGCTCAGGCTTCAGCTCTATGATGAGTGAAGGTGGAGGCCCGTGCGAGACGCGCCCTCACCGTCAGTCGTGTACGGCCAGTTCGAGCAACTGGGGTACGCGTTGCAGGAACTGCTCACCGTCCGCGCGACCGAGGTTATAAGCGTGCTGCATCTGCGACGGACTCGTGTAGTCCCAGCTCGAAATGGGCACCTTGCGCGACGGCTGCACGTACAGACGTTGCTGCGCGCCACGTGGCACGACGAACATCTGCGGGCGCGGATACAGACGCGTGACCATCACGAGCACGTTGCCGGGTGTTTCATCGAGGGCACCGACCGGCACGTTGTCGACCATGCCGCCATCCAGCACGGGCCGGCCGTTACGCCGCAAGACCGGCGTGAACGGCGGCGTTGAAGATGACTGCAGGATCAGGTCGGCGAGATCCTCGACCGTCGCGCAATCCTGTGCCCGTACGAATTCCGGATGGAAGCCGAGCGTCTGGCCTAGCGTCGGATGCAGCGTCTTGCGCACGTACTTTTCGATGTTGTACGCGATCAGGCCTGCCGCGACCGCGCTACGCGCGCCGAGCCAGCGCGGCAGATGCGACACGCCGATACGGATCTCCGGCGCCTGTGCGAGGGTCGCGAACCTGTCGCCGTAGATGTCGAGCAGTGCCTTGCGGTAAATCCGATAGTGCGGGAACACGGACTCGCCGCGCAGCAGATTGCCCCAGTAGGCGTTTTTGGTGTTGTGGCGCAGCGCGTCTTCGTAATAGCGCATGACCCAGTCGGAATCGTTTGTGTACAGCATGCACGCGGTGGCTGCACCCGCCGAAATGCCGGTGATCACGCGCGGCCGGATCTTGAGCTCCGGCTGGACGACGTCCCAGAATCCCGCCTGCCACCAGCAGCGATTGCCGCCGCCCGCGAATACGACCTGATCGAACATTGCTCCTTTCCCTTGGAATGCGGCGCGCGGCGCCGGTGAACGGCGGCTCGCGCGAATCGTGCCACTCGTACGCAGCGCTTACGAGAGCAGCGCGTAGGTCGTGGTGGCGTGCACGGCCATCTTGCCGTCCTCGTCGAACAGTTCGACTTCGCCGAACACCAGGTTGCGGCCCATGCGCAGAACGCGGGCGGTGATCAGCACGTCGCCTTTGCGCACCGCGCGCATGAAGCTGATGTTCAGCGACACGGTGGTCATGGGCTTGAAGCCGTCGAGTGCAGCGGAAATGGCGACGATCATCGCCGTATCGGCCGCCGCCATGAACACCTGGCCGCAGATCACGCCGCCCGAGTGACGCAACTCGCCGGAAAACGGCAGCCGCATGGTGGCGCTCTCCTCGTCGACCTTCACCGGGGTCAGGGCAAGCGTGCGCACCCACGGCGCCAGCACGCGGTCGAGCAGTTCCGCTATCGCTTTGTCATCCATCGTTTGTCCCCGGTAAGCCGCTTGAGAGGTCTCGCGGCATGGTGTGGCGACATGATACCGGGACGGTAGAAATTGCGCGTTTTTGGGACCTTCAGGCGGCTGGCTGGGGCGTGCCGTCGGAGCCCCGCAAATTTTTTTAAGAAATCTGCTAAAGGGGACTAGGCAAGTCAAAAAAATTTCTTCATAATTCGCAGTCTGTTGGGGGCGTTAGCTCAGTTGGTAGAGCAGCGGACTCTTAATCCGTAGGTCGAGTGTTCGAGTCACTCACGCCCCACCAAAGAATTGAAAGGCCGGTCTAGCGAAAGCTGACCGGCCTTTTTGCTTTGCGCGGCTCGTATCAGCACTGTGTAAAGTCGCTCCTTTGAACGCCTACGCTCGGTCATTTCCCGCCTGAGTGATCGCCTGCAATGGTTCAAGAAACGCCGCATGCTTCCTTGCATGCTTGTGTTCGAAGTCTGATTCCCATCCCTCCCGCATCCCGCTCGTCGTCGCGCGTCCTCTTCGCCCCCACCCGTCAAATCTCCATCCCCCTTGCATCTGAGCGAAATACTGTATAAATTTACAGGTGTATTTTTATACAGGGGTCAACCATGAACCACCTCATACGCATCTTGAACGACGATGACAGCGAAACGCTTGCCTGGTTGTGCAAGCACGTTGGGGACGTGCGCGTGGCAAATGCCGCGCGGCATCTGGGAGGCCACGGCAAGCCGTATCTGTCCGCGGTGTGTCGCTATCTGGGCGTACGCCCGCCGGCGCCCCATCAGCGGAGCCGACCTGTAGAAGACTGCACCGTCGGCGATAGCTACCTTGCCCAGATCCGTCAGTTGCTCGCGCAGCGTGGCGAGACGCCTTTAAAGCGTCACCTTTGACGCGATCCGTTGCCCAGCCCTTTGAAGAAAAACAACATCATGCTCAATGCCACTGCTCTCGAATCAGAAATCGGTAACGTCAACCAGGTCGCGCTCGAACGTGAATTACGAACCGCCTCGCTTGATCTCCAGCAGGTCATCGTCACGGTCGCCAAACGTCATATCAGCACTGGGCGGCGCGCTTACCCCAGCGGCTCAGGATCACCAACCTGGCGCACGCTGCAGACGATTGATGAGCAGGTGTTCGAGAATCAAGGCTTCCGGGCGCGGCATAAAGAGAACGTACGCACGCTGTTCGCCAGGTTTGGCGACAGCCGTCTGTGCGGGGGTGATCTGGACGAGCCCGTTGACTGGCGGCGCGACGATGACGACCTGCCCGCCGTTTATCTGATCGTACGAGAGTTAGTGCAGTCCGATGCGACCAGCACTGGGATGTCGGACTAGTACAAAACTAAGGAACCCGAATCAATCAACATCCAGCCCATGTCCACCTGGAAGCACATGATGCATTTCGTAAAACCGAACATCACCACGTGACGGCAACGTAAACGGCGGCGTGAAAGAAACAAAGTCCAGCAGTTCATAGAACTTCCGGGCGGACTCCCTGGCGGTACACCATGCCAGGCGTCCGCCTTCCTTCTGAACGTGGTCGAGACACAGTTTGACCAGCAGCCTGCCAAGTCCATATCCCCGCAACCCTTCCTCGACGGCAATGCCGCGCAAGCGCCATTCGGCGTCGCTAACCGAACCGCTCAACGCCTCGCGGCATACGCTTGCGACCGCGACGATTCGCTCGTTCTGATAAACCGCAAGGTGCAAGGTCGATGCGTCATCGTCTCCGCGAAAACGGCAAGAATCAGGACGCCCCTCCAATAAAACAGCCGTGCGTAGCGGATAAACCCATTCAACCGGAACGGAGCAAACCGAGAAAAGCGTGCGATGCTGGGACATGATTCGAAGGTATCCGCGCTGCAATGTCGGGCAGTTGAATGACCGATAGCCACCAGAAGCACAGCGGAAATCTCACCTGCCGGCATCGAACGTATTCACCCGAGCGAACTTACCGGGTCCGTCCGAACAGCGCAATACCGTCCAGCAAACTTCGCAAGTCGCGCATCAGGACATCATCCTGTCAGGGCTGACAGGTTCGCTCGCGCACGTCATACGTTACGCTTGGCTCGTCTCAAATTTGTCGTTCAAGCAAGTCTACTGAGATCTCAGATGCTCGAAGACGCTCCCTCCGATACCCAGGCCGCGTACGCCCAGATCCGCTCACGCATTCTGGATGGCCGGCTCTCGCCCGATCAACCTGTGTCGCCGCGAAGCATCGCTGACGAACTGATGCTCGGGCATACGCCTGTACGTTCTGCAATACAACGTCTGGTCGTCGAAGGTTTGGTGAAGGTGGTGCCGAGAAAAGGCACCTACGTCGCCGCGCCGAATACGAATGATCTTCGCGAAATCTTCGAGGTGCGTCTCGCCTTGGAAAGCACGGCGGCTTACCTTGCTGCAATCAACGGCGCGACCGATGGAATGATCCAGGCGATCGACCAGTTGCGGCAAATCATTAATAGCGAAACGATTGACCTGATGCAGGAGCAGCGGACCGGCTGGGTGTTTCATCATGAGATGTTTGCTGCTTCGCGAAATGAGAGATTGTTCACGACCTATGCAGGGCTACGAGCGCAAACCGGTCTGGCGCTCAACGAGTTGCCGCGCAGCGACGCCGCCACCGTCCGCCGGGGGACGTTAGAGCACCTGAACATTTACGCGGCAATTGTGGCCAAAGAGCCGGAAGAAGCACGACGCCATATGTGGAATCACATTGCGGATGGGACCGACGCGCGAATCCAAATCATCCGGGGCCAGCATGAATCTGCGAGCTAAAGGGATCTCCGTTCCGGCGCAAATGTTGATCGCGCTAGTCCTGGGAGTGCTGACCGGAATTCTCGTTCCGGGCGTAGGCAGCAAGCTGGCCTTCCTCGTCACTATCTTTGGTCATGCGATCAAGATGGTCGTCATGCCGCTGATCCTGTTGTCCGTCACCGTCGGTGTGTTCAAGATGGGCGTGGAACGCGGGCGTCTCGGCAAAACCGCGGTTCTGAGCATCGGATTCTTCGTGGCAATGACCGTGGTTTCCGGTGTCCTCGGTCTTGGGCTGAACATGGTCTTCAGGCCCGGCCTTGGCGCGGGTCTCACTCATACCGCCGCCATGCCTGCGAATCTGGCTGGCGGCCTCGACTGGACTCAGTTCGTCGTCGATCTGGTGCCAGCCAATATCGTCGGGGCGCTGGCGGCCGCAAACGCGTTGCCGGTCCTGGTCTTCGGTGTCCTGCTGGGCTCCGCGTTGTCCGCGATCGAGAAGCGCGCGATGCCCCTCATTGCGGTACTGGATTCCATGCTGGGCGCCCTGTTCAAAATGACGCAGTGGATCGTAGCGCTATCGCCGCTTGCGATTTTCGCCGGCATGGCGACGCTGCTCGCATCAAAGGGACTGGCTGGCATCGCGCCGCTAATCAAGCTGCTCGGCGTTGCCTATCTCGGCATGGCCATTCTCGCGGTGATACTCAGCGTGATCGTCAGGTTAAGCGGTCAATCGCCCATCGCGCTCATCAAACATGTGAGTGAGCCGCTGATTCTCGCCTTCACCACGCGCTCATCGGAAATCACGTTTCCGGTCCATCTCAAGAAACTGACGGATATCGGCGTGCCGCCCTCCGTCGCGTCGACGATTCTGCCGTTATCCTACATATTCAATCGCGACGGGGCGGTTCTCTATGCCGCTCTGGCCGTAGGCTACCTGGCGGACGCCTATCACCTGGCGTGGACGTGGCCGCTGATGCTGACGGTCGTCGCGTTGACGATCATCACGATTGATGGCGCCGCCAACGTCCCGTCCGGGGCGATCGTGGCGATCACGATCGTCCTGTCAGCAGTCGGTCTGCCGGTCGAGGCCGTGGTGTTGATCCTCGGACTCGACGCCTTCTTCGACATGGGTCGAACGGCTCTGAACGTGTACGGCAGTACGGTTGCGACCGTCGTCGCGATGCGAATCTCCGGCGTCGACCAACCGCAGTTGGATCCGGATGGATACGTCAGCGGCAGGGACGCGGGTCGAGGCGACGTCCAGACCGCAGGTGAGTTTCCGACCTCAACGCGTTTGGACAATCGCGCCTGACCACGAACGCTTTAACGCGAGAATTCCATGGCTTCCTTTTTTCTTCGACTACCTGACGCAGGCTCGCCGCGCGACGCACACGTTGCGTTGCAAGGTGAGCTCGCCGTCACACCGCCTCGTGTTTCTACCCTGCTGGATACGAATCCTTTGGTCGAGCAGGTGCATTTCTTCTGTCGCGATGACCGCGCGCTGCCGCTTTACGGCGCGATGAAAGATGCGCCGCATGGACTCTATCTAGGGCTGCTCCACGGCCGCAACCAACTTGATACGCCACTGGACGGCTTGGGCTACCCCGGCCCCGCCATTGGTCCACTGTGTCATGTCAGGACCGCATACGCCGCCCACCTTTATCTGCGCTTCGCGGATCCGGCGACTTCGAAACTGTTCTTTCCCGCTCCGAGCGCGGAGGTAGCAGAAGACGCCCTGATCGGTCTGCAGGACGAAGTCGTCATCGATATCGTGAACAGCACCATCCCGTACGACGGACGGTTCTTCGGCGACTGGATGGTCTTCTACCACGGCGACTCAGCGGACGAGCAATAGATACGGGACTACAGCGCCCCTTGCCAACTTCATCTCAATAGTTATATTATGACTAGATACATTCACACTAGTCATAACGCATGGTCCGTCATTCTCCGCTCGCACTGGCCGTCCTTGCGATGCTCACCGAAGCCCCGATGCATCCTTACCGGATGCAGCAGCTCATCAAGGCACGCGGCAAGGACGAGGTCATCAACGTCGGCCAGCGCAACAGCCTGTACCAGACCATCGACCGCCTGCTGCGCGGCGACCTGATCGCCATCCGCGAAACCGGGCGCGACGGCGCCTTTCCGGAGCGCACGGTCTACGAAATCACCGATGCCGGCCGCGACACCGCCCGCCTCTGGCTGCGCGAGCAGCTCGCCCAACCCGCGCGCGAATTCCCGGCTTTTCCTGCCGCGCTGTCCTTTTTGCCGCTGCTCAACCCCGACGACGTGCGCCGTCAGCTTGAAGTCCGCGTCGGCGCGCTCGAGCGCGAACTGATTCGCATGGACGGCATCAACGAGGAAGCCAAGGCCATCCAGGTCCCGCGCCTGTTCCTGCTGGAAGGCGAACTGGTGCGCGCCCAGCTAGTCGCCGAATTGGACTGGGTACGCAGCGTGGTGGCAGACCTGAAGTCCGGCACGCTGACATGGAGCCCGGAGTGGCTCGACGAGATCGCCCAACGCTTCTCGCTTCCCGCCGACGCCACCACCTACAAGCAAGTCAAACCCTCCATCAAGAAGGAGCCCCTGGCATGAGCCGCGAACCTTTGAACGTCATCATCATCGGCGCCGGCACCGGCGGTCTGTGTCTCGCGCATGGGCTGAAGCAGGCAGGCATCGACGTCGCCGTCTACGAGCGCGATCGCAGCCGCGTCGACGGTCTGCAGGGCTATCGCGTCGGCATCAACGAGCAGGGGCTCGCTTCGTTGAAGGCGTGTCTGCCGCTCGATCTGTTTGCGACCTTCCTCGCGACCTGCGCGCGCACGCCCGGCCACTTCAATATCCTGACCGAACGCATGACTGAGTTGTTGTGCATGCCGATCGACGACGAAGCGCTGAGCGGCGGCAAATCCGTGAGCCGCATGACCTTACGGCAGATTCTGCTCACCGGGCTAGAGGAGCAGATTCATTTCGACAAGACCTTCACCGCCTACGAACAGCACGCAGACGGCAGCGTCACCGCGCATTTCACCGACGGCACGCACGTCACCGCCGATCTGCTGGTCGGCGCGGACGGTGCGCGCTCGAAGGTGCGCCGCCAGTTGCTGCCGCACGCGCAACTCGCCAACACCGGCATCGTCAGCATCGCCGCCAAGGTGCCGATGAGCGAAGCATCGCGCGCGCTGCTGCCGCCCAAAGTGCTGGACGGCATCACGCTGATCAACGCCCCGAAGGGCTTCGGCGGGATCATTCACGTGATGGAATTTCCGTGGGGTGCGGACGGCCTGAAGGAAGGCATCGGCAGCAACGACGCCGAGCTGCTTGCGCGCTGGCCGGGTCTGCTGTTCGACAATAGCCGCGACTATCTGATGTGGGGCGTCTGGGGCGCGCTGCGCAATCTGCCGGCCGATCCGAAGTCGCTCGGGCAACCGGCCATGCTCGCGCTCGCCACAGAAATCACCGACGGCTGGCATCCCAATCTGCGCGCGCTGATTCGCGCGTCGGATCCCAGCACGACCTTCAGCGTCGATGTCCGCACCTCCCTGCCGGTCGACGCGTGGCCCACGACCAACGTGACCGTCCTCGGCGATGCGGTGCATCTGATGACGCCGGGACGTGGCGTCGGCGCCAACACGGCCTTGCGCGATGCGGCGCTGCTGGCCGCGCGCCTGGGCGACGCGCAACGCGGCAGGCTGTCAGGACATGATGCTGTCGCGGGATACGAGGCCGAGATGCGTCACTACGGATTCCACGCGGTCGCAGAATCGCGCAAACAGTTCGACGATCGCGGGGCGCTGCATCGTCCGGTGCTCGGACGCGTGGCGCTCGGCGCGATGCGCACGGGCCTGCGCGTGGTGAACAATGTGCCCTTGCTCAAGCGTCGCCTGATCAACGCCGAAAATGCGTTTCGCAGCGCCGATCAGGCTGCGCAGAAGGCTTGAGACAGGCTTACTTCGGCGAGACGTCGATATTGCCCAGATACTTCTGCGCCAGCGTCTTCACCGTGCCGTCGGCCTGCACTTTTGCAATCGCCGCATTCAGTTGATCGCGCAGCGCGGTGTCGCCCTTGCGCAGTCCGAACGCGATGCCGCTGCCCAGGATCTTGTCGTCACGCACCGGCTGACCGACGAACGAGAAGTCCTTGGCGTCGGGCCGCGACAGAAAGGCTGTTTGTCCCGCCGGCGCCAGCAGGAGTGTCGCATCGAGTCGGCCGGAAACGAGGTCCGCGTAGATCTGGTTTTGATCCTGGTACGATACGACGTTCACGCCCGCGCCTTCCCAATGCGCCTTCGCATACGTTTCTTGGATTGACGCCTGCAGCACGCCGACGCGCTTGCCTTTCAGCGACTCCGGCGTGGGCACGAAACCGCTGCTGGTTTTCGCAATCAACTGAGTCGGCACGCGGTAGATCACGTTGGTGAAATCGATCGCCTCGCGACGCTTCTCGGTGGCGTTCATCGCCGAATTGATCGCATCGAACTTGCGACCCTGCAGCGCGGGAATCAGGCCGTCGAACGAGGTCTCGACCCACTTGCACGTCAGATGCGCTGTTGCACAAACGGCCTTGCCGATGTCGACGTCCAGGCCTTGCAACTCACCGTTCGGCCCTTTCGATTCGAACGGCGGATATTGCGCTTCGAGACCGAAGCGCAGCGTGCCGGCATCGGCAGCCAGAGCCGAGATCGACGCCAGCGCGCATGCCAGCGCCAACAGGGTTTTGAGCAGTTTCATCGTTTCGTTAATTATTCACGTTGAATTTGACGTCAAATCGAATCACACCGCCCGTGGTGCCGGCGGCGTGATTCACGCACTTATCAGATCTCGCAGAGCCGTCGCGCGCCTTCGATCAGCGTGGCGTCGTCCTTCGAAAAACTGAGGCGAATCAGGCCGGAATCCGTACCGTCCGTGTAGAACGCCGAGAGCGGAATCGTCGCCACGCGCGCATCGCGAATCAGCCGCAACACGAAGTCGCTATCGCTTTCCTCGGAGAAGCCGCGAAAGCGCGCAAGCATAAAGAAGCTGCCCTCGCTCGGCAACAGTTCGAAGCGCGATTCGCGCAACGCATGCGCCAGCAAGTCGCGCTTCTGCTGATAGAACGCCGATAGCCCGAGATAGGTTTCAGGCTTGGCGAGCGCTTCGACGAACGCGTATTGCATGGGCGTATCGGCGGAAAACACCATGAACTGGTGAACCTTGCGGATCTCGTCCATCAGTTCGGCGGGAGCGAGGCAATAGCCCACCCGCCAGCCGGTCACGTGATACGACTTGCCAAACGACGACACGATCACGCTGCGTTCGGCCAGTTCGGGATAGCACGCCATGCTCTGATGCTTCGCACCGTCGAACACGACGTGCTCGTAGACCTCGTCGGCCAGCACCACGATATCGGTGTTGCGGGTGACGGCCGTCAGGCGCTCGACATCGGCGTCGCTGAACACCGTCGCAGTCGGGTTGTGCGGCGTGTTGATGATGATCATGCGGGTCTTCGGCGTGATCGCCGCGGCGACCTCGTCCCAGTTGACCCGAAAATCACTGAGCGACAGTTTGATCGGCACGGGCGTGGCGCCTTGCAGGCGCACGATCGGCGCGTAGCTGTCGAAGGACGGCTCGAAGTAGATCACCTCGTCGCCGGGATGCACGAGCGCGCTGATCGTCGAATACAGTCCCTCGCTCGCGCTCGCGATCACGGTGACTTCCGTGGCAGGGTCATAACGTACGCCATACAAAGTCTCGACCTTGTCGGCAAGCGCTTCTCGTAGCGCGCCAATGCCCGCCATCGGCGCGTACTGGTTATGTCCGGCGTGCATGGCTGCGGCGACGCTGTCCACCAGCGCCGGGTCCGGCGCGAAATTCGGCGCGCCCTGCGACAGGTTCAGCGCTTCGTGTTGTGCGGCCAGCTGGCCGATCACGGTAAAGATTGTCGTGCCCACATCAGGCAACTTTGAGCGGGCGTGCAAGGCGCTCTCCATAACGGTTCTCCATCTGACGGCGAGGCTGCGGAGCGCCATATCCGATGCGCTCCAGCCGGTTTTGACGATTAGGCATCAGCCAAAGCGCGGTCACAATCGATACTTTGTCATGCGCGGCATGCGTTTACGTCATGGCGAGCGCCAGGCCCAGTGGGGCGGACGAAAGCAGAAGGAATGCGGGAGAATCGGGCGGAAGGCGGATGGCTGTGAGCCAGCCGGGTCATGCAGAAAACGCAAGGGAATCATGGCGGCTGCGCCCGTGCGAGCGCAGCCGTGCCTGCTGCTTACTCGTCCATCAGACGGACTTTCACCTTCTTGCCCTTCACCTTGCCGGCGCTGAGCTTGCGCAACGCGTCGCGAGCGACGCTGCGCTCGATGGCGACGTAGGTCGAGAATTCCGTCACGTTGATCTTGCCGATCTGCGCGCCGGCGAAACCTGCTTCGCCGGTCAGCGCGCCGAGCACGTCGCCTGGGCGGATCTTTTCCTTGCGGCCACCGAGAATCTGCAGCGTTTCCATGGGCGGCAGCAGGCGCTCGTTGCTGGTCGAGGTCAGTTCCGACAACGGATGCCATTCCACCTCACGCCCCTGCGCCTGTTCGAAACTGCCGACACGCCCCATCTCGTTCATGCTCGCGAGACTCAGTGCCCAGCCCTCCTGGTCGGCGCGGCCTGTGCGGCCGATCCGGTGCACGTGCACTTCCGGGTCTGGCGTGACGTCGACGTTGATCACCGCTTCGAGTTGTGCGATATCGAGGCCGCGCGCTGCGACGTCGGTCGCCACCAGCACCGAGCAGCTGCGGTTCGCGAACTGGATCAGCACCTGATCGCGTTCCCGCTGATCGAGTTCGCCGTGCAGCGCAAGCGCATGGAAGCCCTGCGCACGCAGCACGTCTAGCAGATCGCGGCACTGCTGCTTCGTATTGCAAAACGCGAGCGTGCTCACCGGACGGTAGTGGTTCAGCAGCAACCCGACCGCGTGCAGCCGGCCGTCTTCCGTCACTTCGTAAAAGCGTTGGCGAATCTTGCTGTTATCGTGCCGCTCTTCGAGTTTGACTTCCTTCGGACTGCGCAGAAACTGCTGACTGAGCTTGCCGATTCCGTCCGGGTACGTCGCGGAAAACAACAGCGTCTGCCGCTCCTTCGGGCATTGACGCACGACGGTGGCGATATCGTCGAAGAAGCCCATATCGAGCATGCGATCGGCTTCATCGAGCACCAGCGTATTCAGCGCGCCGAGCGCGAGGCTGCCGCGCTCGAGGTGATCCATGATGCGGCCCGGCGTGCCGACGACGATGTGTGCGCCCTGTTCGAGGCTCGCGGTCTGCGGGCGCATCGGCGTGCCGCCGCACAGCGTCAGCACCTTGATGTTCTGCTCGGCGCGCGCGAGACGGCGGATTTCCTGGGTGACCTGATCGGCCAGTTCGCGCGTCGGGCACAGCACCATCGCCTGCACGTCGAAATTGCGGGCGTCGAGGCGTGACAAAAGCGCAAGCGAAAACGCCGCGGTCTTGCCGCTGCCGGTTTTCGCCTGGGCGATCAGATCGTGGCCGGCCAGCGCAACCGGCAGGCTCGCGGCCTGGATCGGCGTCATATCGACGTAGCCGAGCTGGGTCAGATTGGCGAGCACGGCAGGCGGCAACGGCAACTGGCTAAACGGCGCGCCAGCTTGAGTGGGACTATTCATCTGGATGGCTCGTTATTGGCTGAAGGAAGGACTATTCGGCCAAGGGGCCAAGGGACGGACGGCCTTCGATCTGCTCGTAGACCACCGAGCCATCGTCCGCGTCGAATCGTTCGACGTAGTTGCGCGCGCCGCACATCGGACAGCGGAACAGGAGCCCTTGGCCCTCGTTCTTGATGACGACGTCCGACTGCTCCCACTGCGCTTCGCAGGACTGGTTTCTACACTTGAACACGTTGCTTCTCCAACTTCGATTCGTTTGTTGATTCGGCCCTGCAGCGCTGACCGCACGTGCGGCAGGGCGATAAATTCGACGGGGCGGCGCCCGCTCAACCCAGATGGGTATGCCGGGAACGGGGTGCGCTCACTTCCATGTCGGTGAGCCCATGGACGATGCCGCAATCCTCGACAGCCTGTTCGGTCTGGCATTGCTCGCGCAGCGTCGTCAATTGCGCCTTGAGCTGCTTGAGCTCCTCGATCCGCGTATCGACGTGCGCAATATGCTCGTCGATCAGCGCGTTGATCGCGCCGCAGCCATCGGCCGGGGCGTCGGTCAGGCGCAATAGGGCGCGGATTTCGTCGTGAGTCATGTCGAGCGCCCGGCAATTGCGGATAAAACGCAGGCGTTCGACGTGGCGGGCGGTGTAGCTGCGGTAATTCGCTTCGGTGCGGTCCGCTTCGGGCAACAGGCCCTCTTTTTCGTAAAAGCGGATGGTTTCGGTAGTGCAGTGGGCAATCTTCGCGAGTTCGCCGATTTTCATGGAGCCTCCCGATTGCGTCCTTGACCTTGTAGTGGCTTCAAGGTGTTTACTAGACCACAAATCTAGCCAGGAAGCCACCATGCCTAACGCCAGCCCCGCCGAAACGCACCGTCACGAACACGGTGAATCGTGCGCTCATGCCCATTCCGAGCGGGTTTCGAAGGATACGCATGATCATGACGCCGCCGTCGCAGTTGAGCACGCGCACTCCCATGCTCATGGCCGGACCGACGCCAATGGGGACGGATGCGGGCATGCGCACGGTGAGGGGCACGATCATTCGGGGCATCAGGGCCACGACCACAGCGACGGCCACAAGCACGGCCACAATCACAACCACGCCGACGCCTGCTGCACCGCCGCCCCGGCCGTGCTGGCCAATCTCGCCGGCCCCGAAACCATCGGCGACGACGTGCGCACCTCGATCCGCATCATGCAGATGGACTGCCCGACCGAAGAAGCGTTGATCCGCAAGAAGCTCGGTCGCATGCCATCCGTGCGGAGCCTCGACTTCAACCTGATGCAGCGCGTGCTCACCGTCGTGCATGCGCCGGATGCCCTGGGTTCGATCCTGGCGAGTCTGCGCTCGCTCGATTTCGACCCTCAGCTCGCCGACGCCACCGCCCCGCTGGAAGGCGCGCCCGATGCGCCGCACAAGCCCTGGTGGCCGCTGGCGGTCGCCGGAGCGGCAGCGGTGGGTTCGGAAGCCGCCAGCTGGCTCGGCGCCCCCGCATGGCTCACGGCAGCGCTCGCGATCGTCGCCGTCGTCTCCTGCGGCCTCACCACCTACAAAAAAGGCTGGCTCGCGATCCGCAATGGCAACCTCAACATCAACGCGCTGATGAGCATTGCCGTCACCGGCGCGCTGGTCCTGCGCCAATGGCCGGAAGCGGCCATGGTGATGGTGCTGTTCACGATCGCCGAACTGATCGAGGCCAAATCGCTCGACCGCGCCCGCAATGCCATCAAGGGCCTGATGCAACTGACGCCCGAACAGGCCACCGTGCAGCAACCCGACGGCAACTGGCGCGCCGTCGAGATCAAGACGGTCATCCCCGGCCAGATCGTGCGCGTGAAGCCGGGTGAGCGTATCGGACTGGACGGCGAGATCGTCACAGGCCGCTCGAGCGTGAACCAGGCGCCGATCACCGGCGAAAGCCTGCCCGTCGACAAGACCGAGGGCGATGCCGTATTCGCCGGCACGATCAACCAGGCCGGCTCATTTGACTATCGCGTGACCGCCGCCGCGAGCAACACCACACTCGCTCGCATCATCCACGCCGTCGAAGAAGCCCAAGGCTCCAAAGCGCCAACGCAGCGCTTTGTCGATCAGTTTGCCCGCGTCTACACACCGATCGTGTTCGCCGTCGCGCTGGCTGTCGCCGTGATTCCGCCGCTGCTATTCGGCGGCCTGTGGCATGACTGGGTCTACAAGGCGCTGGTGATGCTGGTGATCGCCTGCCCGTGCGCGCTGGTGATCTCCACGCCGGTCACGATCGTGAGCGGCCTCGCGGCCGCCGCCGGCCACGGCATCCTGATCAAGGGCGGTGCGTACCTCGAGCAGGGTCGCAAGCTGAAGTGGCTCGCGCTCGACAAGACCGGCACGATCACCCACGGCAAACCGGTTCAGACGGACTTCGAATTGCGTGCGGAACTCGAACTCACCCGTTGCCGCAGTATTGCCGCCAGCCTTGCAGGCCGCTCGGACCATCCTGTGTCCCAGGCAATTGCGAGCGCGGCCAAAGCGGACGGCATCGCGTTGTCGTCGGTCGAAACGTTCGAAGCGATCCTGGGACGCGGAGTCAGCGGCACGATCGACGGCATGTCGTACCTGCTCGGCAATCACCGGCTGGTACACGAACTCGGACGCTGTTCGCCGGCCCTCGAAGCACGCCTCGAAACGCTTGAGCGCCAGGGCAAAACCGTCGTCATGCTGATGGACGCCGAACGCGTGCTGGGCCTTTTCGCGGTCGCCGACACGGTGAAGGACAGCAGCCGCGCCGCCATCGCCGATCTTCACAAGCTGGGCGTGCAGACGGCCATGCTCACCGGCGACAACCCGCATACGGCTGCGGCGACTGCTGAGCAGGTCGGCATCGATCGGGCACACGGCGACCAGCTGCCGGAAGACAAGCTCAAGGCGGTTGAAGGGCTCGCGGCACAAGGCGCGACGGTCGGGATGGTCGGGGACGGCATCAACGATGCGCCGGCGCTCGCTCGCGCCGATATCGGCTTTGCGATGGGCGCGATGGGCACCGACACCGCCATCGAAACAGCAGACGTCGCGCTGATGGACGACGACCTGCGCAAGATTCCGCTTTTCATCCGACTCTCACAGGCGACGCATTCGGTGCTCGTGCAGAACATTGCGTTGGCGCTCGGCGTGAAGGCGGTGTTCCTGACGCTCACGCTAATGGGTTACGGGACGATGTGGATGGCCGTGTTCGCCGATGTGGGCGCGAGCTTGCTGGTGGTGGGCAACGGGCTCAGGCTGTTGCGCAAGTGAGCAGAAATCAAACGCAAATCTTATGCCGAACTCATTCGTTTGCCGGTCTGCCGCATGAGACCGGAAGAGACCCGCACTTGCTCAATTCCTGAACACTTGCGCACACGGTGTTCAGAAACAGCGCGCGTCGCGATGAACACATTGAGCAGATCCGCCGCGCTGTATCACGACGATGCCCACTGGGCCAGCATGACGCCCCAACCACGTGCATTGGCACGCTTCTGGCGTATGCGACGGGCGGCATGCGTAACACCGCGCCGGGTTTTCACCATTCGAACATGCGAGGAGCAGACAGATGAATCACGCTGAGATGCAGTTTCTGACCACCGAATTCCCGTACAAAAAGCAATATGCGAATTTTATCGGCGGTGAATGGGTCAAGCCGGTTGGCGGCGAGTATTTCGACAACATCTCGCCCATCACAGGTGAACCGTTCACGTCGATCCCGCGTTCACGCGAGGCCGATATCGAACTCGCGCTCGACGCCGCGCATCGCGCCAAAACGGCGTGGGGCAAAACTTCGACGACCGATCGCGCCAACATCCTGAACCGCATTGCCGACCGGATGGAAGCGAATCTGCAACGTCTGGCCGTCGCCGAGACGATCGACAACGGCAAGCCGTTGCGCGAAACGATGGCGGCGGACATCCCGCTCGCAATCGATCACATCCGCTACTTCGCGGGTTGCATACGTGCCCAGGAAGGCTCGATCTCCGAGGTCGACAACGACACCGTCGCGTACCACTTCCACGAACCGCTAGGCGTGGTGGGGCAAATCATTCCGTGGAACTTCCCGATCCTGATGGCGATCTGGAAGCTGGCACCGGCACTGGCTGCCGGCAACTGCGTCGTGCTGAAGCCGGCGGAACAGACACCCGCTTCGATCCTCGTGCTGCTCGAACTGATTCAGGATCTGCTGCCGGCCGGCGTGATCAACGTTGTGAACGGTTTCGGACTGGAAGCCGGCAAGCCGCTAGCGTCGAACAAGCGCATCGCGAAGATTGCCTTCACGGGTGAAACGACCACAGGCCGCCTGATCATGCAGTACGCGAGCCAGAACATCATTCCGGTGACGCTCGAACTCGGCGGCAAGAGCCCGAACATTTTCTTCGCCGATGTGATGGACCACGACGACAGCTACTTCGACAAGGCGCTCGAAGGCTTCACGATGTTCGCGCTGAATCAGGGTGAAGTCTGTACCTGCCCGTCACGCGTGCTGGTCGAGGAGAAGATCTACGACCGCTTCATGGAACACGCGCTCAAACGCGTCGCTGCCATCACGCAAGGGCACCCGCTCGACAGCAAGACGATGATCGGCGCGCAGGCTTCCCAGGAACAGCTCGAGAAAATCCTCTCGTATATCGATCTCGGCAAGCAGGAAGGCGCGGAATGCCTGATTGGCGGTGAGCGCAACGCGCTGGACGGCGAACTGAGCAAGGGCTACTACATCAAGCCCACCGTGTTCCGCGGCAACAACAAGATGCGGATCTTCCAGGAAGAAATCTTCGGACCGGTGGTCTCCGTGACGACCTTCAAGAACGAAGATGAAGCACTGGAGATTGCCAACGATACGCTGTACGGTCTCGGCGCCGGCGTGTGGACGCGCGACGGCACGCTTGCCTATCGCATGGGACGTGGCATTCAGGCGGGCCGCGTGTGGACCAATTGCTATCACGCGTATCCGGCACATGCGGCGTTCGGCGGCTACAAGCAATCGGGCATCGGCCGTGAGAATCACAAGATGATGCTCGATCACTATCAGCAGACCAAGAATCTCCTCGTCAGCTACAGCCAGAAGCCGCTCGGCTTCTTCTGAGCCCGACGTTCCTGATGGGCGGGCCGCGTGGTGCGGCTCGCCTTCTTTTTAGCGAGGAATCGTCATGACTGGCAAGGAAGTGGAACGCGTGACCGTGACCCCCGCGGCCGTGGAATTGATCGAGAAGTTACGCGCCGAACACGGGCCGTTGCTGTTTCATCAATCGGGTGGATGCTGCGACGGCAGCGCGCCGATGTGTTTTCCAGCGGGAGAGTTTATGGTCGGCTCATCCGATGTGAAGCTGGGCACGATCGCGGACGTGCCGTTTTATATGAGCGAATCGCAATTCGGGTATTGGCAGAACACGCAATTGATCATCGACGTCGTGCCGGGCAATGGTGGAATGTTTTCGCTGGAACGGCCGACAGGGTTGAGGTTTCTGACGCGATCGCGGCTCTTTCAGGATGATGAAAACGCATGGCTGGAAACGCATCCGGTTGAGCGAGTGGATGCGTGAGGCGGTTGGGTTTATTCCAGCAGGGCGTCGCTATCATCTTTCAGTCCCACACCCGTGAGACTTAGTCGGCGCGCGTGCGTCAGCAGATAGTGCAACTTGTGCGCCGCGGCCGCGTAACTCAAGCCCTCCGGGCGCACGTTCGAAATGCAATTACGCTGCGCATCGCTGCAGCCCACTTTGGGCGCGTAGGTCAGATAGATGCCGAGGCTATCCGGCGAGCTCAAGCCCGGACGCTCACCGATCAACATCACCACCAGTTTCGTGCCCAGAAGCTCGCCGATCTCGTCGCCAAGCGCCACGCGTGCTTGCCGCGCGACCACGACCGGTCCGATTTTCCAATCCGCGAGTTTCGAGCACACCGCCTGCAACAGCGGGATTGCCTGCTTCGATGCGGCAAACGCCGACAAGCCGTCGGCGATCACGAACAGGACGTCAGGCGGCTCGATGGCGGCCTGCTCCAAGGCGAGTGCCTCGCGACTGTCGTCCGCTAAACGTCGACCCAGGTCGGGACGCCGCAAATAATGCTGCCGATCCGGCGCCGCGCTGTGGACATCGAGCGTCGTGAAGCCGATGGCGCGTAACTGCTGGTGCAGCGACTCCGCATCGAGCGGTTGATGCACCGCGTCCCGAGCTTGAGCATGCGACAGATTGAACGCGAGCAGCGGTTCGGTCGGCAGGCTGTTGCCGGCGCGGCCCAAGGCGATGCGCGCATTGGTGAACTGCCGCAATGCGCTCCATGGATTCTTTTCGAGGAAATCGTTGCTCATACGATCCCCATCCATTCGCGCGCGCCTTCCAGCAAGGGCTGCCGTGTGGCACCGTTGAGCAATACGCCGCGCGTATCCGCGATCTGCATCGACTCCAGCCACTCTTCGAATTCGGGGGCTCGCCGCAGGCCCAATACGTCGCGCACATACAGCGCATCGTGGAACGACGTGCTCTGGTAGTTAAGCATCACGTCGTCCGCGCCAGGCACGCCCATGATGAAGTTGATGCCCGCGACGCCGAGTAGCGTCAACAGGTTGTCCATATCGTCCTGATCCGCTTCCGCGTGATTCGTGTAGCAGATGTCGCAGCCCATCGGCACGCCAAGCAGCTTGCCGCAGAAGTGATCTTCGAGGCCGGCGCGCGTGATCTGCTTGCCGTCGTAGAGGTATTCGGGGCCAATGAAACCGACCACCGTGTTGACGAGGAACGGATTGAACTTGCGCGCCACCGCGTACGCGCGCACTTCGCAGGTCTGCTGGTCGACGCCATGATGCGCGTTTGCGGAGAGCGCACTGCCCTGCCCGGTTTCGAAATACATGACGTTGTTGCCGACGGTGCCGCGGTTGAGCGACTGCGCTGCGTCATAGGCTTCCTGCAACAGCGCGAGCGAGATGCCGAAACCGGCATTCGCCTTTTCGGTGCCGGCGATCGACTGGAACACCAGATCGACCGGCGCGCCCTTGTTGATCGCGGCGATGGTGTTGGTCACGTGCGTCAGCACGCACGATTGCGTCGGCACCTGATAACGCTGCCGGAACTCGTCGATCATCAGCAGAAGCGTAGTGATCGCAGCGAGGCTGTCGGTGGCGGGGTTGATGCCGATCATCGCGTCGCCGCATCCGTACATCAGACCGTCCAGCATCGAGGCGGCGATGCCCTTGACGTCGTCAGTGGGATGATTCGGTTGCAGACGTACCGACATGTGCCCGGGCAAACCCACCGTATTGCGAAAACGCGTGATCACCGGACGCTTCTTCGCCGCCGCGATCAGATCCTGGTTGCGCATCAGCTTCGACACCGCCGCCACCATCTCAGGCGTCAGGCCCGCGGCGATACGGGTGAGCGCCGCAGTGTCCGTCTCGCTACTGAGCAGCCAGTTGCGAAAGTCGCCCACCGTCAGATGAGCGATTTCGGCGAAGGCTTCGGGCGAGTGATCGTCGATCACGAGCCGCGTGACCTCGTCGCTTTCGTACGGAATCAACGCTTCGTTGAGAAAGGTGCGTAGCGGCACCTGCGCGAGCGCCATCTTGGCCGCCGCGCCCTCTTCCTCGCTGGCCGCCGCGACGCCCGCGAGCTGGTCGCCCGAACGCAGCGGGCTCGCCTTCGCCATGAGCGTTTTCAGATCGGCAAACCGGTACGTGCGACTGCCAATGATCTCCGTATAACTCATCTCTACGACTCCGTCGCCGCTGCTCATGCAGCGGTTTAATCCTCCGTTGCGCGGCGCGCGAGCGGACAGGCCTCATGCGATGGTAGTAAGCCATTAATCGGGCCGTTATCGAAAATCGGCAAAGTTCGCAGAAGGGAAAAAATATTGCAGGATTTGAGCCTGTTTCGCGGATTTTGTTGCGATGCAATATGCAGTTGGGGTGGATTTTGACCAAGCCTCGTTAAACGAAATCCGCAGGATTTGGTAAATCGAGGCGTGGTACTTTTGTCTGCACTCAGCCCTTGCACCGTTGCTCTCATCCTCACGCACATGAACGACCTCAGCCACCGAGCACGCTACGAAGCACGTTTGAACCGCGTGCTCGAGCATATTTACGATCACCTCGATGACCCGCTCGATATCGACCGGCTCGCGGAAATCGCCTGTCTCTCGCCCTATCACTGGCACCGGATTTATCAGGCGATGCATGGCGAAACCGTGGCGTCGACGGTGCGCAGGTTGCGCCTGCATCGCGCGGCGGGATATCTGGCGAACGGTTCGATGTCGATTGCAGAGATTGCCGAACGGTCTGGATACAGCAGTTTGCAGTCGTTTTCGCGGACGTTCCGGGCGACGTTCGGCATGCCGCCCGCGCAATATCGCAAGCAGGGCACCCATAGCCGGTTCAAGCCGGCGCTATCAGGAGGCAATCAAATGACGATGCGCGAAGTAGAGATTCGGGACGTGCCTGCCATGCAGGTTTTGACCATCGATCACACTGGCTCGTATATGCAGATCGGCAAGGCATTCGATGCGCTGATTGGATGGCTTGCTGCACGAGACCTGCTGTCTGCTGAGATGCGAATGGTGGGCATCTATTACGACGATCCTGGCGTGGTCGCTGAGGCGGAGTTGAGGTCGAAGGCGGGTGTGGTGTTGCCGCGTGCGGTTGAGGTGGCCGCCCCGGTTGAATTGACGCCTGTGCGCGCTGGAACGTATGCGGTGTTGCGACACAAAGGTCCGTATGCCGATATGGCTGGGGCCTATCAATGGCTGTATGGGGAATGGCTCGTGCAGTCGGGACGGGAGGCCGCTGATGCGCCTGTCTTTGAAGAGTATTTGAACAACCCTAAAGACACTGCGCCTTCTGAGTTGTTGACGGAGATCTGTTTGCCGCTGGTCTGATGCTTCTGCTTTCGCTTTGAAGGACGTGTTATGGCGCCTTGCTAAGCATTTGCGCGGTTGGCTGCATCGCAGCGCGTGCCTTATCTTTGTCTGTCTCTGTATACATATATATACGTAGTAATAGTTAACAAGGGTGGACTCTTTCTGTGGATAACCCCAATCTTCGTTGACGGATCAAGACTCTACGGATTCGATAACCCTAGGTGCCGTTTCTGAACAGCCGGCTTGAGCCAGGGACAACTTTTGGCTCGCATGAACGGGTCTGCGTTTTATCAAAGTTCGGCCCACAGGAAGTTAGGAGCTTTATCCCGGAGTTGTCCAGACGCGGATGTGGATAACTCGTTACTTGCCTTTGCCTTTCCTCGTGTCTGCTAGCGCGGGCGCAATCGCGGGCACGAACGCTTCTGTCACCGGCGGCAAGGTTCTCCCTCGCTTCTTGACCAGCGCGATGGGCCGCACGAAACGGGGATCGTCGATGGCGCGCGCCACTACACTCGGTTCGGCAAGAATCTCGCGCGACGAGCCCGGCAGAATCGTCAGTCCCAAACCTGCGCGCACCATCGCGACGGCGGTCATCATGTACATAGGTTCGCAGGTGAGGACGGGCGCGACGCCCGCCTGCTCGAACGCTGCGTCGACGATGGCCCGCACGCTAGTGCCCGCAGCGGTGAGCACCAACGGATGTCCCGTCAGGCTATCCAGCGTAATGCGGCGTTTCCTGGCGAGCGGATGATCAACCGGGCAGACAACGCAAAGCCGATCCTCACCGGCGTGAAGCACTTCGAGCGATGGGTCGACCACGTCGCCGCCGGTTAGCCCCAGATCGACCTCTTCACTGCGGACGAGGCGATTGACGACGCTCGCGACCACGTCGCGAATGTCGAAGGCCGCACCCGGCACCTGTTGCCGGAAGTCACGGACGAGATCCGGCAGCAGACTCGCTGCAAACGACGGCAAGCAGGCGATCCTCACGGTGCCGGTTGAACCGTCGCTTAACGCACGGGCGTCGAGAAGCACATGCTCCATCTCCCGCAGGGACTTCTGCAAGACCGGCAGCAGTTCCCTTCCAACCGGTGTCAGCGCGACGTTGCGGCTGTTGCGATCAAACAGGCGCGCGCCCAGCGTTTCCTCGAGCCGGCGGATCTGCACCGTCAGCGCCGGTTGCGACAGATGCAGCCGCAGCGCCGCACGGGTAAAACTGCCGGCTTCGGCGACTGCGATGAAAGCGCGGATTTCTCGGAGATTCAGATCCATTACAAAGTGTGATTGCTGCGATCAAATCATTTCAATTGCTCTATTCATTCGTGGAACCTACGCTTGTCGACACTAAAAGACAAGATCGGAGACAAACACGTGCTGCCACTGCCACTATTGGGTCTCGTTACCATCGTCGTCCTGCTTGCGGCGATCCTTTCCAAACGGATGTCGCCGCTCGTTGCGCTGATCATCGTGCCGATCGCCGCTTCGCTGATTGGCGGCTTCGGGCTGCAAACCAGCAAGTTCGTGATCGACGGGCTGAAAAGCCTTGCGCCGGTAGTCGGTATGTTCGTGTTCGCGATTCTCTACTTCGGCACGATCACCGATGCGGGGACGCTCGATCCGATCATCGACCGCATCCTGCGCACGGTCGGCACTCGGCCGACGCGCATCGTGATGGGCACGACGCTGCTCGCACTGCTGATTCACCTCGACGGTTCCGGGGCGGTGTGTTTTCTTGTGACCATTCCGGCCATGCTGCCGCTCTACGACCGCTTGAACATGGACCGGCGTGTGCTGGCAGCGGCGGCGTCGATGGCAGCGGGCATCAATTTTCTGCCGTGGACCGGGCCGATGATTCGCGCGTCCGCTTCGCTGCATCTGCCGATCTCGGCGTTGTTTAATCCGCTGATTCCGGTGCAGATCATCGGTCTGGTCTTTGTGTTCGGCATGGCGTTCTGGCTCGGACGGCGTGAGGAACGGCGGCTAGGACTGACGGCTGCGGCGGGCAACCTCCCCATGCCGCAGCGCGAACTCAGCGAAGAACAGAAGGCACTGCGCAGGCCGCGCAATTTCTGGTTCAACATCGTGCTGACCGTTATCGTGTTGGGCTCGATGGTCGTGATGGGTGAGAAAGTGCCGCCCGCGCTCGTGTTCATGGTGGGACTGTGCATTGCGTTGCTGGTGAACTATCCGAACGTCGACATGCAGCGTCAGCGGATCGATGCGCATGCTCGCGCGGCGTTGATGATGGCGGGTATTCTGCTCGCTGCAGGCGTGTTCACTGGCGTGATGCAGGGCAGCGGCATGCTCAAGGCGATGGCGCAAACCGCCGTGGGGTTCGTGCCTGCGACAATGGCCTCGCATATTCCGGTAGTGCTCGGCCTCGTTTCGATGCCGCTTAGCCTGCTGTTCGATCCTGACTCGTTTTATTTCGGCGTGCTGCCTGTGATTGCCGAAGTGGCAGGTCAACTCGGTGTGCCGGCGGTGAAGATCGGTCAGGCAGCGTTGCTGGGTCAGATGACCACCGGTTTTCCGATCAGTCCTTTGACGCCCGCTACTTTCCTTGTGTGCGGGCTGACCGGCATCGATCTGGCCGATCACCAGAAATTCACCTTTCCCCTCCTGTTCGGTGCGTCGATCGTGATGACGATCGCTTGCGTCGTGCTGGGCATTTTTCCTCTTTGATCGGGTTGAGCTGCGATGAATTCAGCGAATCCTTCTCGTGTGGTCCGGCTTGGCGCTGGCGCCGGGTATTCGGGCGACCGTATCGAACCTGCGGTAGAACTCGCGACGCACGGTGCGCTCGACTATCTCGTGTTCGAATGCCTTGCTGAGCGAACCATTGCGTTGGCGCAGCAGGCGCGGCGCAATGATCCTGAAAGTGGGTATGACCCGCTGCTTGAGGCACGGATGCGGGCGGTGTTGCCGGTTGCGCGGCGCAATGGGGTGCGGATTGTGTCCAATATGGGTGCGGCGAATCCGTTGGCTGGGGCGCGGAAGACGGCTTCGATTGCTCGCGAGCTTGGGCTCGACGGTCTAAAGATCGCGGCGGTTACGGGTGACGATGTGCTTGAGGTGGTGCGGCGCGGGAATTACCACTTTGAAGAATCAGGCGATGCGGTTGCTTCGTTCGATGAGCGAATCGTTTCGGCCAATGCCTATCTTGGCGCCGCGCCAATTGTTGCGGCGCTGGAGGCCGGCGCGGATGTTGTGTTGACTGGACGTGCCGCTGATCCGTCGTTGTTCACGGCGCCGTTGATTCATGAGTTCGGCTGGGGCTTCGATGATTGGGATCGTCTTGGACAGGCAACGGTGGTCGGCCATCTGATGGAGTGTGCGGGGCAGATCACCGGCGGGTACTTTGCCGATCCTGGTTTCAAGGATGTTGCGGATCTCGCGCGGCTTGGGTTTCCGATTGGTGAAGTTTCAGACGACGGCGCGGTGGCGATCACCAAGGTTCCGCACGCGGGCGGGTTTGTGACGGCGGCGACTTGCAAGGAACAGTTGCTCTATGAGATCCATGATCCGCAGCGCTATCTGCAGCCTGATGTGGTCGCGGATTTTACGCAGGTGCGAATTGTAGAAGAAGCGAAGGACCGTGTGCGAGTTACAGGTGGACGAGGCACCGCGCGCACGGCGACGCTTAAAGTCTCGGTCGCTTATGTGGATGGGTATATCGGCGAAGGACAGATTTCTTATGGTGGACCGGGTGCGGTGGCGCGAGGGCGACTTGCGCTGGATATTGTGCGCGAGCGACTGGTGATCACCGGCGTGGATGTGAGCGAGTTGCGGTTCGATTTGATTGGCGTGGATTCACTGTATGGCTCTACGCTTGGCGGTAGTGGTGGCTTAGAACCTTTTGAAGTGCGTGCTCGTGTGACCGGAAGAACGGCGTCGAGGAGTGAAGCGATTCGCATTGGTAATGAAGTGGAGACGCTCTACACGAATGGCCCTGCCGGCGGTGGCGGTGTGACTAAAAGTACCCGTGAGGTTGTCGCGGTGCAGTCTGTTTTGTTGCCGCGTGATCTGGTGAAGCCGACGTTCGAGATCGTGGAGGTTTGAGATGAAGTTGCGAGAACTCGCGCATTCGCGGACTGGGGATAAGGGTAATACGCTAAACGTTTCCGTTATCTGTTACGACGAGCGTGATTATGCTTATTTGCTTTTGCATGTCACTGCGGAACGGGTGAAGGCTCATCTTGGTGATGTCGTGCATGGTGAGGTGACTCGTTATGAGTTGCCGCTGATCGGTGCGATGAATTTTGTTCTAAGGGATGCGCTGGGCGGTGGTGTGACTCGTTCCCTTGCGCTCGATGCGCATGGGAAATCGGTTAGCTCGGCGTTGCTCGATCTGGAGATTCCGGCGCGGGGGTAGAGTCCGGTCGAGTGAGCGGCTGAGAGCACGCCGTATGAAGCTCTAGTTAGTTTTCCAATTCATAGGATGTGCTCCGCCCACCCGCAGCGGACTTGCGCATTATCCCGAGCGCAACCAGTTCACTGATATCTCGCAGTGCGGTATCAGGGGAACACTTCGCAATCGACGCCCACTTGCTGCTGGTCAGTTTGCCTTCGAATCCATCAAGGAGACGATTAAGCAGTTTGACCTGACGCTCATTCAACGGCGTGGTGGCCCAACGTTGCCAGAAACGCGTCTTGGCGAGCACGACGTCGAGGGTATGTTGGGCGCTGTCCACTGCGCGGTGGAGCGCGTCGAGGAACCAAGCGAGCCAGGACGTTATATCGAGCGTCCCTTTCTGCGTCTTTTCGAGGATGTCGTAGTAGTCCTTGCGCTCTCGTTGAATCTGCGCCGACAGACTGTAGAAGCGGTGCGGACTTCCATCTGCACGTGCGAGCTGCAAGTCGCCTAAGGCCCGGGCGATTCGATCGTTACCGTCGGCGAAGGGTGGCAAGTCGGGAGCAGTCACTGCAAGGGTGATTTATTCGCCGCAGAAAATGCGGAGAATGAGCTGGCTATTCGTCGCATGCGGCTAGTTCTCGTACGACGTCTGGCAGGGCACATCGGTATCAATGTAGGAACGAAATATGTGCACTGTTTTGCTGTTCATCAGCCCTTCGACGTTGTTGCACAACCCCCGCCAATGCGAGAAAATACATCGGATACCTAACAATGAAATCGGCGGCCGAAGCACGTTACGCTTATAAAGTATGACAGAGCGATTAGGTCGTTGGAATCTACTGGAGGAAGCGAAAGGGCCGAGCATCAAGGAGAACGAGGAAGGAGATGAAGCGCGGGACGCATGGGCTGCCACCCACACGACCCGCTGACCAAAACCAACTCAATATAGCAGTTGATCATGGCTGACGCCAATCATAAAGCAGTTGCGCCTGTTACCCAACGCGTCTTGACCATTTCGTCACAAAGACGCCCACGGCCGATGAAAATTTTCGCGCCGTCCCATATCGAGTTTTATGAAGACTTGCCGCCAGCGCCTTGGATTCGCCTTTGGGGGATGGTTGGAGGCGGCGGGGTTTGAGATTGCTGGAAGGATTCGGGTGGTGGTGGAGAGAGGGAAGTTAATTATTACGCCCGTGTGAGACGAGAACGCACGGGCGCTGACCCGCGTTCCAGGCGCTGTCACAACTGCCAAAGCTAAATCTGCTTAGCTGGAAGCCACTAATCGGTGCGTTCTCTTCCGCGCAAAGACGTCCGTAGAACTCAGCAGGCTAAGCAGGACGATTTTCCTGATGTTGGGAAAATGGGCCTGCTTGTCCTGTATCCTGCGGGACTCGCCCGTCAGGAAATTTTGCGAGGAGGAGGATCGAACTCCCGACTTCCGCATCTCGAGCGCAATCTTAGGCTATTCGCGATTTCTAGCGCCTGCCTGTCCCAAAAGTGTGCCGCCAGTCGCAATTGCGCTGACGGCCCACGCCTGCGATAGTAGCGATCACTTCCTGTCTAGGTAGGTCAATCGCATTAACTCCGTCCCGCAGTCGCAAAACTGTGGCGCCAGTCGCAATTACTCCGGCGCCCTACGCTGCCGACTGGCTGTAGCGAGACCCATAATGCGAGATTTTTCGCCCCACCCGACAAGGCTCTGACGTCCCTGAGAAGCGTCGCATGAGATTTCTGGAACCAACGGATGAGATTTTTCTACGCTGGGCGGAATCTGATAATCGCCCGGGACCGTTCGGACGAAATTCTCCCATCACCCTCGCCCATCATTGCGTGTCTGGAGAGCACACATCGCGGAAAATACAAAGTTGAGTAAGTGGACCGCCGCATCGACAAAAACGCAAAGTTTACAGTTAGCTAGGCCGTTACCGAGTTTCCCGCTTCCATGACCGCCTCGGAGCAGCGATGTCGCTGCCGGGCTGCGGCATCCGCGCTCACCTGACTCATCCCTGCGCGGAGGGCATCCATGAAATCGCCGCGCCTTTGTCTCGCATGCGGCATTGCATTCGTGCCGATGCCATATGTTCCCCATCAGCGATATTGCTCTTCGCCCGCGTGTCAGCGCGCTCGCCGCCGCGACTGGCAGAAAAACCGGCTGCGCACCGACAGTGAGTATCGCGACAACCAGCTCCGGGCGCAGGCCCGATGGCGAGAGCAGCACTCGAACTACTGGCGCGAATATCGCGCTGCGCATCCTGCGTACCAGGAACGCAACCGACCCGACAAGTGAAATGCGTTGAGCTGATGGTGGCCGCGAACAACGTATCCGTCTCCTACGCCGAAGCATTGCTCGTTGCTACGCCAGCAGTTCTGCTCGTGGATGGCAAAAAGCCTGGCAAACTGACCGTCGTTAGTCCGGAGCAGATGGCAAAAATGGAACGGGAGATGAGCAACCTGCAGGGGCAATACAAACTCGTGAAACAGACCTATGGCCAGGACGTTCTGAATCTGGTGCTCGCCAAAGGTTACCTCGCCAAGCTTCTCGAAAATGAGTCCGCGCGGCAGCACGTCGCCCAGCATCTCCCAGACCTGATGGTGGAGTTCGAGTCGATTATTGCGACAATTTCACTCGACCAGCAATTCAACGCGGTCGTCTAGACACCGCCACTTACACGGCCTGCGAAGGCGAAGAAGTCTGTCGCTCGGACGACGGGCACAGTCCGACCATGGTGACGCAACTCTCGGCTTCCGGAAGATACAATGAACAGGGGGATTGCAAAGAGGCGTGGACCGCAGGATGGCGAAGGGAACCAGCAAGAGGCGGGGATGACTTCTTGGACACCACGAAGTTGAATCTCGCGAAGCGTGTAATTCCCAGTGTTTGGTATGCGCCCCCCAGACGGTTGGACCGCAACGGCTTGGCCGCCAGGCGATACAGCTTTATGTGTACCGCCTTCCCTATTTTAATTGCTTTAGTCGGCATCCGGCTCCTTGCATCTAGTCTTAGTCAGGCGCTACCGAGCCTACAGCGACCAGACAGTTTAAAATCAACTCAACTATTTCGAAGGTTATGGCAGACGACGAAAACGATAAGAACATGTTGGGACTCGCGTCAGACCTTTCTCTGACGCGAAGCGGGCAAACGCGAGGCGAAAGATATCTTAGATTTCTGGACGTTCAGCTCGAGAGCATCGAGGCTTTCGCGAGCACCTCGTTTGATGAGCGCGACCTTATTGGGGCAGTGGTGGCTACCGGAGCTTCAGTCGAAAGGTATCTGCAGCTTATCGTTCCAAACGCGGATGGAGAACACCACAACTACTTCCAAGCAGCCTCGTCCAAACTCAGAAGCGACGGCTACGTTGCCGAGTCAAACGCAATCGACGACTTGAGGACCATTTACAACGACACGAAGCATAAAGAACACTATCT
>Ga0302178_10000687_pt1 | contig 29838 bp, 29 predicted proteins | sample I_Palsa_E1_3_FD_198790 | JGI IMG/M metagenome (GOLD analysis project Ga0302178, IMG submission 198790) | Peat permafrost microbial communities from Stordalen Mire near Abisko, Sweden - I_Palsa_E1_3 | ecosystem: Environmental > Terrestrial > Soil > Palsa > Peat permafrost | place: Sweden... | reverse complement strand
ACGGGAAGCCAGGCAATCCGGAGGAGGTGAGGAAACATCAGCGAATCATGTTTTATAACCCGGTGACGGCCAAACCCTTCGAGTGGGAGTTCCATCGGGGTAAGAAGGTGATGAAGATACCCGCAGAGGGACGCCTACTCGTGTCAGATGTGGAAACCATGCTCGGCGCGTGTATCGCCGGCGCTGGCATCGCCCAGGTGATGGAGATAGGCGTCGAGCAGGTGATGCGCGATCGCTTGCTCGTGGATATCTTCCCGGACTGGTCGGACGAAAGATTTCCGCTATATGCGCTCTTTCCATCCCGGCGCCATCGCGCTGCGAAAGTGGAGGCATTCATCAATTTCTGCCTCGAGTCATTATCTGCAGCCTCGCCCGCTGCGCACCGTCAGATGGGCCTCCGGGGGGGGGCGGCAGCGTAAAAGCTGAAGCGCGCCCGTCATGGCGAGCACGTCAGCGTAGCAACTTCACAATGTCATCCGTCGGCAAGACCGAATGAGCAAGGAATCGGTAATTCACCATCGCTGCCTTGTAGCCGTCGCCCCATTCTGGATTCCTTTCGGGCGAACGAAGGGCATGCGAGCAGGTACGGTCGACCACGCCATGTTTTAAGCACGTGGCCGAGGTCGCAGGAACTGTTGCGCGATCTCAAACAAAAAAAAGCCGCTCCGACGAGACAAGTGTGAGAAGAGGAATCGGAGCGGCCCTGACGAAACGAGACGGTTTTTAGACCTGCGTTCTAGAACTTATACGTCGCTCCCACCTGCACGAAGCGTCCGATGTACGAGTACAGCGACTGGTCGTAACCGGTCTGATCGAGTTCGCTGTCTGCAAAAAGCGGATCGAACGGAGGCGTGCGGTTGAAGATGTTGTCGATGCCGCCATAGATCGTCCAGTGCTTGAAGCCCGTGTACGTCATCATGAGGTTGAACTCGCTATACGATCCGACCTTGTCCGACGGTGTGGAATTCAGCGCTTGATCGGCGGAAGCCAGTGCCTGTGCGTACGGGCCGACGAATTGCCAGCTCAGTGCGGCGTTGAACTGGTGATAAGCCCAATCCAGCGTGGTATTGCCTTTCCAGCGCGGGAAGCTGCCGCCGAACGGTTGTGAGAGCGTGAAGTTATTGCCTGCGGCGTTGATCTTGCCGTTCGGTGTATCGAGGTTGTAGTCATTGACGTAAGCCCAGTCCGCAGACAACGTGAAGGTGCCGAGCTTCGTCGGCAACGACTGGCGGAAGGTGGCTTCGAAGCCGTTCGTATCCAGCGAACCGAGGTTCTCGTAGGGGAAATCCTCGAAGAGGATCTGGCCGTTAGCCGGATTCGTGACCACCTGGGACGGATTCAGTGCCTCGCCGATGACGTTGTCGATATGGATCTTGTACCAGTCGAGGCCGACATCGGTCGTACGGGTCGGCGACAACTGGAAGCCGATATCGTAGTTCTTGGTCCGTTCCGGCTGCAGGTTCGGATTACCCTGTGTGATCGTCGTGACCGTGCCGTTCGGCAGATCCTGAATCCCCAACGTTTGCGAAGTGCTGTCCTCCACAAAGGTCGGCGCGCGGAAGCCGCGCGTGTACGACGTGAACATCGTCAGTGCCTGCACCGGCTGATAGCGCAGCGCGAAGCGCGGCGAGAACGCGCCGCCGAAATCGCTGTAGTGATCGTAGCGTCCCGACTGGCTGAACGTGAGGTTTCGAATGATCGGCACGTCGACCTGGTAGTAGACGGCGGCCACATTGCGCTGGCCGTTGACGGCCTCCAGATTCGGGTTGACCACCTGGCCGGTCAGGAACTCGCTGCCCTGGTTGAGGAACTCGCTCTCATGCAGGAACTGTGCGCCAAAGCCGAGGCCCACATCACCCGTAGGCAGATGGAACAGGTTCGGCGTCGAGAGTGTTGCATCCACGGTATCGAGCTTCGAGATGCCCTCGTTGGTCGCGTTCTGATACAGCCCGTTCAATCCGTTCGGCGTCGAGGCAGGGTTGGCGAAGTTGAAGACGCCGTTCTGGAAAATGTTGTTCAGTGCATTGACGTTCAACTGATTCGAGTAAGTGTTGTCGACCGTGCTTTGCGAATGACTGACCGAAGTCGCCCAGTCCCAGTCGCCGTATGGCAGCGTGAACGATCCCTTGACGCCGGTGGACGCGCGCCAGTAGTTGGCTTCGGTCCTTTCGGCCACGGTGTCGGGGAACGCGTAGGTCAGCGGCGTCGCCGCGCCCGTCGTGTTGAACTGGTTGCTCACCGGGACGACGTTATTGAATGGCGTCAATGCCCCTCCCGGACCTAATACCAGCGTCGGTGTTTGCGGGCTGCCCACGATGTTGCCGTCGAGGCCAAGGTTGTACGTGGTCTCGTTGTGGCTTTCCCACAGGTCGGCGAAAGCCGTAGTCGTATCGTCGATCTTGAAGTCCGCATGGACCTTCGCGCTCAGGCGCTGCGTTTGCGGCTCGATGGAGGTGCTGTTCGCCGTATTGAATGCGCACACCGTGCCGGGGCCTCCCGAGAAGGCACCGAGAAAATTGCTTGCCGCAGGGTGCACCGAGCCGCCGAACGGACAATTGCTCAACGCCTGCGGACCATTAGGCGTGTTCCAGAACGACGGTGCGAGCAGCGACAGGCCGCCTGGCATGCCGGTGAAATCCTGCGCGGAGGTCGAGTCGCGATCTGCGAGCGTGGAGCCGGCGTCCTGATAGACGCTGGCCGCCGCCGTGATGTTGAAGCGGTCGGAGTTCAGATCGCCGAAACCGCCGAGCACACTGAACTTGGTTGTGCCGTTGCCCGCACCGTTGCTGACCGAACTGCCGTAGCTGCCGTCGAGCTGCAGGCCCTGATAGTCGTGCTTCGTGATGATGTTGACTACACCCGCGACCGCGTCGGAACCGTATTGCGACACGGCACCGGTCTTCACAATCTCGACCCGGTCGATGACGTTGAGCGGCAGCGTGTTCAGGTCGAAGAAGTTGTCCACGCTGTTCGAGAAGAACGCGAACGGCGCGACGCGCTGCCCGTCGATCAGCACCAGCGTGTATTTTTCGCTCAGGCCTCGCAGCGCGAGACCCGCAGCGCCCGGCGCAAAGTTGCCGGTTTGTCCTTCGCTCCAGCTATTCGCCGAGTTGGCCGTGGTAGAGCGTAGGTAATCGGCGACGCTGTTCGCGCCGCTGTCCTGAATGTCCTTCTGGGTGACGGTCTGCACCTGGTTGTAGCCGACCTTGTCCGAGCTTCGGATCAGCGAGCCAGTCACCTGGAACGTCTGCAGTTGCTTGACCGTGCCCGCTGTCGCCGCTGTTCCAGTTGTGGCCGCTTTGCCCTTTGTGCCTGCTGTGCCGCTTTGGCCCGCGCCCGTAGCCGGGACGGAAGCCGCCGCGCCACCCGTGGCTTCAGCAGGGGGCGTCGTCCCCGTTGTAGCCGGCTGGCTTTGTGCGAGCGCCGGCACGGCGAGCGCGGCTGACAGTGCAAGTTCAGCCCAGATTATTCTCTTGATAGCGACCGCCAAAACTCTTTGCTTCATCTTTCCCCCATACTTATTAGTAAGGCCACACCTGTTGTGCGTGGAGCAGTCTTATGAACCGCTCCAGCTTGATTTACGACAACCCGCTTAATACCAGGCAATCCACCTTTCCCGATTGCATTGCGCAGCGATTCTTATCGTGCCGGGCACTATCGGGATTGCACCTCGTTCCATTCACAACGCCAAACCTATTCGTGCTCTTCATGACCTCATGACTGTTAGTCATCCTTACCAAAACAATTACGTTTTCTTTTCGATTTGTATGTCACTGTTTATTGCACCATGTCCGCGCTTCTACTTGCTGCCAAGGTCTGATAAGACGCTTGCCATCCGGGTCTTAAGAAACGATGACCGCACAATGCCGCATTCAAAAAAATTTGACAGGATTAAATTTTTTTAGATGAATGGAATAACCCGGCATCATGATTCGTTACTCGATCATGGCGAATTGCGGGCAAAGCAGTCATAGCACAACGGGTAAAAGCGCGAAGGAAGTTATTGCTTTTTCCGCGGCTTGGAGTGGGGCGGGAAGATTGTGCGACTAGCTTTGAGATTGGAGCCGGGCGACTCTCAAAAGGGCGCGGGCGTGGTTAAGTGCTCAGCCAATAGGAAGCTCATATCCAAACGAAATGTAAGAAATGACTTCCTATGGTCTGGATTAGCGCGACACGAGCGATACGGTTGCAATCCCAAGCACTGTCATGATCAGCGAAGTCGATACGTGGATGGCAATTTCGCCCGCGGCCCAGCCGAGACGGCCTTCCTGCAAGCGCTGCACGACTTCGGCCGAGAACGTGGAAAACGTGGACAGGCCGCCCATCAGTCCGGTAATGACGAACAGTCGCCACTCGGGCGCGAGCTCCGGCAGGCGGGCAAAAAACGCCACGGCGACCCCGATCACGTAACCAGCGATCACGTTGGAGGCAAGGGTGCCAAGCGGCAGGGCGGGGAACACGCCGTTCAGACGGATACCGAGAAACCAGCGGAACAGTGATCCCAATGCACCGCCAATACCCACTGCAAGAATAGATAAATACATGAAAGACGCCTGGCCAAGCCGAAAGGTCGACAAACCGGGGTGAGCGCAGACAGGTTGTATCCGCAATCATCCGGGCATGCAGGCATCATCAGCCCGACATGGGCGGTTAAAGGAGAATGCCATCTCCAGCCTGCGATTTTATCATCGACCACAGCATGTGGGGACAGGTGGGTAGGTGTCGAGGGGGCGGGCACGGCCAATGCACCGCGCATGGGGCGTGTCGAGGCAGCGGGCGCGGCGGGAGCGATGCCACGCCGCCGGGCAGCCCGCCACGCGCGCGGCCTTTGTCATCCAAGGCAAACGCCGACATAATGCACTGTCCCCTGCGCGGCCTGCCGGGCTCCTGAACTCCTTCGCGTACGCATGAGACTGACAACCAAAGGGCTGTTGCTGATCGCGATTCCTGCTGTGTTTGAGCTGGCTCTCCTGTCGGGGCTGGTCAAGGCGCAGGTGGATGCCGCGCAGGCTGAGCGCTGGGCGACCCACAGTGAGGATGTGCTGCGCCAGACCACGGCAATTCTGGAGCCGGTGTTGCTCGACTCGGTGCGCCTGCGCGGCGCAGTGCTCAGCAACGACGCTGACGTCACGACGCCCGTGGCGCTGTGGATGGACATTGACCGGCGCATCGACCAGTTGGCCGATCTCGTGGCCGACAATCCCGTGCAGGTGGAACGCGCGGTGCAGATCCGCCAATCCGTGCAGGCATACCGGCAGTGGTCGGACCGTGTGCAGGACCTGTTGCATTCAGGGCGCCGGCGCGACGTCATCGAACGGTTCAGCGAACTGGCGAGTACCGATGTGCTCGACCGCTTCCGTGCCCAGATCGCGGCGTTCCAGAACGAGGAGCGACTCCTCGACACCCAACGTTCGACCGAGGCCGAAGCCGCGCGCGAGCGGCAGCAGGTTCTGGTGGTGGCCGCCGTGCTCGGCTCGCTGCTGTTTGTCGCGCTGGCCGTGTGGCTTTTTACGCGCGGCGTGCGTGGGCGCCTCGCGCTGCTCTCCGACAACGCCGGACGGCTCGCCAGCAATGAACCGCTCGCGCCGATCGACCACGGCTCCGATGAAATCGCGCGGCTCGATCAGACGCTGCACGAGACGAGCCGGCGCCTGCTCGAGGCGGAGCGCATCCAGGCGCGTTTCCAGTCCGATCTCGCGCGCCGTGCCAATGAGTTGACGGCTATCAACGAGACGCTGCGTCAGCAGACCCAGGAAAACGAGATGTTCATCTACAGCGTGTCGCACGATCTGCGCGCGCCGCTCGTCAACCTGCAGGGATTCTCGAAGGAACTGATTCATGCTTGCGACGACCTGCGCGCGGCGGTCCGGCAGTCGTCGCTCACGCCGGCACGGCGGCAACATATCGAGCAACTGGTCGACGAGGATATCGGCGAGGCCCTGCATTATCTGCAAACCGCAGTGCTGCGCGCTTCGCACATCATCGACGCGCTGTTGCGGCTCTCGCGCGTCGGCCGCGTCGAGTACCGCCGCCAGCAGGTGCATGTGCGCGACATCGTCCAGCGTGTGATCGATGCGATGCAGGTGTCGATCCGGGCGCGCCGGGCGCGCGTGGTCGTCCACGATCTGCCGTCGGTGTGGGGCGATCCCACTGCGCTCGAGCAGGTGTTTGCGAATCTGGTGGGCAATGCGATCAACTATCTCGATGCGTCGCGCAATGGGCGCGTCGAAATCGGTACGACGCCGGCGCCCCCCGGCGTCCAATCGTTACGCATCTTCTATGTGAGGGACAACGGGCTCGGTATTCCGGCTATCGCCATCCCGCGTCTGTTCAGCGCGTTTCAGCGCTTGCACGGCAACGTTGCAACCGGCGAGGGGATCGGGCTCGCGCTGGTGCGCCGTGTGGTGGAGCGGCATGGTGGCCGCGTCTGGGCGGAGTCGACCGAAGGGGTCGGCACGACGTTCTATTTCTCGTTGCCGGAAGCGGAGCTTCGTGCGTCGCACGAAGAGCCCGAGATGCTGGCGCTGGTTGCGCCGGGGTTTAGTGCGCGGTGAAGAGCCGGCGCGGTTTTAACAGCTTGCTGGCGCGAATCGACCAGTAGCAGCCGAATGCGACCAGGATGGCCGCACCCGCAATAACCGTGTGCGGCGCGGGCCGCATGCCCAACAGGCCGTCCAGCGCGAACAGGCCGCGCACCAGGATCAGCAGTGCAGCCCACAGTGAAAATGCAGCCTGCACGAGCAGGCGGGTGCCGGTGAAGCGGCGCGCGCGGTTTTCAAGTGACCAGCGGGCCGGTGCGCGGCTGCAAAAGAAAGCGATCGCCATGAGTGCGATCGCGAGAATGACGATCCAGTCTGTCAGTTCCATCGAAAGGTGCTCCAAAGTCAACCGTCGACTATAGGAAAGCCGTTCGCTATGGACTATCGGACTAGTCCCAAATGCAGAGGAACATGAGCTGGGATAGGGAAATGCGCCCAAACGCAAACCTGCCTGCGTTCAGGCGCGTTTTCGCGCGGATCCGGGAGGAAAGATGATGCGTCGGGCGCCGGCGCGGCGACCCGACGTGTGAGGGAAAAACGTCAGAGCTCGATACGCGTGCCGAGCACCACGAGGAATTGCCGCAGCCATTCAGGATGCGCCGGCCACGCGGGCGCGGTGACGAAGTTGCCGTCGGTGATGGCCGCGTCGACCGGAATGTCGGCATACTCGCCGCCCGCGAGCTTCACTTCCGGCGCGCAGGCGGGATAAGCGGAAATTCGCTTGCCGCGAATCACGTCGGCAGCGGCCAGCAGTTGGGCCGCATGGCAGATCGCCGCGATCGGCTTACGCTGCTCCGCGAACTGGCGCACGATGTCGATCACTTTCTGGTTCAGGCGCAGATATTCGGGCGCACGGCCGCCGGCAATTGCCAGCGCGTCGTATTGACCGGGGTCGACGTCGTCGAAGGTCGCGTTCAGGGTGAACTGGTGGCCGGGCTTTTCCGTGTAAGTCTGGTCCCCTTCGAAATCGTGAATGGCCGTCTTGATACGCTCGCCGGCTGACTTGCCGGGGCATACCGCGTCGACCACATGGCCGACGGCCTGCAGTGCCTGAAAGGGCACCATTGTTTCGTAATCCTCGGCGAAATCGCCGGTCAGGAACAGAATCTTCTTTGCTGCCATCGTATGCCTCCTGTTGAACTGCGGAACACATCGAACGTTCAGCGAGTCTACTCCAACGTGTTTGACAGTACAGCGACGAACGGTGCGTCACGCGCCGGCATCTTTACCTATGCGCGCCTGCGCTGCCTTGCAGCGTCTCCCGTAGGGCGCTGCCCGCCCGAAGTGCAGGGTGGGCAGCGCCAGGGCGTATCATGGGCTCGTTTACGTATGCGGAAGCCGCTTGCCGCGGCTCAGATTACATAATGACTTCATTTAACCACCGTCCTCTCGTGCGCCGCCTTGTCTTCGCCGGGATCCTGCTTGGCGCGCTGGCCGCGTGCCAGAAAAATGACGCCTCAGCGGGCCAGCTTGCCGGCAAGATGAATGATGCTGCGCAACAAGCCGGCCAGTCGCTTGACCAGGCCGCGAGTTACGTCGGTCAGCAGGTCGACACGGCGAAACAGAACATCGAATCGGCGTCTTCAGTACCAACCATCACCGTCGATCCGTCGGCGCTCGCGTCGGGCGCGCAAGCCAATCTGCAGAGCGCTGCCAGCGAGTCCAGTGCAGAGCTCAACAAGGCGGCGTCGCTGACCGGCGCCGGCTTGCAAACCGCGGGACGCAAGCTGCAACAGTGGTCCGACACCACGGCGGCTTCGTCCGCATCCGCTGCGTCGAGCGATAGCGACAGCGACAGCGGCGACGCGCAAAAGCAGATGGACAAATGACAGCGGGGATTCGCGCAGCGGGTAGGCACACAAGGCGCGGCAAACTGGCTTTAACAGCACAGGTTTGACAGCGCGATTAAATGTATCTACTATGGTTACATATTGTTGCTGCCGGACGGGTGCGTTTTGAATACGAGTAGCCGGTTTGCCTTTGCGGTCCATGTGCTGGCGTTGCTGTCGCTGCAAGAAGGCGTGCCGCTGTCGTCGGACATGATCGCAGGTAGCGTGAATACGAATCCCGCGCTGATTCGCCGTTTGCTGTCGATGCTGGCGGACGCAGGGCTCACCACGTCGCAGCTCGGCGCCGGCGGCGGTGCGCTACTGGCGCGGCCGCCCGAGCAGATCACGCTGCTGGAGGTGTACCGCGCCGTCGACGATGCGCAACTGTTCGCGCTGCATCGCGAGGAGCCGAATCCGGCTTGCATGGTGGGGCGCAATATTCAGGTTGTATTACGCGGCATCATTGGTGAGGCGCAGCAGGCCATGGAGGCGTCGCTCGCGGGGCGGACGCTGGCAGATGCCACCGGCGACCTGATCAAGGCCGAACGCCAGCGCGAACGCAAGCGGCGGCCGGTAGGATAGGGTAGTCATGATGATGCCGCCGGCCCCGCTACACGCTGCATTTGAGCAAATGAAACCGGGGATGCAGGAACAGAAGCCGTTAAAGTAGGCATAGGCAGGTATAAGCAGGTCAGTACGCAAGCAGGTATCAAGAAGTACAAACGATTGCGAAGAGGTACAAGCGGGGGCTGAGCCCCTCTTTTTTCAGCATGATATGTAATCAGAATAGTTACATATAAGCTAATCACAGGAGCATTCGGAAATGAGCAAGGTATTGAAGATCGCGCTATTTGGTGCAACGGGCATGATCGGTTCGCGGATTGCATCGGAAGCGGCTCGTCGTGGCCATCAGGTAACGGCGCTGGCGCGTAATCCCGAGCGCGTGCCGACGGACATCGCCAATCTGAAGGCCGCGCAGGCCGATCTGCTCGACGCCGCCAGCGTCGCCGTAGCCGTGCGCGGACATGACGTCGTGGCCAGCGCCTACGCGCCGCCGCGCGACGACGCAGGTATCGTCGTGACGGCGAGCCACACGCTGGTGGAGGGTGTGCGCGCCGCGGGCCTGAAGCGCCTGGTGGTGGTCGGCGGTGCGGGCTCGCTGGAAGTGGCGCCCGGCAAGCAACTGGTCGACTCAGAAGGTTTTCCGGACGCTTATAAGGCGGTGGCGCTGGCACACCGCGACGCGTTCACGTTTTACCTCACGGTGAGCGATCTCGACTGGACCGTCTTCGCACCCGCCGCACTGATCGCTCCCGGCGAGCGCACTGGCGTGTTTCGCACGGGCGCCGATACGCTGCTGGCCGACGCCAGCGGCAACAGCCAAATTTCGGCGGAAGACTACGCTATCGCCTTTGTCGACGAACTGGAGCAGGGCCGTTTCATCCGCAAGATCGCGACGGTCGCTTACTGATCCAGACGGACCGACGCGGATTGGCCCGCTGCGGGGTGCAGCGGGTCGCCACATCCCGCCAGGACGCGCAAGTGTCCTAACATTCCGTTACGCATGTACACGCGCTGCGGCGGCAAGTGCGGCTACACTTGGCGTCTCCCGTTTTTGCTACGGATTGCCATGAAGTCATGCCAAAAGCGGTGTGAGTCCGGGGCTGCGCCGTCGATCGGCGGGCCATCGGCGTTTCGTACTGCCTTTCATTTTTCCCGTCATCTGGATTCTGACCCCCGGCAGAGCCGCGCTGTACGCGCGCGGCCGTGGGCGCTCGCGTGGCCCCTGTGCGTTTGGTTGATCGTGCTGGCGTGCTTCGCGTCGGTACCGAGGCTCGCCTATGCGGCCGGCCCGGTGGTGGCCGGCCCGGCGACGCCCGTGATTCCGGCATTGCAGAGTCTGATCAACAGCGCGACGGCCACGCCCGCGTCTGAGGCCGCATCGGCCGCCGAGGCGGCGTCCGCGCCGTCGCCGGCGAGCCAGGCGGAACTCGCCCACTCTCTCGACAGCGTGATCTCGACGCTCGACAACGATCGCCAGCGCACGGCGCTCGTCGCCCAGCTCAAGAAGCTGCGCGACGTCAGCCGCACGGTCGCGCCTGCGCCGCCTGCGCAGCCTAGCCCCGGTTTGCTGGGCGCAATCGCCTCGGGGATCGCCTCGTTCGAGTCCGGCATGCATCAGGGCCGCACGCCGCTGCGTTATTGGGCCGGACGTTTCAATGCAGCCGGCAACGAGTTATTCACGATTGTCACAAGCCAGGGGCCTGAGAGTCTCGGCAAGATCCTGCTCGACATGGCGGCGATGCTGGCCGGCTGGGGCCTATGCGCATGGGCCTTGATCTACGTACAACGCCGGCTGCACGCACGCTACCACGTGGTGTTCGAACTCAAACCGAATCCGTCGAGCGTTGAACTGCTGATCTTCACGCTGCGGCGGGCCGGTCCGTGGATCATCGCGTTTCTCGCTGCGTTGGTGTTCGCGCGAGCCATGCCCGACTCGCTCGGCCGCACGCTCGGCATGGTGGTGGCCTATGCGATCGTCGCCGGTGCGGTGTTTTCCGCGATCTGTCTCATCATGTTTTCGCTGTTCGGCTCGGGCCACCGGCGCGTCGCGGTGCGCGTGCTGCTCGAACATGCGCGCCGGCTGCTGTTTGCGATCGGCGTATGCGCCGCGTTGGGCGATGCCGCGGTGAACTACGATGTCGAGCACCAACTCGGTCCGAATCTGGCCGAACTGATCTCGACGGTAGCGAACATGGTCGCCGCCGTCCTGACCGCCTATTTCGCGCTGGTGTTTCGCCGGCCCATCGCGCACCTGATCCGCAATCGGGCTTACGAGCCGCGGCACCAGCATAAGGCCGCGACCGATGCCTTCGAAGTGCTCGCCTCGCTCTGGCATGTGCCGGTGCTTCTGCTGGCCAGCGCCTCGGTGATTGCCACGATCGGTGGGTCGGGTTCGAACGAGAACGTGCTGCAGATCTCCGTGGTGACCGCGCTCTTCCTGGTGCTGGCGTTCTTCCTGTCTGCCATCGTGCTGCGCGTGACAAGGCCGCGCGATATTCGCAGGCACCGCCGCTCGCCTTATCTGAGGAGACTGCTGCAATTCGTGGGAACGCTGGTGACGCTGTTCATCTGGTTCGGCTTTTTCGAACTGGCGGCGCGACTGTGGGGCGTGTCGCTAGCGAGCGTGATCGAGGAAAACGTCGCGGCGCGTGGCATCGCGCATGCGATCATGGCGATTCTCACCACCTGGTTCATTGCCTGGCTGCTGTGGATTCTGGTCGATACCGCGATCAAAGAGGCGCTCACTCCAAGTGGTACACGCGGCAAATCGCGTAACTCAAGCACGCGTGCCCGCACCATGTTGCCGCTCGTGCGCAATGCGCTGTTCGTGACGCTGGTGACGATTGCAGGCATCGTCACCGCGGCGAACCTCGGCATCAACGTGACGCCGCTGCTCGCCGGTGCGGGCGTGATCGGTCTTGCAATCGGCTTCGGCGCACAGTCGCTCGTCACCGACCTGATCACGGGTTTGTTCATCATCATTGAAGACACCATCTCGGTGGGCGACTGGATCGACGTCGACGGTGGTCATGCGGGCACGGTCGAGCATCTGTCGATTCGTACCGTGCGGCTGCGTGACGGGCAGGGCGCGATTCACGCCATTCCGTTTTCGCAGATCAAGATCGTGAAGAACCTGTCGCGCGATTTTGCTTACGCAGTATTCGAAGTGCGCATGGGCTTTTCCGCGGATGTCGATCAGGTGACGCAACTGATTCGCGAGGTGGGTGCCGATCTGATGGCCGATTTCCGCTACCGGCGCGAAATGCTGGGCCCGATCGAGGTGTGGGGACTCGACCGCTTCGATCCGAACTGGATGGTCGTGAAAGGGCAGATCAAGACGCGGCCGTTGCAGCAGTGGAGCGTGGCACGCGCCTTCAATCTGCGATTGAAGCGCAAGATGGACGAAGCCGGTATTGAGATTCCGGTGCCGCAAATGCGGGTGTTCACGTCGTCAAAGGATAACGAGGGACAGCCGCTGCCGGATGATGAAGTGCCGGTGCAAGCGCATGCAGCGGAGCATGGTCACCCGCCGCATGGCGTGGCGGTCGGCGGACGTCCTGCCGGTTTGGCTGTGGCGGCCCGCGACGTTTCTCACGAACCGCGCCCGGCACCGCCATCAACTGGACCTGCGCCGGTTGCGCCGCAGATTCCCACTGCAGGCGAAGCGGGGAAAAGCTAGGCGCGCGCCTGCCGTCTTAGGCGACGACCGGTTCCACGAGGGAGTGGGCGCGATCGGCGACCTCGAGCAGATCGTTCACGTGCGTGGCGATCTGTGAGCCCTCGACACCGTAGATATGGAGCGAGACGGCCGGCGCGTCGCTCGCGTTGCCGAGCCGATGGATGCCGCTACGGCCGGCACGCACGAACGACACGGCACCGCTTGCGCGCGGATGAGTCCGTGTCTCGATCGCGAGTTGCTGCGCCTCGTTCCACTCATACACCGTTTCCGACAAGGTGCCGTCCAGCACCGCGTAGCCGCACCATGTCCGATGAGCATGCACGAGGCTCGCCTGGCCCGGAATCCAGACCAGCGCGGCGATGGCATAGCGGCCGTGTGGGTCGGCTGCGAGCAGATGGCGCCTGTACGAGTCGGCCAACCCCTCGCGCTGTGCCGGCGTGAGCAGCGTCGGATCGGCGGCCGCTTCGGCGAGAGCCGTCCTGACGCCGAGTGCGAAGGCCGCGCGTTGCGGCGGGTCGATGGCACCGGCGCATTGCCGGAAGGCGGCATCCAGGGCGTCGCACAGGCGTGCGAGCGGCTGCTGGTCGCAGCACTTCGGGGTAGACGCTGCTGCAGCCAATACCCGTGGGGCTTCATCCGGCGTCGAAAAATGCGCGTGCGGGGTCGTGGAGCGGTCGGCGGCGGACAGGTAAATATCTTGACTCATGATAGCGGCGCGGGCGCTTGGATTCGGTTATCGGACAGGAATATTTATACCGGTTTGCGCGGAGAAAGAGTTTTCATATAATTCCCCTGGGTTTCGTAAAAGTAGAATAATTTTCTATCTGGTGGTGCTCATGGGAATGGATATTATCGATCGGAAGCTGCTGGAGCTGCTTCAGGAAGACGCGACCATGCCGATCGCCGAGCTCGCGCAGCGCGTGAACCTGTCGCAGACGCCGTGCTGGAAGCGGCTGCAGCGGCTCAAGGAAACGGGTGTGATCCGCGCCCAGGTGGCGCTGTGCGATCCGCGCAAGCTCGGTGTGGGTACGACCGTGTTCGTCGCGGTGCGGACCAATCAGCACACGGAAGCGTGGGCGGCCACGTTCACGCGTGCCGTGCAGGACATTCCCGAGGTGGTGGAGGTCTATCGGATGAGCGGCGAGACCGATTACCTGTTGCGCGTGGTGGTCTCGGATATCGACGACTACGATCGGGTCTACAAACTATTGATCACTGCTGTCCCGCTTTATGACGTGAGCTCGAGCTTCGCGATGGAGCAGATCAAGTATTCGACGGCGTTGCCGGTGCGGGCGTCGGCGGTGGCGGAAGGGCGGTGACGATTGCCGACGAAATTGCGGAGCGGTGCTGCCCTAAAGCGCGCACACTAGCGTCAATGATTAATCGGAGGCTTGGATGAGTACTTTCGACAAACTTGACGCGGCGCTGGATGCGTATGACCAGCACCAGGCGGCTATTGTCAGGGCGGCACAAACCAGGGAGTCAGAAGATAACCAGTTTCTCGCGGACTTTTCAAAATTTTGCAGCGGAACGGCGCAGCCGGTGCTTGAGCGTATCGGAAAACACCTGAAAGATCGTGGTCACGATTTCCAGGTCAAGACCGATGACAAGCCTGGGATCATGTTGAATATTTATCTGGCTGGCGCGAGCCGCTTCGATTCGCGTGGCGCAGGCATCTCGAATCCGCAGTTCTCGATTCGATGCAATGTCGCGGGACGTAAAGTGGAATTTTCTGGGGTCGTGGTGACAGGTAATCTGGTCGGGAATAACAGTCGCGGTACGTATGGACTCGCTGACGCAACCGCCGACCTGGTGCATGAAAAAGCCACCGAATGTATCGCGGAGTCATTTAAACGCTAATGCCCGGCTGCTCGCCGTCCGAAGTTCGGACACCCGGATACGCCTGAGCGAGGCCGGCTGCAGACAGCGGCTTCGTGGGTTGCCACGCCTGGCGGGGACCAAGCACGGTCCGCGGATCGATGGCACTATTGTCGCCACCCTGCTAGATTTCTACTCAGCCGAATCGTTGATCGGGAGAGATCGATGGCCGACAGACCGACTTCCAGCGCGTCCACATTCCGTTCGCTGGTCCTGATTGCAGTCGTCGTGGTCGCGCTGGTCGCGGCCTTCGCATTTACGGCCGGCTGGCTTTCGCCAGCGCGCTTGAGGCCGGCAACGATCGTCAACGCTTTGGCGCCGCCGGGCGGTCCGGCTCTCGGCCACCGGCGCAATCACGCCAAGGGCATCTGCTTTACCGGCAGCTTCGAATCGAACGGCGCGGCTGCGGCCCTCTCCAAGGCGCCCATGTTGGCGGCCGGCTCCTATCCGGTTACGGGACGCTTCAACCTGGGCACGCCTGATCCTAACGCGCCGGACGCCACGGTGCGGGTCCGGGGCCTCGGTCTGCGCGTGGTCGCGCCGGGTGGAACCGAATGGCGCGCGGCGATGATCAACGCGCCCATCTTCGCAGTCTCCACGCCTGAAGCCTTCTACGATCTGCTTAAGGCCGCGGGCGACAAGAGCGACCCAGACGCCATGAAGAATTTCGCCGCCGCGCATCCGGAATTCGGCGCCTTTGCCGCATGGGCCGGCGGCGGGACGTGGACGGGCTCTTACGCGCAGGAGCGCTATAACAGCCTCAATAGCTTTATCTTCACCAATGCTGCGGGACAGGACCAGGCCGTGCGCTGGTCCCTCGTGCCGGCCGCGCAGCCCGAGGTCGTCACCCCCGATCAGTTAAAGGCGCGTGGCGACGACTTCCTCGACGCGGATATCACGCAGCGCGTGCACAGCGCGCCGCAACGATGGACGCTGGTCGTCACGGTCGCCAATCCCGGTGACCCGACCGCCGACCCCACCAAGGCGTGGCCGGAGGATCGACGCAAGGTGGAGGCCGGCACGCTGGTGGTCAACGCCATCGAACCCGAGCCTGACGGACCGTGCCGCGATCTCAACTTCGATCCCACCGTCCTGCCGCCCGGCATGCACGTCTCGGACGATCCGTTTCCCGCCGCGCGCTCAGCGGCCTATGCCGTCTCGTTCAACCGGCGGACCGCTGAGGACAAGGACTATCCGCACCATCCGGCGGGAGGAGCCACGCCATGACCCCGATCCACGATCGCTTTACACCGCTGCAGCGCGCGCTTCACTGGCTGATGGCGATTTGCATTCTGGCGATGCTGTTCATCGGTGTCGGGATGGTGTCGACCGTGCGCCCCGATTATCTTTCGCTGGTGTCCATCCACAAGCCGCTCGGTATCGTGATACTCGTGCTGGCGCTGATTCGCCTCGTGGTCAGGTTGATGCGCGGCGCGCCGCCGCTTCCGGCATCGATGCCGGAACCGATGAAACTCGCCGCTCGCCTCTCGCATCTGGCGTTCTATCTGCTGATGATTGGGCTTCCGCTGATCGGGTGGGGCATGCTGTCGGCTGCGGATTATCCGGTCGTGGTGTTCGGGATAAATTTGCCGCACATCCTGCCGCATAGCAACGGTTTGCACACGCTGCTGTGGAACGCGCACAGGGTGCTCGCGTTGTGCTTCTTTGCGCTGATCGTGGTTCATCTGGCGGCGGCGCTTTTGCACGCGCTAGTCAGACGTGACGGTGTCTTCCAGGCGATGGCGCCCTGGCGGTGATGGGGTAAGAGGGACGCGTCTCACGCGGTCAAACGAAGCGCGCCGAGCAACTGCCGATGCCGTCAATGGCAACACTGAGGCTGTCGCCGGCTGCGACTGGAACCATCGCCGCCAGCGACCCAGACAGCACCACTTCACCTGCCTTCAACGACTCGTTCAGTTGGCCTAACGTGTTGGCCAGCCACGCAACCGCTTCGAGCGGGTTCCCAAGCGCAGCCGCACCTGAACCGGTGGTCACCACCTCGCCATTCTTCTCCAGTTTCATCGCGCATCCGACCAGGTCGACCTCGCGCGGGTCGACCACGCGCTTGCCCAGTACGAATACGCCGCACAGTCTTTTGGTGCGGCGTACAGCTCGTCACCAAGCGAACGGATAAGAGCGTCGTTCATGGTTGCTGGCTCCTGGGCGAGTTCACTTCGTCGGATGACTGGGGGAGACCTGGCCGCCCTCCAGCCGGAAAGAATCGGACCACTCCAGCAATTGCTGGCTTGTTGTGCCTACTCCACCGCAGGCAATCACTACGATACGCTGCGCGTTGGGGAAATACTCGGGAACCCGGGCGAGTGCCGCTACCGATGCACCGCAGGCCGGCTCGGTCAGAAGGCGATGCTCTTCGAGCAGCGTGACGCTGCCTTGAACCGCTTCTGCGTCGGTCACCAGACAGTTTCGGATCGGATGTTCCCTGGCGAGCGTCACGATGCGTTCGGCGACCTTGTTGGCACCCAGCGACGTGGCCACGGATTGGATTTTCGGCAGAGCGACCGGCGCGCCAGCCCTGAGCGCCTCGTCGTAAGAGGCGGCACCCTCGGTCTCGACGGCCAGCACCGGGATGTCGCTCCAACCGACTCGCCGCAGTCCTTCAACGACGCCAGCAAGCAGGCCGCCACCGCCGACCGAGCAAACCAGCAGGTCAGGGCGCTCGGTTTGCCGGGCGATCTCGTCGACCATCGTCGCGTGGCCTTCCCACAACAGGGGATCGTCGAACGCGGGGAGGTAGGCGTCGCCATCGCCCAGAATCGAAAGCGCATAGCCGTTGGATTCAGCGAACGACGCCCCGTGAACCACGACATCGGCTTCTTCGCCACGAATGAGCGCCTTCGCTCGCTCAGATGTGGTCTGCGGCACGACGACCGTCACTGCAATGCCGAGCTCCCGGCCCGCGTAGGCCACCGCGTAGCCCGCGTTGCCGCCTGACGCGGTGACGAACCGACGTGCGCCCCGACGCTTATGTTCTTCGCAGGCGAAGCCAACGCCTCGCAGCTTGAATGAACCACTCGGTTGCAGCCCTTCAAGCTTCAGCAGAACGGTTCTGGCCGTCTTGAGTGAGAGCGCTCGGGATTTGATTAGCGGTGTTTCGATATGCAGTGTCATAACAGGACTTCATGTGTGAGAGGCGTTGGCCAAGCTGAACGGCTGCTTTTGCCTGCTCGATACTCGGGAGTGGTCCCCCGCCTTGCCGGTGGATCCGGATTCGTCAAAACCCGCATGACGCCACGTTAAAGGACGTACGCCGGTCCCGCTTGTAAAAAATTGAGGGTTTGCGCCTGGGGGAATGCTGGAGGACGCAGCGCCTGGGCCAAACGGTCCGCTGCGATCTGGAAGGTCAATATTTCGAGGGGGATACACCAAAGGCTTGCCGGAACGCCCGATTGAAGTGGCTCTGATCGTAGAAGCCAACCTCCTGAGCGACCTGTGTCAGACAGCGGTCCGTGTGGCTCAGCAAGGAGCACGCGCGCTCGAGCCTCAGCCGTACGATCCAGGCGTGTGGCGTCATGCCGACCGTTTGCTTGAAAAGCTTGAGAAAATGGAAGCGTTCAAGGTTGCAGAGGGCGGCTAGCTCTTCAAGGGTGATTTTTTCGGCCAGATGGACGTCGCAATACTCTTTGACTCGCTGCCACTGCACCCGTGTGAGTGTGCCTTTGACAAACTGCGGCTTGGCCAAACGCGTCTCGACGAACAGGCGGCCCAGTAATGCCAGCCATCCGGACTGCATTTCCATGGACTCGGACCCTGGCGGAGTGGTCCGCAGTGCATCGTGCAATCGGGACAGTTGACCGGCCAGCGACGCATCCTGCAGGACCGCCCCACCCAGTGCAGCGAAACGATCCTGCCCTGCGATTTCTTCCCCGAGTCCGTCCAGTAACTGAGGTGAGAGGCGAAACGTCTTGAGGGTGTAAGACTCGTCCCCGGCGCTGTTGCCGTCATGCACCTCACCGGGTGGCATCAACTGGATGCTGCCCGGAGTGAGTAGCAGCGTTTCGCCATGGAATCCCTGTCGCTGGACACCCTCGGTCACGAGCGCGATATGGTAGTCCAGATGATAGTGACGTTCGAAGCGGAACTCGGAAAAGCGCGCCTCGCTCAGCACGAGACCCGGAATCTCCTTGCTGCGTTTGTACTCGACGCGGTCCTTCATCAGGGTCTCCTGCAGTGCTTTGCTTGCGCCTTGGAGCGAACTTCTGCTTATTATAGGCAGGGCGTCGTTTTGGGGCCCCGCACCCGCCATGGGCGAGCGCAATGACGCGCTATTCCCAGCGGAGAAAAACTCGGCATCAATTGGGCGCGACAGTCTTTACCGCCCCCAGTCAGTACGGGGTACGTGGGGTATCTTTGCTTCCTCGTACAGCCGGTAGACAAGTTCAAGCATCTCGCGAATGTCCCGCGACTCGTCGAGCGCACGCATGCTCATGATGATCGGTGACACCAGAGTCGGGTCGTCCAGTTCCTTGTAGCTCACGTCGTCGCGCTTAAGGCCGTACACGCTGCTCGGAACGACTGAGATTCCTTCGCCCGCTGCTACGAGCCCTAGCGCAATCTGCAGCTCTCGTACTTCATAGATCCGGCGTGGCTTGAGAGCACGGTCCTGGAATACCGAAAGCACCTGGTCTGCGTAGCTGGGTCTCGGAGTCTTCGGGAAAATAATCAGCGTCTCATTGACCAGGTCGCCAAGCGCGAGGACCGGCTTGGCGTGTGAGAGTGGATGGCCCTCCGGAAGTGCAACGATCATCTTCTCCTCGCGAAGAATCACCCGGCGGATGCTCGCGTCCTCGAGTCGAATACGGCCAAAGCCGATATCGATCCGACCATCCTTCAACGCTCTGATCTGGTCCATCGTCGACATCTCGTGGAGGCTGAGTTCGACCGTGGTGTTCTCGTCGCGGAAGCGCCGGATGATTTTGGGCAGCATTCCGTACAACGTCGAACCCACAAAACCGACAGAGAGGCTGCGCTCGATGTTGCCCACGCGCCTTGTCATGGATTCGAGTTCGGCTGTCTGAGCCAGCAACTGCACGGCATGGGAATAGAAGAACTTGCCCGTCTCTGTGAGTTTCAACGGACGCGTGTTGCGCTTGAATAGCTGTACGCCAAGCGTCTCTTCCAGTTGTTGTATCTGGCGACTCAGAGGGGGCTGAGCCATATGCAATCGCTCCGCCGCGCGCGTGAAATTGCGTTCCTCGGCTACCGCTACGAAATAGCGAAGATGTCGCAGTTCCATCTCAATACCTCCAGGATATAGCCCAATACTAAATCGGTGTTGGACGGGGCTTTCCAGCGTCCATTATTCTGCTTTCACACGCTGTTTCAGCACTCGATTATACCTTTCAGGCATATAAGAGCCGGTAGTAAATCAAGGGTTAACCCCAGCGGAAAACAGAGAGATTAGGAGCAGACATGAGCGTCAAGGTGTTCGACAAAGCCAACCAACTGAATGAACTGCTGCACACCGCCGTTCAGGATGACAAAGAGAGCGGTGTATTCCGTTGCCGCCGCGACATCTTCACCAACGTTGATCTGTTCGAGCTCGAGGTGAAACACATCTTCGAGAGCAATTGGGTGTACCTGGCGCACGAAAGCCAGATTCCCAACAACAACGACTACTACACCACGTGGATTGGCCGCCAGCCCGTGGTTGTCACGCGCGACAAGAGCGGTGAACTGCACGCCGTCATCAATGCCTGCGCCCACAAGGGGGCGATGCTGTGCAGACGAAAGCACGGCAATAAAGGCAGCTTCACCTGTCCGTTCCACGGCTGGAGTTTCTCCAATACCGGCAAGCTGCTGAAAGTGAAGGATGCGAAGACCACCGAATATCCGGTGCAATTCAACACCAGCGGCTCGCATGACCTGAAAAAAGTCGCGCGATTTCAGAGCTATCGTGGGTTCCTGTTCGGCAGCCTCAACGCAGACGTGCTGCCTCTCGAGGACTACCTCGGCGAGACAAGGGTCATCATCGACCAGATCGTCGACCAGGCCCCAGAAGGGCTGGAGGTGTTGCGCGGCAGTTCCTCGTACATCTACGACGGTAACTGGAAGATGCAGATGGAGAACGGCTGCGACGGCTACCACGTCAGCACCGTGCACTGGAACTACGCCGCGACGATGGACCGGCGCAAGGTCGATGGCACCAAGGCGGTGGATGCGAATGGCTGGAGCAAGTCGGTAGCCGGCGTGTACGGGTTCGAGCACGGCCACATTCTCCTGTGGACCAATACGATGAACCCGGAAGTGCGGCCGGTCTATCAATACCGCGAAGAACTCGAGTCACGCGTCGGCGAAGCCAAGGCGAAATTCATCGTCAACCAGACTCGAAACCTCTGCCTGTATCCGAACGTGTTCCTGATGGACCAGTTCAGTACCCAGATTCGGGCGGTACGACCGCTCGCCGTAGACAAGACCGAAGTCACCATCTTTTGCTTTGCTCCAAAGGGCGAGAGCGCAGTCGACCGCGCCACGCGGATTCGTCAGTACGAGGATTTCTTCAACGTCACGGGAATGGGCACCGCAGATGATCTCGAAGAGTTTCGCGCGTGCCAGGCGGGCTATGCCGGTACCACTGCGTTGTGGAACGACCTGTCGCGCGGAGCGCCGCTGTGGGTCGATGGCCCGGACGAGAATGCGAAGAGCATGGGTCTCAAGCCGCTGATCTCAGGCGAGCGTAGTGAAGACGAGGGCCTCTTTGTGTGCCAGCACGAATACTGGGTGCAAGTCATGCGCGATGCGCTGAAGAAGGAACAAGAGGAGGCGCTGGCATGAGCTTCGATTACCCGAAAATCTGCGCCGCGCTGTATCGTGAAGCACGTCTGCTCGATGACCGTCAATGGGACGAGTGGCTGGCCTGCTATGCGGAGGACGTCACCTACTGGATGCCGGCGTGGGACGACGACGACCAGCTTACTGATGACCACGAGAGCCAGATCTCGCTGATGTACTACCCGGACCGTAGTGGCCTGGAAGACCGTGTGTTCCGCATCAAGACCGAACGTAGTGGTGCTTCGATGCCCGAACCGCGTACCAGTCATAACGTGACGAATGTGGAAGTGCTGGTCGAACGCGACGATGAAGTCGACGTGCGCTACAACTTCAACACGCTCAATCACCGCTACAAAACCACCGATCATTTTTTCGGCACGATGTTCGTCACCTTGCGAAAGGTCAATGATGACTTGCTGATTGCCAGCAAGAGAATCGTGCTGAAAAACGACTACATCCGCCAGGTGCTCGACGTTTACCACGTTTGATTGGCGTGTCGGGAAGAGCTTGGAAGTGAAGGAGACAACATGTCCGGCTACAACATTGCACTGAATTTCGAGGACGGCGTGACCCGTTTCGTCGAATGCAAGGCAGGCGAAAAGGTGCTCGATGCCGCCTTTCGCGCCAGGATTAACCTGCCTATGGATTGCTCCGATGGCGTGTGCGGCACCTGTAAGTGTCGCGCCGAAAGTGGCAGTTACGATCTGGGTGACGACTATATCGAAGACGCCCTGAGCGACGACGAGAAGAACAGGGGTCTCGTCCTCACCTGCCAGATGGTGCCGCAAGGCGACTGTGTGATTGCAGTGCCGGCATCTTCCGGTGCGTGCAAGACTGAGCAGAGCAGGTTCGTCGCGACGGTATCGAAGGTCGAGCAGCACAACGACGCGGCCGTCGTTCTCGAACTCGACGTCGATGCAACGGCACCAGACTTCTTGCCGGGTCAGTACGTCAACATCGACGTCCCCGGCAGCGCGCAGCATCGTTCGTATTCCTTTTCGTCGGCACCGGGTGAATCAAGGATCAGTTTTCTGATCAAGAAGATTCCTGGTGGGGTGATGAGCACGTGGCTCGAATCTGCACAGTCCGGCAACAAGGTGGGATTGACCGGACCGCTGGGTAGTTTCTATCTGCGCGCCGTGGAGCGGCCGTTGCTGTTCCTTGCTGGCGGCACGGGCCTCGCGCCGTTTCTGTCGATGCTGGAGGTGCTGGCGCGCGCCAGTTCGCAACAGAAGGTCCATCTGATTTATGGCGTGACCCGGGACCTCGACCTGGTGCAGGTCGATGCAATCGATGCCTACACGGCGAAGTTGCCAAATTTTAGCTACGCTACAGTCATAGCCGATGCGGATTCGACCCATCCCCGCAAGGGCTGGGTGACGCAGCACATGCCGGCAGAGGCATTGAACGATGGCGATGTGGACGTGTACCTCTGCGGGCCGCCACCGATGGTCGATGCGGTGCGCAAGCATTTCGACGATAACGGGGTGAAGCCCAATAGCTTCCACTACGAGAAATTCACGCCGAACACAGCACCGAGGACCGCATGAGCACGCAACGATTTGCTGGCAAGGTCATGGTCGTCACGGGGGCGGCGCAGGGCATTGGCCGCGCGGTGGCGCTTCGTGCGGCCGTCGAAGGCGCCAAGGTGTTGTTCGTGGACCGCGCCGACTTTGTCTCCGAAGTTGCCGCCGAAGCGAACGGAGCTGATACAGCCGGCTTCGTTGCCGACCTTGAGACGTATGAAGGCGCGGCATCAGCGATGGCTTTTGCAGTGCGACAGTTTGGCGGCATCGATATTCTGATCAACGGTGTCGGTGGCGCGATTCGCATGCGCCCGTTCGCCGAGTTCGAACCTGCGCAGATTGACGCGGAAATCCGCCGGTCGCTCATGCCCACGCTGTACGCGTGCCATGCGGTGCTGCCTCACCTGTTTAAGCGCGGCAGCGGAACCATTGTCAATATTTCATCGAATGCCACGCGCGGTATTCGCCGCGTGCCGTATTCGGCAGCCAAGGGCGGTGTCAACGCGATGACGCAGTCACTGGCGATGGAATACGCAGAGCACAACATCCGCGTCGTCGCCACTGCGCCGGGTGGGACCGACGCGCCTGCCCGACGCGTCCCGCGCAATACGGCCGGCGACAGCGAGCAGGAAAAAGCCTGGATGGGCGATGCGGTTAGGCAGGTCACCGAATCAACCTTTTTCAAGCGCTACGGCAGCATCGACGAGCAGGTCGCTCCCATTCTGTTCCTCGCTTCGGACGAGGCCAGCTATATCACCGGCACGGTGCTGCCGGTCGCCGGTGGAGACACAGGCTGAAGCTTTGCAGGCTGCTCGTTGCTGTCAGCGAAGTGTCCAACAAGGCGGGCTTTAACTGGCGAGGAACGTGCTATACCGCTCCATATCCACATTCCCACCACTAACGAGGACACCGACCCGCTTGCCCTTCAACTGGTCCTTCATCTTACGCGCAGCAGCAAAGCCCAGACAACCGGTAGGCTCGACAACCATTTTCATACGCTCTGCGAAGAAGCGCATGCAGCCTACCAACTGCTCATCAGTGGCCGTGAGAATATCGGTGACATCCCGTTTAATAATCGGAAACGTGTATTGCCCCAGGTGCTGAGTCTGGGCGCCATCCGCGATTGTCTTCGGTGTCTCGATGTGAACGATCGAGCCGGATCGGAACGATTGCTGTCCGTCATTCCCGGCTTCGGGCTCCGCACCATAGATCGCACAATGCGGTGCAAGTTCGCGCGCCGCGAGCGCCGATCCGGAGAGCAATCCGCCGCCACCGAGACAAACGAACAACGCGTCCAGCGCCCCGACTTCTTCGATCAGCTCCTTGGCGGCCGTGCCTTGACCTGCGATGACATCCGGATGGTCGTATGGCGGAATTAGCGTCATGCCGTGTTTATCGGCGAGGTTCCGGCCGATCTCTTCGCGATCTTCCGTATAACGGTCGTAGGTCACCACGTTTCCGCCATAGCCTTTGGTTGCTGCGACTTTCGCGGCCGGCGCATCCAGCGGCATGATAATGGTCGCAGGAATGCCAAGCAGTTTGGCCGACAGCGCGATGGCCTGAGCGTGATTGCCGGAGGAGAACGCAACCACACCGGCAACGCGCTGGCGCGCGTCGAATTTCGACAGCGCGTTCATCGCGCCACGAAACTTGAACGCGCCCATCCGCTGGAAGTTTTCGCACTTGAAGAAAACGTCCGCGCCCATCGCTTCGTTGGCTGTGCGCGAAGTCAGAACGGGCGTGCGGTTCGCCTCGCCCGCGATTCGCTCGGCGGCGGCGGCAACGTCCGCGTAAGTCGGAAGATTCAGCATGATTTGTTTGTCCATCAAGAGTTCGGTGCGTCGGACGACGCGTGGGTCCGGGCCTATCACCACGGCCATGAAAGGGCGGTGCCAAGGTTCGCCTGGCAGGCGCGATCAAACAGCATGCGGGCGACGGTCAGGTCTTGAAGAGCGAGACCCGTCATGTCGAAAACGGTGATGTCGTCGCGCCCGCGATTGAATTGCACTTGCTTTGTGAGCAGATCGCCGAGTTCCACGCAAGGTGTATCGGGTGCCCACTGGGTCTCACCGATCTGGCTCGCTTGCGTGCGATCGTCGACGAAAAGGCGAACGCGTTCCACCAGGCCATCGGGAAGCTCACGTTTTCCTTTGGTGTCGGCACCCACGCAGTTCAGGTGCGTGCCTGGTTGCACCGCTTCCAGATCGAATAGCGCTGCGGCACCTGGCGTGGCGGTGATCACCACGTCGCTTTGCGCAACCGAAGCGTTTCGATCACGCGCCGGAGCGATGTCACAACGAGCGGAGAAGGGCGCCTCAAAAGCCGGATCAGGCTGACCGGTCGGGGTCACGTAGCGGACTTTTTCCAGCGTTGGCATGAGCCGGAGAGCGAAACTCAATTGCACTCTGGCTTGCACGCCCGTACCGAACACACAGACATCCGAACTGTCAGGACGGGCAAGCTGCTGCAAGCCCAAGCCGCCTGCAGCGCCTGTGCGCATAGTCGTGACCGCGTTGCCGTCGACGATGCAGACGGGGCGGCCGGTCGAGGGGTCGATCAGAACGATGGTGGCCTGATGAGGCTCGCCACCAAGTGCTCGATTGCCGGGCCAGAACCCGGCGGCCTTGAAGCCAAGCAGGTTTTGAGTCGGTACGTCGCCTGACTTGATGCCGAATATGCCGCCCGTGGCAAGCGGCTCCCGAACGACCGGGAAAACGCGTCCTTCCCGCTGGCTGTGTAGAACGAATGCTTCGCGTACCGCCTCGAGCACATCGTCAGGAAGCAAGAGGGACTCGACGACGTCTTTGTCGAGCAATACTAAACGCGCGTCATTTGGCATCGTTGTACACCGTGGCTCGTGATACGCCTAAATGAAGCGCGACGATTTCCATCGCGCGCCGCACTTCCATGCTGCCTGACTCCCGCAGCTCGCTCATCAGCGCGCGCCGCTCGGTCGCCTTCAACGCGCGCGGCGTGGTCGCGAGGCGCGCGGCGAACTGATCGATTCGCTGCCTGATTCCATCGGCTCCTGGCGGGTCGAGAGACTCCTTCACGCCAGCGGTGTCATCGGTACTGACAAATTGGCCGATCATGGTTTGCAAGCCGCCGAAAAGCGTGAGATCGACGTTGATGCAGAGCGCCGCCACATAGCGGCCATCCGAGTCCTTGATGCCGATCGACGTGCTTTTTACCTGCCGTCCGTCAGCGAACTGGTTTGCGTAGTTTGCGATGACTTGCGGGTACGTCTCGTCCGCCATTCGTGCAAGACCCAGCTCGGTGGCAGGGTCGCCTTCTTCCCGGCCGGACAGGTTGTTGTGGATCGCGACGATCGCCTGGTCAGCCTGCAGCAGGTCGTGAACGACCACCTCGCAGAATGGCGCAAAGGTTTCGCCCAAGCCTTTCGCCACCTGCTTCAGTTGTTCGACCAGGAGTTGCTGTTCTTTCGATGGATTCCGCATTTGGACAGAATATATATTATTGGAATTGTTGTCAAATGACCCGTATCGAGAGCCGGCATGAGCGGGGCAATCGCGATAGCCCTTCCTTTCGATCACCTTCCGCCTTCCGTTGTGGCCGGTGCGACATCAACGCCAAGATCGCTACAATTGACGAACCTACGCAGTTATACAGTTCGCCTGGTACGAATGGGAGCGCTTGATGTTCAAATCTGTAAGGCTTGTCGTTGCTGCAGTTGCGGTTGCATTGTCTGGTTTTGCTATGGCGGCGCAGCAGCCGGCGCCGAATTATTTGCCTGCGTCAGCCGCCACAACGTTCGAGAACGCGCCGGCGATCGTCGAGGGCGCTTCGGGCAAAAACGTCAAATCGACGATCTACGTGTTTATGGACCCGAACTGCATCTTCTGTCATTACGCGTGGAAAGCATTCCAACCGTACGAGGCTGCAGGGCTGCAGGTGCATTGGATTCCGATGGGTTTCCTGAAACCGGATTCGCCTGGCAAGGCTGCCGCGTTGCTCCAGGCGCAGGACGGTCCCGCGTTGATGCGTGAACTCGAAACGAAGTTCTCGGAGAAGGACGAATCGGGTGGCATCAAGCCGTTGGCAAGTGTGCCGTCTGCGACGCAAACGAAGTTGAACGGCAATATCAAGGTGTTTCAGGACCTCGGTTTCGATGGCACGCCAACGATCATTTACATGACTAGCGGGGGCCGCTGGGCCGACGTCAGCGGCTTGCCGCCTTTGAGCTCATTGCCTGGCATGCTGAATCTGCCGGAACAGCCCATTGCGGATCCGTCTTTGCAACGGTTCCGCTAAATACTCCTAGCACGTCCCACGTCCCATGTTCACGCCGTGGTCGATAGCTTGCCCAGGTTCCCGGCTGGGGCTTGGGCAAGCCGCGGACCTAGGCCGGCTCGAACGGCCCGGAACCCTGGCTGGCCATCATCGTGATCCATTGGTCAAATGCCTGGACGGCGTCATCGTTCGCGCGATCGGCGTTGATCACCAACGTATAGTCCGCGGCGCGCCAGCTTGGCGCTGCAATCGGGCACACCAGGCGGCCCGCGGCGAGCTCGCGCGTGATCATCGGCAACGATGCGAGCGTCACACCCAGCCCTTCCACTGCAGCGGCAAGCTGGAGATACGCGTGATCGAACTCGAGGTGCCGTGCAGCCCGCAGATGGGGCGCGCCGGCCTCGCGCAGCCAGTGTGACCAGGCCGTGCGGGTACTCGTGGAATGCAGCAGCGTGTGATGGAGCAGATCTGCCACGTTCTGTATCGGGTGCGTGCGCAGCAGAGCGGGGCTGCAAGCGGGCAGACGCACGTCGGCCATTAGCGTGCGCGACACGACGCCAGCGCCTTGTTCGTGCCCCGAGCGCACGCCAATGTCGAAGGCGTCGCCAATGTAGCGCAACTTGCGCGACGTGGTCGACATCCGCACGTCGATGTCGGGGTAACGCGCGTGAAAGTCGGCCAGTCGCGGCAACAACCAGCACAACGCGAAACTGGCCAGTACGTTCACGCGCACGATGCCCGATACGCGGTGCGTGACTTCATCGTGGCGCAACCGGGCCGCCGCAGTAGCGAGGCGCTCGAAGGCGCTGTTCACATCGTTGAGCAAGGCTGCGCCTTCATCGGTGAGCGCGACGCCGCGCGCACGGCGCTCGAACAGCGGCACGCCAAACCAGTCTTCCAGCAGCCTGATCTGTTTGCCGACGGCCCAATGGGTGACGTGCAAATCGGCCGCAGCGGCCGCAAAGCTGCCATGCCGGGCGACGGCTTCGAAATTGCGCAGCGCGTTCAGCGGCGGCAGCTTCTCGCGGTCCTTTTCGGTGCCTCTGTTTCTATCCATGACGTGACTTTTTTTCTCCAATGACCCGATATTACGTCAATTGAAGCGCGCTGTATCCAGTCATAAAATTGCCATCAAAGGATGTTCAAAAGCGCCACGGCGCTGCGGCATTTCGGCCCGCGCATCGTACGTAACCAGAAGGTATTTATGCGCCTCACTCCATTTTCCTTGCCGCCCGCGCAGCAGGCCGATCCGGCCAGCCTAGCGGCCGTGCCTTCGCGTTCCCGCGTGCTGTGGCTCTCCTGTGTCGCGCACGCGCTGCACGACGGCTATACGGACATGATCTACGTGATGCTGCCAGTGTGGCAGACGGACTTCGGTCTCGGCTATAGCGCTCTCGCCATGCTGCGCGGCATCTATGCCGGCACGATGGCCACGCTGCAACTGCCCGCCGGGCGCCTTGCAAATCGATTGGGCAGCCGGGCCACGCTGGCGCTTGGCACGCTGCTGGCTGCCGTCGGTTATGCGGTGGCGGGGATGTCAGGCAGCCTGCTGGGCCTGTGTGTGGCATTAGCAATCTCGGGCAGTGGTTCGAGCACGCAACATCCGCTTGCCTCGGGCGCGGTGTCGCGTGTCTACGGTCGCAATGCCAGAGGCCCTTTGAGCATCTACAATTTTTCCGGCGACCTCGGGAAGTCCGCACTTCCGGCGGCCATTTCGATTCTAGTGACAATGATGCCGTGGCGTCACGCGCTGTGGATGGTGTCCGCCCTCGGCTGCGTGGTGGCCGCAGCGATCGCACTATTTCTCCCGTCTGTGCCGCGAAACGTGCCTATGGCCGAAGAGCCGTCCGGCCGGCGTCGCAGCACCGCGGGTGAGGGTTTTTCGCTGTTGTTCATGATAGGCGTGCTCGATACCGGCGTACGCGTAGGGCTACTGACTTTCCTGCCGTTCCTGCTCAAGGCAAAAGGCGTCTCGCCATCATTGCTGGGAACGGCGTTGGCACTGGTCTTTATTGGTGGCGCCGCGGGCAAGTTCGCCTGCGGCTGGCTGGGGGCGCGCATGGGCGTCATAGGCACGGTGCTGGTCACCGAGGGCGGCACGGCGGCCGGCATCGTCGCCGTGATGCTTTGCCCGCTGGCGCTGACGATGGTGCTGCTGCCGCTGCTCGGCGTGATGCTCAACGGCACGTCGTCGGTGCTGTATGGGACCGTGCCGGAACTGGCGCCCGTCGATGGCACCGAGCGCGCGTTCGCGCTGTTTTATACCGGTACCATCGCTTCGGGCGCGATCGCGCCGGTTATCTATGGCTTTCTTGGCGACCGCATCGGTATTCACGGCGCGACGTTTGCCACGGCTCTGACCGCGTTGGCCATTTTTCCGTTGGCAATGGCACTGCGTTCGCGTCTGGCGACAGACGCGTGAAAGGTTGCAACTGGCCTGCGCAATGCTTGAAGCCACCTCCGCGCGTGACTGTATTGCGCCAGGCAACGCGGCTTGTTTATCGGGTTCAGTTCGGCCCACCGAATGCATCGGCCGCCAACGCCTACTATCTTCATACGAACGAAATTTTCGGCGTAAAATGCTGCTGCCGCCGCGCTGTGCCGGCGTAAAGCCCTCACGTCAGCGATGCACGTCGATCTTATTACCCTTTATTTCCGGATCGTCGGCGGAATCTGTGGGTGAATTAGTGTGCGCGCCTAGCCAAGTGAAGCTTGATTCAGATACTGATAGAGCTTCCGACAAGTTGCATCAAAGGCATTTTGTGCGGACTCTGAGATCGCTG
>Ga0302178_10000685_pt1 | contig 29909 bp, 25 predicted proteins | sample I_Palsa_E1_3_FD_198790 | JGI IMG/M metagenome (GOLD analysis project Ga0302178, IMG submission 198790) | Peat permafrost microbial communities from Stordalen Mire near Abisko, Sweden - I_Palsa_E1_3 | ecosystem: Environmental > Terrestrial > Soil > Palsa > Peat permafrost | place: Sweden... | reverse complement strand
CGTGCGCCCGCTGTACCCATACGAAGCCGCCCTGACATCTTCAACATGGATATAGCTCTCTTCATGCAGATCGCCCAATATCCTGCCGAACCCTTCATAAACAGCCGCGATATACCTTGCTTTCTCGTCCTTGGTATTCGTTTCGTCGGTGATCTTGATATCGAAATAGAAGCTGGATTTTTTCTGCTCGCTTAGCAGCCGGCCACCGATCACCCAGCTATCCGGGTCGATGAACTGAATGGCGATCGCCGTCACCTCCCGCTTCTTGCCCAGGATACTGGAGGTCAGTTCAAGCAACATGTCCGATATGGCCGCAAAAGCCTCGGGTGATTTTTCAATGCTTACCTTCACGTTTAGAATCGGCATTTTCCATCTCCAATTAGTTCGCTATACAACTATTTAAGAAAAAAATCAGTCGAGGCTCGACCGTGCATCTTTCACGCTTTCGACCGTGGTCACAAAGCGCTCCTCACCGAGTTCAGTCTTCAAACGTTTGGTGACCGCGGCACTTGCAGCGTTTAACGAATCCTTGATTCGCAGCGCCTCGCCAGTGGGATGAATCGCGGTCTCGCGTCCGTCGGATGCGGTAAGCCGGCGTTCGATAAACATCAACTTCTGCAAACCGTCCAGCGTCCGCGTTGCAGTGGATCGTGAAATGGCGAGTTCAGAGGCCAACTCGCTTTGCACGATGCCGGGCTTAGTCAGCACCGCGCGCAGCATGAAACCCTGCGGCGGCGTCAGGCCAAACGCCTTGTACGCGTTCGCCCACTCGCGCTCGAGGCTTCGCGCAAGTGCCGTTGTGTTGAAGTAAATGCAGTGATCGAACATGAACACACTGTAGGAGAAAATGATTCGCTATGCAACTAGTTTTGATTTCCCAATATGCAATACGTAAGCTAATTGACAGCATTTCGTGCATTGCGCTGCTTCATCAACCCTTACCAGATATTTCACAAAACTTTCTTGAATCGTCTGCAGACTGGCGTCCGCGATGCAACGGAAACGTTTGCGCATATCCCCCACAAGCGGAGACAGCATGAGACGAACGGCGATATTGGCACTAGCAACGCTGGCGCTCGCCGCCTGCGGACCCGACGATCAGGCGAGCGTCAGTGCCACGCAAGCTTCGGCTAATGCGTCATTGCCAGCCAGCGCCGTCGAGCCGCTTGTGCTTGCCACACCTTCTGACGGCCAGGCCGCGAGCAGTCCCATTGCGGCCGCGCAGGCAAGCCTCGCGGCGGATGCGCAGCAGGTCGCCCCCGTGCTTCACTCCGCGCCTGACACGTCCGAATGACGCCATAAGCCAACGCTCCCCGATGAATAAAAATCCCCATCCTGATCGAGTCCTTCGACCGGGACGGCATTGCCGCACCTATCATGACGCCACGAGGTGAAACAAAATGACATTGAATAGCCGTCGCCGTTTCTTGCAGACCGTTGCTACTTCAGCCGGCGCCGCCGCCGCGCTGACGGTGTTCCCCGAATCGATTCGCAAAGCGCTCGCCATCCCGGCGTCACGGCGCACCGGATCGATCAACGATGTTGAGCACATTGTCGTGTTCATGCAGGAAAACCGTTCCTTCGATCACTACATGGGCCACATGCGGGGCGTACGCGGGTACAACGACCGCTTCCCGATCCCATTGCCCAGCGGCCAGCCGGTATGGTTCCAGCCGTCGAAGGAAGATCCGACGAAACCGGTGCTGCCGTTTCATCTGAATACGCTGACGACCAGCGCGCAGTGCATTGGCGACCTCGATCACTCGTGGTACCCGACGCACTACGCGATCAATAACGGCCGTTACGACCAGTGGCCCGCGTACAAGACGGACATGACGATGGGTTATCACCTGCGCAGCGACATTCCGTTTCACTACGCGCTCGCCGATGCCTTCACCGTCTGCGACGCCTACTTCTGCTCTCTGCCCGGCCCGACGCATCCGAACCGCGCGTACCTCATGACGGGCATGGTCGATCCGACCGGCACGCAAGGCGGTCCGCTGCTCGACAACAACGACTTTGTGGATGGCGACGGTCCGCCGCAATACCAATTGCTTTCATGGACGACCTATCCGGAACGTCTGGAAGCGGCCGGCATCACGTGGCAGATCTACCAGCAAGGGCTGACCGGCGCCGACCCGCTGAACGGCAATTACGGCACCAACGTGCTGCAGAATTTCGCGAACATCATCAATGCGCCGCAAGGCTCTTCGCTACAGTTGCGCGCGAACGCGGTGCGCACGATCGACGACCTGAAAGCCGACGTGCTGGCGAATAAATTGCCGCAGGTATCGTGGTTGTGTCCGCCCGCGGCGTACTCGGAGCATCCGAAATACACGCCGGCTTATGGGGCGGAATATACGTCGACGATCCTGGATGCGCTGACGTCGAATCCGGAAGTCTGGAGCAAGACGGTGCTGTTCATCATGTACGACGAGAACGATGGTTTCTTCGATCACCTCGTGCCGCCGCAGCCGCCTATGTCGCGGGCGCAAGGCTTGTCGACGGTGACAACCGAGGGCGAACTCCATACGGTCGTCAATCCGGGACGGGGCGGCAGCTACACCGCCGATGGCCTGCCTTATGGCCTCGGCCCGCGCGTGCCCATGACGGTTGTTTCGCCCTGGACCAAGGGTGGTTTTGTTTGCTCGCAAGTGTTTGATCACACGTCGGTGATTCGGTTTATCGAAGCACGCTTTGGGGTGATGGAGCCGAACATTACGCCGTGGCGTCGTGCGGTATGTGGTGACCTGACCACGGCCTTCGATTTCCGCACGCCCGATGCGCAGATGCCGCCGCTGCCCGACACCAGCAACTACAAGACGATCGCGGACAATCAATGCGCCACGCAACCCGCGCCGACGGTGCCGGCCATACCCGGCGTGATCGATCCGCAAGAGCCCGGTACGCGCTTCGCTCGCGCATTGCCCTACGAGTTGTATGTGCAAAGCAGTCTCGACGGGGGCAACAAGCAACTGACGCTTCATTTCGCCAATACCGGCTCGCAGGGCGCGCACTTCTACGTCTATTCATCGAACCGTACCGATGGTCCGTGGCGCTATACGGTCGAAGCGGGCAAGACCTTGCGCGACAGCTTCGACATCAACAGAACGGCGGGCATCTATGCGTTCACGGTCTATGGTCCGAACGGATTCGTGCGCGAGTTTGCCGGTACGTTGACGCCGCCGGGTAACGGCAGTGTGTCCAATCCGCCGGCTGATCCCGAATTGGCGGCGCAATACGATGTCGCGAACGGCAATGTGTCCGTGAAGTTCACGAACCGGGGCCGCGGCATTGCGCGGCTCTCGGTGGTCGATAACGCCTACGGTGCTCAGCCGCGTCCGGTGTTGGTGCCGTCGCTGGGGTCCGTGGAAGAGTCGTGGATTCTGGCCGCGAGTCACCACTGGTACGACCTGAGCGTCACGAGCAACAACGATCCGGCGTTCTTGCGCCGTCTTGCGGGTCACGTTGAAAATGGCCGGCCCAGTATCAGTGATCCGGCCGCTGTTGCGCCGGTGACGGTGCTTGCTTAAGGCGGCAGACAAGTCCGGCAGATAAGCCAGCGCGAACCCGGTATGTGTTGTCCACAACATCCGGGTTCGCATCGCTTGGCGACTCACTGTTCTTCAATAACGGTGTTGATGAACCCTTAGACCGGCAGGCAACCGTGTTTTGACCAGCCGGCTTCTTCGTTATCGGTATCGCGAAATACAATAGCCCGATCGCGATCTCTTATTTGTGGTGGTTTTTTGGCGTCGGTATTTTGACCGACGAAGGCAAACCATCCAATGGAGTATCGGTGATACAACGATCGCGTACCAGACTACCCGCCGTGATTGCTCTCGCGATTGTCGTGATCGCGGGCGTCATCGCCTCGTCGAGCACTTTTGCGCAAGACCCGCAAACGGCAAGCGGAACGATCAGGGTCGGTATCGTCAGTCCCCAAAGCGGCGCCAATTCCAGGTATGGCGCATTTGCCTGGAAGGGTGCCCGGCTGGCTGCTGACGAGATCAATGCACAGGGCGGCATACTCGGACGGAAAATCGAGTTGGTCAACGGCGACAGCCAGTGTGCGCCGGCCGAGGGCGTATCGGCCGCACAGAGGCTGATCAGATTCGATCACGTATCGATGATCATTGGAGACGTGTGCAGTTCAGTCACGCTTGCCATGCAACCGGTTGTCGAAGCGGCGAATGTTCTTCTGATGAATGCTGCGTCGTCTAATCCGGAAATCACCTACAGGGCTGGCATAGGCGGTTTCAAGTGGACATTCCGGAACTATCCGACCGATGAGCTTCGCGCGGCTATCGCGCTGCAGTACGCAGTAGAGAAAAAACACTATACGAAATTCGCCGTACTGTCGGTCGACTCCGACTATGGCCGGGGGGCTATCGCATTCACGAAAAAGTATTTGCCCCGGTATCCCGCTCAGATTCTCAGCGAGGACTACTACAAGGAAACGGAAACCGATTTTCGTCCCGTTCTCACCAAGATCAAATACTCCGGCGCTCAGGCCATCATCATGTACGGGCAGGCAGACACAACGCCGATCATTGCGCGGCAGATGCTCGAAATGGGTCTGGCCGGCAAGGTCGGCCTGGTGGGAAATGGCGAGTTCACCACGGCGGCGACGATTGCCGCTGCGCCGCGCGTGATGGAAGGTGCGGTCGAAGTCGCGGCATGGTTGCCGGAGTGGCAGAGCCCGCGTAGCCGCAAGTTCGTCGTCGACTATCAGAAGGCTTATGGGGGGGAGATGCCAAGTGTTCAAGCGTATTCGCCCTGGGAATCCCTTCATCTCCTGGCGCGTGCTGCCCAGGAAGCGGGAAGCGTCGATAACGCCAGGATTCGCCGCGCGCTGTTGCAGATCAAATATGAAAGCGTGATGGGGACGGTGACGTTCGACGACCATCAGCAGGCCATCCTGCCGATGGTGCTTGTCGAGGACACCGACGGCAGGCCCTCGATCAAGGGCGCGATGGTTTCGAAAGTCGACTACCCCAAACCATAGGTCGCTGACCTCTCCAGTTGTCATGCACGACCGGTCATCGGGCCGGTCCGTCGTGCGATCTTGCAGCCCTCGTTGTGTTCTCCGTGTGCCCCGCACCGCGGGCCTAGATTCCAGGTCACCGTCCAACCAGCTGTCATCCACGCGACTCGACTCCGCGTTCACGGGTCTCCCCGGCTTCATCTTCCGCCGCGCCACGCTGCGGTGCGGCATGCCCGCGCCACAAGGCCGCACACGGCCCTATCACGAACCTTTATGGCGGAAGCACCATTACGTATTGGTCCGTGCTTTTTGACCTATGTACCTTTGTTCTCAACACGAACTGATGCCCCACGGAGAATCCCCATGAGATGTAAACCGGTAGCTCGGCGGCTGCGCAATATGGCGCATGTCGCGCTGCTGAGCGTGATGGGCCTGTCTTTTGCCGCGAGCGTATCCGCGCAGGACGGCAACGTGATCAAGATCGGTGTCGTGAGCCCGCAGAGCGGAGCGAATTCCCGCTATGGCGCATACGCGCTGAAGGGTGCCGAGCTGGCGGTGAATGAGGTCAACGCCACGGGCGGCGTGCTCGGGAAGAAGCTGCAGCTGGTGCAGGGCGATAGTCAATGCGTGCCGGCCGAGGGCGTGTCTGCGACGCAGCGGATGATTCGCTTCGACAACGTGTCGATCATCATCGGCGACGTGTGCAGCTCAGTCACGCTGGCAATGCAGCCCGTTGTCGAGCAGGCGGGCGTGCTTTTGCTGAACGCGGCGTCGTCGAATCCGGAAATCACCTACCGGGCCGGAGTGGGCGGTTACAAGTGGACGTTCCGCAACTATCCCACTGACGAGTCCCGGGCCGCGGCAGCGCTGGAGTATGCGGCCAAGAAAGGCTATACGAAGTTCGCGGTGCTGTCGGTCGATACCGATTTCGGACGGGGCGCGATCACGTTCACGAAAAAGTATCTGCCGCGCTACAAGGCGCAGATCGTCAGCGAGGACTATTACAAGGAGACGGAGACGGACTTCCGTCCGGTCCTGAGCAAGATCAAGTATTCCGGCGCGCAGGCGATCCTCATGTACGGCCTCGCCGACACGACGCCTATCGTCGCAAGGCAGATGCATGAGATGGCGCTTGGCGGCAAGATCGAACTTGTTGGTAACGCCGAGTTCACCAACCCCAGCACGATCGCCGCCGCGCCGGACGTCATGAACGGCGCGATAGAGACGGTGGCCTGGTTGCCATCGTGGTCAAACCCGCGAAGTCTCAAGTTCGTCGACGACTATAAAAAGGCCTACGGCGACGTACCCAATGTCCACGCCTACACGCACTGGGAGAGCGTGCATCTGCTCGCCGATGCAATCAGGAATGCCGGCAGCGCGAAGACGGCGGACGTGCGGGCCGCGCTCGCCAAGATCCACTACGAAAGCGTGATGGGTCCTGTCACGTTCGACGATCACCAGCAGGCAGTCGTACCAATCGTGCTACTCGAGGTGGTGGGCGACAAGGCAGTGAACGAGGGCGTGCTGTCTTCCCGTGTCGACTATTCGGCGCACTGAACCCCCTTTCTGGAGTACCCGGCCATGGGCCTTTTCATACTGGAACAAATCGTCAACGGGATCGTCGCCGGTTCCGTCTACGCCCTGATTGCAGCGGGGATGACGATGATCTTCGGCGTGCTGCGAGCGATCAATTTTGCGCACGGCGAGTACTACATGGTCGGCACCTTCGCCGCCTGGTATGTGATCTCGAAGCTCGGCATCGACTATGGCACGGCGATCGTACTCTCGGTCGCCATCAGCGCCGCGATCGCCGCACTGATCGGGCGGCTGGTGATGCAGCGTCTGGTCAACGCGCCGTTCCAGTCGGGCGTGCTGGCTACGCTCGGCATCTCGCTGATCCTGCAGAACGCCGTGATTCTCGCGTTCGGTGGCGGCTACAAGATGTTTCCCGGTGGCTGGCTCGACCCGGTCGAGTTTCTCGGCATCGGCATGGCGCAGCAACGCATCGTGCTGGTCGGCGCGGCGTTGGTGATGTTCGGCGGCCTCGAGTGGATGGTCCGCAGCACGCACATGGGCAAGTCGATCCGGGCGGTGTCGCAGAACCCCGAGTGCTGCCAGATCATCGGTATCGACGTTGAGAAGGTTGTGCGGCGCACCTTCGTGCTCGGTACGGCGCTCGCGGCATTGTCAGGCGCGTTGACCGGGCCGATCAATGTCAGCCTGTACGGAGGCATGGGGGAGTCGATCACGTTGAAGACCTTTGCCGTGATCGTGATGGGCGGGATGGGTAATGTGCGCGGCACGCTTTTCGCCGGCTGGATGCTCGGTGTGGCCGAGAGCCTGGTCGCCGGTTCGATCGGTTTGCAATACCGCGACAGCGTCGGCTTCATCGCGCTTCTGCTAATGCTGATGTGCAGGCCCACGGGTCTCTTCAGCCCGAAGGCGCGTTTCTGACCATGGTCCGCTCCTTCGCCTGGTCTGCTCATTGGCACGACGCCACAACCGGATGCCGGCGCGTCCGGGCTCATCTAATGGATCGCTAATCATGTCTACTACTCTCGATACCTTGACACCTGTTGCGCGCCATCTGCCAGCCCTGCGCTGGACCGGTGCAGGGGCGGTTGTCGTAGCCCTGGGTCTTGCGCCACTCGTGCTCGGTGGCTACTACCTGCACGCACTGATCATCGCGATGATCTTTTTGCTGCCGGCGCATGGGCTTAACCTGATCCTCGGGTACACGGGCATGCTGTCGCTCGCACAGGGCGTTTTCTTTGGCGTCGGCGCGTATGTCTCCGCACTGTTGTCCTTGCATTTCGGCACGCCGTTTGCGTTGAACCTGGTGGCAAGCGGCGTGATTGCCGCCGCAATAGCACTGCCGCTCGGGATTCCCGCGCTGCGCCTGCGGACCTACTCGTTCGTGATGTGCACATTAGGCTTCGTAGTCATTGCGCAAACGGTCGCGAAAAACTGGATCAGCGTGACGCGCGGCGACATGGGACTCTCCGGCGTGCCGCAACCGAAGTTCCAGATCGGCAACGCCGTGCTCAACATCAGCACGATTCCCGACTACTACTATCTTGCGCTGGTCGTAGCGATCGTTGCCACGCTCGGATTCTACGCACTGGTCAGGTCGCCCGCCGGCCGCTGCATGGTCGCCATCCGCGACAACGAAGTGCTGGCGGAGTCTCTCGGTGTGCCGACCTGGGCGTACAAGCTGGCGGTCTTCATGCTGAGCGCGCTGTTTGCGGGCGTCGGCGGAAGCTTGTATGCGCATTACATGACGGTGGTGAGTCCGCTCGTCTTCCAGATGTACTACTCGACCACGGTCCTCGTCATCGTGCTCGGCGGCGGGGTGGGCCGGGTGCCCGGCGCGGTGATCGGCAGCCTGCTGTTTGTCGCTTTGTCGGAAGCACTGCGCGTCACGCCTGAACTGCGCATGATCATCTACGGCTTCGTGTTGCTGCTGTTGGTGTTCTGCTTTCCCGACGGCCTGGCGCCGCTCCTCGATCGCGCACTCGAACGCATCGCGCGGATTCGCTTCGGCGCAAAGGAAGGAAATTCCGATGTCCACTAATCAAGACACGATCCTTAGTGTTGAGGGCCTGCGCAAACGCTACGGCGGCGTGCCTGCATTGCAGGGCGTGGACTTCAACATCCGGCGCGGAGAAGTGTGCGGACTGATCGGTCCGAACGGTTCGGGCAAGTCGACGCTGTTCGACTGCTGCACAGGCTTGCAGCGCAGCGACAGTGGCAAGGTGGTCCTGAACGGCCGCGACATCACCGGCTGGTCGATGAACCGTATAAGCCGCGAAGGGCGCCTCGTGCGCAGCTTTCAGAAGACCGTGGTGTTCCACAGTCTGAATGCGGAAGAGAACCTGGTGCTCGCGGGCCAGATGTCGAGTTTTCCCGGGCTGCTGTCGACTTTCTCGATCGGGCCGGGTGCATCACGCCGGGTGCGGCGCCTGCGTGAGCGAGCGGTCGAGCTGATCGAAGTTGCCGGGTTGCAGCGTGTCGCGCACCTGCCTGCCGGGAACATGTCCGGCGGCCAGCAGAAGTTGTTGCAGTTCGCCCTGATGCTCATGCCCGAGCCGGAACTGATCCTGCTCGACGAACCGCTTGCGGGTATCAACCCGATGCTGATCGAGAAGGTGATCGAGAGCATACGCGACGCGAACCGCCGTCTCGGCGTGACCTTCGTTGTCATAGAACACAACACCGATGTGCTGATGGATCTGTCGCACCGCGTGATCGTGCTGCACCAGGGCACGAAGCTCGCGGAAGGCGAGCCGGAGTCGATCGTGCGCAACCCGCAGGTCATCGAAGCTTACCTGGGAGTGTGACGCCAATGATGCTCGAAATTGAAGGCCTGCGTGCAGGCTACGGTCACCTGGAAATCCTGCACGGCGTGGACCTGCGCATCAGGCACGGTGAGTTCGTCACGCTGCTCGGTCCAAATGGTGCCGGCAAGTCGACCCTGCTGAAGACCTTGTTCGGCATGACGACCCACAAGGGCGGCTCGATTCGCTGGAAGGATCAAGAGCTGGCGGGTAAGCGTCCGAAATCGTTCCTGTCGCAAGGCATTGCTTATGTGCCGCAGGGGCGGTGCAACTTTCCACTGATGTCGGTCGACGAAAACCTCGAGATGGCCGCCTGCACGGTGCGCGACTCAGAGACACGTGCCGAACGGGAATACGTCTACGACCTGTTTCCCGTGCTGCGCGAGCGTCGTGACCAGTACGCCGGCAACCTTTCCGGCGGCGAACAGCAACTGCTCGAAATGGCGATGGCGGTGCTGCGCAGGCCGCAGATCCTGCTGGTCGATGAACCGTCGGTCGGGTTGTCGCCCCAGGCGGTTGCACTCGTCTTCAACGAACTGAAGCGCCTGCATAAGGGTGGCCGGACCATCCTGCTGGTGGAGCAAAACACGCGAAAGGCGTTGGAAACAGCTGAACGAGCGGTAGTGCTGCGTCTAGGCAAGGTGATCTGGGACAGCCCGTCCGAGGCGCTGAGCCAGGCCCAATTGGGCGACCTTTTCATGACCGGGCACGGACATGCGCATGTCGATGGGGCGGTCGCCCCGCCGGGGAGCATACCGATAAACGGCAAGCGTGCGCTGTGACGCGGACGCGCATCCAGATCTTTTTGTAGTCAAGGCCCGCATGGGCGACACGATTGAGGAAACAGAGATTATGAAGCTCGCATTTGACACCGGAGGTACGTTCACCGACTTCGCGATGGCCGGCGACGACGGGACGATCCTGCTGCACAAGGTCCTTAGTACGCCGGACGACCCTGCGCGAGCGGTGCTGCAGGGGATCGACGAATTGCTGGCGCGCGTGCACGCTGGCAACGGCCAGGTAAGCGCGCCGCAGATACTCGGAGCGACAACGGTCGTGACCAACGCGGTGCTGGAGCGTCGAGGCGTCGAAACGGCGTTCATTACCACCGACGGTTTCCAGGACATGCTGCGGATTCGCACCGAAGGCCGCTATGACCTGTACGACCTGAAGATCCAGTACCCCGAGCCGCTGGTGCCGCGCAACCTGTGCTTCGGCGCGCACGAACGGATCACCGCCGATGGCGAGATCATCACGCCGCTCGACGAGGACAAGGTGCGTGCGATCGCCGTCCATCTGCGCGAGGCCGGGATCCGGTCGGTCGCTGTGTGCCTGCTGCACGCCTACAAGTATCCGCAGCACGAGCAGCGCATCGGTGAGTTGTTTGCAAGCGAGGCCGGTGACATTTCCGTTTCGCTGTCGTCGTCCGTCTGCCCTGAGGTGCGTGAGTTCGATCGCGCGTCGACCACGGTCGTCAACGCCTACACACAACCTCTGATGGTGCGTCACGTGGACCACCTTGAACGCGAGCTGTCCAAGCGCGGCGTCACGGCTCAACTGTTGTGGATGACATCGAGCGGCGGTGTGGTGCCTAGTTCGACCGCTGCACGCGTGCCGGTACGCCTGATCGAATCAGGTCCTGCCGCGGGTGCCGTGGCGGCGGCCGACTATGCGCGCACCGCTGGCGAACATAGCGTGCTGTCGTTCGACATGGGCGGTACGACCGCAAAGCTGTGCCTGATCCCGAACGGCCAGCCGATGATCGCGAACGAACTCGAAGTCGCGCGCTACGAACGATTCAGGAAGGGCAGCGGCTTCCCGCTGAAGATCCAGTCGATCCATATGATCGAGATCGGTGCAGGCGGCGGCAGCATTGCCGCGCGCAGCCCGCTCGGCCTGCTCGCGGTCGGGCCGCGCAGCGCAGGTGCCGCGCCGGGTCCGGCGTGTTATGGCCGGGGCGGCACCGAACCGACCGTGACCGATGCCGATCTGCTGCTGGGTTATGTCGATGAGCGCTCATTCCTTGGCGGTGACTTTGCCCTCGACCGGCCAGCCGCGAAGGTGGCGATGGCACGCTTGGCAGATAACCTCGAGATCACGACCGAGCGCTGCGCGTGGGGCATCCACGACATGGTCAACGAAAGCATGAGCAAGGCGGCAGCCATGCAGGCGACTGAAAGCGGTGTCGACCCGCGTGCATTGCCGTTGATTGCCTTCGGCGGTGCGGGACCGGTGCATGCTTACGGCGTCGCGCGCAAGCTTGGTATTGCGAAGGTGATCTGTCCACTGGGCGCCGGTGTGACCTCCGCGATCGGGCTCCTGGGCGCCCCGGTGGCAGCCGACTTGTCGGCGAGCCGTCCGCTCGCCGTGGCGTCGTGGGACGCGGCGGTGATCAGAGCGGTGCTCGACCCGTTGGTCGAGCAAGGCCGCGAGGTCGTCACGTCGAGTGGCGTGCGGGCTGAAGACATCACGGCAACCTACACCGTCGACATGCGTCACGTCGGCCAAGGGCATGAAATCTCGGTCGCATTGCCTGGGCAGGATGTGGCTGCGGAAGGGTTTGTCGAACAGTTGCTCGAACGCTTTTATACCGCGTACAAGGCGCTGTATGGACGCACTGTTTCGGGTTCCGAGGTAGAGGTGATCACGTGGCGCGTGCGTGTGAGCGGACCTCGCAGCGATGTGACGGCGACCGCGATCGGTGGTGGGCGCGGTGTGGGGCAGGAACCGTTGAAGGGGCGGCGGCCAGTCTATTTCGACGAACTGGGCAAGTACGTTGAAACGCCCGTGTACGACCACTACGCCCTCACGCCGGAGATGCAGATTCAGGGTCCGGCCATCATCGAGCAGCGTGAGTCGACCGTTGTCGTTGGACCGAGTGCCACGGCTTCCGTGGACGCGCAGCAAAATCTGATCATGCTTCTTGCTTGAGGAAGGACACCGTCATGACTATCCGCAATCCCGACTTTAACGATCCGATCACTTTGCAGGTCATGTGGGATCGTCTTGTTTTTATCGCCGATCAGGCCGACAGCGCGTTGGGCCGGACCGCCTTCTCGCCCATCGTGCGCGAGAACCACGACTACGTCACCGTGCTGCTCGATGCGAAGGGCCGTGCGCTCTCGCAATGTACGTGGTCGATCCCGGTCTTCATCACCGCGTTGCCGATGGCCGCGCAGAACTATTTTCTCAAGGCGTTCCCACCGGAGACGCTGGAGCCGGGCGACGTGCTCGCGACCAACGACCCGATGATCGGTACGGGGCACCTGCCGGACCTGGTGATGCTCACGCCGATTTTCCGCAACGGCCGTATCGTCGCGTACGCGGGGAGCATTGCGCACTTGCCGGATATCGGCGGCAGGCCGCAGTCGCCCGATTCGACCGACATGTTCGAGGAAGGCATCCGCCTGCCGATCCTGAAGTTGTTCAAGGCGGGCAAGCCGAACGAAGACGTCTTCGCGGTCCTCGAGGCGAGCGTGCGACTGCCGCACGAGGTGCGCGGCGATATTCAGAGCATGGTTGCGGCAAACGAGGTGATCAACCGCGAACTCACGCGCTTCATGGACGAGTATGGCCTCGACGACCTGGAAGGCTTGGGTGAGGCCATCCATGGGCGCTCGGAGCGGTTCATGCGACGCGCGATCGCCGCACTGCCCAACGGTAAATATGGTGCTGAGGTCACGCTCGACGGTTTCGAAAGCGACGTGTATTTGCGGGTGAGCGTGGAAGTGCGCGACGAGTCGATTCACGTCGACTATGCAGGGACTTCTGCGGAAGTGGCGCGCGGTATCAACGTGATGCCGCACTACCGCGTGGCTCACAGCGTCTATGCGTTGAAATGTCTGCTCGATCCGGAAACGCCGAACAACGAAGGCTGCATGATTCCTATCACCGATGAGGCCCCTGCAGGCTCGATCCTGAACCCGGGCCGGACGGCAGCCGGCAGTGCGCGCAACCTGATCGGCCATGTGATCCCGAGCCTGATTTTCCGCGCCCTTCAGGACGTGCTGCCGGAGCGTACGCAGGCCGACAGCGGCGGTGCGCCGATCTGGGGTGTCAATTGCCAGGGGCAGCGAGCGGACGGTAGCGCCTATGGCAGCATCCAGAATTTTCACGGTGGCCAGGGCGGCCGTGCCGCGATGGACGGCAACGATACGCTCAGCTTTCCGTCGAACTGCAAGGTCACGCCGATCGAAATGTATGAGATCGCCGTGCCCATTCTCACTGAGCGCAAGGAACTGATCGCCGACTCGGGCGGTGCCGGCAAGTATCGGGGAGGCTTGGGTCAGCGCGGTGTATTGCGCAACCTGTCGTCGCGGCCGATGAACATTTATCTCAGCACCGAGCGAGTCAAGCACCCGTGTTTTGGTGTGCTCGGTGGTCAGTCGGGGCGTGCGGGAGCAGTGCTGCGCGATGGTCAGGCGGTGTTCCCGAAGGGCAAACTGGTGCTTGAGCCGGGTCAGCAACTGGTGCTCGAGTTGCCGGGCGGCGGCGGTTGGGGTAACGCGAATGAGCGGCCGCACGAGTTGATCGAGCGCGACCTGCGCGAGGGCCTGGTGAGCGCCGAATGCGCCAAAGCCGACTATGGCTATAGCGCCGCGCGCCCCGCCAAACTCGCGAATACCAAGGGAGGGCAATGATCATGGGTAGGCTCGACGAACAAGTCGCCCTCGTCACAGGCGGCGGTTCAGGCATCGGCCGGTCGACCGCGCTGCAACTCGCGGCTGAAGGCGCGAGGGTGGTGGTCATCGGCCGCAGACAGGACGCGCTTTCAAAGGTCGTAGCCGAGATCGAGGCGGCGGGCGGCAAGGCCTGGGCGCGTCAGGTGGACCTGGAGCAACGTGGAGAAATGATCGATCTGGTGCGCTGGGTCGAGGTGGAGATCGGGCCGATTGGCATCCTTGTCAATAACGCCGGCGCGTCCAGCCGCGTGCGCAATATTCGCTGGATCGATGAGGACGACTGGAACGCGACGCTGTCGGTGAACCTGACAGCGGTCTATGTGTTGATCCAGGCAGTGCTGCCGGGCATGCTCGCGGCCGGCGGAGGCACTGTCGTCACAGTGTCGTCGCTTGCTGCGGTGCGTCCGAGCTTGCTCGGCGGTGCGCCCTACGGTGCGGCTAAGGCAGGTGTACGCAACCTGATGACGTACCTGCACGCCACTTTCCGCAACAACAACATCCGCGCAACGACGATCCTCCCCGGCGAGGTCAACACCCCGATCATGGACACGCGTGTCCGGCCACCGAGCACCGAGGAGCGCGCGGCGATGGTGAGTCCCGACGACGTGGCGCAGGCGATCCTGCTGTGCTGCACGTTGCCCGCGCGTACCACGATCGAGGAACTGGTCATCAGCCCGACGCTGCAACGCGACCAGGGGCCCGACACCGAAATCAGCCGCTGGCTCGGCGCCCCGGATAGCGTTGCACCGGCAACAACTGAAGGAAATAAATCATGAGTGCTTCGCTGAAACAACGACTCGCGAGCGGCGCGTCCGTGCTGATGGTGAATCCGAATCATGTCTCGTCAAGCCTGGCCGAGAAGCTCACGCGCGCCGGCGCCGACTCGATTTTCATTGACTGTGAACATGGTGCAGCGGGTTTCGAGGAGCTGCAGAGGATGGCCAAGGCGGCGCGCTTCGGCGGCGGCTACACCATTGTGCGCCCCCAAAACCAGGACAGGTCGACCATCACGCGATGCCTGAACTGTGGCGCGGACGGCGTGATGGTACCGCTCGTGCACACCGCGGAGAACGCGCGCGAGGTCGTCAGGACCGTGCGATACGGGTGTCCCGATGATTACGATGACAAGCTGGTCATCGTGATGATCGAATCGACACAGGCCGTCGAGAATCTCGATGAAATCCTTGCGGTCGAAGGCATTGACGTGTTCTTTGTCGGACCGGGCGATCTGTCGCAGTCGATGGGGTATTCGCCGCGTGTCGCTCCTGGCGCCCGTCGTCCGCAGCCTGTGCTAGATCTCGTGGACAAGACCCTGGGACGCATCCGCCGTGCCGGCAAGTTCGCCGGCACGCTAGTGGTCAGGGAGGATGTCGGGCATCTCGTCGAAGCGGGCGCGCAGCTTCTTTACTATCATGCCGACCCGTTCGTGAACGATGGCGTTCAAGTGATGCTCAGTTTGTCCGCGCCTCCGGCGACACGCAGCGAAAAGGTATCTGCCTGATGCCTTGGCGCCGGGTCGTTGCCCTCAAGCAACCAGTGCGCCCGATTCGTCGGGTGTAGTGACACCGACCAGGCGCCGCGATAAAACAAGCTCCTTCACCAGTTCGCTCAGTGTGTCACCCACTGCGGTGGCCTGGTCCGACATCGGCTGATGGTCTGATACGCAGAGCGAGACGGTGGCACTGAGGGTGGGGTTGCACAGTCGACGCGTCAGTGGGCGCTCGGCGCCGACGAACGTACTGGTTAGCGCCCACGGCAAGATGGTGGCGCCGAGGCCTGCCTCGATCGCATCGCGCAGGGTGGCAGCGGACTCGATCTCGGCGACCACTCGCGGCTTGATGCCCGCACGCGTGAAAGCGGCGTCGATCAACTTGCGCAAGAAGTGCGTTGGGCCGGGCAGGAGCAGGTCGACGCCGCCGAGCGCGGACACCGGGATAGCGCCATCGACATCAGGGGGCAATTCCGCGTGCGGCGGCGCGATCAGGAACAATTCCTCCATGAGCAGGGGTTGCAGGGTCACGCCCTTGATCGGTCCCGATGCGTAGATAATCGCGAGATCCATGCGCCCGGTCATCACCATCTCGCTCAACACCAGCCCGAAATTGTCGTTCAGGAACAGGTTGACATCGGGATAGTCGCGCCTGACGCTCTTCAAGAGCGCGGTAGAAAGAATCGACGTTGTGCTGTAGGTCGCGAGCCCGACGCTCACATTCCCCGAAATGACGTTAGCCGTGCGCGCGACGTCCGACTCGGTCTTGCTCAACTGGTCCAGGATCAGGAGTGCGTTACGGTACAGTTCGCGGCCTGCTCCGGTCGGACTGACACCTACGTTGGTGCGGATCAGGAGTCTTTGTGCAAAGTGGCGCTCGAGCAGGTTGATGTGCTGACTGAGCGCAGGTTGTGCGATGTGCAGGTAAGCTGCCGCGCTCGAGATGCTTTCCAGTTCGACAGCCTTCACGAAGCTATTGAGAAGTTTAAAACTGACGGTCATGGTTGATGTTCCAGGGGCGCTAGGAAAGCCTTTCAGCGTCCGCCTCGTGCAGATGCGATCCGAGGGTGAGGTCCGCGACCAGTTCGAGCAGGATCTGGTGCACGGCGACCGCGGGTTCGGAGAGCGGCAGATGGTCCGATAAGCACAACGATAGCGGTGCTTCTACTACGGGCGCCACAATGCGCCTTTGTACGCCATCTCCTGATGCAGCAATGATGCGCGCCGCCGAGTCCGGCAGAATGGTTGCGCCGATGCCCTCGCGAATAGCCGCTGAAAGGGTCGCGGACGATTCGATTTCCGCTACGACTCGCGGCTGTACGCCGGCGATCGACAACGCATCGTCAATATATTGGCGCAGGTAGTTGTAGGGACGCGGCAACATGAGATCGATACCTCGGAGCGCCGCGAGTTCGATCGGCCCCTCAGCTAGCTGCATGTCACGCGGCGTCACGAGGAACAGTTCTTCCTTGAGCAGCAACTGGAACGACAAGCCGTGCGGCGCGTGGTCGCCGTAGAGCACGGCCATATCCATGCAGCCATTGATAATCAGCTCGCTCAGCGTGGAGCCGAAGCTCTCGTTGAGATACAACAGCACGCCGGGATGGCGGGCGCGCACGGCCTTGAGCAGAGGCAGCGACAGGGCCGATGCAGCGGTACCCGGTGCGAGGCCGACCGAGACCTTGCCGGCGAGCTTGTCGCCGGTCTTCTCCATGTCGCTGCGCGCCTGCTCGAGCTGCCGCAAAACGATCTGCGCGTGCCGGTATAGGGTGTGACCGGCTTCAGTCGGTGTCACGCCGCGTTTTGTGCGTATCAGCAACTGATGGCGGAATTCGCCTTCAAGGATCATCAACTGCTGACTGAGGGCCGGCTGGGCGATATGGAGAATCTCGGAGGCCTGCGTGAGGCTGCCCAGATCGACGATTTTCACGAAGTACTTCAGGCGCCTCAGATTCACGAACGTCTGTCCCGCGGATGATGGACTCTGCTTTTCGCAGAGCGAGAGGGAAATGGTAAAGCAAGCGGTTCCTGCGAGATACAACGAAAAAATAATGTTTAACCCTTGGTTCCCCGACGGCGTTGCCACGAGAGCGACGGGGATGCGGGACGGGTCGGTCGTACCGGTTTCTGCCGCAGCGAACGCGTTCGCAGACGGTATAAGCGTTTGCGATTCCGGTAGAACGAATTAGTCTTGGCCGCGTTTTTTTCTCCCACTTACCTTGATGCCATCCCCGTGTCAAAAAGGAGTGTGGAGTGAGTTCGTCTCGAGTAGCTGCGCGCGTGCAGCGCATCAAAACGTCACCCAGCAGTGCTGCTGCGGATCGTGCCGCTGAATTGCGGCGGCAAGGCCGGACTATCGTCAATCTTGCGATCGGTGAGCCCGATTTCCCGACGCCGGCGCACATTCGCCGTGCAGCGGCCGACGCCATGGAGCGTGGCGAGACGCGTTATACGCAGACTGCCGGCTCGCTGGCGTTGCGCACCGCGATCGCGGCGAAGCTGCGCGAGGAGAACGGTCTCGGCTACGAGCCGAAGCAAATCATCGTGACGTGCGGGGCGAAACACGCGATCTTCAATGCGCTCGCAGTGACGGTCGAGCCGGAAGATGAAGTGCTGATTCCCGCGCCGTATTGGGTGTCCTACCCCGACATGGTGCTTGCCTGCGAAGGCAAGCCGGTTGTCTTGCCTTGCGCCGAGGCCGACGGTTTCAAGCTCACCGCGCAGACACTTGAGGCCGCTATCACGGCGCGCACGCGCTGGCTCATCCTCAATTCGCCCAACAACCCGACTGGCGCTTCGTATTCCGCCACTGAATTGCGAGCCCTCGCGGACGTGCTCGTGCGTCATCCTCACGTGCTGATACTGACCGACGACATCTACGAGCACATCCGCTTCGACGATCAGGCTAATCCGCACATCGTCGCGATCGAGCAGTCGTTGAGCGAGCGCACGATCGTCGTCAACGGCATGTCGAAGACCTATGCCATGACGGGATGGCGGATTGGTTATGCGGCCGGTCCGGCGGACCTGATCGCGGCGATGGACACCCTGCAATCTCAATCGACCAGTTGTGCTTCGTCGGTGAGCCAGGCAGCCGCGCTGGCCGCGCTCGAGGGTGACCAAAGCAGCCTGGCTGAGGCGCTGGCGATCTATCGCGCGCGGCGCGACCGTGGCCTCGACCTGCTCAATGCGATCACCGGCTTGAGTTGCCGGACGCCGGGCGGCGCATTCTATTTGTTCGTCAACTGCGGCGGCCTGATCGGCAAACAAACCCCGGGCGGCAAGCGGATCGAGAGCGACATGGATGTTGTCGCCTACTTCCTCGAAGCAGCGGGGGTGGTGCTGGTCGCGGGGTCGGCCTACGGCGCGTCGCCGTATTTCAGGATGTCGATTGCCACGAGCATCGAGGTCATCGAGGAAGGTTGCCGGAAAATCGCGGGCGCAGTGGCCGAGTTGACCTGAATGTTGGCGTGCAGTTTGTGCCGGGCGAGGAAAGGTTTGCAGGACCAAGGTTTGACGGCGAGCTGCTTGCAAAAGCAGCTCGCGAAGTGGAAGAAGTGGCGTAGTAAAACGCGGCCTTGGTTGGTCTTGGTTGGCCTTGGCGATCGAGTGGGGCCCAATCTCGGGAAGGGCCGGCGATAAAGCTTTGGGGGTAAAAAACTGTCGAAATTAAGATCGTATTTTTGAATAAAAAAATTCTACTTATTAATAAGTAATCCTACGGTATTGCGAGATCATTCAATGAAAAACTCCATTTCCACTTTACCCATCGCGAGTCTGGTTTTGTTCGCTGGTGTTGCGCATGCTCAAAGTAGCGTGACTTTATACGGCATTGCTGATGCGGGATTAGTCTATAACTCGAATGTAAAAGGCGGGCGGCAGGTCGCGCTGGTTGGCGGCAATGAGGGCGCAAACCGGTGGGGGATGATCGGTAGCGAAGACCTGGGCGGTGGTCTCAAGGCGATTTTCAACCTTGAAGCAGGCTTTAACCTCGCCAACGGCACCATAGGACAGAACGGCACGTTCTGGGGCCGCGCGGCCATCGTTGGACTGAGTAGCGCCGACTACGGAACCGTGACCTTAGGCCGTCAGAATTCGGACTCGTGGGCTGCGGTGGGTTATTTCGAAGCCGGCAACGGCTGGGCCGCATCCGGTGCGGAATATGGTGCTCATCCCGGTGACGTCGATAACCTCGACAATTCGAATCGTCTCAACAATTCGATCATGTATAAAAGCAAAAGCTACAACGGCCTGACGTTTGGTGGTGCTTATAGCTTTGGAGGCAAGGCAGGTGAATTCTCGCAAAACCAGGTCTGGGATCTGAGCGCGGGTTATGCCAATGGTCCAATCAAGTTGGGCATCGGCTACATCCTGGCGAAGGATCCGAATTTCTCGTTCTTTGGCAATAAGGCGAATGACAGCGCTACGGGGATTAACATTTCCAGCCCGGTCACCGCAGGCTATGCATCGGCCGGTTCTCAGCAGATTATTGCAGCTGGCGGATCTTACGCGTTTGGTCCTGCTACCGTTGGCGCGGTCTACAGTAATACCCAATTCCAGGATCTGGGAACGGTGAGCGTCGCCGGCTTGAATGCGACCGAAGCGGCGTACCACGGTACGGCAACGTTCAATACGGGCGAATTGAATTTCAAGTATCAATTCACCCCGGCGCTTCTGCTCGGTGTCTCGTATAGCTACACGAGAAACGGCGGGGCGAGTAACGAAGGTGGCGCACGGTATCAACAGGTTGACCTTGGCGCAGTCTATTCTTTCTCGAAGATGACCTCGGTGTATGCGATCGCGGTTCATCAGGCGGCCAGCGGGACGGACTCGACGGGAGAACGGGCTGTTGCTGCCATTGCCGGGACGTCGGGATCATCCACGAATGCAGAAACCCTCGTTACCGTCGGTTTGACGCATAAATTCTAAATTCCTTCGTTCGTCTTGATAGGTGGTCCGGCGGTCCTTTCCGTCCCGCTCCGATTGCGGCCGTCGTCTCGGGGACCACTTGTTCCAAAAGCATTCATGCAATCAGCCGGTTGCGGGTTTCGAGTGCCACAGCCGCCCCGTTATCATTGTCTGCGGGCATGCTGTTTCACGATCAACCATCGCCGCATGTTAGAGCGTAGCGGTTACGCCACCGTCGACATACAGGATGTGTCCGTTGACGAAGTTCGAGGCGTCGCTTGCGAGAAACACGGCTGCGCCAATCAGGTCCTCGACATCGCCCCAGCGACGCGATGGGGTTCTGCCTATCAACCAGTTGCTGAATTCAGGGTTGTTGACGAGCGCCTCGGTGAGCTCCGTCTTGAAGTAACCTGGACCGAGCCCATTGACCTGTAGACCGTGTGGACCCCAGTCAATGGCCATGCCTTTGGTCAGCATCTTTACCGCGCCTTTGCTCGCGGTATACGCGGCGATATTCGGACGGCCCAGTTCGCTTTGGACGGAGCAGATGTTGACGATCTTGCCGCGTCCGCGCGGAATCATGTAGCGGGCGACAGCCTGGCCGACGAGGAAAACACTGTCCACATTCGTGCGCATCAGTTCGTCCCACTGTGCGATGGAAAATTCATCCAACGGCGCGCGGCGTTGGATGCCGGCGTTATTCACGAGGATGTCGATCGCGCCTACATGGTCTTCGAGGTGTGCTATCGCGGTGCTGACACTGTTGGCGTCGGTCACGTCGAAATTGCTCACGTGTACAGTTGAACCATCGCTGCGTAGGGTATTGGCCGCACGGTTGAGGCGTGCTTCGTTCCGGCCGTTCAGTATGACGGTCGCGCCGGCCGAGGAGAGGCCACGGGCGAGCGCATAACCGATGCCGGCGCTCGAACCAGTGATCAGCGCGGTGCGCCCGCTGAGGTCGAATAGTTTGGAGATTGAGTTCAAGGCAACACCTTGGTATCTAACGGGAACAGGAATGGGAATGGGTGATCAATCGTGCGCGGCCCAAGCGGAGTTCACTTGGCCGGCCCGCTTCGTAGCCAGCGCATGACCTCGGTGAGCTGCGCGATTTCTGTTTGCGTTGCTTCGAGCCGGAGGACCTCGGCTTCACCCTCGGGCGATTCGAGCGTGTCGAACTGGTTTTCGACCAGGCTGGGCGGGAATTCATGGCCGTGGCGCTGCGTGACGCGCGCAAACGCTGCTGTGCGGTTCAGGTTGAGGAACACCAGACGCAGGTCCGGCACGTGTTGCCTCAAGAGGTCTCGATAGCTGCGTTTCAGTGCAGAACACGACAGCACTGCAGTACCGCTTTGCGCGGCGAGTAATGTGCCAATCCTGTTCAACCACGGGATGCGGTCCTCGTCATTGAGCGCGACGCCTTCACGCATCTTCGCGCGGCTTACGCTCAAGTGATGATCGTCGCCTTCGATCATCACGCCACCCAGTGCTCGGGACAGGTTGTTGGCGAGCGTCGACTTCCCTGAGCCGGAAACGCCCATGACCAGAAGCTTTAGCGTCATGACGTGTGCTCTCTCGCTGGGTACTGCACTCACGACGTGCTGGCTCGATTGGACAGGACATCCGGATTCACCGGTGACGGCGGTTGTCCGGCGAATTTTCCGTAGCCGAAAACGGCGCTCAGGTTGTCCGCTGCCAGCGATGCCATGGCCCGTCGGGTCGCGACCGACGCGCTGCCGATGTGCGGGGTCAACACAATGTTCGGTACGGTCAACAGTTCTGGATGGATCGCCGGTTCGCCTTCGAACACATCGAGTCCAGCGGCCGCGATAGTCCCGTTGCGCAGTGCCGCGGCGAGTGCTGCATCGTCGACCACACCACCGCGCGCGATGTTGGTCAGGGTGGCGGTGCGCTTCATTTGCGACAGCTCGCGTGCACCGATCGTGTGATGTGAACTCGACGAGTAGGGCACGACGACAATCAGATGATCGGCTTCACGCAACAGTGTTTCCTTGTCGACATAGTGAGCGCGGCTCGCGGCTTCGATGTCGGGGCAGAGAGGTGACCGGTTGTGATAGATCACGCGCATGTCGAAACCAAACGCGCCGCGTTTTGCGATCGCCTGTCCGATGCGGCCCATGCCGAGAATGCCGAGCGTTGCGTGGTGGATGTCGGATCCGACGAACATATCGTAGCGGCCTGTTTTCTGCCACTCGCCGCGCCGGACGCAATGCTCCGATTCGGCAATGCGGCGCGCTGCTGCCATCATCAATGCGAAACCAAAGTCGGCCGTGGTGTCGGTGAGCACGCCAGGTGTATTTGTCACCAGCACACCTCGGCGGGTGCACGCGTCTACATCGACGTTGTTGTAGCCGACCCCGACGTTGCACACCGCACGCAACTCCGGGCAGGCATCCAGCAGGGTTGCGTCGATCCTGTCGCTGCCGTGGGTAATCGCCCCGGATTTGCCTTGCAGCCGCCCGATCAATTCCTCCTGGCTCCAGACGATGTCTTTGGCGTTGTCGCTGACGTCGAAGTACTCGCGCAGGCTGTCGACGATGTCGGGAAAGGACGCGCGTGTGACGAGCACGGAAGCAGGCATGTTCAAGTTCTCTTTGATGGTGGTCGGGCTGGCTAATAAAGCGTCGAAAGCGTCGACCACAGTGATTAAAGTCTTGCGCCAAGCCTAGCGAGCCCGCTGCTTATCTGCCAAGACGTTTTGGGTTTGACGGGATAACAGGTGGTTATGGCGGCGGGTGCTATAAGCGATCGTTATTCGCCTAGATGAAAGTCGTCTTGGTGTGGGCTTTGGACTGGCTTAACGTAGCCATGGTCATACGGGTACGACCCGTCCGCCGAATTCGCCGGTATGCCACGACGCCGCCTGGCCGGCGGCATCGCCCTATTCCAGAACATCGCACAAGGCTCCGCTATGCATGCATTGGTCATCCACGCCCCTCACGATCTGCGCATCGAGGAGACGCCGACGCCCGAGATCGGACCGCAACAGTTGCTGGTCCGCGTCCGCTCCGGCGGTATCTGCGGATCGGACCTGCATTACTTCCTGCATGGCGGATTCGGCACCGTCCGCATCCGTGAGCCGATGATCCTTGGCCATGAGGTGTCGGGTGTCGTGCAGGAAGCCGGGTCAGGCGTCGATGACATCTTGCCCGGGACACGGATTGCGATCAGCCCTAGCCGTCCATGCGGTTCGTGCCAATATTGCCAGCAGGGCTTGCAGAATCATTGTCTCGACATGCGCTACTACGGCAGCGCAATGCGCACTCCGCATGTGCAAGGTGCATTTCGGCAGCAGATCGTGATCGACCGTTCACAGGCGCATGAAGTGTCGGCGTCGCTGAGCGATGGCGAAGCGGCAATGGCCGAGCCATTGTCCGTGGGGCTGCACGCCGCGCGCCGTGCGGGAGCGTTGCTGGGCCGGCGCGTGCTGGTGACCGGCTGCGGGCCTATCGGTGCGTTGATCGTGGCGGCGGCCCGGCGTGCTGGAGCCGCTACTATTGTAGGAACGGACGTGGGCGAACTCGCGCTTTCCAGCGCGCTGCAAATGGGCGCCGATGAAGTCATCAATGTCGCTGAGAACCCGGATGGATTGTCCCGGTTCACGGCTAACAAAGGAAGTTTCGACGTACTGTTCGAGGCAAGCGGCAATGAGCGTGCGCTCAGAGGTGCGCTCGATGCCGTGCGGCCGAGAGGAGTGATCGTGCAGGTCGGGCTTGGCGGGGAAATGACCTTGCCGGTGAATATGTTCGTTGCGAAGGAATTCGACTTCCGCGGTGCGTTCCGCTTCCATGAAGAGTTCGCCGTGGCGGTTGAATTGCTGAACAAAGGGTTGATCGACGTGAAGCCTTTGATCTCAGCGACGTTTCCTTATACGGAGGCGACGAACGCGTTCGAGTTGGCCGCCGATCGCTCACGCGCGATGAAAGTTCTGGTCAGTTTCGAGTAGCGCGAACAGTCCCGCCTGCTCCCGGCACGCGCGACACATGCGTGCGGTCAATCATTTCTTTCCGCACGCTGCCCCAATCCTGCCGTACTTCTGGATGTACGTGAGGTCGCCTGGGCGATGCATTACTGCGCGTCCGTACGAATGGCCATGCTGAAAGACGGATGGGAATTACTCGAGAAATTGCCACGACTTGATTGAAGCGCGATAGACGGCTGTGGTGCGATGAAGGAGGCCAGCGCGAACCCGGTACGCGCTTTTAAGCGTCCGGGTTCGCATCGCCTGGTGACTCACTGTTCTTCAATAACGCTGTTGACGGCGGACCCTAAAGCCCTTTATTGTTTGCACCATGAACTCACATTTCTTCACCCTCACGACCGCGACTACCACGACCACCTTCTCAGGCGGGTCGTCTGGAGGCCGTGCGCGATAGAGTATCGAGGTGCGATTTTCAGAAGGCCCCGCCGGAAACGGACGGGGCCTTTTGCGTTGTGCAGCCCACCCTGTCCGTTACGGTTCTTGAATTTAACGGAGAGCATTGTGGACGATATCGATCATCGGCAGTTAGGCAACAAGCTGGACCTGTTCCATCAGCAAGACGAAGGACCTGGAATGGTGTTCTGGCATCCGCGTGGGTGGGAGCTTTATCGCGTAGTAGAGGATTACATCCGGCGTCGAATGCGAGGCGCGGGGTTTCGCGAAGTGCGTACGCCGCAACTGCTGGCGCGTTCGCTTTGGGAGCGCAGCGGGCATTGGGAGAAATTTCAGGCGGACATGTATTCGGTGAACGGAAGTCAGGATGAGGCCCATGATGATGCTCATGACAGCCAGCCTTATTGCCTGAAACCCATGAGCTGTCCGTGTCATGTGCAGATTTTCAATCAACGTATTCGTTCTTATCGCGACCTGCCGATCCGGTACAGCGAGTTCGGTGCGTGCCATCGCGACGAGCCTTCGGGGTCGCTCGAGGGATTGAAACGCACGCGTGCTTTCACGCAAGACGATGCCCATGTCTTCTGCACGGAAGATCAGGTGGAAGCCGAGGTAGGGCGGTTTTGCGACTTGCTTCGCGTGGTCTATGCCGACCTTGGCTTCTCGACGTTCCGCGTTCAACTGGCGACGCGTCCGGATCAGCGGGCAGGCGATGACGCGGTCTGGGATCGTGCGGAAGAAGCGCTTGCGAAGGCCGCGGTTTCCGCCGGCCTGACGTTCGATGTGCGTCCGGGAGAAGGGGCTTTCTATGGCCCGAAACTCGAATTCCATCTGATGGATAGCCGGGACCGCAGCTGGCAGTGCGGCACGATCCAGCTTGATTTCGTGTTGCCGGATCGTCTCGATGCAAGCTTCGTCTCGTTCGAGAACGAGCACCTTCGCCCGGTGATGATTCACCACGCGGTCCTGGGCAGCATGGAGCGGTTTATCGCGATGCTTCTCGAGCATCATGAAGGGTGGCTGCCCCTGTGGCTTGCGCCCGATCAGGTGACCGTCGCGACGGTGTCGGATGCCAGCGCGGGCTATGGGCAACGCGTGATGGACTTGCTTGATGAAGCGGGACTAAGAGCGGTGTTCGACGACAGGCCTGAACGGCTTGAACGAAAGATCGTCGATGCACGGGAACAGCGGATCCCCGTTTTTATCACGGTGGGCGCACGCGACCAGCGCGACGAGACGGTGTCGCTGCGGCTTCGGGACGGAACGCAAAATACGTTCGCGATTCGCGAGGGCATTGAACACTTGCGTGAGATGAGTCGGACGCCCGCTAAGGCACGACCGTAAAAATAGGGAAGGAGCCGTGTCCGGCTCTTTCCCTGCGCGCGCCTCGCAGCCCACCTTCTGGCACAACCCCAAGGGTTTCCCCTCATCAATTCCCGCTTGACCATCGTAATATGACGTTCTAAATTCTGTACATGTTCCTACATGTTCTTTTTAAAGGTTCATAAAAGGAACAAGCGACCTGAGTAAAGACGACGCAGACTTCGAAGCTTTCAATCAGGTTTCGAGCGTCGCTTTTTAGCAAAACATGTGCATACTTGTGCTTTCGCAGAGACTGGACTTTCCAGGTCTCATCGGCACAGGAGTCACACCATGGTTAAACGAGCAGTAAAAACCGCAGAGGTCGGGCGCTCGAAGGCACATATGGTTGCCGCCACGATCGAGCAGGAGATCCTCACCGGGCGTCTGCCATTCGGGCAGCAACTGGAAAGCGAGAACGAGCTGGTCGAGCGTTTTGCGGTCAGCCGTAACACCGTTCGCAAGGGGCTCGACCTGCTGACCAGCGGTGGCTTGATTACGCGCAAGGGCGGTATCGGTTCGTTCGTGACGTTCAACGGCCAGGCGATAGACGGCGCGCTCGGCTGGACCACCGCGATAGAAAAAGCGGGCGGCGCGCAGACCCGTTTGCTGCAGATCGCGCTGATCGAAGACGAGACGCTTGCGCAGGAGTTGAAGCTTGAGCGCACCGCCTTCGTGGCGATCGACCGGATGCGCGTGATTGGCACCGACGCCGACGCGCAATGCATTTCGCTCGAACGCAGCCGCTTGCCGTTCAACGACGACCTCGCTGCGTTGCCGCTGGAAGGTCTGGTAGGCGGATCGCTGAACCGGACGTTGATCGAGCACGGCATGGTGCCGCATCACGGCGAGCAATGGGCCGAAGTGGTCGGTCTGGAAGCGGTTGATGCACGCCTGCTCAAGCGTCGCGCCGGCACCTCGTTCCTGCGTTCGCGGCGGCTCACGCGGGATCGGGATGAACGGATTATCGAATATGTCGTGAGCTTGCTGGACCCGGCTTTTTTTGCACTACACCTGGAATTCTGATGTCTTCGTCTTTGCTTTTGAATCACACCACGTTGGCGGATCGCGCACGCGGCGCCTTCTACGGTCTTGCACTCGGCGACGCGTTCGGCATGCCGACCCAGTCACTTAGCCGCGAGCGCATCGTCGAGCAGTTCGGACGGATCGAGAAGCTGGAAAACGCGTTTCCGGATCAACCGATCGCGCCGGGTCTTCGGGCGGGCTCCATCACTGATGACACGGAACAAGCGGTCCTCGTTGCGCATTTGCTGGCCGACGGCCACGGCAAGATCGAACCGATGGCGTTCGCGCACGCGTTGATCGAATGGGAAGCGTCAATGAAGGCGCGCGGTTCGCTCGACTTGCTGGGGCCATCGACGAAACAGGCGATCGTGCGCATTGCCGCCGGTGAAGATCCGCTGCGCACGGGCCGTTTTGGCACGACCAACGGCGCGGCCATGCGCGTGACGCCGGTCGGGATTGCGTTCGACCTGCGTCGTCATGACCTGTTTATCGATGCCGTTGTGCAGTCGTGTGTCGTGACGCATAACACCACGCTTGGCATTTCGAGTGCGGCGGCAGTGGCTGCAGCGGTATCGGCCGGACTGAACGGCGCGAGCCTGGTTGAAGCGCTGGAAGCCGGCATTTCGATGGCCGAGGCCGCCGAGAGCCGAGGCTTCTGGGTGGCGGGCGGACGCATTGCGCCGCGCATTCGCCACGCACGAGAGCTGATGCGCAACTGCGCGGGGCACGAGGTGGCGGACACGATCTATGACGTGATCGGGACGTCGGTGGCATCGCAGGAATCGGTTGTAGCGACGTTCGCGCTGGCCTTTGATCTGGATACACGCAACAGCACGATCGAAGCCGCCCTGGGGGCTGCAGCGAGCCTGGGCGGGGACACCGACACGATCGCCGCCATGCTCGGTGCAATCCTCGGCGCATGCGCGGGTTACGACGCGCTGCCGGCCGGTCCCATCGAAACTATTCGACGCGTGAATTCGCTTGATCTCGAGCCGCTGGTCGACCGTTTGCTTGGACTGCGCGCCGCGGCTGCCTGACATGCTTCAAAGCGCGCTTTAACGCGCGCTCTGACGCACTTTTCGCAGTACCCCGCTGTACCCTTTAATCTGGAGATCGGACTCAGATGGCTTCGTCACGCACGTCAAACAGCGCTCGTAAAGTCGAGACGCGTGGTATTGAACCCGTACCGGAAGGCGAATGTCATGGGCATCCGCTGCAGCTTTTCTGGGTCTGGTTCGCCGCCAACATCAGCATCCTTGGACTGCCTCTGGGCGCGACGCTGGTTGCTTTCCAGCATCTCGCGATCTGGCAGGCGGCGCTTGTCGCGGTGATCGGTGCGGCGGGATCGTTCGCGATCGTCGGCGTAATCTCGATTGCCGGGCGGCGCGGGCATGCGCCGAGTCTCACGCTGTCCCGTGCGATCTTCGGCGTGCGCGGCAACATTGGGCCGACTATCGTTTCACTGTTGTCACGGCTCGGCTGGGAGACCGTCAACACGACCACCGCGGCGTACGTGCTGCTGTCGCTGGCAACCATTGTGTTCGGCACGCCGGCGGAAGCCAAGAACGCGCCGGTGCTGACGCTTGTGTTCATCGCCGTGTTCGTGGTGCTGACGATGATCGTGTCAGGGCTCGGCCACGCTACGCTGCTCGTGATCCAGAAGTGGTCCACGTATGTCTTCGGCGTGCTCAACTTGCTGGTGGCCGGTTTCCTCGTGACGGCTATCGACTGGCATGCGGTTTTCAATGCGGCGCCTGCGCCGTTGAGCGCTGTCATCATCGGTATTGGCACGATTGCAGCGGGTACCGGGATTGGCTGGGCTAACGCGGGCGCCGATATGTCGCGCTATCAGGCACCTACGGTCAAGGGACCGGCGCTGGTGGCATCCGCTGCGTTCGGCGCGGGCATTCCGTTGATCCTTCTCGTCACGCTTGGCGCGCTGCTGTCAGTGGGCAACGATCATCTCGCATCGGCCACGGACCCCATCGCCGCGATCCGCGAAATGTTGCCTACATGGATGGCTATTCCGTATCTGATCACGGCGTTCGGCGGCTTGCTGCTGTCCAATTATCTGTCAGTGTATTCGGCGGGTTTGACGACACTCACGCTTGGCCTGAAGGTGAAGCGCGTGCAGGCGGTGGTGGTCGACGTCGTGGTGATCTTTGCGGGTTCGATCTACTTCATGCTGATTGCCGGGAGCTTCTACGGTCCGTTCATCGGCTTCATTTCATTACTGGCGGTGCCTATCACGGCGTGGGTCGGGATCTTCGTGGTGGATCTGATTCATCGCCAGGAATACTCCCCGAAAGACTTGCTCGATGTCTCCCCGCGTAGCGCCTACTGGTACAAAGGCGGCATTGAATGGCGTGCATTCGGCGCGTGGGCGCTGGCGATCGGGCTGGGTTTTTGTTTCATCTCGACGGGTGCGATCCACGGCATTTTCGCGGACTCCTGGTTTGGACGTAACGGCCTTGGATGGATCGTGACGTTCATAGTGGCAGCAGGCGTGTACGCGCTGTTAGGCGGTGCACGCGGTACGGCTAAACGTTGGAAGACAGCATGACGCAAAGAGACTCACAGCAGGCATCGCGATTGATTCATACGGGGCAGGTGATTGTCGATCTGGTCATGCAGATCGATACGCTACCTGCACCCGGCGGTGACGTGCTCGCGCACAACGCGAGCTTCGAAGTAGGCGGCGGTTTCAACGTGATGGCGGCAGCGCGTC
>Ga0302178_10000683_pt1 | contig 29940 bp, 24 predicted proteins | sample I_Palsa_E1_3_FD_198790 | JGI IMG/M metagenome (GOLD analysis project Ga0302178, IMG submission 198790) | Peat permafrost microbial communities from Stordalen Mire near Abisko, Sweden - I_Palsa_E1_3 | ecosystem: Environmental > Terrestrial > Soil > Palsa > Peat permafrost | place: Sweden... | reverse complement strand
GCCGACCGACCGATATTGCACGCGCTGCGACTACCCAATAGCTATTGGATGACACCTGCCGACGTGCCATTCGATCGGCGCGATAACTGCCTCAAGTGGATGGTTGACGCCATCCAGAATGGCGTGCAGCTGTTGCAATTAAACCTGCCGTTCTGGCCCGTTGATTCTGTTCGCGAACTGGCTGCGGCGCTGCTGACGGATGCTCGCAAGCGCGGTGCCAAAATTCTGCTGCATGGCGATATCGAGGGTGCTCTCGCATTGGATGTGGGCGTTCATCTCAACCAGGCTCAGTCAAAGAGTATTTCCGAGCGGCCGTTGCCATGGCAGCAACTGGTGGGTGTCAGCTGCGCCGATCCATTGCAGCTAAATCGGGCCACTGAGATACGCGCAGACTTTGCCACCCTGCCACCACGAGCTGCTGCCGATCATCCCCAACCTTCGTCTGACGAATGGGCGAATTTCCAGGCAGTGATCGAGAAAGCTTCGCTGCCGGTTTATGCGACGGGCACAATCTGTCCGCAGCACCTTGCGCAGGCGAGACAACATGGAGCTCAAGGCGTGGCGGGCACTTTGCTGTTATGGCCGACCTGAAAGATGTTATTCGAGTTGTTTTAGCACTGAACGTTCGGATCAGCGTAGGCAAAATGGATAGAGCACGCTCAGCCCTTGTGGCGATCAGCACGATGCAATTGCGATAGCGCCAGAAATTTCTGATGTAACGAGCCAACGGCAAGGTCAAGCGCGGCCTCGTCACCGCTGTTGTCGATCACATAGTCCGCCAGCGACAGTCGTTCCGCGCGGCTGGCTTGCTGGGCCAGCATCTGACGAGCCAACGTTTCATCAATGCCGTCACGCAGGATGAGTCGATTGAGTTGCACTGGTTCGGGCGCATCGACCAGCAACACATGCTTGATCCAGCGGTAATTCGCGATGTTTTCAGCGAGCAAAGGAATGGCCAGCAGGCAATAGGGCCCGGTTTCTGCAGCAACACGAGCAGCAAGCCAGCTTCGAACGAGAGGGTGGATGATCGCTTCGAGCTTGCGCCGAGCGGCAGGGTCTACAAAGATGCGTTCGCGCATCGCACGGCGATCCAGCTTGCCAGTGCCGTCCAGTGCGGTGGCGCCAAAGGCTTCTACGACCGCGGCTAGGCCGGTGGTGCCAGGCGCAATGACCTCACGCGCTGCGATATCCGCATCGTGCACATTTACGCCCAAGGCCTCGAAGCGCTGCGCGACGGCGCTCTTCCCGGCAGCTACGCCACCGGTCAAGGCGATAACCAGTGTATTCAGCGGCGTATTCATCTCAAGCCGGACAGATGCAGATAGCCCTGCAGCAGGTAGTCACCCGCTACAAACCACACCCATCCGGCCGCGGCAATAAATGGGCCGAACGGCATGGGTATCTGGCTATCCCGCTTGCGCAACACGATCAAGCCGCCTCCAATCAGTGCACCGATCAATGAGGAAAGCAGAACGATCGGCAACAGCGAAACTGGCCCCATCCATGCACCCAGTGCGGCCAGCAACTTGAAATCACCATAGCCCATGCCTTCTTTCCCAGTCAGCAGCTTGAAAAGCCAGTACACGCTCCACAGGCTCAAATAACCAAGCGCGGCGCCAAGGATGGACATCGGTGCGCCAACAAACAGGGGCAACAGCGCCAGCAATAAGCCAAGCCACAGCAACGGCAAAGTCAACTGATCGGGCAATAGTTGAGTGCGAAAATCAATACCCGATAACGCGATCAGGAACCAGGTGAGCAGCAGCCCGGCAAGCGCCGGCCACGAGGGACCCAGTTTCCAGACAATCACGGCGCTCATTACGCCAGACAGTAATTCCACCAACGGATACTGGATGGAGATTTTGGCCTGACAGTAGCGACAACGACCTCGCAAAAGCAGCCAGCCAAATAGAGGAATATTGTCCAGTGCCGACAGCGTGTGTTTGCAGTGCGGGCAGTGCGACGGCTCGCGCACAATGCCAGGGGGCAGTGGCGCTGGCTCGCTTTCCAGCGCCAGCACGTCGCGCGCTTCCTGTTCCCAGGCTGCTGCCATACGGTCAGGCAGGCGAAGAATCACCACATTGAGAAAACTTCCCACCAGCAAGCCGAGCACGCCGCCAAAGGCGATCCAGATAAGCAGCGGCATTTCGGGCATGACATGGTCCTGACCAAACAAACGCCGCATTGTCGCCTGTTACCGGCAACTTTGCGGCGTTTCAGAACAACAGATTTTAGAATGTGCCAGCGAGCTTGAAGATCGGCAGATACAAAGCAATCACGATGCCGCCAACCAACGTGCCGAGTACCACCATGATGAGTGGCTCGAGCAGGGTGGAAAGTGTATCGACAGCGTTCTCGACTTCATCCTCGTAGAACTCTGCAACCTTGAACAACATATTGTCCAGCGCGCCCGATTCCTCACCGATGGCAACCATCTGGACCACCATGTTGGGAAACAGGCTGGTCTGCTTCATCGCCATTTGCAGCTGATGACCTACCGCGATGTCCTCACGCATCTGGCGCACGGCGTCACCGTAAACAATGCTGCCGGTGGCACCGGCCACGGCATCGAGTGCCTCCACCAACGGGACGCCGGCACGGAAGGTGACACCAAGCGTGCGCGCAAAGCGTGCGATTGCGGAGTTGCGGACTATGCCTCCCATTACCGGCAACTTCAACGCAACCCGATCCATAAAATGCGCAAACTTCGGCGAGCGTTTTTTGGCGATCACGAGCGCCGCGATGCCGCCACCGATAATGCCGATAACCACCCACCAATAGCTCTGCATGAATTTGGATGCATCGACCAGAAGCTGGGTCGGTGCTGGTAGCTGAGCACCAGCATCTTCAAAGGTCTTGGCGAACACAGGCACCACAAACAGCAGCATGATCAGGATGACGACGAAAACCACCGCCAGCACCATCATCGGGTAGAACAGCGCCTTTTTGATCTTCTTCTTGAGCGCTTCAGTGCGCTCCTTGTAGGTTGCAACCGTATCGAGCACCGTGTCGAGCACGCCTGAGGTTTCACCTGCGTGAACCAGATTGCAATAAAGCTCATCGAACTGCAGCGGATACTGGGCCAGCGCCTCGTGCAAAGCGGCGCCACCTTCAATGCTTTGTTTTACATCCAGCAGAATATTCTTGAAGCGAATGTTTTTCTGGCCGTCTGCAATGATGTCGAATGACTGCACCATCGGCACACCAGATGCCATCATGGTCGCAATCTGTCGGCTAAAAATAGCGACATCACCGGGCTTGACCTTCTTGCCGGTGGATCCGAATAAGGGCTTTGCGCGCTCCTTCACCGTCTGGGGGTTCATACCCTGGCGACGCAACTCCGCCTTTACCAGCGATGCGTTCTTCGCCGGCATGTCGCCTTTCATGCGCTTGCCGCGCTTGTCCAGCGCAACCCAATCGTAGGTGGTCAGCTTATTGACTTCAGCGCGTTGAGCACCGATCGCACGTGCCTTGTTTACTGCCGTATTAGCCGTGGCCATACCCGTTTCCCCTGTGGTCCAGCTCAGACCTGCCGGCGATGTAAATCGACAGGTTATCTTCTAAATTTATCTTACTTTGACAAACGCAAACCGTGCAGTGCACACAAGTTCAATAACGCACACTACCGCTACCTATGGCCTAATCTTTGGTTACTCGATCGATTTCAGCCAAGCTCGTAAAGCCGTTTTTCACCTTGAGCATGGCCGAAGCGCGCAAATCGTTGATGCCTGCCGCTTTTGCTACTTCGGCAATTTGTAGCGCATTGCCACCCTTGAGCACGATCTTCTGGATGTCCTCAAGCATCGGCATGACCTGGTAGATACCCACGCGACCCTTGTAACCCTCATTGCAACCGTCACATCCGACGGCTTGGTATATGACCATGCCGGAATCAATATCAGCCTGGGTAAAGCCTGCCTTGAGTAGTACCTCGGGCGGTAGTTCCTGTGGCTTCTTGCACTCGTGCAGGCGCCGCGCCAATCGTTGCGCGATGATCAAGGTGACAGAGGATGTGATGTTGTAAGGCGCAATACCCATGTTCATCAAGCGCGAGATGGTCTGCGCAGCGTCGTTGGTGTGCAGGGTGGACAGCACCATGTGGCCGGTCTGTGCGGCCTTGATCGCGATCTCGGCGGTTTCCAGGTCGCGGATTTCGCCGACCATGATCACGTCCGGATCCTGGCGCAGAAACGAGCGCAGCGCGCTAGCGAAAGTCATGCCGCGCTTCACGTTCTGCTGAACCTGATTGATGCCCTCCACGCGGATTTCGACCGGGTCCTCTACCGTCGAGATGTTGCGCTCGGCGGTGTTAAGCATGTTCAGTCCGGTATACAGCGATACCGTCTTGCCCGAGCCGGTTGGGCCGGTAACCAGCACCATGCCGTAAGGCTTGTGGATGGCGTCGATAAACAGCTGCTGCTGATCCGGCTCGTAGCCGAGTTTCTCGATGCCGATCTTGGCCGACGAACCATCCAGGATACGCAACACGATCTTTTCGCCGAACAGTGTTGGCAAGGTGCTGACACGAAAGTCGATCGCGCGCGTCTTTGACAGGTTCAGCTTGATTCGGCCGTCCTGTGGCGTGCGCTTTTCGGCGATGTCGAGTTGTGCCATGACTTTCAGGCGCGACGAGATACGGTTGGCCATCTTCATCGGCGGACTGGCTACGGCCTTCAGCATGCCGTCCATGCGTAGACGAACCCGATACTGCGTCTCAAACGGCTCGAAGTGGATATCCGAGGCGCCGCGACGGATGGCGTCTACCAGAATCTTGTTGATGAATTTGACGACTGGCGCATCGTCATTGGCATTCGCATCGATGCCAGTCTGTTCTGCCTCGTCATCGCCACCCTCGAGATCCAGGCCTTCCAAATCGCCGCCGCCCAAATCGGGCATGGTGTCCCGCATGTTGTTGAGCAGGCTCTCGATCACTCTCGTCAATGAGCCGCGCTCGACAAGGATCGGCTCGACCATGCAGTTGGAGTGGAACTTGATCTCATCCAGCGCATGCGACTGCATAGGATCGGCAATGCCGACAAACAGACGTTTGCCACGGCGAAACAACGGCAACGCCTGATGCTTGCTGATCAAAGCTTCGCTGATCAGATCGAGCGGCATATTGGCCTGATTGAGCGACGCCACATCCATCATCGGCATGCCGAATTCGGCCGAAGCAATTTGCGTCAGCTGAATGCTCTCGACGAGGCCGTGATCGAGTAACCAGGAGGCGAGGCTAGCCTTGTTCTGGACGCTATCTGCCATCGCCTTGCGCACATCGGCTTCAGGTAGCATGCCTTCGGAAACCAGTCGGCGGGCCATGCCTGACAGGCCCACTAGCGACGGCTGCAATTGTAATGACATGGTTTCTGGCCCCCTACCTGTATGTGGTTGAATCTACCGCAGTTCGGGCTTCAGGTCATCCTTTGCCTGCAAGTCGGAGCAGCAACGGTGATGCGAAGCACAAGATCCCCTACCCCTTCCTTAGTCTCGTAGGAGCGCACCCTGTACGCGATGCTTTTCTCACAACCGCGACCAAGTCTGGTAGGGCGAGCACGAGCTGCCACTTTCGTCGCCAGCAACACACGCAAGCACTCGTGTTGCCCTGGTTCACGCCGGAGAGCCCCATTCACTGCAGAAGTTGGAGCCTGCGGGCCGTGCCCGCCCTGCGAAGCCAGCAGCCTTGGAGTTTCACAAATGAGCATGAGGCTCGCTGCATCCCGAAACTTTCGAAGTCCGTAAACTCCGATGCCCCATCAAGCGACCACCCAACCTTCACGCTATGATTCCCATTCACCCGAGGGGAGTCACCTGTTGAACCGCCTGAGTATCATCCTTCCCGCGAAAAACGAAGCGCCTGCGTTGGCTACTCTGCTGCCACGTCTGCGCGCGGCCCATCCCGACGCCGAAATCATCGTGGTCGACGACGGTTCCACGGACGACACCCGACACATCTGCACTAGCAATGGTGTGAGTTGTCTCTCATCACCGTACTCCATGGGCAACGGCGCGGCGATCAAGCGCGGTGCTCGCGCCGCGACCAGCGACATCCTCGTGTTAATGGACGGTGACGGTCAGCACGATCCGGCCGATATCGCGCGCCTGCTTGGCAAGCTCGACCAGGGTTACGACATGATCGTTGGCGCACGCGACTGGAGTAGCCAAGCCGGCGTCGGTCGCGGTCTGGCCAACACCTTGTACAACTGGCTGGCCACGCGCATGACCGGTCATCCTGTCCTTGACCTCACCTCCGGCTTTCGCGTCGTGCGTGCGGACAAGTTCCGCGAGTTCATCCACCTGCTGCCGAACGGTTTCAGCTATCCCACCACCAGCACGATGGCATTTTTCCGTAGCGCTTATCCGGTTGCATACGTGCCGATCAAGGCAGCCCAAAGAATTGGTAAAAGCCACATCAAGCCTCTGCGTGACGGCATACGCTTTCTGTTGATTATCTTCAAGATCGCAACACTGTATTCGCCATTGAAGCTATTTGTGCCAGTTAGTGCAATTTTTTTTCTGCTGGGCTGCGTGAACTATGCATGGACATTCACTCATCAAGGAAGGCTTACCAACGGTAGCACCTTGATGTGGAGCGCTGCAGTGATCATATTTTTGATTGGACTGGTTTCTGAGCAGATCACGGCACTGACGTATCGTCGTGATGCTTGATGCTTTTAGCTTGTGCGTCAAATTTAATGCAACAAACTCTCATCGAACTTAATGCAGCTGATGGGGCGTTCAATCGAATTGATCTCTTCGATAGATCTATGCATGCATGCGCAAAAGCTTTGAAGGCTCAACCGTGAGCGCCAAAGTCGCCTATAACGTTCTTTGGAATGTCATGGGAACATTTGCGACCTTGTTGGTGGGACTAGTCGCATTGCCAGTGCTGTTGCATGCCATGGGATCTGCGCGGCTTGGAGTGTTTACTCTTGCTCTTGGTTTGATTGGATTTTCAGGCTTGCTTGATATGGGGCTGGGGCGTTCGCTCACTCAAACAATATCAAGTGCACTCGGCAATGGGCGTCCGCGTATCGCGGTTGCCGCATTAGTATGGTATGTGCTCCGTTTACTCGCTGTATTTGGTGTGCTTTGGATTTTGCTTCTCTGGTGGATAGTGCCGCCAGTAGTGCATCAGCTTTTCAGGCTGAAAGGAGAGCTAGCTATCGAGACCGTAGCCGGCCTGCGCGCAGTTGTTCTTTCTATGCCGTTCGCACTGGTCGCCACCGGGGCATTGGGTGCTTTAGAGGGTTTGCAGGAATTTCGCCGTGTCAGCATCCAGCGCACTGTGCTTAGCGTGGTGCAATTTGGTGCTCCCGCTCTCGTCGCACTATGGCGATCAGATCTGGGTTGGGTGACCGCTGCACTTGCTGCCAGCCGTGTACTCGCAGTGGTTGTGTGGTTGCGCCTCCTACGCAAAGCCCTGCCCAAACCTGCCCATCACCGTCACCATCGCGAGGATCTGCGGCACATGCTGCGTTTTGGGGGCTGGCTGTCGGTAAGTAATATCATAGGTCCGCTCATGGTCTACGCTGATCGCTTTTATCTCGCGAGCTTATTCCCTCCTGCGGCAGTGGCGTATTACACCGTTCCCTATGACGCACTTTTCAGATTGACGTCACTGCCAGCCATGGGAATGGCTGCGGTTTTTCCTGCTCTTGCAGAAGGGCAGTCAAAGCCTGGAAGTTCAGCAACTTTGGTTTTGGCGTCAGCGGAAGTGATCATCACTTTTATGCTGCCGCCACTACTCGTTGCATCAATTTTTGCCAAGCAATTGCTCACGCTATGGTTAGGGCATTCTTTCGCGATCCCCGTACTGCCAATTTTTCAATTGATGGTCGTTGGGATTTTTGTAAATAGTACGGCGCATGTGCCTTATGCTCTCCTTCAGGCATTCGGGCGCTCGGATCTTACGGCGAAGCTGCATCTTCTTGAGTTGCCATTTTTTATAGGGCTGCTCATCTGGGCTGTGTCAAATTGGGGTGTTTATGGTGCTGCGCTCGCCTGGACGCTGCGCGTGGTTCTGGATACGGGCATGCTCTATGGATGGGCCGTATTCCTCCAGCATGGCCAGCGGACGGTCTTGATACAAGCGCTTGGCTTGGGTGTGATTTCTAGCTGCGTTCTGCTCTTGCCGCTATTTACCTATAATCTGTTCGTGCTTGCACCAGTCGTCATCTGTGTGCTTGCAAGTTGCGCAATTATGCTGGTTCGGCTTTACAGGAAATGGCGTTTTTCTACACCACTTATCGCATGAATATAAAAACTGAATCTTGGCCTGTCGATGACTTGGAGCATGTGCCTGACTGTCCAGTATGTGGGAGCCATCAACGCAGCAAGCTCTACGACGAATTGACCGATCGGGTGTTTGCAGTCGCGCCGGGACCATGGTCACTGTATAGCTGTAGCGATTGTCGATCTGCGTGGCTTGACCCGAGACCTACTCAAGACAGTATCGGAAGAGCTTATGAAAGTTACTACACCCATGTTGCCGAGGATGAGGTAACAGCTCAGCCGAAAAACTTTCTGATTCGCCTACTCCATGCGATGCAGAATGATTATAAAAACGTACGCTTTGGACTTGCTCGGCAGCCCGTGGTATTTGGTGGGCGCTGGTTGGTCGCGTTGCTGCCCTCCTTGCGTGCGAAAGCTGACTCGCAATGCCGTCATTTGCCGCGCCCGCCTCTTGATGGCGGCCGATTGCTGGATGTTGGGTTTGGAAACGGAGGGTTTCTAAAAATTGCCAGTGAAATGGGATGGAACGCTGAAGGGATCGACTTTGATCCCAAGGCGGTTGAAGTCGCTCGCGCCCGCGGACTCAATGTGTCACGAGCATCGGCTGCTGAGCTATCCGCAACAAGTCAACAGTATGATGTGATCACGTTGAGTCACGTCATTGAGCACGTGCATAATCCCATCGCGCTGCTGCAGGACCTCTACCGTATGCTTAGACCCGGTGGTCGCTTATGGTTGGATACGCCGAACCTTTATAGCTGTGGCGCAAAGCGATTTGGCCGTAATTGGCGAGACTTGGATCCGCCTCGGCATCTGGTTCTGTTCAACCCTTGTTCTCTTCGTGAAAGTCTCACAAAAGCGGGCTTCAAGCATATCAAACAGCATTGGCATGGCATGGCACTCTTCTCGATATACGCGGAAAGCGGCGCAATTAGGAGTGGGCGGTGTGCACAGGACGCTATCCATCAAGTTGTGCCATCTATCGCTGCGATATCTGATGAGCTGAAGGAGATGCTCCGGCCGAACAGACGCGAATTTCTCACGCTGAGTGCACTCAAATTACCGTGATAGACGATCGGGCTGAGCGAATAAATGCTGTGGTGGTGACCTATCAGCCACAGCCGCAGCCTCTAATAGATTTGTTGGAGGCGTTGGTTCCACAAGTGAGCTGTGTACTGATTATCGATAACACGCCTTCTGCGGATATTCGCATGGAAGATCTACTGCGCGAACTGGCTTTGCCGCAGGTTAAGTTGATACGCCTTGGCGATAACTTCGGTATCGCCAAGGCATTAAACATCGGTATTGAATTGGCTTTTCGAGATGGTGCAAATTATGTTCTGCTTAGCGACCAAGACAGCCTGCCGATGCCGGCCATGGTTGCCAATCTGCTACTTGCTGCGCAGAATCTTTCTAAACAAGGCGTGGCCGTAGGAGGAGTCGGGCCGACTTACACCGATGCAGGCACCGGAATCACTTTCCCATTTCAAGCGCAATCTCCAGGGAAGGTTTTCTACCGCCAGTTGCGGGCTAGTGCCAAGAGGCCGCTCGTTGAAGCGTTGTCGCTAATAACCTCGGGTACTTTGATACCAGCTGTTGCATATGTTGCGGCTGGACCAATGCGCGAAGATTTTTTTATTGATCACGTGGACATCGAATGGTGTCATCGAATACGTGCTGCTGGTTTCAAGCTCTATGGTATCGCTTCAGCTAGGATGGTGCATCGTATGGGCGATGCGCAGTTGAAAGTTTGGTATTTCGGCTGGCATCTTGAAAATCTCTATAGCCCGCTTCGAGTGTACTACCGCGTCCGCAATTTTATAGTGCTCTGCAAAATGCGTTTCATACCTTGGCATTGGAAGTTACGCAATTTTTTATACTGGATAAAGTTTTTATATGGCCACGGTGTATTTGGCAATGCGAAACTGCAGACATTGCGTATGGCAATGCTCGGTTTGTCGGATGGCTTGAAAGGACGTATGGGGCGATATCCAGACAATCAGCACAAGCCAAAGAGTCTATAAGCATAGAGTACGAATCTAAGGGGCTGTATTATTTAGAATGGGGTTGAACCGACTTAATTAACTTGTCCAATAAAACAGGCAACGCTAGGCTGAGGCAGTCAATGAATCTTTGGCACTCCATGTTTCAGAAGCAAACGAAGCTTTTGTGGCAGTCTTACGAAACAGCTTAAATAGCCGCCGAGGCTGATTTTTCTGTTTGCTTGTGCAGATAGGCGTCGCCTGAGAAGGCTTTCGAAACCAACAAATGTAGATTTTAAGGTGGGGCGGTAGATGTCATTCCACACCCGTGGATTGCGATGAGCCACTGTGATTACGGTGCCTTCGAGGAGAAGAATGACAACGTGCAAAGTCAGCAACGGCCACATAAGTATCGAAGGTGTAGCTATCACCATTACGGATGTCTTGTTTCTTTCGCTCAATCTTCGGCGGCGAAATGTAGTATTCAGTCCATCGGATGCCACGCGATTGCCACCGAAGCTGGCACCCTGTCTGTGGCGGTAGCCGCTTTGCCGGGTAACCTGAACGGTTGATCCAATTAATCGCGCTATGCAGCATATATATAGATCTTCGCCGATGGACTCGAACCATTCGGGAAAGCCACCAAGTTCATTCCATAGCGAACGTCGCATGAGCAGGCAGGCACCAATGACCATCGCGACATCCTGACGATTGGGATCAAGATTCGGTACGGGGTTATAGAATGGATCTAGGAGGCATCCACGATCAACGAGTTCACTCGTATTCCAGTCGTATTGAGGTAAGGTCAAGATGCCTGAGGGCGTTTGCTTTTTTGCTATATCTAATAAAGTTGATAGAGCATCTAAGTAAAGCGCCGCATCGTTGTTGAGCAACAGGATGTACTCACCGCGGGCATGTGCGACCATACGGTTATTACTGATGCAAAAGCCAACATTGTCTGTGCTGGCTAACACCTCCACTTGTGGATAACAGTCTCGCAGCCACGCCACGGAATCGTCTGTCGAACCGTCGTCGTGGAGGATGATTTCAATATTCAGCTCGCCTTGCTGATTCAGCACAGAGTCGAGGCAATCCTTCAGTAGTGCCATACCGTTGTAGTTGGCGACGCAGATTGAACAGATGGGATTCGTCGGACGGCTTAGTGCCGGGTAGTGTTTAACCAGTCCCATGTCTGTTTTAATCCGTCGTACAGCGAAGTTGTTGGTGTCCAGCCGTAATGGAGTTTGGCACGCGTCACGTCCATCACTACGCGTGCGGCATCCACTGCGCGACTTTCATCGTATTGGCGTCGTAGCTGACATCCTGTAACGCTTTCCATAGCAGAGAACAGCTCATTTAGGCTCACTTCTGTGGCACTAGCAGCGTTTAACACACGGGCACCGACGGGCATGGGTGCGCCAATAATCGCTATGCAAAGGACTACAAAGTCATCGATGTACAAATAGTCTCGAATAGCGGAGCCATCACCCCAAACTGTGAGAGTTTCGCCTCGAATGATCTTGCCGAAGCTTGCTGGAATAATACCGAATCCAGTACGTTCTTTTTGACCAGGGCCGTAGATATTTGATGGCCGCAATATCGTCGCCGCGCTGCCGTATTGACTGCACCAGGCATAGATGAAGTGTTCGGCGGCTATTTTTCCGGCGCCGTGATAGGAACGGGGATGAGGATTAGCAATTTCTGTCGTGAGATCACTCGGTTCCGTCGCATAGAGACTACCCCCCGAAGACAAATAGAGAAGATTCGTATCCGGCTTATTCTGTAGTGCTTGCAGCAGGGCAAGTGTAGGTTTCAGGTTGCCCTGTAATTCCATCATGGTATTGCCGGCAGAACTGCCCGGGGTGGACTTGGATGCTAGGTGGATTACTAATCGACTGCGGGCAATGAGCGGCAAAAATTGCTCGGGTTCATCCAGTTCTCCGGTAATCGACTCGACGCCGGCTGTTCCGAAGTCTATAGGCTGATGACTTACGGCAATGACCTTTTCATCGAGTCGGGCCAGAGTGCGGACCAGATGCTGTCCGACAAATCCGCCTGCGCCTATCACCAGTATGTCGTTACTCATCTGTTTCGTTCCCCAATAGCACTCGGTATATCCTCGCGTAGCGTTCCGCACAGTCGTCCCATGTACCGATCTCGCGGCTCGCCCAGTCACGCGCTGCAGCGCCAAAACGCTGGTTGATTGTGCTTTCCTCTAGGGTTTTGAGCGAGTGTAAATAGCTTTCCGGGGATTCACACAGCATTCCGGTGCATCCATGATTGACGATGGTGGCATGCGCCGGCATGCGGGACGCGATAATGGGCAATCCGGCTGCCATAGCCTCCAGCATGACTTGCGGACGACCTTCGGCATGGCGGCTTAGCGTGATTAATCCATATGCAGTGGGAAACCATTCTTCGGCTAATTGCAGGGGTGTTGCGACGCCATGGTAATGCACCCAATCCGGCACATTGACATCTTCCTGCATGGGCCCGAAGAGATGCAGTTCGCGATGACCACTGCTGAAGAAGTCTTGCGACCATTCAAACAAGTGGCCGAGCTTGTCAGCCGTAAGGCGTGTTACCACTAGCCAGCGTTTGGGGCCTGTCTTAACCAGCTGGCGATCTATGGCATACCAACATGGATCGATGCCAAATGAAACGGGAATCACTTTGGCAATATCACCAAATGCGGCCAGTAATGGTTCCAGCATCCATTCTCCATTTGGACAAATAGCGACCAGTCGGTTTCGCATGACTCGGCGCAGCAAGTTGCGCATGAACGGAAAACGCAACAGCTTGAGATCGTTGCCTAATACCGTGATCAATGCGGGTTTGCCGTTGCTCGGAAGAGGCAATGCGCACTGCAACCAGTTGATGTGGTACAGGTCCGCGTCGTGTTGACGACGATAGATGGCGCTGATCATGCGCAGAAGCTTAATCGGTGCCAGCATGGCTTTGCTGCCACCGCTGCGCATCAAATGCGAAATGCCGCCTACAACCATCAATTTTGCCAGCCAGCTAGCCTCCACCGAGGTGGTGACGGGTGTCGCGGCCTCGGGCATTTCACCTGGGGGAGCCCACACTAACAGCTGAGTGCCTGGTACGTGAGCGAGCGCAGCAACCAGATGTCGCATGAAAATTCCACGCCAATCTGAAGAATCATGCGGATAAGAAGTGCTTATCAAAAGGATGCGCATCATTCTTGGAGTGTCCTCGATTTAAATATTGCTATGTAGGAGGCGGATCAATCACTCCTTCGATCCTGTACGTATTGCTTGAGTGTGGCAGCATATTTGGATCCTCCCAGCTATGTCATTCTCCTGAGCTTAGAGTTCGTAAAGAAATCCGTTCTTACGATGAATGCCCAGCCTATTTGTTCGGGAATAAGTATTCCGCTACCGGATAGTTCATTGAAGGCTTGGCAGTGCGCGCAGCTCGGCGATGCTATCGTCCAGACGGCCTGCAATGTTTAATGTTTCGAGCTGTTTGATTGCGCTGAGGGCTTCATTGTTGCGGCCCTCAGCTGCCAACATGCGGATCAGTGTGATGTGATATGCCGGTTCGTTCGGTGAAGTCTGCAAGGCCTGCTCGGTCATGCGTAGGCCGAGAGCTTTATCATCAAGCACGTTCCATGCATAGTCGCCATACATGGCTAGTAAGCGCGCACTAGGATTTGGATGGGAGAGCGCTGTTAGAAATGCCTCTGTCATGCGCTTAGGAGGTAACTCACAGTGGTGTTCACGAGCGCATTGAGTAAGCGACTCCAGTGAACTTTCATCCTGCACGCCAGGCTTATGAACTTTTAGCTTTGAAATCATGCTATTCCACCACGCATCCTTCAGCGGCAAATGCATGCGTGAGTTCATGAAGATCAGTGCCTGCTCAGGAAGAATGGTTGCTTTCGGCAACTTTGCCGCTCGTTCCAGTGGCGCATAGGCCAACTTGGTGAAAGGCGAGCTCGGGTCATACTTCGAATAAATGATGTAGGTACGAGCCAACTCGTACTGAGCTCGCGGAGACAGTGTTGCTTGTGCTGCCATCGCTTCTGCCAGTCGTAACGGATTGCCCCACGCGTAAGCGGTGAGAGCGGTCAGCACCGTCCAGCAAAAAATTAGTCCGGTTAGCAGCGTATATCGGGGAAAGGCCAATGGCAGCGGGCCGCATGAGCTTTCTGCATCATAGAGATCTACTTTAGTCTTAGTCGAGAAGGCTGCTTTAGCTGCATCCATTGCATATTGACGAGTGACATCGTGTGCTGCTTCTTCCTCAACTGACGCGCGTTTTGCAAGGCGAAGAGGTGGGGCTGCGAGCAACGGTACGATCGCAAGCAATAAGCCAAAACTGGCGAAGTAGTTACGGTGCTCGTAGATCAGTTCCAGGGGGATGATGGTTCCGGTAAGTAAATGGCAACCAAGAAACAGTGCAATACCAAGAGCAGCTAATGGCCTGCGTGGACGCAACCAAAATATCAGCGAAATTAGTGCTGCAAGAAATACGATGCTGGCAAGTGTGGTCCACGGTGACAGCAATCCATTCGATATTAAGAAATCATCGTGATAGAACGACAATGCATTTGGCGTGGGTATCAGTGTCCACACAATGTAATCGACGACGATGCGCGATTCGCTGAGCAAACGAGTACTCAGCGTAAAGTCACGAGTTGCCCATGCCTCAGGCTTTAGCAGGTGTGGCAAAAGCCACGCCAAGCCCAGGATCATTGGAAGCGCCAGCACCAGCAAAAACAGTGCGACTATGCGACGATCAATTTTCCTCGCTCTCTTCGAGCGAGCCGTCGGAAGTATTGGGGACTGGTTCGATGTCACGTGACCAAAAGGAGAGTCGGTGATGGTCGATAAACGAAAACGGAATAAAGCCCACTCAATCAGCAGCGCGTAGAGCGGCAGCATCGCCGCCGTTTCCTTGGCCAGTATGCCAACAGCGGTAGGAATGATGATGCTGATAATGCACGTGACGAAACCATGCTCATGTACTGAAAATCTGGCGCGCCCGAACCATCCTCTGTCAGTGGATTGGGGTGGCGTTGAGGCGAGCATGCGGCGGCGCCCTGTGACGTAGCCGATCAGACCGAGCAGTACAAAAAGATTAGCCATGCTCTCCATACGTTGAACCACGTACAGAACCGCAGTGAGGTTGATCGGCAGCAGCATCCAGCTAGTGGCAACTAACGCGGCGACGATGTTCACACGAGCGAGTGCAGCTTCCACTTCAGTCGTTACGGTTTCCAGAGGAGCTACATCCATGGCGATGGCATGGCTCTTTATAGCGTCCGGAATGGATACTGCCTTCGCGGCCCGATCTTGTTTTACCGATCGGAGTAGCGACCGCGACAGCAGGAACACCAATAATCCATTTAACAGGTGAATGATGAGATTGGTCAACTTCATCCAGTACGGATCAAGACCCGTGGCGAGATAGTTGGCTGCAAAACTCAGTGATGCTAATGGCCGCTTGAATTCGCTAGAGGGTGATGACAACGCGACTCGCACCAGCGAGGGCACGCTTGCCTCTTGGGGCTGAACATCATGGTTGTCGACAATATTTGGGTAGTCATCAAACAAAAAAGAACCGTATAGACCGGGCCAGTAGATGGCAGTCGTGACGATGAATGCGCCAGCGAGAATGAATTTGTAGAATAACGAGCGCATCAGTGAGGCGTGCTCAGGTTGTTGTCGGAGTGTGCAGTATTGGGGGTGCTGGCTTTTTCGTCGATGTTTAGCTGGCTCCGCACGTGAGCAAGTTCGTGCGGCCAGTAATCTTGTCGGGCGAGCAACCATGCATGCAGCATTGGCATGCCTATGTCCGGCGGCATGCCATTTTTGGCTACCCCCTGGTAATGATCGAGCATGCGCAAACCCTGCTTTGGATAGCCCGCGCTGCCCAGCGTGGCGGCCGCTTCCAGCGCGATGCTCGGGCGCACCTGCATATCAAGCGCGTGCTGAAAGTCTGCCAGTGCGGCATCTGGTTGATGTTGTGCGAGTGCGATTCGGCCACGGAGATAGACGAAATCCTGCTGTGGCCCCGCCGCCGCCAGCTTGGGGTTTTGCAGGCCAGCATTGATCAAATTGAGCAGATCCGCTGGCCCAAGACCCGGACAGCTCCCCGACATCGCGACTGGCAATGTACGATCGAACCAGTGAGAGAAAAGTCCCCCGGTGTTTGCGGTGGTCCGCATCGCGGTTCGCGCCGCGGCGACATCGCCGGGTCCGATTCCGCCAATCATGCAGCGAGCAGCGATCAGGTTGACGGCGAGCTGTACTTGGTCAGGCTGGGTGGCCAGGAGTTTCCTCAACCGAGCTAACGCATTCTGCGGGTGTCCTGTCTGCATTTCGATTTGCGCGGCATTCGCTTGCGCGCGCGCTGAGTCGGGATTGATGCGTGCCCAAATCAGCGATTGAGCCTGTGTATCCCCCCATACTTCGGCACGCGCATGGGTCATCAAAGCGAGCCCGAGCGGCAGGATGATTATCAGCGCACGTTTGATGGTAGGCAGTGCACGTGTATCGGCCAGCCACAGGCTAAGTGGCCAGAACATGAGTAGCGCGGGCACGTAATTGCGATGCTCGAAGTACAGCTCCAGTGGTAACGAGCTGGATTCGAGTAGATGGCCCGCAAAATAGAAAAATACCGCAAGGGAAAGGGCTGGGTGGTCGCGGCGGATGTACCACGCTGCCCCGATCAACCCTAAAACGGCGAGAATGGCCGGCAGCGTGGTCGCAGGGTGAAGCAAGGATGTCGATGCGACATATTGATCGTTGAACAAGCCGGTCGAAAGCGGCCTTGGCAGCCACAATAGCTTGAGGTAATCCATCAGCACGCGTGGCTCGGTCATCAAGCGCTGCGCATAGTTCCAAGGGCGCAACGCAGGGCCGCCCGTGACGATTCCATGCACACCTATCCATGCCACGTAGCTGCAGATGGCCATCGCCGGGAGAATCCCAAAGACGAATAGGGTTATACGATGAGCACGTTGAAATTTGCCCGCAGGCATGGGTACTCGGGGGGCAAGTATGATGATCTCGATCAGCAGCGCATACAGTGGCAGCAGCGCGCCATTGGCTTTGGCCAGCACGCCCAGCAAGGTGAACCCGCCCAAGCCAAGGATGCTCCAGCTGACGCCGGCCACCGTCCTGCCTGCGGCTAGTTGCGCGCGGCCATGAAGCCAAACCAGCAAACCGGCCATTGCACAGGTGGCTGGCAACATGGCCTCGCGCTGCACGATGTAGAGCGTCGTCGACAGTAGTAGCGGATGTAGCAGCCATAGCGCCATGGCTAAGAGGGCCGCGATCCGAAAGCGGGGAGCCTCTATCGCCAACGCTCGGCCGAGCTTGCTGAGCAAGCCATATAGCAAGGCGCCATTGAATAGATGCAGGATCAGGTTGGTGCGTTTGAACGGCAACGGGTGAGCTGGCCAATTCCGCGCATCCAGCAGGAACGACAATAACGTCAGCGGTCGCCCGATTGGATCGGCAGTGCCTGAGGTGATGTAGCGCCAGAATATGGGCCAGCTTTCGATCGGCCCACCGTCACCTAGGGAGGGTAGATTGGCGAAATCGTCGAACAGAAAGCCACCCTGCAGACCAGGCCAGTAAGCCGCACAAGCCAGCAGCATGATCAGCGATAAAACGAGCAGTGATGTTGTATTTGTAAAGCGGTCACGCATGTACAGGTACTGCCTAAATAAAAGAAGGGCCGCACAGGGCGGCCCTTCGAGTCTTGATGATGACCGGTATCAGCCGCCTGTGCGACAGGTCGTCGGCAGATATTTAGGCTCTACCGTTGTATAAGTAGGATTAGCGCAGGACCAAGAGATGCTGCCGCTCTGGGTGATCGGAGAGTAGCTGAGGAAAAGCCCGCTGATCTTTGTATTGGCCTGAGCGCCAAATTTGGCCTTGATGATACCAGCGGCGGTTACGTCCACCTGGCTGACATATTTGCCGCTGATGCTGACGTCTGTGGCCAAGCCAGCCGACTTCTGAGTGCTGGGAAATGTACCGGTGGTCTGGTAAAACTCGGCAACTGACGTTTCGGCACCGCTGGCCAGCACCGCGCCCTCGGACACCTGCGCACGGACAAGATAATCCTGGTAGGCCGGAATCGCGATGGCGGCGAGGATCGCGATGATTGCGACCACGATCATCAACTCGATCAACGTGAAGCCTTTCTGCATGTTCTTCATGGTGGTTCCTCTGTTTTGGTTAGCTAACCGTGGATGATGCCCCTGAGCCCCAGTGCCGAATCCCCTCGATGGTACCGGTACCCCTTGTCTCGTGGTCAGCAATGACCAGGAAGCTCGTGGCAGAGTTAAGCAGGTTATGTGCCATAACTGCCGCCGATGTATTTCCACATACCGTAGGCCGGCCGATTGTGTCTATCGTCACGAAAACCCGCAAACAGCAGTGCAAGGGTTCAGTGATGTGCGAATTGTGACCAGTGCGGCAAAGCAACCGTCTGTCAGGTTCAGGCAGGTAGTGACGCTTTTTGTCAGTTTGTTGTCTATGCCGCGCTGTTTTGGAGTCTTGCAAGCGTCACTTGCGGCAGACAGTCGGCAGATATTGCGGACTTACGGTGCTGTTGGTGCAGGTCCAATTGATGCTGTCTGCATTGGTGATTGGTGAGAGTAGCAAGTACTGGTTGCTGTTTTGGATTGCTGCACTGGCTTTTGGGCCGCCGAACAACACCTTGATCTGGCCACCAGCCACGTTCACGCTGGAAACGTAATTGCCCGAGATCGACTGACTCGAAACCAGGCCGGCAGTTTGGTTGCTGGGTGGAAACGTCCCCACCGTAAAATAATAAACGCCTACGGCTGGTTTAACCCCGTCGCCGAGGTTGAAGCCTTCGGACACCTGCGTGCGAATCAGGTAATTCTGATATGCAGGAATTGCGAGAGCCGCGAGGATCGCGATGATCGCTACCACGATCATCAACTCGATCAAGGTGAAGCCGGCGGAAAAGCGCTGGCGCAAGGTGGTCTACTCCCCTTAAGTACCTCGAGTAGCACGCACGTTTTGTACCAATGGGCCGGCCAAAATCTTTTGGCCGGCCCATGCTTACGTCAAGGAGTTCGTTATTGCCCAATCTGTGATGTGGTTCACCGATAAGAACTAGCTAGCGCGGCGTGTTATAGACAGGTTTTAGCGTCGGGGTGGTGGTGACCAAGGGTCGATCGGCAGGATGAGTACCGGACGTCTGGTGTTCGGTGACATGATTGCTGTGTAATCGTCTTCGCCGTGCATTAGTGGAAGCGCCCGCAATATCCCGCCATTGGTCTTGGCTTGTAATTGCTCGAGTTGCTTGCGTTGACCATCGCTGACGTTGTTGAGTTGCGACAAAAGCTTGGCGCGGCGCAAAACCTTGTCAATGGCCTGCTCATAAGGCACATAGAACCTGGGCAGCTGATCAATGTCTTTACCACCGCTAAAAGTCTGCTCTGCAATTTTTATAGCTTCGTCACCTTTCGGTGGCAGTGCCCCCACCAGCACTGGTCCGGTCCACGACCGAGTGCGAAAGGCAGGCTGGCTGCCTTGTGCCAGATCGGAGTCGGTAAGCTCCCCTGCCGCCACCAGTACGAGTCTGTCGACCTCCGCCACTACGAATACTGGTCGCGCATTAGCGATAGCGTGTACGCCGTAAGCGAAGGCGATCGTCTGCATCATTGCTATGACCGAGAGATCCAGTTTTAGCAGCTTTCTCGACTTGTTCGGGCTAACAACTAGCAGGGTTAGCAGCGGGCCTATACCGATATCGACACCTGTCAGCACCATTATCAGCTTGCTGGCGCCAGCTGCAACGAAATAGGGCGACGGAAACCACAAAAAGTACAGTATCGCTACGATCACAGCAGCAAGAACAAAGCTGATCGTCAGATGGATAGTGGCAGCTTTCCAGCGATGCATCATTCGACGTCAGGCCAATTAACATTGCTGATTAAAAACGTATCGTCTTGGGTTTCACACATAGAAATAGGCTCAGGCGCTTGGTTCAATAGGTCCTGCTTCAGCTGCAGTCGTCAGGTAGAAAATTTCGGCACACGTGAACGCTGCCACCATGTCGTTGCTGCCGAGATGGTGGTGACAGACAGCAGCATTTCGAAAGAACGGAAGGGAATGGAGTAACGCGGCTCCGCCTGCAACGCTGCGTAGACCAGTGTCACGAATGCCAACAACCCTATCACCATAGCGAGCGCCGCACGATTGGCTTGCAGGTCAAGCCTCGCCTCGCTTCGTTGGCTTGACCATCCGCAGAATGGGCTAGCCAACGCCAGCAACATCAGTGACATATTGAGTGCCTTGCAAATGGCGGCCGAGGCAAGCCAGATTGGGTTGATCTGGAAAGGCGTATTTTTGACAGGGAAGACATAGATGTCGCCTTGCCCGATCTCAATGCTCCAATCCCACAACGAGTAAGGCTTTTCGAACAAATACCAAGTGACATAACGGAAAGGTTGCGTGCTGAAGCGCTGGATGATTGTCTCGGCACCGTCCGCAGGAGAGCTTTGCAAATGGCCAATTTCATCTTCAACTGCTTGCAGCGGGGCGTGTGCCTTGGCTTGCGTGTTGGCGTCGCCAAATATTGAAGCGCGCCAAGCCGAGTGAAAATTGGGCCATGAACCTTGCACGAAGTTTTGTAATACGCGGTCCTTCGAAGAACTACCTGCAACTGGGGCCGAAATCTGCATGTTGCGGACGGCCCAGATGCCCGGCAATAAAAGGGAACCCAAGGCGAGTGCCATGCAGATCTTAAAGGGAGCGAGTTTGCGCAGGGCTAGAAAACCCGCAAGTAGTATCCCGAAAGGCAGCAATATTGCGTTTGTCAGTGCAGTAGCGCCCAAGACCAGGCCCGCTGTAGCTGCCGAAAACGGATTTTGCCGACGAAACGCGTTAGCCGACAATAGAAGGCTGAGAGCGCAAAGAAAGCCGAACAGGGTTTCCGATAGCAGGTCGCTGTTAATCGTGATGTTATGCGGCCAAATGGCCATCAGCAGGCCAGCGACAATTGCCCATCGCGGCGAAAGCCAATATCTGCCTAATCGAGTGGCCAACAGAACCGTCAACGCGCCGAGCAGCGCCTGACACCGCAGGATAGCGATATACCATGAGTCACCGGCATACCATGAATTCCCCGTGTTCCCTACCAGTTTCATCCAGACGGCAAGAAAAAGTGGGTAACCTGGATCCCTATAATTGTCAGGAGTGATGGCCGCTGCGCCGGGCACATTTTTGGCGAAGACCCAATGATGCGCCAGGTTCCACGCATACTCGTAATACTGCATCGCGTCGCCACGTAGTGGTGCGATTACCACAGCTGTATTTACGTAGTACCAGCGTAAAGTAAAGGCAAACAAGGTGAGGGTTGAAAGCGCTAATGGGTAGAACCAGCGATTTTGGGCGGTTGAATCGTTAGCGAGCATGCGGTTGTCGTCTGTCACCGGTGTATCGAAGTATGCATGACCATTGCAACTAACGAAATGACGGTTCTTGCGTCTAAACCGTCTCAAGCTTACCGTCACGGTTCGTTAAGCCCAAGGAAACCTTCCATGAAACCTCTTATTGCAGCGCTGGCGTTTGTGTTGATGGCTGCGCCCGTGATGGCGGGTAACGCTGCAGAGACCATGTTCGACAAAACCCAGGGGCCCCACGTCTTCAACATCCGCGACTTGGTGATGATGGACCGGGTGAGTGATCCGCAGCTCTCGCCCGATGGTCGTTACGCGGCATTCGGAGTACGCAGCACGGACTATGCGGCGAACAAGGGTGTGAATGCGGTTTACGTGCTGGACCTTGCAGATCATTCGGCGGGTGGTGGCAAGCCTGTAAAGGTGGTCGACAAGGCGAGCTCGGCGCGCTGGTCGGCGGACGGGCATAGTCTTTATTACGTCGCGGCTGCGAGCGGCGTGGCCCAGCTTTGGCAGGTGAAACTTGGCAGAAAAAATGGCTTGAATCTTTCGGCCCGCGTCAACCCGGTGCAGGTTAGTCACGCGCCACTGGATCTGGGTGGCTACAAGCTGTCGCCAGACGGCAAACAGGTGCTGTTGTCGTATGAGGTGTTTACTGATTGCACCACATTGGCATGTACGAAAGAGCGCGCAGATGCGCGCGACAAAGACAAGGCTAGCGGCACGCTTTACACCAAACTGTTCGTGCGGCACTGGGATACGTGGGCCAACGGTCGGCGCAATCAGTTGTTTGTCGCCAGCTTTGACGGCAGCGGGCAGTTGCCTGCTGAGCCAACGTTGCTGAGCCGTGGCATCGATGGGGATATTCCCAGCAAGCCGTTCGGTGATGAGAGCGAGTTCGCGTTTGCGCCGGATGGCCAGAGCGTCTATTTCGACGTGCGCATTGCGGGCAACAGCGAGCCGTGGTCGACCAATTTCGATGTGTATCGCGTGCCGGTGGATGGTTCGTCCGCGCCCAAAAATCTTACCGCGGACAACAAGGCTTGGGATGCATATCCGGTGCCTTCGTCAGACGGCAAGACGCTTTACTACCTGGCGATGAAGACGCCGGGTTTTGAAGCTGACCGCTTTGCAATCATGGCGCTGGATCTGGCAACGGGAGCGAAGCATGAGGTGGATCCGCGTTGGGATCGCTCGCCGGGAAGCATGACGATTTCCGCTGACGGAAAAACGCTTTACGCCACGGCGGATGACGAGGGCCAGCACCCACTGTTCGCAATCAGCACTTCCAATGGCGAAGTCACGCGACTATCGGGTGAGGGTGCTGTGGAAGGCTATTCGCTGGTTGGCGACAAACTGCTGCTGGCCCGCGATGACCTGAAGCATCCGGCCGACTTGTATCTTGCATCGGCGACCGGCTCGCATACAAAGCAGGTCACACATTTCAATGCAGACGATCTGACGAATGCCAAGGTCGGTGATTTTGAGTTCTTCAAGTTTGCGGGCTGGAACAACGAGACGGTGCAGGGCTACGTGGTGAAGCCGGTTGACTACCAGCCAGGCAAGACCTATCCCGTGGCCTTCATCATCCATGGTGGCCCGCAAGGTGCGATGAGCAACGAGTGGAGCTATCGCTGGAACCCGCAGACTTACGCTGGGCAGGGCTTTGCGGTGGTGACGATCAATTTCCACGGTTCCACCGGCTACGGCCAGGCGTTCACCGATGCGATCTCAGGCGACTGGGGTGGCAAGCCACTGGATGATCTGAAGCTAGGCTGGAAGGCGGCGCTAGGAAAGTATAGTTTCCTCGATGGCAACCGCGCTTGCGCTCTTGGCGCCAGCTATGGCGGTTACATGACCTACTGGATTGCCGGTGTGTGGAACCAGCCGTGGAAGTGTCTGGTTGATCACGACGGCGTGTTCGACGCCCGCGCGATGTACTACGACACCGAAGAGCTTTGGTTCGAGGAAAAGGAAAACGGTGGCACCCCTTTCGATCATCCGCAGAACTATGAGAAGTTCAATCCGGTCAACCACGTCAAGGACTGGCGCGTGCCGATGATGGTGATCCACAGCGGTGATGATTTTCGCATTCCGATTACGCAGGGGCTGGGCGCGTTCACAGCTTTGCAGCGTCGCGGTATTCCAAGCGAGTTGCTTACGTTCCCTGACGAGAATCATTGGGTGCTGAAGCCGCATAACAGTGTGCAGTGGCACGATGCAGTGAATGCTTGGCTCAAACAATGGACCGCGCAGTAGTTTTCAACTTGCCCAAGTCGTACCGAAGAAAGTTGCCGGTAACTATTGGGTGTTCGGTAACCTTCCTAATGAAGACTGCCAACTGTTGTAGAACGCTCACGCGTGATTTATGTGCCCCGATCATTAGTCCAAGTCGAGGCACTAATTTTTCTGCTTGATAGGCGAAGTCGATTTTCCATTCAAAGCGATAGCTTTATCGAGTGCTTTACGCTGCAAATCGCGTTCATCAGCAGGTAGCATCAGGATGCCGGCTTCCCCCACATTTCGCGCATCATCGGCTTTTCCATGAATCGCTAGCGCGATCGCCAGTGAAATCCGTGGTTGGGGGTCGAGAGGTTCAATGTCTATTGCAGCGCGTAGAGCCCCTTCGGCGTCGTCCAGATGGCCTTGCAGAACGAGCATTTGACCGGTGGTGAGCAGATATGAGCCGAACATCTTTTTATCCACCAGAATTTGCTTTGAACGTTTGACTTGGTCGAGCGCCTTGGCTGCATCTGTCGGATTGTTTTCGCTGATATCGAGAATGGCCGCATTGAGCATGCAGTTGGCACAATCCACGTGATTGATAGCCAACTCGTCTATCAGTCTGTGAGCATTTGCATAATCCTTGGAATCGATGTAGGCACTCAGCAAGCTGTCCTTGGCTTCGATGGAGTCGGGATTTTCAACCATGGCCCAGTGCCACAGATTCACATTGTTAGCCCAGAGTGGCAGAGTTACGCGAATATTGATCACTGCAAGAGCCAACCAGAACAGACCGACTGTTGCTAATAAAGCGAGCATTAACTTGCGCGAATTGCTGGGGCTAGTAAGGCGCAGAAACGCAAGCGGAAGCATAGGGCAGATCGCCGCCAGAGCTGTCATGGCGTATCGTTCGTGGTAAAGACTGCTGTCGAAATCCGCTGAAGCAATATGCAGTACGGGAAGCAACGCTGCGGTCACAACTAAGATAATGCATCCGACCGTCGGTGCTCGCCGAGCTGTTAGGTATAGACCAATCAATAGCAGACTAATAGCAGCTATGTCGGAAACCAGAAGTGGTAATGACTGCACATTGAATTGCTGCACGTCGACGGGATGGATAGGGCTCATTCCGGACATGGGCCAGATCAGAGTCTTCCAATAGTGCAGATAAAGAAAACACACTTCTTGTACTCGCCCAAGCATCGATAAAGGGCTAACGGCGAACGGGCTAATAATTTTACCAAGCGCCCAGTGACGAAAAGCGAGGTAAACGATGCCAGCGAAAAATATGGCTACGTATACCAACCAACTATGCCTGACGATAGCGAAGATATTAGAGCGTATGTCTTGCTCAGGCTGTTTGCCCAGGAGCAGCCATTCAAAGACGATTAGTATTAATGGAAACGAGATAGCCGATTCCTTTGTGCATGCCGCAAGGAAAAAGAGGCAGGCTAACAAACCTGCGCGGAGGTAAATATTTCGCGCACTGGAATTCGCTATTACTCCAATAAGTACAAATGTTGTAACAACAAGATCAAATTGGCAGCTGATCCAGGCAACGGGTTCAATTAAGACCGGGTTTAAGCCATAAAACAGCATCGAAGCCGCGACAAGGTATTTGCTTTTGGAGTTTTCTGCAGTATTTGCGAGGCAAAGCCAAGAAAGCACCCCGACCAGGAAGGTGTTGATCCAATGTATGCAAAGTGACACGACATGCATAGGTCCTGGCGCATCATTGAACAGCCGAACCTGCAGAGTCAGAAGCGACACACCGAGCGGACGAAAATAGTTCGTCCAGTAGTTGTAGTCCTTAAAGATGAAATGCTTCCAATCATCCCCATGACGAAGCCATGCTCGATCATGAAGATCAACCACATCATCCCAGACAAAATTGGCGTGAACAACGGGCCAATAGACGATAGCAACCAGAGCGACCGTGATAACGGAAATCACTGCGAAGCTACAGCTGTAACCCAATCTCTCGCGCATTTAGTTCCCCAGATTTTCTGTATAGCAAAGCGTACCCTACTGGTTTCGCCTTGAAACAAGCTGCTACTTTATCTGGATGACTGCGAGATTGTTTATAGCCACTTCGCGCGTTTCAGGCCGATAAAAAGCCCGATGACGACGACTGCCACGACACCAATGACTGCGGGATAAGCCCAAGGCTGGGTGAGTTCCGGCATATGAGTGAAGTTCATGCCGTACCAGCTGGTGAGCAGAGTGGGGGCGGCGAGCATGGCGGCCCAGCCGGCGAGTTTTTTCATCACTTCGTTCTGGCCGAAGGTGACGAGTGAGAGGTTGACGTTGATGGCGGCGGTGAGCATTTCGCGCATGGCGCTGATGGCTTCGTTGACGCGGAAGACGTGATCGTAGACGTCGCGGAAATACGCGCGCAGCTCTTTCGGTATCAGGTTCGGATGCAGCCGCGTCAACTGGCTGATGATGTCCTGCATCGGCGCGACGGCAAGGCGCAACGTCATCAGATCGCGCTGCATGTTGTACAGCCGGCGAACGGTGCTGCGCTTGAAGGTTTCGGCGAAGATGTCTTTTTCCAACTGCTGCAATTCTTCACGCGACGCGCGCACGATAGGCAGCAGGTTGTCGACGATGAAATCGAGAATGCTGTAGAGCGCATAGCTTGGGCCGAGCGCCATCAACTCGGGCGTGTGCTCGCATGCACGCCTGGCCGGTGCATACGAGAGTGATGCACCATGACGCACGCTGACCAGATAGCGTGGGCCGATAAAAATATGGGTTTCACCAAACGCGAGGTCGCCATCAATCTGTTGCGCCGTCTGCACCACCAGAAAGAGCGAGTCGCCGTAGGTTTCAATCTTGGTGCGCTGATGCGCGGTGTGCGCATCTTCGATGGCCAAGTCGTGCAAGCCGAATTCTTCCTGCAACTTCAGCAGCAGCACTTCATCCGGCTCGTGCAAGCCGACCCATACGAAGGTGTCGGGTTGCGCCAGCACGTCGCTGATCTCGTCGAGGGTGATGTCACCAATGCGGCTGCCATCTTTTTTATAGGCGATGCAATTGACCACCATGTTTTTGTCGGCGACGACAGGTGCGGGCGATGCAGGTGTCAGGTTCATGTCACGCATGATGCCCGGCGCCTCAAGACAGGGCAATTGCAGTTGCTGTTATGGCCGAAGGCGAATTTTCTGCCGAAGGCTCCAGGCCAGTGCCAGCCAGCACGGTAACGCGAATAGCATCCAGGGCTGATTCTGCTGCACGACGCCGGGTAGCAGATGTAATGAAAGGGCGATCAGCATGGCCAGCAGCTGCAGCAGCAACAGCACGTCGATAAAGCGGGAAGGTACAACGCCACGGCGCGCGCGCCAGATCGACGGTAGCAAGACAAATGCCAGCGGGTTGAACAGAAACAGGTTGGCGTTGGCCCAGGCCGAATGATGGGTGGTCAGTGTCCACAACGCCAGCAAGAGCACGCCGACGATGCCGGCGGCGACGAGATAGAGCGAGCTGAGCAGCGCATAGCCTGTTGGCCACCAGCGCCTTGCCACCAGCATCAATACGGCGAGCAGCAAGCCCGATAGCGCCAGTGGCAGCCGCAGATCGGGCGGGTTGACTGGTGGCACGTCGAGTCGATTCGGCGAAACGAGTTGCTCACTCTGCACCAGCGGTTGAGAACCACCATGGCCATCGTCGATGCGGATATTGCGCAGTTGCTGCTGCAGCACCATCGGCAGAAAACTTTCCTGCCACGCATTGAGCGGCTGGTCGGCATACGGGCCGAGGCCGAGATCGAGCACCAGCATCAGCCATGGCTGGGCACTCATCAGCCGGGCCGTCTGCTGGCGATAAGTCATGCCGCCGGGCTGAGCGGTTAACTGTATTTTCAATGTGCCGCCGATAACTTTGTCTAGCGCATCGCGAACGCGGGTGGTGCAGTTATCGGCGTAGTAGTCGTACGGATAACCGGCATTTTCCGGGCGCAGGTTCCACAGCAGAAAATCGCGCAGCGCGGTAGCCTGTGTTGCCGAAAGTGCCAGGCGCTGAAGCGTGACCGAGCGGCCGTCCTGCGCGTAGCTGGCCTGTTCGGGTGCGCTGTATTCGGCGTCCATCAGGTAATGCATGTGGCCGCGGGCGAAATTGATGAAGAAGTTCGATTCGTTGAAATCGAATACGCCGTAATTGAAATCGACCGACTCGCCCGAAACGGTGTCGCGGACTTCGATGGCATCGTGGCCGAAGCGCTCCCAGTAGGTTTCACCGGGGCCATAGCTGATCAACGAGACCTGCAGGTTTTCACCGGGTGCGTTCGCCACGCTGGCGTTGGCGGTTGAAATGCAGGCCATCAGAAGTAGCACGGCGAACAGCAGGCGATGGATGGAATGCATGTAATGGGGCCAGGGCGGAATGGATCGGATGATGGCGATCAACAAGGCAGGGCGTGAGTCTTGTTTTTACCGATGTTACTGAGCAGTTCGATGGATTGAGGTTATCTGTGCTGCTGACTGGAAGTATGGCTGTTGCCCTTCGACTCCGCTTTGCTACGCTCAGGGCGAACGCTGGGTTTGCTTTGGTGAGCTAGGGGCGAACGGTGGGGTTTGTGCCTTGGCGGAGTTCAGGCGCGGCTAGCGTGCCTCATCGTTGCGTCGCGTTTTTTGAGGGCTGGCGCCGATAGATACGCCGCAGTTCCTGCCGCGCTTCAATCCTTGCCTTGTTTCACCACGCGGAACGCCTGTACGCGCCGATCATCCGCTTCGGTGACGTGAAACAGGTACGTGTCGATCACCACCTCTTCGCCGACCTCCGGCAGGTGACCGAATTCGGACGTGACCATGCCACCGACCGTGTCGTATTCCTCATCGGAAAAATCCGCACCGGTGTTTTCGTTGAAATCAGCGATCGGCGTCAGCGCGCTGACAATCCAGTCGCCGCCGGGCTGTTCGTGCATCAGCTCAGGCTCTTCATCGTCGTGCTCGTCGTCGATTTCGCCGACGATTTGCTCAAGCACATCTTCGATCGTAATGAGGCCGGCCACGCCGCCGTACTCGTCCATCACCACGGCCATGTGGTTGCGCGTGAGGCGGAATTCGGCCAGCAGCACGTTGAGTCGCATCGATTCGGGGATCAACACGGCCGGGCGGAGGATCGCGAGGATGTCGAATTGACTGGCGTCGCCAAAAAATTTCAGCAGATCCTTGGCCAGCAGGATGCCAAGAATGTCGTCCTTGTCTTCGCCATGCACAGGGAAGCGCGAATGGCCGGATTCAACGACCACAGCCAGCATTTCGGACAGCGAGGATTCGGCAGCGAGCATGACGATCTGCGCGCGCGGCACCATCACGTCGTCAACGCTGAGTTCGGTGACCTTGATCGCACCCTCGACCATGGTCAGGGTGTCGGCGGACAGCAGTCCGTTGGTCTGGGCGGCGCGCAGCTCTTCGATCAGTTCGATGCGGTTGCGTGGTTCGCCGGAAAACATATGGCCCAGTCGGTCCCACCAACTACGGTGCGCCGGGCCGCTGGTACTGCCAGGGTCGTCGTTCATTTATCGCGTGGGTGCTGCCCGCAAGCGGGACGGTAGATCGAGTTTAGCGGAAAATTCGTGACGATTCAGCGCGATGGGCTGGCTCGGCCGGCGGTTGCACCGCGTGGTCACATACGCGAACGTGCGTAGACAGCACTACAGCTGATAGGGATCGGCAATGCCCAGGCCGGCCAGGATGCGGGTTTCCAGTGCTTCCATCACTTCAGCGTCGCTGTTCTTGATGTGATCGTAGCCAAGCAGATGCAGCACGCCGTGGATGGTCAGGTGTGCCCAATGATCACGCGGCCGCTTGCCTTGCTCCGTCGCCTCGCGCAGAACTACCGGGGCACATATCACCAGATCGCCGAGCAACGGCAGCTTGAATTCCGGCGGCAGCTCTGCAGGAAAAGACAGCACGTTGGTCGCGTAATCCTTGCCGCGATAGTCGCGATTGAGCGCGCGACCTTCGTCATTATCGACGAGACGGATAGCCAGCTCGGCGGGCTTGCGGTATTTCGCGCCGCGCAAGGCGGCTGCGACCCATTGTCGGAAACTGCTGGCAGCGGGCAGTCCTGATCGTGGCA
>Ga0302178_10000675_pt1 | contig 30159 bp, 28 predicted proteins | sample I_Palsa_E1_3_FD_198790 | JGI IMG/M metagenome (GOLD analysis project Ga0302178, IMG submission 198790) | Peat permafrost microbial communities from Stordalen Mire near Abisko, Sweden - I_Palsa_E1_3 | ecosystem: Environmental > Terrestrial > Soil > Palsa > Peat permafrost | place: Sweden... | reverse complement strand
GATGCATGGGCATGCCGGATTTCCGGCCGCACGGACTAGGCCGGCCGCGATTAACCGGCCGCACCCAGGAGCTGGCCATGACCACGGTTGACGGACTCATCACCGGCAGTGAACCGGGCGCCGCGGCGGCGCACATCGCCTCCGGCTCCGTCCTCTTCGACTGAGCGGGCGGCGCGATCGTGGAACGGCCGCTGGAGACATATCAGAACGAGATTTACCTGGCCGGGCTCGGCGGCGTGACACCCGGCCTGCCGACGGACCTGAACGAGCTTGAACGGGCCTCGGATGGCCGTCTTTCCCCGGAGGCTCATGCCTACATCGCCGGTAGCGCCGGCTCGGGTGATACGGCCAGGGAGAACCGGGAGGCCTTCCGGCGCTGGCGGATCGTGCCGCGGATGCTCACCGACGTCGCCATCCCGTCGTATGCGAGCACCGTGCTGGGCGCCGAGCTTGCGGTGCCGTTCCTGCTCGCGCCGGTCGGGGTACTCGGCATCGCGCACCCGGGTGGCGAGGCCGCCGTGGCCAGGGCGGCGGCATCCCACGGCGTGCCCATGGTCCTGAGTACCGCATCATCCACCGCGATGGAGGAGGTCGCCGAGGCCAGCGGCGATGGCCAGCGCTGGTACCAGCTGTACTGGCCGCAGGACAGGGCCGTCGCGGCCAGCTTCCTCGCCCGGGCGAAGGCCGCGGGCTTCACCGCGCTGGTGATCACGCTGGATACCCGGATACTCGCCTGGCGCCCGCGTGATCTCGACCAGGCGTACCTGCCGTTCCTGCGCGGCATCGGGATACAGAACTACCTGAGCGACCCGGCGTTCCAGGCGAGCCTGGCGGACTCGGCCGACCCGGCCGCGGCGATCCTGCAGTTCACGCAGATCTTCGGCGACCTCTCGCTGACCTGGGATGACCTGTCGTTCGCGCGGGATCACTGGGATGGCCCGATAGTGCTCAAGGGCATCTTGTCTGTCGCCGACGCCGAGCGCGCGGCCGGGGCCGGGATGGACGGGATCATCGTGTCCAACCACGGCGGCCGCCAGGTCGACGGCGCCATCGCGGCGCTCGACGCATTGCCGGCCATCGCCGCCGCCGTCGGCAGCCGGATCACGGTCCTGTTCGACAGCGGCATCCGCGGCGGCGCGGACATGCTCAAGGCCCTGGCGCTCGGCGCCAGGGCGGTGCTGATCGGGCGGCCCTACGCGTACGGGCTCGGCCTGGGCGGCGAGGACGGCGTCCGGCACGTGCTGCGGTCCCTGCGCCACGACTTCGAGCTCGCCATGCGGCTGTCCGGATACGCGAGCCTGGACGAACTGTGCCCGCAGTCGCTGGTCCGGCCGGGTCCGGCATCCTGAGCCGCCGTCCTCCGATGGCCGGCCGGGAGTAAAAGTAAATGCATCTAAAGTTCGCGAAAACCGCGGCAAGGGCCATGGCAGTCAGCGCGCTGACAGTAGCCTCGGGCCTGGGCTTCGCCCAGGCGGCACTGGCCGATCCAGCGTCCAACGGCATTAACGTGCCCTGCAGCGCCGACGCGCTGTACAACTACATCAACGACAACACAGGCGGCGAGACGCTGAGCCTGGCGCAATTCTGCACCTACAAGCTGCCCGGAGCGCTGCCCGACATCACCGAGGACGTCACGATCAACGGCAACCAGAGCACCATCGAGCGCAGCTACGCTCCGGACACCCCGGACTTCAGCATCCTCACGGTGAGCGCAGACGTCGACCTGGTCCTCAACCGAGTGAACTTCCGCAACGGCAGCGCCACGGAGACGGACTCAAGCGAGGGGGGCGCCATCGACAACACTGACGGTACCGTTACGGTGAACGGCGGTACCTTCACCGGCAACACCGCCACTTACGAGGGCGGCGCGATTTACAATGATGCTGACCTTACGGTGCAGGGCGCCAGCTTTACCGGCAACAGCACCGCAGAATGGCCGGCGCTCTCGCTAACGAGGGTGACGCGGCGGTGACTGGCAGCACTTTCACCAAGAACAGCAGCGGCGAATACGGCGGCGCCATTTATGCCTACGATGACGACGAGTCCTTCGCCGTGACTGGGAGTGGCTTCTACCAGAACACGGCCTCCGAAGACGGCGGCGGTATCGACAACGAAGATTACTACACGACGTTTACCGGGGGCGCTTTCACCGGCAATACCGCCGAATACGGCGGCGGCATCTACAACTACGATGACCTGACGGTGACTGGCGCCACCTTCCGCCAGAACACCTCCTATGAGGGCGGCGGCATCTACAACGAATGGTACCTGACGTTGGATGGCGCCACCATCCGCCAGAACCAGGACGAATGGGGCGGCGGCATCTACAACGACGATGAGACGGTCGCTGTCACGGACGGCGTGATCGACGGCAACACGGCCACCAGCGGCGGCGGCGGCATCTACAACTACGACGACGGCACGGTCACGCTGACCACCACCTCCGTGGTCAGCAACCATCCCGACAACTGCGAGCCGGTCAACACGATCTCTGGCTGCGCTGACTGAATCCTGGCCGCGGGCCGGGCTGCCCGGATAATGTTACTTGAAAGGCATTCCTGGCGAATTATCTGCGCCCCGACCTCATTCGCATTCTAGTCACCGCGTGATATCGTCCGGCCCAGGCCACTGATGCGGCCAAGGTGCGCTGCCGCGTTGCCCGACTGGGATAGAACTGCTTTGGCGTCATTCTCATCAGGAGCCGCCGGCTGCTCGCCTGCGCATTTCAGGAATCGCCTGCACGATGCCGTGCGGAGCCGGTCACTGGGGATTAAATCCTACTACAGGGGGAGCGGAAGTAGATGCATCTAAAGTTCGCGAAAACCGCGGTAAGGACCGCGGCAGTCGCCGCGCTGACGATAGCCTCGGGCCTGGGCTTCGCCCAGGCGGCAATAGCCAAGCCTTTGCCCGGCGGCATTAACGTGCCCTGCAGCGCTGCCGCGCTGGCCAGCGACATCAGCGGCAACACGGGCGGCGACACGCTGAGCCTGGCGAAGTTCTGCGTCTACCAGCTGCCCGCGGCGCTGCCGGACATCACCGAGGACCTCACCATCGACGGCAACCAGGGCGCGATCGAGCGCAGCTACGCCACGGACACCCCGGACTTCACCATTCTCAGAGTGACCGACGACGTCGACCTCGTCCTCAACCAGGTGAACCTCCGCAACGGCGCCGCCGGAGACAATGACGGCTCGGTGCGGAAGGCTGTCGCCGCACTGAAGGTCGGCTTGCCGCGGAAGGGCGGCGCCGTAAAGAGGGGCGGCCCCGGACGGAAGGCCGAATCCGTCATACGGGCCGGCGCCGGACGAAAGGCCGGCTTCCCGAATGCGGACGGTAGCTCCTACGGTGGTGCTATCGACAACGAGGACGGCGACGTCACTGTGAACGGCGGCACCCTCAGCGGCAACTTCGCCGATGATGAGGGCGGCGCGATTTACAACGATGCCTCGCTTACGGTTAACGGTGCCAGCTTCACCGGCAACGGCTCCGACTATGGCGGCGCTATCGCCAACGAGGATGACGCGGCGGTGACCAGCGCCACCTTCACCGGAAACGAGGCCCAGTACGGCGGCGCCATCGCCAATGATGACTACGCGACGGTGGACAGGTCCGACTACACGAAGAACGCCGCCGAGTACGGCGGCGGCCTCTACAACGACGAAGACTCTTACCTGGCGGTAACCGGGAGCGGCTTCTACCAGAACGAGGCCGCGGCCGGCGGCGGCATCGACAACGCTGGCTGCGATTGCGACTGCGACGACAGCGACCTGCTGGTGACCGGCGGCGCCTTCACCGGCAACGCCGCCGAGTATGTCGGCGGCGGCATCTACAACAACGATGACGCGACGGTGAGCGATGTCACCTTCCGCCTGAACACGGCCCCGTGGGGCGGCGGCATCTACATCGATGATGAAACCGGGGACACCACCTTCGCCTTGACTGGCGGTACCTTCACCGGCAACACGGCCCCGCTTGCCGGCGGCGCCATCTTCAATAACAACGACTCGTCGGTGGACGGCGCCACCTTCCTCCTGAACACGGCCGAATGGGGCGGCGCCATCTATAACTGGCACGATAACACGCTTACTTTCACGGACAGCCAGATCACCCGCAATACGGCAACTGGCGGAGGCGGCGGCATCTACAACCAAGACGACGGCACCGTCACGCTGACCACCACCTCCGTGGTCAGCAACAATCCCGACAACTGCGAGCCCCTGAACACGATCTCTGACTGCACTGACTGAATCCGGGCCAGCCGGCCGGCCACGGCGGATGCGGCTGGCAGGGTAGCGAGACGCAACGGAACCCCGCGGGCGGCGCCGACGAAGATCTGCGCTTCCCCGGGGTTCCGCTGCGTTCGGGTCATATTGCCTGGCTAACAGCGCGATTTAGATAAATGCGACTCACGTTATTTCCAAGGACATTACCGGGTAAATTGGTTCCAGGCTCTGGCCACATTATTATTCCGATCACGGCGAGATAATGTGCAGCTCGTATTGATACGGCCAGGGGTATGCTGTCGCCTTGTCAGATCGAGATACGGCCGCATTGCGCCGGTTCGATCAGGAGCCGTCGGCTGGCCGCCTGCGCGTTTGAGGAATCGTTAGAACGGCGCTGCGCGGAGCCGGGCATGGGCTGAGTTCATATAGGGAGTGGAAGTAAATGCATCTAAAGTTCGCGAAAACCGCGGCAAGGACCGTGGCTCTCGGCGCGCTGGCTGTCGGCGCAGGCGTGGGCGCTGCCCAGACGGCCCTGGCCGCCCCGGTGTCCGGTGCCGTTGACGTGTCGTGCAGCGCCGCCGCGCTGGCCAGCGACATCAGCGGCAACACGGGCGGCGAGACGCTGAGCCTGGCGAAATTCTGCGTCTACCAGCTGCCCGCAGCACTGCCCCACATCACCGAGGACCTCACCATCGACGGGGGCACCATCGAGCGGAGTTACGCCACCGGTACCCCGGACTTCAGCCTCCTCAAGGTAAAGGCGGACGCGAGCCTCGTCCTCAACGATGTGAACCTCCGCAACGGCGGAGGCGCAGACACAGAATATGGCGGAGCTATCGACAACGAGGACGGCTCCGTTACTGTGAACGGCGGCACTCTCAGCGACAACGTCTCGTATTACGAGGGCGGCGCCATTTCCAACGAGGCTAGCCTGACGGTGAACGGTGCCAGCCTCACCGGCGGCAGCTCCGAATATGGCGGCGCCATCTACAACGAGGACGATGGCAGCGTGACGGTGACCGGCAGCGCCTTCAGCGGGAACAGCGCCACCGACCGCGGCGGCGCGATCTACAACGACAGCGACATGACGGTGGCTCATTCCAGCTTCACGGGGAACGCCGCCGGCGACCAAGGCGGCGGCGGCGTCTTCAATGGCGAAGACGCTGACTTGACAGTGACCGGGAGTGGCTTCGACCAGAACCAGGCGGCAAATGGCGGCGGAATCGCCAGCGAAGGTGACCTGACGCTGACCGGTGGCGGTTTCATCGGCAACGCCGCCGAAGATGGCGGCGGCGGCGGCATCACCAATAGTGGCCAGGCGACGGTGAACGGCGCCACCTTCCGGCAGAACACGGCCTCATTGAACGGCGGCGGCATCGCCAATAAGCTTAACCTGACAGTGGACGGCGGTACCTTCACCAGCGACACGGCCGCATCTGACGGCGGCGGCCTCTACAACGACGGTGTCGCGGCGGTGGCCGGTGCCACTTTCCGCCAGAGCCATGCGGAATACGGCGGCGGCATCTACAGCGACTATCAGGCGGCAGTCACTGACAGCCTGATCGTCGGCAATACGGCAACCAGCGGCGGCGGCGGCATCTACAGCGACGACGACGGCACCGTGACGCTGACGAACTCGTCCGTCATGGGCAACCATCCCGACAACTGCGAGCCGCTGAACTCGATCTCTGGCTGCACCGACTGAGTCCTCGCCGGCCGGCCGGCGGATGACGTGGGGCCGGAGTGCGCCGAAGTATGATTCGGGTGCACCCGGCAGCCGGCATCATAAGGGCTGCTCCGCGCGTGCCGGGAGGAGACCATGTTGTGCCGCAGCCTGCGTTAGTTGAGCCGCTGCGCCGGTGGGACCCGGAGCAGGTCGGCGGCTACGTCCTCATTGGCCGGCTGGGCGCCGGCGCGATGGGCAGGGTCTATCTCGGCAGGTCAGCCGCAGGGCGCCTCGTCGCGATCAAGACAATCAAGGTCGAGCTTGCCGAGGAGCCCGATTTCCGCAACCGCTTCGCCCAGGAGGTGGCCGCGGCCAGGCGGGTCAGCGGGGCCTTCACCGCAGCGGTCGTTGCCGCCGACCCTGAGGCCGACGTGCCCTGGCTGGCGACCGCCTACGTGCCCGCACCGTCGCTGAGCACCCTGGTGCGCGCCTGCGGCCCGCTGCCCGTGCCGGCGGTCCGCTGGCTGGCGGCCGGCTGTGCCGAGGCGCTGGAGTCGATCCACAACGCCGGGCTGGTGCACAGGGACCTGAAGCCATCCAACGTCCTGGTCTCGCTGGACGGGCCGCGGGTGATCGACTTCGGCGTGGCCAGGGCAGCAGAGCGGATCCAGCTCACGGTCACCCGCGGCGCCGTGGGCACCCCGGCATATATGGCGCCTGAGCAGGCGCGGGACACCCGGCAGGCCACGATGGCCAGCGACGTCTACTCCCTCGGCGCCGCGATGCTGTTCGCCGCCACCGGCCACGGCCCTTACCAGGGCGAGACAGTCATGGACGTGCTGGTCCGGCTCGCGACTGAGGCACCGGATCTGACCGGGCTGCCCGGTAGCCTGGCCGAGATCGTGCTGGCATGCCTGGAGCGCGATCCCCGCGGTCGGCCCAGTTCGGCGGCGGTCCTCGCCGATATGGCGCCGTTCATCAGCCTCGGCGCGGACGGCAGTGACGCCAGCGCCGCTTCGCTGCCCGGTACCGCGGTGGGCCTGATAGCGGGGTACGGCCGGGACCCGGGTATGGCGCCCGAAGCGAGCGCGGAGACCGGCGCGGACGCGACGTTCGGATCGCAGCCAGCGTTAGGCGCGCCAGGGCCGCCCCCGGTCCGCCGCAGGGCGCTGCAGGGACTGGCCGGATCGCGCCTTGGGCACCAGCGCGAGGCAGGCGCCGTCGGCATGACCAGGCCAGCGAAGCCGCGCTGGCGCCGGCCGCTGCTTATCTTCGCGTCGGCCGTGGCGGCGGCGGCCGTCCTGATGACATCGGGCGCGGTCATCGGCACCTCCATCGCCGGAAGCAGCCCGCTGCCGCCGCCCCTGCCGCTGCCGCCGCCGTCGTCCGCCGCGCTCTCGGCATTGCCCCGCGGCCGGCCGGGGATCATCATGAACCAGACGGCAGGTGACAGCCGGACGGTGTTCGTGGTGATCGGCCGGGGATGGAAGCCGGGCAGCATCGTGACGGTGGCGCTGGCCGGAGTGCGCGCCTCGCCCGAGCACCCTGTCGTGGACAGCGCGGGCACCTTCAATTACGCCATCAACCAGAATCACGAGTTCTTCCGCGGCGGGCTCCCGCCGCGAAGCTACCGCGTGCTGGCCATGGCCTCCGGCGGCGCGATGGCAACGGCCAGCTTCACCGTGAACCGCGGCTAGCCGCAGCCCTTCACGTCACCTGCGTCCACCAGAGATCCTCCTGCCGGGAGCACCAGGCCGGGTCGCTGAGCAGGGCGAGGTCACCGGCGGCGATGGTCCCGTTCTCGATCAGCACTCCGACCGCGACCTCGTCGGACAGCCGGATGCCGGGACGTACCAGGCCACGGTCGATGATCTTGCGGCGCAGCACCTTGAGATGCTCTCCCACCCGCGCGGACAGCCGGTCGCGGAAGGCCGGGTCACTGTCGAAGCGCTCGATCTCGTGGTGGGCGTCGGTAGCCTCGAGCGCGGCGCGGGCGATCTCGGGCGTCCGCGGCAGCGGCGTGCTGCGCGCCGGATCGATCAGCCAGGGCTGGCACCACATCAGGGCCACCAGGAAAAGCTTGGTGTTCGGGTCAAGGTAGAGCGGTAGCAGGGTCTGATCGCCGTCCGCCCGCAGGCGCGGGCCGTCCCCGTCAGCGCCGCTCAGCGCGACAGTGCCGGAGACGACGACCAGGCGCACTGACTGGCCTTCGTCGAGCATCGCGCGGGATCCGATCAGCGCAGTTCCCTGGCGCACGAACCACCCCGCCGACGGCTCGCCATCCTCGTCCATCCGCGGCAGCCGGATCCGGTATCCGTCACCCTCGGCGTACAGCGCATGCGTATAACTGATGTTGGCCACCCAGGCGCCCCCGGCCACTGCGCTGATGACGCCGGCCCGCCTGGACAGCCCGCGCCCTGCCGGGATCACCAGGTCCGCGTCGGCTCCCCGGCCGAACACCAGCCGGGTGCCCTCGGGAATCCGGATCACGCGCCCGCCCGGCGTGGTGACATGCGCTGTCGCCGGGATCGAATCGAGCACCATCACCGTCCTGCCGTGCCGCCCTTGCCGTCCGGCCGTGTCACCGTCCCGGCCGTCTTTTGCGGGCCGGCGGGCCATGCGCATGCGGTAGCGCGGAGTCTAGGGCCGCAGCTGCCGTTCGCGCATCCCCGAGTTCGGGGATGGCCCGGCTGGCCGGTTCGCGGTTGGCTTTGGCTAGCCGGGGCGAGGCGGTGCCGCGTGGGGGGAAGGCGCCCGCGCAGGTGGCCGTTCGTGTCATCGCTCGCCTGCGACGGCACGGACCAGTGAGTCCGCGCTACGGGATAGCTTCCCGGAACGCGGAGTCGTGGGGGGACCTTGTGGGTCTTGCGTTGTCCGCCTCGCCCCGGCCCGCGCTAGAGCCCGCTGACGTTGACCACGATGGCTTCCTGCGTGGAACGGGCGATCACCACGACCGCCGCCAGATCCGGCGAGCGGTTCTCCTCCCGGTGCGGGACATGCGGCGGCACCCAGACGTAGTCGCCGGGCTGCGGCTCAAGCCGGATGACCTCGCCGGACACCGGGTCTCGGTACACGAAGACCGGCGTGCCCGACACCACGAAAATCCCGGTCTCGGACTCGCCGTGGTGATGGTCACCGGACGACACGCCGGCCGGCAGCACGGTCCGCCCCATCCAGAGCGACTGGGCGCCCACCAGGTCGCCGGAAATCGCGGCCGCCCGGACCATGCCGCTGGTCTGCGCAGTCGCACCGGACAGCTCATCAGACCTGATCAGCCGCAGGCTCGCGGCCGGCCCGGCCGCGCCGCCGCTGGTCATTAGCTCCCCGCCGATCCGCCGCTGCCGGTGGCCGGCTCCAGCGTCAGCGAGACCGAGTTGATGCACCAGCGCTGATCCGTGGGCACCTGGTAGCCCTCGCCCTCGAACACGTGGCCCAGGTGGGAGTCGCAATTGGCGCAGCGCACCTCGGTGCGGACGCCGCCGAGCGAGCGGTCCTCGAGCAGCACCACCGCGTCGTCATCGGTCGGCTGGTAGAAGCTCGGCCAGCCGCAGTGCGACTCGAACTTCTCCCCGGACCTGAACAGCTCGGCGCCGCAGGCCCGGCAGCGGTAGACGCCCTCGGTCTTGGTGTCGGTGTACTCACCGGTGAACGCAGCCTCGGTGCCCGCCTGCCGCAGTACGCGGTACTCCTCCGGGGTCAGCCGCTCGCGCCATTCCTTGTCTGTCAGCTGGACATTCTCCATGCAACTGAGAATACCCGGACCACCCCATTTCACAGGCTGACGTCGTACTGGGGTTCGCCCGCGGCAGCCGTGCGCAGCTCGGCCTTCGCCACCTGCCCGGCGGCCTGCACGTCCGGCAGCACGGCGGCGAGCGCCTCGAGGTCGGCGGCGGCGGCCGACACCGTAAGCTCGCTGACCGTCGCCCGCATGGACAGCCGGGCAGCCGACTTGGCCGCCCGGATCGCCGCGATCGCCCCGGAGGCGGCCGCCAGCATCCGGCCCTGGGCGCCATCAGCCACGGTGACCCCGACCCCCCCGGGCGCGGCCCCGCCGGGGCACGCGGCCGCCGGGAACTCTGCCGGGTCCGGCCACGGCGCGCGGTGCACCGAGCCTTCCTGCCACCACGACCACACCTCCTCGGTGACGAACGGCAGGAACGGCGCGAACAGCCGCAGCATTGCCGACAGCGCCAGCCGCAGCGCCGCGATGGCCGACCCGGCTCCCGCGGGGCCATGGGCGCCGTAGGCGCGGGACTTGACCAGCTCGACGTAGTCGTTGCAGAAGAACCAGAAGAACTGCTCGGTGAGCTCCAGCGCCCGCGCGTGCTCGTAAGCCTCGAACGCCTCGGTGCACTGCCGCGCCACTGCCGCGAGCCTGCCCAGCATGGCCAGGTCCAGTGGCTGCGTAACGGCGGTGTGAGATGAGCCAGCCGCCGCTGGGCCAGCTTCCGATGTGCCAGTCGCCGCCGGGCCGGCTTCCGCTGTGCCAGTCCCGGCCGGGCCGGCTGCCGCCTGCTGGGGGAGCGCCGCCAGCACGAACCTGCTGACGTTCAGGATCTTGATCGCCAGCCGCCGGCCGATCTTGAGCTGGCCGGGATCGAAGGCGGTGTCGGTGCCAAGCCGGGCGCTGCCGGCCCAGTAGCGGACCGCGTCCGAGCCGTACTCGTCCAGCATGTCCACGGGGGTGACCACGTTGCCCTTGGACTTGGACATCTTCTTGCGGTCCGGATCGAGAATCCAGCCCGAGATCGCCGCGTGCCGCCAGGGCAGCTGGCCTTCCTCGGCATGCGAGCGGAGCACCGCGTAGAACAGCCAGGTACGGATGATCTCATGAGCCTGCGGCCGCAGGTCCATCGGGAACACCCGCCGGAACAGGTCATCGTCGGTGCTCCAGCCGCCGGCGATCTGCGGGCTGAGCGAGGACGTGGCCCAGGTGTCCATCACGTCCGGATCGCCGGCGAACCCGCCGGGCTGGCCGCGCTGGTGCTCCGCGTACCCGGGCGGCGCGTCCGCTGCCGGGTCGACGGGCAGCGCCGCGTCGGGCGCCGCGATCGGGACGTCGTGGCGCGGCTGGCCGGCCGCGTCCAGCGGGTACCAGACCGGGATCGGCACCCCGAAGTAACGCTGACGGCTGATCAGCCAGTCGCCCGCCAGGCCATTGACCCAGTTCTCGTAGCGGGTGCGCATGTGCGCCGGGTGCCAGGCGAGTTCCCGCCCGCGGGCCAGCAGCGCGGCGCGCAGACGCGCGTCCCTGCCGCCGTTCCTGATGTACCACTGCCGGGAGGTCACGATCTCCAGCGGCACGTCGCCCTTCTCGTAGAACTTCACCGCGTGCTCCACCGGCTCGGGATCGCCGCGCAGGTACCCCGACTCGCTCAGCATCCCGGCCATCCGCTGCCTGGCCGCCTTCGCCGTCAGGCCGGCCAGCTGCTGGTAGGCGGCACGTCCCCCGGTGCTGTCGATCCCGGGCGGCGGCCCGGGCAGCAGCCTGCCGTCGCGGCCGATCACTGGCCTGGTCGCCAGCTGCAGGTCGCGCCACCAGGTCACGTCGGTCGTGTCCCCGAAAGTGCACACCATCGCGATCCCGGTGCCCTTCCCGGGCTCGGCCAGCCGGTGCGCGAGGACCGGCACCGCCACGCCGAACACCGGCGTGCGGACCGTGCCGCCGATCAGATCGGCGTACCGTTCGTCGTCCGGGTGCGCGACCAGCGCCACGCAGCCGGGCAGCAGCTCGGGCCGGGTGGTCGCCACCAGCACTTCCGCGCGGCGCGGGCCGCCGCCCGGAGCGGAACCGCCGCTGACGACCGGGAACGCTATCCGGAAATACGCAGCCCTGACCGGCCGGTCCTCCAGTTCAGCCTGCGCGACGGCCGTGCGGAACGTGACGTCCCACAGGGATGGTCCCTCGGCCAGGTACGCCTCGCCGCGGGCAAGGTTGCGCAGGAAACCGCGTTGCGCCACGGCCTGCGACCGCTGGTCGATGGTCCGGTACTTCGTGCTCCAGTCGACCGACAGGCCCAGCTGCCGCCAGGCCCGCTCATAGGACCGCTCGTCCAGCTCCGTCAGCTGCTCGCAGAGTGCCACGAAGTTGCGCCGCGGCACCGGGATCTGCTGGCCGGCCGAGGCGCGCGCCTTCGCCGCGGCCTGTCCTTGCGGCGGGGCGGGCGGCTCGAACTCAGGGTCGTAGGGCAGCGACGGATCGCACCGGACCCCGAAGTAGTTCTGCACGCGGCGTTCGGTCGGCAGCCCGTTGTCGTCCCACCCGATCGGGTAGAAGACTTCCTTGCCGCGCATCCGCTGGAACCGCGCGATAATGTCCGTGTGCGTAAACGAGAAGACGTGCCCGAGGTGCAGGGACCCGCTGACGGTTAGCGGGGGAGTGTCGATGGCATAGACGCCATCGCGGCTCGTCGTCCGGTCAAAGTTGTACTACCCGCACCTTTTCCCACTGGCGCGACCACTTCTCTTCGATGCCGTCAAGCGTGGGCTTGGACGGCACGTCGCTGGGGCGGAAGTCAGTACTCATGCCCGGAATGGTAGCGCGTCGTGACGGCCCGCGGTCAACTTGATAATGTCCCGAGCACGCCGCAAGCGGTGCCCTCAAGCCCCAGCCATCAAGGCCCAGCCATCAAGCCCAGCCATCAAGCCAGCAGGAGACTCACGTTGCCCGCGGGAAGCCAGCCTGCCGAACCCGCGGGCCCCCAGCCTGCCGAGCCCGCGGGAAGCCAGCCTGCCGAGGCCGCGGGAAGCCAGCCTGCCGAGCCAGCCTCCGGCGGATATCGCCTGAGCCTCCGGGCGGACTGCGCGCGCTGCTTCGCGCTGTGCTGCGTCGCGCCGGCATTCGCCGCCTCGGCGGATTTCGCCATCGACAAGGCCGCCGGACAGGCATGCCCGAACCTGAAACCGGACTTCCGGTGCTCCATTCACGACCACCTCAGGCCGCAGGGCTTCCCGGGCTGCACGGTCTATGACTGCTTCGGCGCAGGGCAGAAGGTCGCCCAGGTCACGTTCGGCGGACAGGACTGGCGGCGGGTACCGGGGATCGCGGCGCAGATGTTCGGTGCGTTCACGATCATGCGGCAGCTCCACGAGCTGCTCTGGTATCTGAGTGAGGCACTGACGCTGCCGCCTGCCCGCCCGCTTTACGGCGAGCTCAGGCGCGCGCTCCAGGAGACCGAGCGCCTCACTCACGGCAGTCCCGAGGCGCTGGCGGAGCTGGACGTCGGCGCGTGCCGGCAAGGCGTCAACGCCTTGCTGCTACGCGCGAGCGAACTAGCGCGCGCCGGAGCCCGGCACCGGGCAGCCGACCTCGGGGACGCCGACCTCGGGGGCGCTGATCTCGGGGGCGCTGATCTCGGGGGCGCTGATCTCGGGGGCGCTGACCTGAGGGGCGCTGACCTGATCGGAAAGGACCTTCGGAGTGCCGACCTGACCGGCGCCAGCCTGCGCGGCGCGCACCTCATCGGTGCTGACCTTATCGGTGCTGACCTGAGCGGTGCCGACTTCACCGGGGCTGACCTCAGAGGCGCCGATCTCAGCGGTGCCGACCTCTCCGGGAGCATCTTTCTCACTCAGTCTCAGCTCGACGCGGCGAAGGGCGATCCCGGCACCAGACTGCCACCCCAGCTCACCAGGCCAGCGCACTGGCCGCGCTCGGCGGCGCTCGGCGGCGCATGCCGGGTAACGAACGGTGGCCGTGCGCCCGATATTTAGTGAGCCCGGCAGGCCCGGCGGGGAAGCATCGCACGGTCAGGCCGCCGCGGGCGGCAGTGGCGCCGGGATGCAACCTGTCATCGCTGGCAGCGTCATAGGGAGTGCGGCGCAGCGGTCATGGCGGCGCGGCGGTCATGGCGGCGCGGCGGTCATGGCGGGTAGCGGTCATAGCGGGTAGCGGCAGGAAATCAGCAACGGAGGGACCATCATGATGACGGCACTGCGGGCGTTCGGGTTGGCCTTGGGGGTCGCTGCCACGCTGACCTGCGCCGGATGCGGCAGCACCTCCCCGACCCCCGTCACCACTCCGGCGGCACTTCCCGTCCTCGGCCGGCTGGCGGGCGTCTTCGCGCACGGCACGGGTTTCGGGCAGGTGAGGCCAGCCAAGATCTTCAACGGCGGCGATCCGACAGGCCTCCTCACCCACGTCGTCTGGAAGTCGTGGGGCGGCCATGATGCGGTAGGCACCGGCAAGACCGACTACGTCGGGCCCGGTAAGTCGGTCGCCGCCGGCACCGAGGAGCGCGCCACGGTCCGGGCATTCCGGCTGGGAACCTGCGATGGCAAGCTCATGTACCGGGCCGTCGAGTGGTACTTCCCCCAGCACGGCCAGGCCTTCAGCCCAAGCCACTACGAGAACATCTGCAAAGGCACCTACGTACCAGGCTCATGACCAACGCGCCGATTGACGGCCAGGTCACCTCGCCCTCGGCTTCGCCGTCGGTGATATCACCGGCGGCGGCTACCCCGACGTGATCGCGGACCGACGTCAACAGCCCGTTGGCCGGATCGAGCTGCCTGAAGTTGACAGTCAAGTGCATTGACTACGAATTTAAGCCGTCGTAACCTCGTTGTTATGCCATTCCCTCCCGCCGACGACAGGATCGGGATTCCCGCCCTGATGCGGGCGGCCCGGGGCAGCTACGCCCAGGCCATCCGCGCGCACCTCGCAGCCGAGGGCATCGATGACATCCCTCGCAACGGGGCCTTCGTGCTATCGGGCCTGGCCAACGGCGACGAATCGGTTGTCGACATGATCCGGGGGCTGGGTGTGACCAAGCAAGCGGTCAGCCAGCTGATCGACACCCTGGTCCTGCGGGGCTATCTCACGCGCGACATAAACCCCGAGGACCGGCGCCGGATGACGATCGATCTCACCGACCGGGGTCGTGCCGCTGCCGCGGCGATCTGCGCCGGCACTGCGGCCATCGACGACGAACTGGCCCGCGTGCTCTCGCCGGCCGAACTGGCCGGCCTGCGGGCCGGGCTGGCCGCTCTCGGCCATATCAAGGAGCGGATGAAGGAAGGATAAGGTTCGCGCATCGACCCGGACGGCAACCTCATCCGCTTCGGTTCCCCATCTCATCCGCTTCGGTTTCCCCCATCTCATCCGCTTCGGTTTCCCCGATCTCATCCGCTTCGGTTCCCCGAAGCGCCGGAGCACAGCCGCTATGGCAGGCGGGAGCCCGGCAGAGGGTCACGGCCGGGTGAGGGGGAGGAACACATCATCGACGATCTCAACGATGACGCGCTCGGATGGCGGAGTGCGGGCGAGGAAGATCTGGTGGCGGAACAAGTCGGTCGGCAGGGTGGCAATCATCGAGCTGATGTCATGGCGGGCTTCACCGCGGTCGGCTGCGCGCTTGAGGATTGTCGCCATGACCCCGGTGCCGATCTGCAGAACCTGGTCCTGGATGCGGGAGAACAGCTCTGCGTCGGCGAAGTAGTCGCCGAGCAAGCCGTAGACGGTCTCCGGGCCGGTCTCGGCCAGCCGGCCAGACATCTGGTGCAGCAAGGCAAGCACGTCGCCGCGCAGGCTGCCGGTGTCTGGCACCTCGCCCGACAGCATGGGGCGGTGGCGGCGCATGGCGGCGATCACCAGTTCGGGCCGGCCGCGCCACCGGCGGTACAGGACGGCCCGGCTGGTGCCGGCCCGAGCGGCGACGGCTTCCATCGTCAGGCTGGCATAGCCAGCCGCCTGGAGTTCATCCCAGGCGGCGTCGATGAGCGCGGTCTCCAGTGCCGCGCCCCGGCGCCGGGTCTTTCCGCCGCTGTGCCGCGGCTGCGGCTGCAACGGCTCCGGGGATCTTGTCATCCTCGCTCCTTAAGGGACGCTTGCATCTTAGCGCGGAAGTAATTAAGATCCGGTCGTATCTTAATAAGATACGACCGGATCGTATAGGAGTCTGCGGTGCGACCTGCCACTCCCACAGCAAGCCCGGCCACGGCGGTCGCATCCCCGCGGAAGCGCGGCTGGCTGCCGCTGGCCGTGATCGCCTCAGCCCACCTGATGGCGGTCCTGGACACCACGATCATGTTCGTCGCGCTGCCGTCGGTGCAGCATGGGCTGGGCATGACCGTGACGACCCGCCAGTGGGTCGTCACCGCCTACACGCTGGCCCTGGCTGGCCTGCTGCTGCTCGGCGGCCGCCTCGCCGACCGGCTCGGCGCCCGGCGCACCCTGCTGATCGGGGTGGCCGGATTCGCCCTCGCCTCGGCCGCCGGGGGGGCTTCCGTCGACGGCACCATGCTCATCGCCGCGCGCGCCGTCCAGGGAGCGTTCGCCGCCATGCTGGTCTCCTCCACCAAGTCGCTGCTCATCACCGTGTACGCCGACGAAGAGGAGCGTGCGCGGGTGATAGGAATCTTCACCGGCACCCTCACCGCCGGGGTGGCGCTCGGGCTCATCCTCGGCGGGGTCCTCACCACCGAGCTGAGCTGGCGCTGGTGCCTGTATGTGAACGTCGTCCTCTCGCTGGCCGTCATCATCGGCGCGCTGCGTGTGCTGCCCGCGCTGCCCGGCCGCCGGGAGGTAAAGATCGACATAGCCAGCGTCCTGCTCGCGTCGATAGGGATGGCTGCCCTGGTCTACGGGCTGGGCGAGGCCGCTGCCTTCGGGTGGGGCTCGGGCCGGATCGCCGGCTCGCTGATCGCCGCCGTCGTGCTCCTCGGCGGCTTCGTGGCCCGCCAGGTCGGACAGCCGAACCGGCTGCTGCCGCTACGGGTGGTGCTCGACCGCAACCGCGGCTGGGCGATGACCGCCCTGATCGTCAATGCCCTGAGCACCTTCGGGATGATGCTCATCCTCACCTACCAGCTCCAGTCCGTCATGCACTACTCGGCGCTTCGCACCGGGCTGGCCCTCATCCCCTTCGCCGTCGCCGCTGGCGCCGGCTCCGCGCTCCTGGCCCCCCTGCTCATGGTCCGCGTCCCGCCCCGATGGCTGGTCACCGCAAGCATCGTGATCGAGGCCGCAGGGCTCGTTCCGCTGATCTGGCTCACGCCGGGCAGTCGCTACCTGCCCCTGATCCTCACCGCCACCATCATCGAGGGACTCGGTACCGGCGTCGCAGGGCCCGCCGCCCTCAGCACCGCGCTGCGAGCCGTCCTGCCCTCCGACACCGGAGCGGCAGGCGCCGGGACCAGCGCCGCCGGCCAGCTCGGCGCATCCCTCGGCGCCGCGCTGCTCAACACCATCGCGGCTGCCGCGACCGCCAGCTACCTTGCCGCTCACGCCACGGCGAGCAGCGCGGCCGGCACTGTCCACGGGTTCACCGTCGCCATGGCCTGGGGCGTAGCCATCCTGCTCGCCGCCGCCGTTCCCATCGCCGTCTTCGTCAATGCCAAGGCACCGGCCCGGCGCCGCTGAGACCACCGGGCGCAGGCCCGCTCTGCGGCCGCACGGGGTGGCAGGGAGTCCAGTGGCCAGAGAGCGCGGCCTGCCGACCCGGGCTCTCAAAAGGCACAGTGTCAGCATTGATGGATCCGGGTAGCACGCAGAGCGTTCTTGTAAAAATTAACCATTCCATCGCAGGCCGCCTCGGCCGTGAAATGCTTCCGGAAACGTTTCTCCCCAGCGTCCTTCCTGCTGTCACTGGCGGCGCCACGCTCGAGGACAGAAGCTAGTCCCTCGGCGAGAGCCGAGGCGTCATCGGGCCGTACCAGGGGCCAGCCAACGTCGCCAATCGCTTCGGCTACCGGCTCGATATCAGAGGCGACGATGCTCAGCCGCAGAGCCATAGCCTCCACCAGGGTGCCCCCTAGCCCTTCCCAGCGCGACGGGAAGGACAAGACATCCGCAGCGCACATGAGGTCAGGTACATCCGTCCGGTGTCCGAGTAGACGGACCGCCACCGCACCCCCGGCGCTGGCTTCAACGACGGCACTGGCATTACCAGGACGGCCGGCTACCAGCAACACAGCATCAGGTACCCGAGCGACCAAACGTCGGAAGGCCTCGACAGTCGTCTCGACGCCCTTCTGCCGGTCAAGTCTGCCTACCGAGAGCACCACCGGCGCGCCTGCATCTATTCCGAGCGCGGCTCTCGTTCTTAGCCGTCTCTCGATGGTGACGATGCCCAGCCTCGCAGGGTCACGGCCTCGGTAAACAACCTCAATCCGATCGCTGGGAATCCTCAGGCGACGCCCCATCACGCTAGCTACCACCACCGATATGGCATGAAAGCGCCTCGTCAGCGGAGCGGTGACCATATCCGCGGACTGAGCAGCCCGTACGCCCCAGGCGCCATAACAAGAGTTAGCTCGGTGCTCCGGTCCATAATCCAGATTTGCCAGCGTGGTCACCACTGGAATACCCACTGGCCGCGCCGCTACTCGCCCTGCCAGATTCGCGAACATCAACGTAGTGTGCAGCAGATCGGGTAGCTCGGAATTAATAACATTTCGCAGCTCTCGCAGCAGGCGGACCGGATCACGGTAGCTCAGTCGTCTAGGCTCGATCCCTACGGCGTCGAGCCTGCTCTCGAGGCCTCCATCATCGGTCAGCAATGTCACAATAGACGTCCTCACACCGCGACTGGCTAGTCCCGGTACTACCTCGAGAAGAGAAGTCTCAGCACCGCCGCCGTGCATACTATCGATAACGTGCATCACATGCATCTGAATTGATCCCAAACTACCAGCTCTGCAACTGAACTCGCAGTCTCTCGTACATTCCGCTGCCGATGCCTTCCACGTCGGCTACCCGGACGCTCTGCTACGCGCAACCCTCTCCTCAACGCTATTCAAGGCACCGGTGCTGACGACGACTGTGCTGCTGCTGACGACGACGACTATATAGCCGTCAATGGCCAGGCCAAGGCCATTTGATCGCGGTCGGCCAAGGCAATCGGGCGGAAACGGGCAGTTGCGTCTTACCGAGAATACGGGATTATTCGGTAGGTGATCTTCCGGGGAGGGAGGGTCTCCATGCCTTTACCTATATCGCCCCGATGATGACCTCGGTCGCGCACTTCGCTCCGTCCGCCATCGCCTTGCTGCTCATCGTGTTCGGTCTCGGGCTCGTCGTCGGCAACCCGCTCGGTGCCCGGGCCGCTGACCGGCACCTCATGACCACGATCGCGGCATTGCTGGCCATGCTTATCGGCGTGCTGCTGCTGTTTCGACCAGACCGCCCACGCCAAGATCCCGGCGGTCCTTACGCTGTTCGCGCTTGGCACCGTCGGCTTTGCGACGGTCCCGGCGTTCACGAGCCGGGTGCTCACCACCGCCGGTGGCAGCACCTCGAACGTTCTCGCCTCCTCGGCCGCGGTCGCCGCCTTCAACCTCGGCAACGCGACCGGCGCGTTTCTCGGGGGCCGGGCCATAGCCGCGGGCGGCGGCTTCGCCTCGCCGAACCTCGTCGGAGCCGCCATGGCGAGCAGCGCCCTGCTCCTCGCGCTGTTGTCCATTGCCATCGAGCGACGCCGGGCGAGGGCATGAACTCGCCCGAAACGGGTCCGGGTATGCCAGCCGGAGTCAGGCCGCGAGACCGGCGGACGGCCGGTGAGAACGGGATCGGGGGGCGTGACCCGGATGGTCAGCGTTCCACCTGGTAGTGCGCAACAGCGCTTTCGTCCCAATCCAGGCCGTTGCCCGGGACATCGGGCATGTGCAGCTGGCCGGATCGGACCTCGAATGGGTGGGCCAGTACCGGGTGTGCCCAGTCCTGCCACTCCAGCCAGTGCCTGGTCGGCGTGACGCGCAGGAGGTGCCCGGAGACCTCCGGGTACAGGTGGGAAGACATCGGGCTGCCGGCCGTATCGGCGATCGCGGCTGCCTGCAGCCATCCGCTCACTCCGCCGATCCGCATCAGGTCAGGCATCACCAGATCGCAGGCCTGCGCCCGGATGGCCTCGTGCATGGCGCGCGGACCGTAGAAATTTTCCCCGAGCATGACGGGCGTGGCGATGTCGCGGGCGAGCCGGGCATGGCCGGCCAGGTCGTCGTAGCGCAGCGGTTCCTCTATCCACCCCAGACCCTCGGCGTCGAGGGCGCGGCATCGTTCCAGGGCGTCGCCCAGGGCAAGCCCCTGGTTGTAGTCCGCGACCAGCGTGACCCCGTCGCCGACTGCGTTGCGGACACCGCGGACGGCGGCGATATCGTCGGCCGCGCGGTGCCGCCCGACCCGGACCTTCAAGGCGCTGAACCCGCCTTGGGCAAGCAGTTCCAGTGCTTCATCGCCGGCGGCGGCGGGCGGGATGAGCCCGAGCCCGTTGCTGTTGTAGGCCGGCACTGGCTCAAGGGTGCCGCCGAGCAGCCGCGCCAGGGGCATCCCGGCCGCCTTGGCCAGCGCATCCCACAGGGCGATGTCAAGCCCGGCCACAGCTGCCAGGGCCAGGCCCTGATATCCCGCGAGAGCGAGCCAGCCGCGGGCTTCGTCGAAGGAAGCTGCCGGCGCGGCTGGCCGTCCTCGCAGCTCAGCGCCGAGATCACGGACCATGGGAAGCAGCGCGCCGGCCGCCCGGTTCAGGTAAGGGGCGAGGTAACTGCGGCCGGTGATGCCCTGCTCGGTGCTGACGTCGATGAGCAGCAGGGGCCAGTGCGAGAAACCCCCCACCCTGGTGGCCAGCGGCCTTGCGAGCGGAACGACGACAGCCCTCGCGGCCACGTCGCGCACGATGAGGCCGGCCCCTGGAATGGTCACCGCGCCTCCTCGGCCTGCCTCGGCCACACTCTGCCTCAACCACTCGCGACTCACCTCCCATTCTGGCAGGAGGCGAACCATTCTGGCAGGAGGCGAAGCTCACCGGGCACCGGCGGCGTCGGTGGTCATGGGGTGCATGGGCATGGAGCTGGGGCTCGGTCAGTTCGGTGTACTCGAAGGTCATCTGGCCCAGCGCCACGAACGGCAGCCTGCGCAGGTGCCTGCGGGCTTCCTGCAGGCTGGCCGCCTGCAGGAAGCCGAGCACGCCCGGGCCGGCGGTCTGGCCTCCCCGGCGTGAATTAGGCGGCTGTCTGAGTTCTCCAGATGCCCGGCCCCGGCGGGTGCGTGCGCGCTGCCGCGGGGGCACGATAGATCGCGGTGCGCCGCATCTGGTTGCGTTGGCAGCGCGGCGGCCCAGCCCGGCAGGAAGGACGAGGATGCGCATAGAGGATTCAGTGGCACTGGTCACCGGAGCCGGGCGCGGCCTTGGCCGCGCGCTCGCTCACGGGCTGGTCGAGCGGGGCGCTCGGATCGTTTACGGAGCGGCGCGCGATCCGGCCGCCGTCACCGAGCGCGGGGTCGTGCCCGTCACGCTCGACATCACCGATCCGGGAAGCGTTGCGCGGGTCGCCGAGCAGTGCCGGGATGCCGACCTGCTGGTGAACAATGCGGGCGTCATGACGTTCAGCCCGCTGATCGGCGCGCCCACCCTGGATGGCGCCCGGCTGGAGATGCAGACCAACTACTTCGCGACGCTCGCCATGTGCAGGGCGTTCGCGCCGGTGCTGGCAGCCAACGGGGGCGGCGCGCTGGTCAACGTGCTCTCCATCGTGAGCTGGTTCACCAACCCCGTCAACGGCACCTACGGCGCTTCCAAGGCAGCCGAGTGGGCGATGACCAACGGCATCCGCATCGAACTTGCCGCGCAGGGGACTCTGGTCGTGGCGGTCCACGCCGGCTTCATTGACACCGACATGGCCGCGCGCATCGACGCGCCGAAGATCAGTCCCGCTGACGTCGCCGGGCAGGTCCTCGACGCCGTGGAGGCGGGCCAGATCGAGGTGCTGGCCGATGAGCGGACCCGGCAGGTCAAAGCCTCGCTGTCCCGCGATCACGAGCTGATCTATCCCGCCGTGCAGGCCCGGTGGGACACCGACCACCCGATGCGGCCCGGCGGGCAGCCCGGCGGGGCGGACGGAGCGCCGGAATGAGAAATGGCCGGTACCGTCCGCCGGGCGCATGAACTAGCTGTCCTGGGGGGAATGCACCTAGCTGTCCAGAGAGCCCCTACCTGTGCTGTCCAGAGAGCCCCCTACCTATGCTCTCCAGAGAGCCCCCTACCTATGCTCTCCAGAGAGCCCCCTACCTATGCTCTCCAGAGAGTCCTACCTGCCCCGAAGGCCGCAGGTCATTGGCCAGCGGCAGTCCCGGGCGCCCGGGACTGCCCCGCCATCGGCTATGGCGCGACGGAGGGACCGACCAGCCGGGCGCCAAGCCGGGCCTCGTAGGCTTGGCAGCATGGAGATGCGAGTGCTGGGTCGAACCGGCGTCAAGGTGAGTCCGCTGTGCCTGGGAGCGATGATGTTCGGCGCCTGGGGCAATCCCGATCATGACGAGTCTGTCCGGATCATCCGCCGGGCGCTGGATGGCGGGATCAACTTCATCGACACCGCCGATGTGTACTCGGCCGGCGAGTCAGAGGAGATCGTCGGCAAGGCGCTGGCCGGGATCGACCGCGACAGCGTCGTCCTCGCGACGAAGGCGCACGCTTCGATGGGCGAGGACGCCAACATGAGCGGCAACTCACGCCGCTGGCTCCTCCGCGAGTGCGACAACAGCCTGCGCCGCCTTGGCACCGACTACATCGACCTGTACCAGATCCACCGCCCCGACCCGTCGGCCGACGTCGACGAGACCCTGAGCGCTCTCACCGACCTGATCCGGGCGGGCAAGATCCGCTACGCGGGCAGCTCGACGTTCCCGGCGGCGCAGATCGTTGAGGCGCAGTGGGTAGCCGAGCGGCGCGGCCGGGAGCGGTTCGTCTGCGAGCAGCCGCCTTACTCGATCATGGTGCGCGGCATCGAGGCCGACGTGCTGCCGGCCTGCCAGCAGTACGGGATGGGCGTCATCCCGTGGAGCCCGCTGGCCGGCGGCTGGCTGTCCGGCCGCTACCGCAAGGGCGTCGACGTTCCGGCCAGCACCAGAGCCCGGATGCTGCCGCAGCGGTTCGACCTGAGCCTGCCGGGAAACCAGGCCAAGCTGGAGGCCGCCGAGCAGCTAGCGGTCCTCGCGGAGAAGTCCGGCCTGTCGCTGATCCAGCTGGCGCTCGCGTTCGTGATCCAGCACCCGGCGATCACCTCGGCGATCATCGGCCCGCGGACCATGGACCATCTGGAGGGGCAGCTTGAGGCCGCTGACGTCACCCTCGATCCCGCGGTCCTCGACCGCATCGACGAGATCGTCCCGCCGGGCACCAACCTCAACCGGCCCGACGGAGGCTATCAGCCGCCGGCTCTGACCACCCCGTCGCTGCGCCGCCGGCCCGGCTAAGCCCGCCGGCCCGGCTAAGCCCGCCGGCCCGGCTAAGCCCGCCGGCCCGGCTAAGCCGCCGGGGGGCTGCTGATCCCCCCGCCTGGGGTCAGTGCGCCTCCCCTCGTGGGGCCAATGCGGCCGTTGAGCCGGGCAGCTTAAATCACTAGTCCCAGATAAATCACCAGTAACGTCGCAGTCGATAATGGTTACGATTTGACCGGCGCGCGCCAGTCGAATCGTAACCACTGTCGACTGGGTCACCGAAAACGAGCGTGCCCGCCCTGCATCCGATGCGGCCAGCCCAGCCGGGCTAGCTCATTCCCGGGGCCAGCGCCAGCCCGTGGCAGCCCAGCCCGTGGCAGCCCAGCGCGCGGGGGACCAGCTCAGGCCCCGGGCCAGCTCAGCCCGGGGCAGCTCAGCCCCCGGGGGGACCGGAGACTCACTCCTCCCGCATCCAGTGCGGACGCCGGAACATCCGGCCCAGCATGTCGTGCATCGACTTGCCAGTGTCGGCCAGCGCATCCACGCGGTAGACCGCAGGGCCATCCGGGGCCGGCAGCCGGCCGGCCTCATCGTCGTCGATGGAGCACCGGATGTAGCTCGCCGTGATCCGCTCGATCTGGTCGGCGTCGATGAAACGCAGACCCGATCTGGTGGTGACGACAATGCCGTCGAAAAGGTCAAGTTCCGGTACTTCCAGGACATGCTCGAGTGTGCCGATTTCGGTTCCTGTGCTGGTCAGCACCCGTGAGCCTGGAACCGCTGCCTCATACGAGATAGCCGTGTCCTCGTCCATGCCTGCCTCCTGCTCTCGCCGCCTCGCGGCCCGGTCGGGCACTGGTGCGCGAACCTCAGGAAAGTATCCTCTGAGGGGGGAGCGGGCCGTAACCCGGCCGCGCGGAGGGGGCAGCTTGATGGCGCAGGAGATCAATCTCGTCGACCTTGACTGTTATGAGCGCGACGGAGCCCCCCATGAGGCGCTGCGCTGGCTCCGTGCGCACGCGCCGGTGTTCTGGCATGCCGACGGAGGCGCCCCCGGCTGGCCAGGATTCTGGGCGGTCACCGGGCACGAGGACACCGGGCATGTCTCCAGGCACCCGGAGATTTTCTCCTCCAGCCGCCGGCTGGCGTTCTTCGACGAGGACCCCGAGGACCAGGTCGGCCTGCAGCGCCTGATGATGCTCAACATGGATCCGCCGCAGCACACGAGGCAGCGCGACTTCGTCAGTCGCGGGTTCACCCCGCGCATAATCGGCCGGCTAGAAAAGCACATCAGGGAAATCTGCGATGGCCTGATCGACGACGTCGCACTGCGCGATAGGGCCGATTTCGTCCGCGACATCGCCGCGCCATTCCCGCTGCATGTGATCGGCGAGCTGATCGGGGCACCGCCGGCGGACCGGATGCGACTCTTCGATCTCTCCAGCCGGCTGATTGGCTTCGACAATCCGGGCCGCCAGCCAGAGCCCGGCGAGGCCGGGAAAGCCGCAGCGGAGTTCTACGCCTACGCGGGCGAGCTCGTCGCGCGGCACCGGGAGCAGCCAGGCGACGACATCGTCACCCGGCTGCTGCAGCCGGACGACGCCGGCGAAAATCTCAGCACAGCCGACTTTGGCCTGTTCATCCTCCTGCTGACGGTGGCCGGTAACGAGACAACAAGGAACGCGGCCTCGGGTGGCATGCTCGCCTTCTTTGAGCATCCGGACGAGTGGCAGCGGCTGCGGGACGATCCCGGGCTGATTCCCACCATGGCAGAGGAAGTCGTCCGCTGGGTCAGCCCGGTCAACCTGTCCCGCCGGACGGCCGTCCGCGACACCGAGCTCGGCGGGCAGCGCATTGCCGAGGGTGACAAGGTAGTGGTCTTCTACAGTTCGGCCAACCGGGATGAGGATGTGTTCGCCGCCCCATCCACCTTCGATATCGCCCGCGAGCCCAATCCGCATGTCGGCTTCGGCGGCGACGGCCCGCATTCCTGCCTGGGCAGGCACCTGGCCGCGCTCGAGCTGCGGGTGCTGTTCGAGGCGCTGATCGAAAGGACGCCCGGCATCGCGCTGGACGGGGATGTACGCAGGCTCCGATCCAGCTTCCTGAACGGAATCAAGGACATGCCGGTGCGGCTGGACTCGGCTCCGCGCACTTGAGTGGACGAAATAATCCGTTAAAAAAAATGAAGATGCGGCGGCGAGGAAGGTCGCCGCGACGCAGCGCAGCCAGCCGCCCGGCCGGCCATTTTCCTTAACGGAGGTCCCGTGGCCGGTGCCGCGACACCGCGCTTACGGTAGGGGGATGAAAGCCGAGCCCATCCCGATCGACGTCGGCGGACGATCGCTCAAGATCAGCAGTCCCGCGAAGGTCATGTTCCCGGCAGCCGGGGTGACCAAGGAGGAACTGGTCCGGTACTACATCGCCGTCGGCGACGGGATCTGTGCCGCGCTGCGGGACCGGCCCACGACGCTGCGCCGGTTCCCCGACGGGATCGAGGGAGAGGCGTTCTTCCAGAAGCGGGTGCCGGCCGGGGCGCCGGACTGGGTGCAGCAGGTCCGGATCCAGTTCCCCAGCGGCCGTTACGCCGAGGAGGTCTGCCCGACGGAGCCGGCGGTGTTCGCGTGGGCGGCGAATCTGGGCACGGTGGAGTTCCACCCGTGGCCGGTCCGGCGCCCGGACGTCGATCATCCTGATGAGCTGCGGATCGACTTCGACCCGCAGCCTGGCACGACATTTGCTGATGCCGTGCGGGCGGCGAAGGCCGCGCGGGAGGTGCTGGAATCCGCCGGCTGCACCGGCTTCCCGAAGACATCTGGCGGCCGGGGCGTGCATGTGACCGTCCCGATCGCGGCCGAATGGACATTTACGCAGGTACGCAGGTCAGTGATCGCGCTAGGCCGGGAGCTGAACCGGCGGCTGCCCGATCTGGTCACGGTGGACTGGTGGAAGGAAGAACGCGGCCAGCGTGTGTTCATCGACTTCAACCAGGCGGCCCGCGATCGCACTATGGCCGCCGTCTACTCGGTGCGGGCAACTCCGCAGGCGACTGTGTCCGCGCCGGTGACGTGGGACGAGCTGGACTCCGTGGAACCGCTCGACTGCACGGTGCGCAGCATGCCGGAGCGGTTCGCCTCGGTGCCCGATCCGCGTGCGGGGATCGAGAAAGCGGTCGGTCGGCTGGACGCGCTGCTGGAGATGGCCGACGCGGACGAGCGCGACCACGGCCTGGGGGACATGCCGTATCCGCCGGAATACCCGAAAATGCCGGGCGAGCCGAAGCGGGTCCAGCCGAGCCGGGCACGGCCTGCCAGCGGCTGATTCACGATCCGTCTCATCGCGTGTTCGCCAGCAGGCCGGGATGGGCGCGCGACTCGCCGTCGTCAGCGGGGAGTCCCGCTCGGCTCCCGACCGCGAGATCGCATCCGGGCCTGGAAGGATGGCGGTATTCGGCCGCTGGCGCTGCTCGCCGCGCCCGGTGACCGGGCAGGCGTGGCCGCTTCCTGCGGCACTGACCAAATTGGGCAGGTGCGTGATGAATGCCTTCGGGCACTGGCTGCTGACCGTCACGGGAATAAACAACGAGGCCGGGAAGTGGTACGCGTTCTGGTCCGGGTTCGGCGCGAACTTCGGCGAGGTGACCCTGCTGGCCGGCGTCCTCGCCGCCTGGCACCGCGTCAACTGCCACGCGAAAGGCTGCTGGCGGATCGGGCGCCAGCAAGTCGCCGGGACCACGCTCGTGGTGTGCCGCAAGCATCACCCGGACGGGAAGCCGACCCAGGAGCACATCCTTGAGCTGCACCGGGCTCACCTTGAAGCCGAACGGACTAGAGCCGAACGGGCTAGATAGGACCTGTCCTTCCGGTCGCCGCTCCTTCCGGTCGCCGCTCCTTCCGTCGCCACTCCTTCCGGTAGCCGGCCCTTCCGGTAGTCGGCCCTTTCCGTAGTCGCAGGAAGAGAAGCCTCGCTCAGCGCGGCAGGCTCATAGAGCGAACGGCTGCCCGCACGGGGCAGGCTGAGGGTGATGCGCAGCCCGTGGGGATCGTTGAGCGCCGCCTCGGCGGTGCCGTCGTGGGCGGCGGCGATGGCGGTGACGATGGCGAGGCCGAGCCCGGAGCCGGGGCGACGTGACTGGGCTCCGGCGCGGTAGAAGCGGTCGAAGATACGGGGGAGCTGGTCGGCCGGGACGCCGGGGCCGTTGTCGCTGACGACGATGTGCGGTCCGCTGCCGTTACCGGCGGCGGTGATGGTGGCGACGGTGCCATGCGGGGTGTGGGCGTGCACATTGGCGAGGAGGTTGTCGATGGCCCGGCGCAGGAGCTCTTCGTCGCCGGCGGCTACCAGGCCGGCGGCGACGTATGCCTGCCATGTTCGGTGCGGGTCGGAGATCCGGGCACGCTCGGCGCATTCCCGGATAAGCGCGGTGAGGTCGACGGGGTCGTGCTGCTGGCCGGGGTGCTGGTCCAGGCGCGCCAGGCCGAGCATGTCGTCGACCAGCCCGCTCATGCGCTGGGCTTCCAGCGCGATGCGGCGCATCGCCTCATCGATTGCCGGCGAGATCGGCCTGCGCCGCGCGCTCGGCGCGCGGCCGGTGCACATCGCGGCCCAGTTTCTCGCCGAGTCAACCGCCCTTGGCCTCTTCGGCGGGCTGATCGGGGCCAGCCTGGGCGTCGTGGCCGTCCTCGCGGTCACGGTCTACCACAGCTGGACCGCCCTGCTCGACCCGCGGGTCGTGCTGGCCGCTCCCGCCGCGGGCGCCATCATCGGGCTGCTGGCCGGGCTGTACCCGGCGCTGCGGGCCGGCACCGTCGAGCCTGCCGATGCACTGCGCCGCTGATGGAGGCCGGATGAGGCCGGGAGGGAAAGCAGCATGAGATCGCTGCGTCGGGCCGCCACTGCGCTGTGCCGGGCTGTCACTGCGCGGGGCCGGGCCGCCACTGCGCTGCGCCGGGCTGCCACTGCGCGGGGCCGCGCCGCCACTGCGCGGGGCCGCGCCGCTCCCATCCTGGCTGTCGTTCTTGCCGCGGTGATGCTCGCGGCCTGCACGGGGGGCAGGCCGGCCGGCTCGTCCTCGTCCGCGCGCGCGCCCGCCCGGCGCCCAGGCGCGCCGGGCGGCCCTGGGTTTCCGTGACGTCAAGGGCCAGGCCAGAATCACGATCTCCGGGCCGGGAGGTCGCGGCGGCGGCCCGATCTTCATCGGGCCCGGCGGGCCCGGCGGCTTCTTCGTGCTGTCCTCAGGTCCGGGCGGCGGCAGCGGGCGGCCGCACATCTCCGTGGCCCCGATCCCGCCGGCCGGCTCGGCGCAGACTGTCGCGCTGCCGCTGGACAGTTACGAGCAGGTCTCGGTCCAGGAGCAGGACGCGCTAGCGGCGGCCGACGACCAGCTGACCCAGCGATGCATGGCGGCGGCGGGCTTCAGCTACCCGGTGGCCGCCGAGCCCGGCGACGGCGGGGTCACGGTGCAGGGCATCGAGGACGGCGGCTACGGCGTCACGAGCCTGGCCCAGGCGGAGACCTATGGCTATCGGCAGCCAAGCCATGGCGCGGGATCCGCGGGGCCGGGGAACTTCGTGATTCCCGCCTCTGTCGGGGTGCAGAACAAGCACGGGACGGCCTGGACCAGCGCGCTGCTCGGCTTCGTCCCCGGCGCCCGGGCGAACGCGCCCCAGCACCAGGGCTGCCTCCAGGCCGCAAATACCGAGCTGTACGGCAAGATCAGCGGTAACCCCGACCCCGACCCGGTGCCGCAGATCACCATCCAGGCGGCTCAGTGGACGCAGTCCGACCCCCGCATCCTGGCGGTGCAGCGGGCGTGGTCGGCCTGCATGGCGCGCAGCGGCCTCGCCTATAAGACCCCCGCGCAGGCCGAGGAGCATGGCTGGCCGTCCACGCCGACTCCGGCCGAGATAACCACCGCGGTGGCGGACGTGCGGTGCAAGACGCGGACGAATCTCGTGAACACCTGGCTGACCGTCGAGGCCGCCTATCAGCAGGCGCTCATCGGCCAGAACCTGACGTCGCTCTCGCGGCTGCAGACCAGCTTCGGCGCACTGCAGCGGCGAGCTGAGGCACTGCTGCAGCTTCCGGCCGCCACCGGGATCCTGCGCATCAGCCGGGGGCGGATCAGCCGCCGGAACCTGCAGGTAATCCGAGGGCGGAAGTGATGTCAGCCCACCGGAGATCGCCTTGACGGTTTGGCCACCGCAGACCGTGGCCGGCGGCGTTTCGCCGAGCGCTGACAGCCGCATCGGCTGAACAATGCCCGGGCACACTGGACGACACGAGGTAGCTGGCGCGGGAACTCGGCACTGGACTGCCGTATGCGGCACTGGACTGCCGTATGCCGTCCTTCGCTTCCGCTGTGTCAGCGGACGGCCGGAGAGCAGGGTCAGCGAGTGCGGATCGCCGAGCAGAGCCAGGTGCGCGCTTATCACCGGTACGGCGGGCTGCTGCGGCAGCGGAACTTCCGGTTGCTGTGGATCGGGGAGTCGATCAGCGGGATCGGCAACGCCATGGCGGTGGTCGGCGTCCCGCTGCTGGCTGTCACGGTCCTGCATGCCAGCACCTTCGCAGTGGCAGCTCTGACAGCGGCAGCGTATCTGCCCTGGCTGGTCATCGGCTTGCCCGCTGGTGCCTGGGTGGACCGGCTGCCCAGCCGGCCGCTGATGATCGCCTGTGACCTGATCTCCGCGCTGCTGTATGCGAGCCTGCCCGTTGCCGCGTGGATCGGAGTGCTCACCATCGGGCAGGTTGTCGTCGTCGCGCTGCTGGCCGGGGCAGCCAACGTGTTCTTCGCCACTGCCTACCAGGTCTACCTGCCCTCCCTGGTCACGGCCGCAGAACTGGTGGAGGGCAACGCGAAGCTGCAGGGCAGCGCGTCGGTGGCAACGATCGGCGGGCGCAGCGCGGCCGGCCTGGCAGCGCAGGCAGTGGGTGACGCCACGGCGCTGCTTTTCAACGGGGTCAGCTTCCTGGTGTCGGCAGCATGCTTGCTGTGCATCCGGACCGGAGCGCCAACACGCGAAGCGTCCCAGCGGGCCACCACCGTGCGCGCCACCACCGTGCACGCGGAGATCTCCCAGGGCATCCGCTTCGTGGCCCGCGATCCGTACCTGCGC
>Ga0302178_10000674_pt1 | contig 30230 bp, 30 predicted proteins | sample I_Palsa_E1_3_FD_198790 | JGI IMG/M metagenome (GOLD analysis project Ga0302178, IMG submission 198790) | Peat permafrost microbial communities from Stordalen Mire near Abisko, Sweden - I_Palsa_E1_3 | ecosystem: Environmental > Terrestrial > Soil > Palsa > Peat permafrost | place: Sweden... | reverse complement strand
ACTTTCTGGCCAAACCCGGAAACCCTTATTAACACTGGACTTCCAGCCCCTACTCCGCGTCGCTTTCAAACCGCGCCGCAGCACAGGGAGACGAATCATAACGACTCGATCCCGCCCTGGCAAGCGTTATTTTGAGTCGCCTCCCTTTTCCATCAACGGTGCTTGAAAACCGGCTTACGTTTCTCCAGGAAAGCCGTCATTCCCTCCTTCTGATCTTCGGTCGCAAACAACGAATGGAACAGACGGCGCTCGAAGGTCACCCCTTCGGCCAGAGTCGTTTCGTAAGCGCGGTTCACGGACTCCTTGGCCATCATCACGGCCGGCAAGGAGAACTCGGCAATCTGCGCCGCAGCGGCCAATGCCTCGTGGAGCAAGTTGTCCGCAGGCACCACGCGCGACACCAAGCCGGCACGCTCGGCTTCCGCTGCATCCATCATGCGCCCGGTCAGACAGAGGTCCATCGCCTTGGCTTTCGAGACCGCACGCGGCAAGCGCTGAGTACCGCCGGCGCCCGGTATGACGCCCAACTTGATTTCCGGCTGACCGAATTTCGCCGTTTCGGCCGCAATGATGATGTCGCACATCATCGCCAGCTCACAGCCTCCACCGAGGGCAAAACCGGCAACCGCGGCAATAATCGGCTTGCGGATCGAGCGGATGGTTTCCCAGTTGCGGGTAATGTAGTCTCCTTTATAGACATCCATATAGGTGTAGCTTGCCATCATGCCGATATCAGCACCCGCGGCAAACGCCTTTTCACTGCCGGTCAGTACCACCACCCCGATAGCCTCGTCAGCATCAAAAGCTTTCAGGGCCAGCCCGAGCTCATCCATCAGAGCGTCGTTCAGCGCATTCAAAGCCTTTGGGCGATTCAGCGTAATAACCCCGACGCGACCGCGCGCTTCCACCAAAATATTCTCGTATGTCATGCTGCCTCCTTGATTAAGCCACTTGATTTTTCATTACATTACGTCGCGGCCACTATAGGGCACACGAAAAACTACCTCACCACAGAAATTTGATGCTACCATTAACCAACCAACCGGTCGGTTAATTTATCGAGATGCATATTTCCTACCGCCGAGCAGGTCTGTCGCTTAGCTGACGATAGCTGCCCTGGCATGTACCTTCTTTGTAACCGATCCTTTTTAAAGCTGCCTACCTATTCCGCCCATGACACATACTTTCTTCACGAAACACGAGAGCACGCTCACGAAAGCGCTGGAAGCCATCACCACGCGCGGCTACTGGAGCCCATTCAGCGAGAACCCCAGCCCAAAAGTGTACGGCGAAACGGCGGCAGCCGATGGCGAAGCAGCATTTAATACCCACTTGAACCGGGTTTTCGAAATCGACCAACCCAGCACGGGCAATACCGTCGGCGCGGAAACCTCGCCGTTCGGTATCGAATTGAATATTCGCTATCCGGAGCCCGATACAGAGGCGCTGTTTGCGGCCGTCGCGCGCGCGCAAGTCGAGTGGCGTAAAGCGGGCCCTGAGGCATGGGTTGGTGTCAGCCTGGAAATCCTGTCGCGCCTGAATCGCGCCAGCTTCGAAATCGCCCATAGTGTGATGCACACCACCGGCCAAGCTTTTATGATGGCTTTTCAGGCAGGCGGGCCGCATGCGCAAGATCGCGCCTTAGAGGCCGTTACTTACGCGTGGGCGGCACTTCGCACCATCCCCGGCACGGCACATTGGGAAAAGCCGCAAGGCAAAAATCCGCCGCTGGCCATGCAAAAGCGCTATACCGTCGTGCCGCGTGGCACGGGGCTGGTGCTGGGCTGCTGCACCTTCCCGACCTGGAACAGCTATTCCGGGATATTTGCCGACTTGGCAACCGGTAATACTGTCGTAGTCAAGCCGCATCCCGGTGCGATTCTGCCGCTGGCCATCACGGTTCAAATCGCCCGTCAGGTATTGAAAGAAGCCGGCTTCGATCCCAATGTTGTTACCTTGTTCGCGACCAACCCGAACGACGGCGCGCAAGTCCAGGCGCTTGCGCTGCGCCCCGAAGTCAAGTTGATCGACTTTACCGGCAGCACCCAAAACGGCGATTGGCTTGAGCAACACGCTCACCAGGCTCATGTCTACACCGAGAAAGCAGGCGTCAACCAGATCGTGATCGATTCGGCCGACGACTTGAAGTCGGTGGCACGCAATATTGCGTTTTCCCTGGCGCTTTATTCTGGGCAGATGTGCACCGCTCCGCAAAATATTTACGTGCCGCGCACCGGCATCCGAACCACGGACGGCGTTGTCGACTTCGATACCGTGGCTCAGGCGATTGCCGATGCGGTTAACAAGCTGACGTCCGACCCGGCACGCGCCGTGGACCTGATCGGTGCGATCCAGAATCAGCAGGTCGTTGAGCGCATCGCCCAAGCGCGTCAGCTCGGCGAAGTGCTACTCGACAGCCAGCCTCTGGTCCACCCGAGCTTCCCCGCCGCCCGCGTGCATACCCCTCTGCTCGTGAAACTTGATGCCGCCAGCGATTCCGCCAAATACACCGGCGAATGGTTCGGCCCAATCGCTTTTGTGATTGCCTCAGACGAAAGCACCGTGACGCTACGGCGAGCCGGCGAGATTGCCGCGAAGCATGGCGCCTTGACCTTATCGGTATATAGTACGGATGACACCGTACTTGCCGCCGCCCATGAGGCTTCCCTAAATGGCGGTGTCGCGCTTTCGGTCAACTTGACCGGCGCTGTATTCGTCAATCAGTCTGCCGCGTTTTCCGATTTTCATGGCACCGGAGCCAATCCGGCCGCCAATGCAGCACTGACCGATGCAGCTTTTGTCGCGAATCGTTTCCGGGTCATCCAGAGTCGCGTTCATGTAGCACCGAAAGCTGAAATTGCGGCGGCGTAACCTTTGCGTGCGAAACAAACTAAAACTACGCCCGCTTTTTGGAGTCCGTTATGACGCAGGCTTTTATCTGTGATGCAATCCGTACACCTTTCGGCCGCTACGGCGGGATTCTTAAGGATGTACGCGCAGACGACCTCGGCGCCGTACCGATCAAGGCCCTGATGTCGCGTAACACCCGGGTCGACTGGCAAGCGCTAGACGATGTGTTGTATGGCTGCGCGAATCAAGCAGGTGAAGATAACCGCAATGTTGCACGCATGTCGGCATTGCTCGCCGGCCTGCCGGTCGATGTCCCAGGCATGACCATCAACCGCTTGTGCGGCTCGGGCATGGATGCGGTCGGTTCCGCTGCACGCGCCGTCAAGGCCGGCGAAGCGCAGTTGATGATTGCCGGCGGCGTCGAAAGCATGACGCGCGCGCCATTTGTGATGGGTAAGGCGGCAACGCCATTTGCGCGTCAGGCAGAAATTTTCGACACAACAATAGGCTGGCGGTTTGTGAATAAGTTGATGCAGAAGCAGTATGGCATCGACTCCATGCCCGAAACCGCCGAGAACGTCGCCACCGATTTCAACATCAGCCGAGCCGACCAAGACGCCATGGCGATGCGCAGTCAGCAGCGTGCGGCGCGGGCTCAAGCGGAAGGCATTTTTTCGCGCGAAATTACGCCGGTGCACCTGCCGCAGAAATCTGGCGATACCGTCAGCGTAGTGCGTGACGAACATCCCCGTGAAACCAGCCTCGAATCGCTGGCCCGCCTGAAAGGTGTAGTTCGCCCCGATGGCACAGTGACCGCTGGCAATGCCTCGGGCATCAACGACGGCGCCTGCGCCCTGCTGATTGCCAACGAAGCCGCGGCGCGTCAACACGGCCTGACGCCGCGCGCCCGCGTGCTTGGCATGGCTACCGCCGGGGTCGCACCGCGCATCATGGGCATCGGGCCAGCACCAGCAACCCAGAAACTGCTGGCACGGCTAGGCATGACGCTGAACCAATTCGACGTGATCGAGCTGAATGAGGCATTCGCCGCACAAGGATTGGCTGTACTGCGCGCGCTAGGTGTTCCCGATAACGATGCGCGCGTCAATCCGAACGGGGGCGCAATTGCACTGGGTCACCCGCTCGGCGCTTCCGGTGCGCGACTGATCACTACGGCATTGTGTGAACTCGAACGCGTCAACGGTCGCTTCGCACTCTGCACCATGTGCATCGGTGTCGGACAAGGTATTGCCATTGCCATAGAGCGCATCTAAAAAAACCAGCGCTTGAGTGAAAACCCGCTGGAGGAGACCCCCGCAATGTCGTATACAGAGATCCTGCTCGAACTCGACGGCGCAAGCCAAATCGCAGTCCTGACGCTAAATCGCCCGGACCGCCTCAATAGTTTTACTCGGCAGATGCATGCCGAGCTAAGAACGGCGCTCGATGCGGTCGAGCATGAGGGCATGCGTGCGCTAGTGATAACCGGCGCCGGCCGGGCATTTTGCGCCGGCCAGGATTTATCCGATCTCAATCTCGGCTCGGGGGTTTCTCCAGACTTGGGCGACCTGATCGCGGACAACTTTAATCCGCTGGTACGCCGCCTGCAAGCCTTGCCTATGCCGGTGATCGCCGCCGTCAATGGCACGGCCGCTGGCGCGGGCGCCAATCTCGCACTGGCCTGCGATTTGGTGTTGGCGGCTCGTTCAGCCAAATTTATCCAGGCTTTCGTGAAAATTGGGCTGCTGCCCGATACTGGCGGCACCTGGCTGCTGCCGCGCCAAGTGGGCATGGCCCGCGCACTAGGCCTGGCGATGACCGGCGACGCATTGAGCGCGGAACAAGCCGAAGCTTGGGGCATGATCTGGCGCGTGGTAGAAACTGAAACCTTGCAGCAGGAGGCGATACAGCTTGCTAAGCAGCTCGCCACACAGCCCACCCGCTCGCTTGCGGCGATCAAGCAGGCGATGTACGCCGGCGCGACCCAAACCTTGAACCAATCGCTGGACCTCGAAGCGCAGCTGCAGCGTGAGCTCGGACAGTCGCCCGACTACCTTGAAGGCGTCAACGCCTTTCTGGAAAAACGCCCACCGCGATTTACCGGCCGCTAACGCCGCCGGCTGACCGTACCTTCCGCTTTCCAGCCCCGAAGCCTCACGCCGTTAGGAACCCGTATGAACCAGCACGCACAAGACCTTGCGAATGCCGCCGCACAGGCTATGTACCGGAATGACCGCGCGTCCCAGGCGCTCGGCATGAGCCTCGAAGAGGTTCGCCCCGGTTATGCACGGATGTCGATGGCCGTGCGTCCAGACATGCTCAACGGCCATGAAATCTGCCACGGCGGCATGATCTTTACCCTCGCGGATTCGACCTTCGCATTTGCCTGCAATAGCTACAACATCAACACCGTCGCCGCCGCTTGCTCTATCGAATTTATGCGGCCCGTAGCCGGCGGCGAGCTGCTCACGGCCGAAGCCGTCGAACAAATATTGAGCGGGCGCAACGGCGCGTATGACATCCGCGTCAGCAATCGCGCAGGCGAAGTCGTGGCCTTATTCCGCGGCAAATCGACCCAAATCCGCGGCACTGTCGTACCGGTAGCCGAATAAAACCGCAAGCAGCAGGAGACATTGATGAACCGCAAGCCCTTAACTGACAATACCCGCGACAATACCCGCGGCCTGCCGCTGGAGCCCATCGAAACCGCCAGCCAGGACGAATTACGCGCGCTGCAATTCGAGCGCATGAAACAGACGCTGGCGCACGCTTATCAAAACTCCCCGGTTTATCGCCGTAAATTCGACGAGGTCGGCGCCCACCCGGACGACTTGAAAACGCTGGCCGACCTGGCGCGCTTTCCGTTCACGACCAAGCAAGACCTGCGCGACAATTACCCCTATGGGATGTTCGCCGTACCCATGGACCAAGTCTCGCGGATTCACGCCTCCTCGGGCACCACCGGCAAACCCACTGTAGTCGGCTATACCGCCCGCGACATCAGCACCTGGGCCGACCTGGTGGCGCGCTCGATCCGTGCAGCCGGCGCCCGACGTGGCGACAAAGTTCATATTAGCTATGGCTATGGCTTGTTCACGGGCGGCCTGGGCGCACACTACGGAGCCGAGCGAGCCGGTCTGACGGTGATACCGTTTGGCGGTGGCCAGACTGAGCGACAGGTGCAATTGATTCAGGATTTCAAGCCCGACATAATTATGGTGACGCCCAGCTATATGCTGTCGATCGCTGATGAATTCGAACGTCTGGGTCTAGACCCTGCCTCGTCGTCGCTGAGCATCGGCATTTTCGGCGCCGAACCCTGGACCAACGATATGCGCCATGCACTCGAGGTGCGTATGCAAATCGATGCGGTCGATATCTACGGTTTGTCGGAGGTCATGGGACCGGGCGTGGCATCCGAATGTGTTGAAACCAAGGACGGCCCGACCATCTGGGAAGACCATTTCTACCCCGAAATCATCGATCCGGTCAGCGGCGAAGTGCTGCCTGACGGCGCCTTCGGCGAACTGGTGTTCACCTCACTGACCAAGGAAGCCCTGCCCATCATTCGCTATCGCACAAGGGACCTGACGCGTTTGCTGCCTGGCAGCGCACGCACCATGCGGCGCATGGAAAAAATTACCGGCCGCTCGGACGATATGATGATTATTCGTGGCGTTAATGTATTCCCGACACAAATCGAAGAGCTCTTGTTCAAGCAAACGGCCTTGGCGCCGCATTATCAAATCGTCCTGACCAAGCAGGGGCCGATGGATTGTGTGACCGTCATTGTCGAACCCGCGCCGGAAAGTGCCGCCGACATGGCACGTTTGAAATCCGCGACCGACGCGTTGGCGTATGACATCAAGGCGTTTATCGGCGTAACGGCGCAAATCGACCTGCGGCCGGTCAACGGCATCGAACGCTCGGTCGGCAAAGCACGCCGCGTCGTCGATCAACGCAAATAGGCTAGATGGCACTCAAAGCTTGGGCTTAGGGGTTGGGTTTAAGTACCCACATCCGTCCGGCCTGTTTCATCTTGCCGGCCAGGTCGCCCGCGGCATCGCCCAAGCCCCAAAAGAAATCGGCCCGCACACCGCCTTTGATGGCGTTGCCGACATCCTGAGCGAACACCAGTTGATTCATTGGCTGGTTGGTCAGAGGTCGTGTAGTGGCTATAAACACCGGCAGTCCTAAAGGAATCGACGACGGATCCACCGCGATCGAACGCTCGGGCGTCAGCGGCACGCCCAGGGCTCCGACGGGACCATCGGCATCCCCTGTCGGAACCGCCGGAGTCTCCTTGAAGAACACAAAACGCGGATTCACGGCAAACACGCTATCGACCCGTCCCGGATTAGCTCTGGCCCAAGCGCGGATACCCTGCATCGACGCTTGCGACGCCGCCAGTTCGTGATGTTCGATCAGCCAGGTGCCGATCGATTTATAGGGCTGATTATTAGTGCCGCCGACCCCTACTCGCATCACCGAGCCATCCTCGAGCAGGATGCGCCCCGACCCTTGAATCTGCAGAAAAAACGCTTCGACGGGATCGTCGACATAGACCAACTCTGAACCATTGAGCATACCGCTATGAACCAGCGTGGCGCGTGGCGGCAGCGACGTACCTCTCGCATAAGCAGCAGGCCAGCGATAGAGTGGGTATAGATAGGGTTCATGGCGGGAACGCGAACCGTGCAATTCGGGTTCGTAATAGCCCGTGACCAAACCACGCACCGAGCCGTCGTCATTGGTCAATTGAAAGGGTGTGAAATATTGCTCGAAATAACCGCGTGCCGAAGCCGGGTCCAATTCGTCGATCTGTGTTGCCCCGGAACACGCGCGAACCCAGTCGGGCTGACGCGCCAGCTTCAAACAATCGGCCCGTAAGGCCGCGGCCGCACCAATCAGCGTATCGTCCTGCCAGCCATCGACTTGGCCCCACGAAACCTGGGTCAGATGCGCGCCGACCACACCGGAATACGGCAATCCGGCACTCGATTGCACCGGGTTATAGCTCGGACTCGGGGTCAGGTGATGGCTCGCGCACGAAGCCAGCAGCATCGCCAACAGCGGAGCACCGATAGCCTTGACCCAACCCTTGCGTACAGCCGGGCCGGCCGAGAGAAACCTGGCTAAATCCATCGCTCGGTATCCGCTAATTCAATGCAAGGTACGCGGCATCTGTAATACAAATTCGGGTACTAACGCATCGAAACGCGTACCGTCTTCCGCCACACAGAAAAACTCGCCGCGCATCGTCCCCTGGGGGGTCGCAATCACAGCCCAGCTCGTATATTCGAAATTTTCGCCGGCTGCCAGCAAAGGTTGGTGCCCCACCACACCCAGCCCTTTGACCTCCTGTACATGGCGCTCACTATCGGTAATGACCCAGTGCCGAGCAATCAGCTGGCTCGGAACCTGACCCTGGTTGCGGATGGTAATCGTGTAAGCGAACGCATACTGACGTTGCTCCGGACTCGACTGCTCAGGCAGGTATTGGGTCCGCACCGTGACATTCAATTCATACTGGCTCATCGTATTTCCGGAAAATTGGCATCGCTCAGATAGGGACAGGCTCAAGGATAGCGCATGATCGCCGGCCATACAGCCAGACCAGGGTAAAATACCGGCAAACGACTTCCCGAGCCGCCGCCATGACGCAATTTCGCATCTCTCCGTCCATTCTTTCCGCCGATTTCGCCCGCTTGGGCGAAGAAGTCCGCAATGTTGTCGCCGCCGGCGCCGACTGGATTCATTTCGACGTGATGGACAACCATTATGTGCCCAACCTGACAATCGGCCCGATGATCTGTGAGGCCATCCGCCCGCATATCAGCGTGCCCATCGACGTGCATTTGATGGTCAGCCCAGTTGATCGTATTGCCCCCGATTTCGCTAAAGCAGGCGCCAATATCATCACCTTCCACCCGGAAGCGTCGGATCACGTCGACCGCACGCTGTCGCTGATACGCGACCATGGTTGTGAGGCCGGCCTGGTGCTGAACCCCGCAACCTCGCTAAACCACCTAGATCATGTGATGGATCGCCTCGACGTCGTCTTGCTGATGTCAGTCAACCCAGGTTTCGGCGGTCAATCGTTTATTCCGGAAACGCTCAATAAGCTGCGCGCCGTGCGCGCCAGGCTGGACGCTTACAAAGAACGCACCGGTCGGGAAATCCGCCTGGAAGTCGACGGCGGCGTAAAAATCGACAATATCGCGGAAATCGCCGCCGCGGGTGCAGATACCTTTGTCGCCGGCTCCGCCATCTTCGGCAAGCCCGATTACAAGGCGGTCATCGACCAGATGCGTGCAGCACTGGCTACCGTCGCGACCCGCACCTTATGAGCGCCACGCCAGACGTGGTCGCCGCGCGCGATATCCGCACGGCGCAGATTCGCGCGGCGCTGATCGATCTCGACGGCACCCTGGTCGACACCGCCCACGACTTCACCGCGGCGCTGAACGGCATGTTGGCCGGGCTCCATGCACGCCCCATCGAACACGCTGAAGTGCTGCGTTATATCGGCAAAGGCTCCGAGCATTTGATTGCCTGCGTGCTGGCCCCGCGGTTCACCGCCGCCGATGCGCAAGCGCTGTTCCAGCAGGCTTTCGACAGTTACCAGCTGGAATACGCGCAGATCAATGGCCGGCACACCGAGCTTTACCCGGAAGTCAAAAACGGCCTGGATAGATTGCGTGCCGGCGGGATCAAACTGGCCTGTGTGACCAATAAGCCCCATCGCTTCGCGGTCGAACTCCTGCGGCACTATGCCTTGCTCGACTATTTTGCCGTGGTCTACGGCGGCGACAGCTGGCCCCGCAAAAAGCCCGACCCGCTGCCCATGGTCGAAGCCTGCCGGGCTCTGGGTGTTGCAGCCGCGAACGCGGTCGCCATCGGCGACTCCGAAAACGATGCGCTGGCTGCGAAGGCGGCCGGGATGTGGTCGCTGGCTGTGCCCTATGGCTACAATCACGGCCAGCCTGTACAAATAATTCCCGCTGATGGTATAGTCGAAAATCTGCTGCAGGCGGCGCTTGTTATTGTGCGATCTGCGGCACCACTCTGATCTGATCTCAACAGATATGTTTCTGAATAAAAAACGAAGTCTAGCTAGCATAGACCGGGGCGCCTGGCCCTGGCGTCGCTGGTATTGGTGACACTCACATTTGAGTCAAGACTGCTGAACTGCTTCAGCACACGTTTTTTATTTCGCTTCCGTACCTGCATCTATTTAGCTCACCGCCACACTTCTTTTTTTGGGGCGGCCGGCCGAATAGTGCGCAGATTCCCGGAACCGGCACATTGCCCGTGTATCCTTCTAGTTTGCCGCGCCTGATTCTGCTTGTCAGGGTACAGCCACCGGACCGATAGGGCATCAGGAACCTTTATGACCGAACTTGAATTTCAATCGCTTGCAGACGCCGGCTACAACCGTATTCCGCTGATTGCCGAAGCGCTGGCCGACCTGGAAACACCGCTATCGCTCTACCTGAAGCTGGCTCAGGCCGAACGCAACGGCGCCAACTCTTTCCTGCTTGAATCGGTGGTCGGCGGCGAGCGCTTTGGGCGCTACTCGTTTATCGGCCTGCCTGCGCGCACCCTGATCCGGGCTTTCGGCCGGCGCTGCGAAGTGGTGCGCGACGGCGTCGTCGCCGAAACCCACGAAGGCGACCCGCTGGCCTTTATCGAGCAGTTTCAGGCGCGCTTCAAAGTGGCGCAACGCCCCGGCCTGCCGCGTTTTTCGGGCGGACTGGCCGGTTATTTCGGCTACGATGCGGTGCGCTACATCGAGAAAAAGCTCGCCGACTCCGAGCCGCCGGACGATTTGGGCTTGCCCGACATCCAGTTGCTGCTGACCGAAGAAGTCGCCGTCATCGACAATCTGGCCGGCAAGCTCTACCTGATTGTCTACGTCGACCCGACCGCCCCCGAAGCCTATACCCGCGGACGGCAACGCCTGCGTGACCTGCGCGCCCGGCTGCGCACCACGGTGCAGCCGCCCGTGACATCGGCGAGTGTACGCACCGAGATCTACCGCGAATTCGAGCGTGAAGATTATCTGCGCGCCGTGCTCAAGGCCAAGGAATACATTGCTGCGGGCGAACTGATGCAAGTTCAAATCGGCCAACGCCTGACCAAGCCATTCCGCGACAATCCGCTTTCGCTATACCGCGCCCTGCGTTCGCTGAACCCGTCGCCGTATATGTATTTTTACAATTTCGGCGAGTTCCAGGTGGTCGGCGCATCACCGGAAATCCTGGTGCGCCAGGAACAGCGCGCCACCGAACAAGGCCCGCAGCGCATTGTCACAATCCGCCCGCTGGCCGGCACCCGGCCGCGCGGCTCCACGCCCGAGAAAGATGCCGAACTGGCCGTCGAACTGCTGAACGACCCGAAAGAAATTGCCGAACATGTGATGCTGATCGATCTTGCGCGCAACGACGTCGGCCGTATCGCCAGGATCGGCTCGGTCACGGTGACCGATCAAATGACCGTGGAAAAATACTCGCACGTGCAACATATCGTCAGCTCGGTCGAAGGCCATCTGAAAGACGGCATCAGCAATCTTGATGTGCTGCGCGCGACCTTCCCAGCGGGCACCCTATCGGGCGCACCGAAAGTGCGGGCCATGGAATTGATCGACGAACTCGAACCCGTCAAACGGGGCCTGTACGGCGGCGCCGTCGGCTATCTGTCATTCTCCGGCGAAATGGACCTGGCGATTGCGATTCGCACCGGCATCATTAGCGGCGGCAATCTCTATGTACAGGCCGCAGCCGGCATCGTCGCCGACTCGGTGCCTGAAAGCGAATGGCAGGAAACGGAACACAAGGCCCGCGCTGTGCTGCGCGCGGCAGAACAAGTGCAAGACGGCCTCGACCGCGGCACGGAGGAGTTTTGACCATGCTGCTGATGATCGACAACTACGATTCCTTCACCTACAACCTCGTCCAGTACTTCGGCGAGCTCGGTGAAGAAGTGCACACCGTGCGCAACGACGCCATTACCCTGGACGACATTGCCGCACTCAAGCCGGCGCGCATCTGCCTGTCGCCGGGTCCGAGCAATCCGGGCAACGCCGGCATTACCCTGCCCGTCCTCAAGCATTTCGCGGGCAAGCTGCCTATCCTGGGCGTTTGCCTCGGCCATCAAGCCATCGGCGAAGCATTTGGCGGCCGCGTCATCCGCGCCAAGACCATCATGCACGGCAAAACCAGCGTGATCGAAACCGACGGGCGCGGCGTGTTCAGCGACCTGCCCAAGCAGTTCACCGTGACGCGTTACCATTCGCTCGCGATCGAACGCGCCACGCTGCCCGACTGCCTGGAAATTTCCGCCTGGACGGAAGATGGCGAGATTATGGGCGTGCGGCACAAGGAACTCGATATCGAAGGTGTGCAATTCCATCCCGAGTCGATCTTGTCCGAACACGGCCACGCGCTGTTGGAAAACTTCCTTAAAGGTCGGCGCGCTTAAGCTAGTTCATGCGCCCACCCGGCCCAAATAGCCGTGCACGCGCCATCAGCATCCATGGTGCGTGTATGACACGCCGCCGAACTCCTCGTATTTGACCTGGGACACCTTATGCCGATTACCCCGCAAGAAGCGTTGCAACGCACGATCGAGCATCGCGAGATTTTCCACGACGAGATGTTGCACCTGATGCGCATGATCATGCGCGGTGAGATCTCCGACATCATGAGCGCGGCCATTCTCACGGGACTACGCGTCAAAAAAGAGACCATCGGCGAAATCGCGGCGGCAGCCACTGTCATGCGCGAATTCGCCACCCCCGTGCAGGTTGAGGATCACAAGCATTTTGTCGATATTGTCGGCACCGGCGGCGACGGCTCGCATACCTTCAATATCTCGACGGCCAGCATGTTTGTCTGTGCGGCAGCCGGCGCGCGCGTGGCCAAACACGGCAATCGCGGCGTATCGAGCAAGTCCGGCAGCGCCGATGTCTTGGAGGCGCTGGGCGTCAACATCATGCTGAACCCGGAACAAGTGGCGCAAAGTATCGCAGAAGTCGGCATCGGCTTTATGTTCGCCCCCAACCATCACCCCGCCATGAAAAATGTGGCGCCGGTGCGGCGCGAACTCGGCATCCGCACCATTTTTAATATTCTGGGACCGCTGACCAACCCAGCCGGCGCCCCGAATCAGTTGATGGGCGTGTTTCACCCGGATTTGGTCGGGATTCAGGCACGCGTTATGCAGCGCATGGGCGCCAAGCATGTCTTGGTCGTCCACGGCCTGGATGGCATGGACGAAGTCGCACTAGGCGCGACCACGCTGGTGGGCGAACTGCGCGACGGCGTGGTGCGCGAGTATGAGATCCATCCCGAAGATTTCGGCATGCAGATGCAATCGAATCGCAGTTTAAAGGTGGCTGATGCGCAGGAATCCAAACTGATGCTGCTTGAAGCACTCGACAATCAACCCGGCGTTGCGCGCGAGATTGTTGCGCTGAATGCAGGAACAGCGCTCTATGCAGCCGACGTTGTCGACTCGATCGCCGCCGGCATTACACTTGCCCGTGACACTATCGTCAGCGGCGCAGCCCGTGCCAAGGTCGACGCGCTGATCCGTTTTACTCAACAATGCAAGCAGACATCATGAGCGATATCCTAGAACGTATCATCGAAGTCAAGCGTCAAGAAATCGAGCTCGCCCAGCAGAACGTGCCGATGTCGGCACTCTTGGACGAAGTCGACGCACGTGACGACCTGCGCGATTTTGTCGGTGCGCTGCGCAAGAAAATCACGGCCGGCCGTGCCGCCGTGATTGCCGAAATCAAAAAGGCCAGCCCGTCAAAAGGCGTGATTCGCGAACACTTTGTCCCCGCCGAGATCGCCGTCAGCTATCAGCAACATGGCGCGGCCTGCTTGTCGGTACTGACCGACGCGCAGTTCTTCCAAGGCAATGCGACCTACTTGCGGCAAGCCCGCGCGGCCTGTCAGTTGCCCGTGCTGCGCAAGGATTTTATGGTCGACTCTTACCAGGTCTTCGAAGCCAGTGCGATGGGCGCCGATTGTATTCTGCTGATCGCGGCGGCTTTGGAAACCGAGCATATGCAGGAACTCGAAGAGCTGGCGCATTCCCTGGGACTGGCTGTACTGGTCGAAGTGCACAATGGCGACGAGCTTGAACAGGCGCTGACTTTGAAGACCCCCTTGATCGGCATCAACAATCGCAATCTGCGCACCTTCGAAGTCACGCTGGACACGACCATCGGCCTACTCGATCGCATCCCCGCCAACCGTATCGTCGTCACCGAATCGGGCATCTTGTCGCGCGAAGACGTCAGCTTGGTCCGGTCTCATGGCGTACAAAGCTTCTTGGTCGGCGAAGCATTTATGCGTGCCGACGTACCGGGTGTTGCGCTGGCCGAGATGTTCAACTGATATGGCCATAGAACAAGAAATGAAACTGGCTTTGGCGGTCGAGAGTGTCTGCGCCGCCACCGCCTGCCTAAACGAACTAGCAGGCGGCCCGGGTCAGTTGATCGCACTGGAAAATATCTATTTCGACACCGCCGAACATGCGCTGGCCAAGATTAAAAGCGCGGTGCGCGTACGCAAAACGTCAGACGGTTGGCTGCAAACCTTCAAGGCCGGCGGCGGCGCAAGCCTTGGGCTGCATAGCCGGCACGAATGGGAAATGCCGATTGGCGGGCCGCACCTAGAACCGAACGCGCTGTTGGCGGCGTGCGCCGACCACCCTGCCGCGCTGGTCTTGCGTCTTGCCTTGCCGCAACTCAAACCCTTATTTCGCACGGACTTCTCGCGTCGCGTGTGGAATCTCGAACATACCGGCGCACAGATTGAAGTTGCACTCGATCAAGGCCTGGTGACAGTCGAGCGCGATGGCCAACAACGCAGCACACCGATTTGCGAAATCGAACTGGAACTCAAGCACGGCGAAGTCGGCGCCTTGCATAGCCTGGCCGATGTTCTGCGCGAACGCATCCCAAACCTGACAGCCGATAATGTCAGTAAGGCGCAGCGCGGCTATCAGCTATACAACGCGGCACAGGCATAGGCCGCAGACAGCCGGTGTAGCCGACGCCTGCACTTGCCCGTCACCGCAGCCGGTTCACTCTTTTTAAGCGACCGCTCTTATGGCATCCAGTCCCAAATCGTCACCGCGCAAATCGCTGACGGCGTCGACCATTCAGTCGACACACCAGGGCGTTTTATTTGAACCGTTGTCGGCGAGCACCGCGGCCGCACATCCTGCGGACCGGCCGCCCGCAGTGTCCTCAATGGCGCAGCCGCTTGCCCAGCAGTTCGCCAGCTTGTCGCCCGCTTGGCAAACCGGCATCGCTTCGTTTGTCGCCAGTCCGGCTTATTCCAAGTTGTGCAGCTTTGTCGACGGCGAACGCGCCCAGGGTAAAACCATTTACCCGGACGACGTGTTTCGTGCGCTGAAGCTGACCCAGCCGCAGCAGGTCAAGGTGGTGATACTCGGGCAAGATCCCTATCACGGCGACGATCGCGGTCAACCGCAAGCCCATGGTCTGGCATTCTCGGTGCGCGCCGGGGTACGCCCGCCGCCCTCGCTGAAAAATATCTACAAGGAAATTCACGCCAGCCTCGGGCATCCGATCCCAAGCCATGGTTGCCTCGATTATTGGGCCGAGCAAGGTGTGCTGCTGCTCAATACCGTATTGACGGTCGAAGCCGGTCAGGCGGCCAGTCACGCCAAACGCGGTTGGGAGCACTGCACCGATGCGCTGATTGCGCATTTATCCGAGCACTACGAGGGTTTGATTTTTATCTTGTGGGGCGCGCACGCGCAAGCCAAGCGCGCCTTGCTGTCGGCCAGCCGCCATACGATATTGGAAGCGCCGCATCCTTCGCCCTTGTCAGCCCATCGAGGTTTTTTGGGCTGTGGCCATTTCGTGCGCGCCAACGCGGTGCTGATCGAGCGCGGCAAAACACCGATCGATTGGCAATTGCCGCAGCCGGCCTAATAAACAAAACCCCACATTGAAAAACGTGGGGTTCATCAACAATCCGAAGCATTGAAGCGATATTTTTTATCGCTGAGTCATATCGTCCAATCGCGAGTGAGTTACCAACTCACGATTGGACGACATGCGAATCAAACCGCAGCGATCGCTTCGCGTGCACCAGCCAGAGCTTGCGATGCCGCAGCTTCGCCCATCGCCAGGCCTTCCGAGTAAATAAACTGTACATCGGTCATGCCCAGGAAGCCCAGGAACGTCTGCAGATACGGCGTTTGCGTATCGTTCGGCGTACCCGAATATTTGCCGCCGCGAGCAGCGACGATATACACCTTCTTGCCGAGAACCAGACCTTCCGGACGGCCTTCGCTGGTGTAGCGGAATGTGACGCCCGCACGTGCGATCCAGTCGAAGTAAGCCTTCAATTGCGAGGAGATGCCGAAGTTATACAGCGGCACGCCAATAACGATAATGTCGGCGGCTTGCAATTCATTGATCAGCGCTTCACTACGCGCATTGATCGCCTGCTGTTCCACCGAGCGCTTGTCGGCCGGCGTGAAAAATGCGCCCAGCGTGGCGTCGTCAAGGTGCGGTACGCCATCTTTCAACAAGTCGCGCACGACGACGTTGGCGCCGCCGGCCTTGCTTTGCAATTTGGCGACCAGCTCGCCTGCGAGTTGGGTGGATTGTGCGCCTTGCGAGCGGGCGGCGGAATTGATCTGAAGAATCGTAGTCATGGCTAACTCCTGGATAATGTGTCGAACAAGGGCGTTCGTTAAGTCAGGATTCTAGCCATCGCCTTGCGGCTTACAAGCCTCAAGGGTGTGACGGATTGTTCTATTCATGCAACAACGCCGCCAACCCCCTGCTGTCGTGGCTTGGCGGGTTTGGGGGGACTAGCCTTGCAACCAGGCATCGCCCCATTTTTTCTCGGTGCCGCGCGCAGCTTCACGGCTTAGTACATAGCGCGTGACATCGGCCGGATCGAGTTTGACCGCAAAACTGCGCAGTTCATCGCGGTGAAATGCATGCACTTCGACTCGGTCGCCTGCACGATAACGCGACAATAAGGCATCCAGATTACTCCCTGTGACGCGCAAACCATCGATCGCCACCAGCACGTCGCCAGCTGACAAACCGGCATTTTGCGCCGCGCTATCGTCGTACACACTCGCCAAGGTACACTCGGCGCCGCCGCGAACGCGGGCGCCCAAGGCCGGTGTGCTGCCACCAGCGGCCGGTTTGAGACTGACGCCAAACGGCGCCAGCAAATCCGCCAGAGGCAAATCACGCGTGCCGTGGACCGCTTGTGCAAATAACTTGCCCAAATCCACGCCGGTGGCCTCGGCAATCAGCGCCTCGATCTCATCTTCGCCCACACCCTGCTGTTGACCGTGGTAAAAATCACGGCCATAGCGCTGCCACAACAAACGCATCACATCGTCGAGCGATTTGCGATTACGGGTTTGCGCCCGAATCGTCAGATCGAAGGCCAGCGCCACCAGGGAGCCTTTGGTGTAGTAACTGACAATGGCGTTACTGGCGTTCTCGTCCTGACGGTAGTACTTGATCCAGGCATCGAATGAACTTTCGGCGACGCTCTGCTTGAGGCGCCCACTGCCGCGCGACACACCGCCGATGGTTTTCCCCAGTAGATCGAAATAGTCGGCATGATCGATCACGCCGCTGCGCACCAGCATCAGGTCGTCGTAATACGAAGTAAAGCCTTCGAACAACCACAGCAGTTCGGTATAGTTTTCGCGCGTGAGATCGTAAGGCGCAAAGCTGGCCGGCTTGATACGCTTGACGTTCCAGGCATGGAAATATTCGTGACTGCATAGGCCGAGATAGGTGCCATAGCCGTCGCCTGCCTGGACTTGCCCCTGTACCGGCAAATCGGCACGATTGCAAATCAAGGCGGTGGAAGCACGATGTTCAAGACCGCCATAGCCATCGGTGACAGCCACCGTCATAAACACATAACGTTGGAACGGCGCCTGTTTCGATTTAGGTTCAAACAGCGCGATCTGCGTTTCACAAATCGGCTTCAAATCGCGCGTCAAGCGCTCCATGTCGAGCCGAGGGACGCAACCGCTGATCACCACATCGTGCGCCACACCGTGCGCTTTGAACTGGCCCAGCGCAAAATGACCGAGAGTGACCGGGTGATCGGTCAATTCATCGTAATTGGCCGCACGATACTGGCCGAAGCCATAGCGTCGGGTGCCGCGCGCCTCAAGCAGCGCCGTCGCTACGCGCCACGCTTGATACGCCTCGCCTTCCGGCTTCAGTATCTCGACATGACACGGTGCTGCTTCATGTCCGGCCACGCTCAGAAACACACTGGTGCCATTAAAAAAACCAACCGTTTCATCGAGATGAGCGGTACGCACCGACATGTCCCAGGCATAGACTTCATAGACCAGCGTCAGTGCACCTTTGCACGGCGCCGCCCGCCAAGTCTGCTTGTCGGTTTTTTCGATTGCCACCCGGCGCTCACTCGCATTGTGTGCGGTCAACGTCACGATATTGCGCGCGAACTCACGCACCATGTAACTACCCGGAATCCAGACAGGCAGTACGAACACCTGACCCTCAGGGTCCGGGTCGGCCACTGTTAACGTGACTTGAAACAGATGTGCGGCTGGCTTCTTGGGGACAATCGAATATTGAATGGGCTTCATGGCAAGGTCAGTGTAGGTTTTTTTAAGAACCAATGCGCAGAATGCGGCCGGCAAGTAGCGTAACCGCTGCGTAAAGTCTAAGTCCGAGTCTAAGTCCGAACATCCGTCCAGACCGTTGCGCCCGATCCGGACGGATGAATGTTAATGAATTGCCGAAAGCCGCTTTTCAAGCTCGTCCGCTTCGATGGCGCCCGGCAGGCGGCTGCCGTCGACCAGAAACACGGTGGGCGTGCCGTCGACATTCAGTTGATGGCCCAGCGCCAGATTTTTATCGAGCGCCGTGGTATCGCATTGCCCCGACGCCGTCGGCGCCTTATGGTCGATCATCCAGCCTTCCCAAGACTTGGCCCGGTCGCTCGCGCACCAGATGGATTTGGATTTGGCGGTCGAATCGGGCGACAAGATAGGAAACAAGAAGGTATAGACAGTCACGTTGTTGACATCACGCAAAGTGGCTTCGAAGCGCTTGCAATAGGGGCAATTCGGATCGGAAAACACCGCTATCTTGCGGCTGCCGTTACCTTTCACCACCTTGATGGCATTGGCCAGCGGCAGCGTATCGAATTTGATCCGGTTCAGATCGGACAGACGTTGCTGAGTCAGGTTGGTACGCGTCTTGGTTTCGACCAAATCGCCCAACAAAAGGTAGTCGCCATTTGCGTCGCTATAGATGATTTGCTGACCGAGGTTGACCTCGTACAAACCGGGTATGGGCGACTTGCTGACACTCTGAATAGTATCGTCGGGACCGAGCCGGTTTTGCAAAACCGTCTTGAGTTTATCCGTCACGGCATCGGCACGGACTAGCCCGGTCACCGACATCAGCAGGCCCATCGTCGTGAGCATCAACGCACTGTGGCGCAAAAAGCTTTTCATCAGAAATCCTTTAAATCGGGTTTTATGTGGGCCACCCACCGGCGCCGCCGGGTCGCGCCATATTTGCTCAGCCCAGCGCGTGTGAGATCAACCAACGTTTGAGCCAGGGTTGAGCCGCGAGCAAGGACATGCCTGCATTACGCATACCGCGCACCATCGCACCCGGCGCCGCGAATAATCGCTGCAAGCCATCTGTGGTCAGCGACAACTTTTGGATATCGGCGCGCCGTGCACGTTCATAGCGCCGCAACAGGATCATATCGCCCAGGTGACGGAACGATTCGCGCTGTCCCAGAATCTCGGACAACGTGGCGACATCGCGCATACCGAGATTCATGCCCTGCCCGGCGAGCGGATGTATCGCATGGGCGGCATCGCCGACCAGCGCCACCCGCGGTGCAATCAAACGGTCCACCTCCTGAAATACCAAGGGGAAACCCCGCGCCGGAGTGACGCACTCAAGCGCCCCAAGACGCTCGCCGACCGCCCGTTCGACTTCGGCGGCCAACTGTGCGGGATCGAGCGCCAAGAGCGCCTGCGCATGCTCGGTATGCGCCGACCACACCAGCGAGACATGTTGATCGGGCAGCGGCAACAGCGCAATGATTTCGCCGTCGCGAAACCATTGATAGGCGGTCTCGCCATGCGGTGAGGCCGCGCGGAAATTCGCCACGACGCCAGTTTGCGCGTAATCGCGCTGCTTGATTTTCGCTTCGGTTTGCGAGCGCACCCATGAATGCGCGCCATCGGCGCCAATCACCAATTGGACCTCCAGCACCGCGCCGTTATCGAGCGTAAGCGCAGCACCTTGGTCGCTGACGCTCAGACCTTGGGCGCGTTGAGCGATCCAGCTTACCTGCGGTTGGAAGTGCAAAGCCGTATCGAGCGCTCGCTCGACCAGCCCGGACTCGACAATCCAGGCGAGTTGCGGAACGGCGGCTTGAAATGCCGAGAAATGCAACTGCGCCAAGGTGTCGCCATACACCCGCATGTCGTATACCGGCGTCATACGCGCGGTATCGAGCGCCTGCCAAATGCGCAGCTTTTCGAGCAAGGCCTGTGAGCTCGACGAAAACGCGTAAACGCGTGAATCGTAAACTTGCCCGGCCTGCATCGGCTGAGCCGGGGCCGCCAGCAGCGCCACCTTCAGGCCGCTTTGCGCCAAAGCCAGGGCGGACGTCTTGCCGAGCAAACCGCCGCCGACGACTGCCACGTCGAATGTCTGAATTGTCATCGTTACATTATAGCTTGGGGCGTCCGCTTACTCATTTTTACACGGCCTTTCTACCACCGCACTGCCCTTTTACCGGGTTTTTACGCGAGTCTGCCTAGACTGCAACTGTGTTCAACTACCAGTGAGTCCAGTCATGGGCCTAGCAGTCGCGCTTATTCCTCGGCAACGCGTTGTCATGCAAGCCGCCGCCTCGCACGAGGAACTGTCCGCCTACCAAGTGCGTTGGGCCGCCCCTGGCGCGGTTCAAACGCGCGTACATGGCAGCGGCCTCGCGCCCCGGGCTCGCTCCGTACGGCCGAGCGACGAACACTTGATGATGCAAGTCGTGCTCGATAGCGCCTTTCTCGCGAAGTTTCGCCGCGCGCTATTTTCGGCCAGCGAAGGACTCATCACCTTATTGCACGTCCAAGCCGATCCACGCGATGCACATCGCGTCAAAGTCTGGCTGGGCTTGGATCGTCCGGCCGTGCGCGCAGTTATCGACTTGATTATTGCGACCCTGCCCGAAGCCGAAATCGGCCGCATCGCCCCTGCTTGAATCAACTTCGGAGCCCCCAATCATGAAACCCCTTCCTGGCACGACCCGCTTCGGCGGCATCTGGATTCCGCTCGTCACGCCGTTCACCGAGCTTGGCGCCCAACTCGACTTGCCGGCAGCGCAAAAGCTGGCTAATTATTACGTCGAAGCAGGTGTGGCCGGCTTGGTGGTTTGCGGCACTACTGGCGAGGCGGCAACCTTGTCGCAAACCGAGCAGGACAGCCTGCTGGCGGCGGTATTGGAAGCCGTGCATGGCCGCTGCGGTGTGATGATGGGTGTCGCCGGCTCCGACACCGAAGCGATGGCGCGCCGCATCAGGCAATTTGACTCTTACGACTTGGCCGGCCTGCTGATTTCGCCGCCGTCATACGTCAAACCATCGCAGCACGGTATCGTCGCGCACTATGAACGATTGGCGCAAGCCACCCGGCACCCGATCATGCTCTACAACATTCCTTCGCGCACCGGCGTCAATCTGGAAATCTCGACAGTGGCGAAACTGGCGGCCACAGGCCGCTTCCCGGCAATCAAGGAATCGACCGGCAATATCCCGCAACTGATCAATCTGATCGAAACTGCCTCGATCGACGTCTTGTCGGGCGACGACTCCCTGCTGCTGGTGACCCTGCTGCTGGGCGGCACAGGTGGCGTGTGCGCCTCGGCCCATGTGCGACCCGACCTGTTTGTGGCTCTGGTGCGCTATGTCAAACAAGGCCGCATCGCCGATGCGCAAGCTTTGTCGCGCCAATTGCAACCGCTAATCGGTTTATTGTTTTCGGAACCGAATCCGGCGCCCGTGAAAGCCATGCTGGCCATGCAGGGCTTGATCGGCGACGCCTTACGCTTGCCGATGATGCCCGTCAGTGCAGCCAACCGCTTGTTGCTGGCCGACGAACTACGGCGCGTCAACGAGATTACTTTGCCCAAGCAAATGTCCTTGGCCGCTTGAGATGGATGGATGTCCCGGATCGAACAGTTGGAGCGGCCTGCGCCCGAAAATGCGCCAGGCACGGGCCGCAACGGTACAATATCGGTTTTCCCGGCGGTAATCGGACGCCCGGCCCGGTGGCAGCGCCTTTATCCGCGCCCATCGCCGCCGTTGCGCGCCCGGTTCGAGATCTGTCAAAAACACGCTCGAACCCCGCCCTTCAGCCTAGAACCGATACACGAAGGATCCCATGAGTCTCCAATGCGGCATTGTTGGCCTACCCAACGTTGGTAAGTCCACCCTGTTCAACGCGCTGACCAAAGCCGGCATCGCGGCCGAAAACTATCCGTTTTGCACGATCGAGCCCAACGTCGGTGTGGTTGAAGTACCGGACCCGCGCCTGAAAGGCTTGTCCGAAATCGTCAAACCGGAACGCGTGGTGCCCGCCATCGTCGAATTTGTCGACATCGCAGGGTTGGTAGCCGGTGCGTCCAAAGGCGAAGGCCTGGGCAACAAATTTCTTGCCAATATCCGCGAAACCGACGCCATCACCCACGTGGTGCGCTGCTTCGACGACCCGAATGTGATCCACGTCGCCGGCAAAATCGATCCGCTGTCCGATATCGAAGTCATCAATACCGAACTGGCGCTGGCCGATATGGCCACAGTCGAAAAAGCCTTGGCGCGCAACGTCAAACTGGCCAAGTCGGGCACCGATAAAGAAGCCATCAAGTTGGTGCCATTGCTTGAGAAAATCAGTAAGCAACTCGACCAGGCCAAGCCGGTTCGCGCACTCGACCTGTCCGACGACGAACTCGCCCTGATCAAGCCCTACTGTCTGATTACCGCTAAGCCGACGATGTATGTCGCCAATGTCATGGACGACGGCTTCCACAACAATCCCCACCTCGACGCTGTGATCCAGTTCGCCACCGCGGAAAAATCGCCGGTGGTCGCGGTCTGCGCCGCCATCGAAGCCGAAATCGCCGATCTGCCCGAAGAAGATATGGGCGTATTCCTGGCCGATATGGGTATGGAAGAACCGGGCCTGGACCGCGTGATCCGCGCCGCCTACCGCCTGCTGGGCTTGCAAACTTACTTTACGGCCGGCGTAAAAGAAGTCCGCGCCTGGACCATTCACGTCGGCGACACCGCTCCGCAAGCAGCCGGCGCGATCCACACCGACTTCGAACGCGGCTTTATCCGCGCGCAAACTATCGCCTATAACGACTTTATCGCTTTCAAGGGTGAGCAAGGCGCGAAGGAAGCGGGCAAGATGCGTGCGGAAGGGAAGGAATATGTGGTGCAGGATGGGGATGTGATGAATTTCTTGTTTAACGTCTAAGTCTGAGCGGGATTAGCCGTCTGATAGGTTCTAATTTAGTCCGATGAAACTCTGAAAGTCGGCGCGTTACAAACTCTGAATGCAAACCAATCCCACGTTTTTCGGAGCGTGGGGTTTTGCTTATCCGGCGCGGTCGAACCTCGGCTACGCTTAGAGACCAGTGAGATGTGGCTGGATTTCGCGCTTGCCTCGGACTAACTCCGTCAGTTAGTTCGGCACCCGAGTCATTAAAACTGGAAATTCACGATTTTGATGATTATAGTGATCACTATCCGTCAGGCCACAGGCGCCCCTAAAAACCGGTACGCGGAGATATAAACGAGGACGCTGTCCAGCCGATCTATCCGCACAAGCACAAACGGTCGACTCAGGCCACATTCGACGTTATCAAGGACCCAGTCTCATGACTCGTCACGGTTGGCTACTTGTGCTTCTGCTTGTTTGTTCAAGTGCTTTTGCCGGTGATATTGCGCCGATACGCTTGGCCGGAGGCCCGGACCCAAGCGGCGCCCTCACAAAAAAAACCTCTCGCCTGATCGATATCGTATTCAAAAAAATAAACATGCCCTACTCCCTTGAGTATTTGCCTCCGGAACGTTCATCGGCATTATTTATCAGCGGTGAAATCGATGGAATTATCGGCAGAGTTGCAGAATACAACCTAATATATCCGGCAGCAATTCGTATCGAACCAACACTCTACAGTTATCAATTTATCGCAGTTGGTCTCAAAACAGATATCGACCCACAATCCTGGGACGATTTAAAAAAATTCCGTATCGCCTATCACCGAGGACTAAAAATTGTCAGCCTTAAACTGGCCCAATCAGCAAGCCTGCAAGAAGTAAATTCAATCAAAGATTGTATATTGATGGCGAAAAACAAACATGTTGATTTTTGTGTCGCCTATTCCAACGAAATTTCATTCGAAAAAAAATTATTCGACGATGGAAAACTCAATATTTTTAATATATCTAAAGAGAAAGCATATATATTCCTCTCCCCAAAATTATCCGCTCTGGCCGTCAAGATCGACGCGGTATTAGCGGACATGAAAAAATCCGGTGAACTTGAAAAAATATACAACGAAAATTAAACAAGGGCCGGGAACGCCGCCGCCCTAACACGCCGGCCGCGGTATCAGCCCGTTACTTGAAAAAAATCCCCCGCGTCAGAAAGGTGTAATGCCCCTCGGCGGCCATCAGACCGACCAGCACCAGCAGCGCCAGCGGCGGCACCAGGATCGCGTAGACCAGGGCCAGTCGCTCCCACAGCATATGCATAAAAACGGCGACAATTAGCCCCGCCTTCAAGAACATCAGCGTGAGTATCAAAAACCAGCGTAGGTAACCCTCGACGTGGAAATAGTCGACCAGATAAGACAGGGTGCTCAGAAAAAACAGCAAGGCCCAGATTTGCAGATAGATCTTGATCGGATGCTGTTGCCCGGTGTTGGTCGTCATGGCTTGCCTCACCAGAGATAAAACAACGCGAAGATAAATACCCAGACCAGATCGACGAAGTGCCAGTACAGGCCCGCGATCTCGACGATTTGATAGTGGCCGCTGGGGTAGTGAGCGTTGGGTTCATAGCGGCCGCGCAGCACTCTGTTGGCGATGGTCAACAGATAAATGACCCCGATCGTGACGTGTGCTCCGTGGAACCCTGTGATCATAAAAAAGCACGAGCCAAATTGCGGCGCGCCAAGCGGATTGCCCCAAGGACGTATGCCTTCGTGCACGATCAGCTTGGTCCATTCAAAGGCCTGCATGCTGACAAAAGACACCCCGAACAAGGCGGTGATCAGCATCAACAGGGCTGTGCGCTTGCGCTCACGCCGATAAGCGAAATTCACCGCCATCGCCATGGTGCCGCTGCTGGTAATCAAGATAAACGTCATGATGGCGATCAGCAGCAAGGGCACGTCAACGCTGCCGATCTTGAGCCCGAACACCTTGCTGGGATCGGGCCAGGGCACTGTGGTCGAGATCCTGACCGTCATATAACTGGTCAGAAAGCAGCTAAAAATAAAGGTGTCGCTGAGCAGAAAAATCCACATCATCGCCTTGCCCCAGGACACCTTGAAGGCTTCCTGTTCCGACGACCAGTCCTTGACGATGCCAGACCATCCGCCCGGCAATGCGGGCGGATCTTTCAACGGTTGCGCGGCAGGCTGTGTCATAAACGTATCTCCTCTCAAGCGTTCCGTCCCGAAGGAAGTCCTCTTGGGGGATTGCCCCAGGGGCGCGTGGCGACAGATCAGGGGGCACGCCTAACTTACTCCGCATAAGTTTCGGGCAATCTCAGGCGTCATCCACAACATCGAGCCAAACAGCACCAGCCAGACCGCCAGCACGAAATGCCAATAGCGCGCGCACAGTGTTATACAAAGCCGCGACCGGAACACACCGCGGCGCAACACCAAGGTAGAACCCCATGTCAACGCGACCAAACCGCCGATCACGTGCACACCGTGCAGGCCCGTGAGCAGATAAAAGAAGCTATTGGACGGATTGGACGCGACCGTGTGATTCAATCCGATCAGGCGCTGCCACGCCCACAGTTGCCCAAGCAGGAAGCCCAGTCCGCACACTCCACTGACCAGCAAACTGACATGCAGCCGGCCGGCGCGAGGATGGTGCGACAAGCTCACGGCACGCCGCAACGCGATGCTGCCCAGTATCAGCACGCCGGTATTCATCCACAGTTGCCAGGGAATCTCGATGGGCCGCCAGTCACCGTCGCTCATGCGTATCACGTAGGCCAGCAGCAATAAGCCAAACAGAACCGTGAGCACCGCCATCAAAATCCACAAACCGGTCTTGGCGGCCGTCGCGGAAGGTCCTCGGTCGGTTTCGCCGATCGGGCACAAAACGGGGACGCCTTTCATGTTTGCGTTTCCTTGACGGCTAGCCGGGTAGCGTCCAGATCGTCGAGCGCGGGATCGGGCGGCGCATTTTGCGGCACGAAATCCTCTGGGGCGCCCGGCACACTGTAGGCATAAGCCCAGCGATGCACGACCGGCAGAGCCGCCCCCCAGTTACCATGAACCGGCGGCGTGTCCGGTGTCTGCCATTCCAGCGAGGCCGCCCGCCACGGATTAGCGCCGGCAGGCTTGCCCCGGAATAAACTCCACACAAGATTGAACAGGAAGGCCGCTTGCGCCAGGCCAACCAGTAAAGCGATCACGGTAATGTCGGCATTCAGTGTTTGCGCCGATGCCGGAATAAATTGATAGTGATCGAACGCGTAATATCGCCTCGGCATGCCGAGGATGCCGAGATAATGCATGGGAAAATAAATCGCGTAGGTCCCCAGAAAAGTCACCCAAAAATGGAATTTCCCCAGACCATCGCTCAACATGCGGCCGGTGATCTTCGGGTACCAGTGATAGAGCCCACCAAACACCGCGAGAATCGGTGAGACACCCATCACCATATGAAAATGGGCCACGACAAAATACGTACTTGAGAGCGGAATATCCACACTAACGTTGCCGAGGAATAATCCCGTTAGGCCGCCAATCGCAAATGTGCTGATAAAGCCGATGGCAAACAGCATCGGCACTGTCAGATGAATGTCGCCACGCCACAGCGTCAGCATCCAGTTGTACACTTTGATCGCCGTCGGCACGGCGATCACCAGCGTTGTGGTCGCGAAAAAAAAGCCGAAATACGGATTCATGCCGCTGACGAACATATGGTGCGCCCACACCACCAAGCTCAAGCCGCCGATTGCCAAAATCGCCCAGACCATGGTGCGATAACCGAAAATGCTCTTCCTGGCATGTACGCTGATCAAGTCCGAGACAATGCCGAATGCCGGTAAGGCGACAATGTAGACCTCGGGGTGACCGAAGAACCAGAAGAGATGCTGAAACAACAGCGGACTGCCACCGTTATGCTGGAGCTGCGCGCCCATCGAGATCACGGACGGTACAAAAAAGCTGGTGTGGAGCAAGCGGTCGAGCAGCATCATGATGGCGCTGACAAGCAGTGCCGGGAAAGCCAGCAGCGCTAAGATGGTCGCGACGAAGATGCCCCACACGGTAAGCGGCATGCGCATCAGCGTCATGCCTTCGGCACGCGCCTGCAACACCGTGGTCACGTAATTCAGACCCCCCATGGTGGTGGCCACAATGAAAATCGCCAGCGACACCAGCATCAGCACGATGCCCCATTCGGTGCCCGGCGTGCCCGGCAGAATCGCCTGCGGCGGATAGAGCGTCCAACCGGCTCCGGTCGGGCCGCCCGGCACGAAGAAGCTGGCCAGCAAGACCCACACTGCAAGCTGATAGACCCAGTAGCTCAACATATTCATATATGGAAATACCATGTCCCGTGCGCCGACCATCAGGGGAATCAGGTAATTGCCGAAGCCGCCCAAGAACAGCGCAGTCAACAGATAGATCACCATGATCATGCCGTGCATGGTGACGAATTGGTAATAGTGATTGGCGTCGATAAAGGCGAAGCGCCCCGGAAAACCCAGCTGCAGGCGCATCAAGTCCGACAATACCAGCCCAACCAAGCCGACCGCGATAGCCGTCAGCGCGTACTGGATCGCAATCACCTTATGGTCCTGACACCACACGTATTTGGTCAGGAAGCTCTTGGGTTCGTGGAGCGGCGACAAGTCCGCGTACATGATTAGCCTCCTGATTGCCGCGCCACGGCGCCAGGCTGGCTCGCAGCAGCATTGGATTTGATATAGGCGATCAGCGCCGTCAGCTCCTGATCGCTCAGATCGATTTTGGGCATGATGGGCGCAAAACCCTGGACCTGTCGCGCCGTCGGGTTGCCGATAAAAGCTTTCAGATAGGCTTCATCGACCCGCGCGGTGGAACCATCGGCCATGGTTTCGGTCTTGCCGTACAAATCTTTCCAAGTCGGACCGACACCCGCATTGCCGTCGACCGAATGGCACGCAACACACCCTTTTGCCTGCGCCAATAGCTTGCCTTGTTTGGCCAGTGGGTCGCCGCCGTCGCCGCTGTTTGTTTGAGTTTGTGCGAAGGTCGGCTGGCTCTTCAGCCAGGCCGCAAAAGTAGCGGCGTCCTCCACCACGACATAACCGCGCATATTGGAATGCCCGATGCCGCAGTATTGCGCGCACATCAACTCATAGCGGCCTACTTTGGTCGGCGTAAACCAGAAACTGGTGACCATGCCCGGTACGATATTCATCCGCGCCCGAAACGGCGGCACAAAGAAATCGTGTAGCACGTCTTGCGAACGCAACAGCATCTTGACCGGCTGGTTCAACGGCAAGTGCAATTCGTTATTGCTAACCAGGATATTGCCCTGGCCGTCCGGATCCGTTGGATCAAGACCAAATGGATTGGCCGAGTTGATCAGGCGAGTGTCGGTGCGACCCAGCTTATCTCCCGCACCGGGAAGACGGAAGCGCCATTGCCATTGTTGGGCAAGCACATCGACCGACAGCGCATGACGTGGAACGTCGAGATATTGCGCGTAGACGAACAAGCCCGGCGCGAGCAGCAGCATAATGGCCAGCGCCGTGCCCAGAATCAGCCAGCGCTCCAACCTTTTATCCTCCGGCTGGTAAGCCGCCCGCAACGCTTTGCGATGGCGGTAGCGGACCAGCACGTACACCAGGAATAGATTGATGCCGACAAAGAAAACGCCGGTCACGACCAGCGTGATGACTAGCGTGTCGTCCATCTGTTGCCAGTTGGACGCCAACGGCGTCAATTGCCACGGGCTCAGAAATTGAAACAGTACCGCGGCGACGGTAATCAGAAACAGTGCAATGGCCAGTGCCATAATCGCCCCGTATCTTTTGTCTCTTTTTTAACCACGTTCACCTGACCGGACCAACTTCTGCAGGCTGTACTTGAGGCTCGCACGGACGCGATTGCGCCAGCGAGGCGAGACACACTACGGAAACGCGGGAATATGAGGCTCAACCCCGCAGAACCGGACTTCGGGATGAAGTTTCGCCATGAGCGCCTCGATTTCCTCCACGCGGCGCAAGGGTAGATCAACAATGAGCAAGACCGCGCCGCGCTCGATATCGGCTTGAAACGCTTTCAGCCGGGAATTCGGTATCGCGGCGCCCGCCATGCCCGCGACCCAGGCGCCGAACACAGCACCGGCTGCCGCCGTGATCAAAATTGTCCAGGTTTGCAGCACAAAGCCCTCGGGTGGGAACAGCAACAACAGCACGCCACCGAGCAGCCCGACGCCCGCGCCGATCAGCATGCCGACTTCGGAGCCGTGTACCAGATCGGTTCTATCTAGGAAGTTCGCCTCGGGAATATCATGCAAATGGGTCGCGTCATTGGCCCAAAAACGCATATGTTTGTCGTCGATACGGGCCAACAGCAATGCATCCAGCGTCTCATGCGCCCTGGATGCATCCGGGAGCAAAAAATATAATCTGCGCTTCATGATGGCGTCTCCCAAAACTTTGCCCTCGCTTTAAAGCCTAGGTCATTTTACGGAATTAGGAAAGATGGCCGAGGCGCTCAAAAATTTCGCGCGATAGCGCGATTGAGTCCGATGAGATCCTGCAAGCGCGCATAGCGGGTTTTTATGGGCAGACTTCAAAACCACTAAAACTAGCGGTTAGCGGCTTTGATTACTATATTGAATCCTACCCATCATGCTCCGGGTTCGCCGCAAGACCTGCGCTGCGGGGCGGCAAGGCAATCCACCCAAGTTAAGGAAATCATGTGCGTGTAGATAATTTATTTTCAAAATTTTCCGAGAAATACTTGACATTGCATTAAAAGCGCGGCGGCCAGTGTGAATTTTTATTTCCACTACCTGCC
>Ga0302178_10000671_pt1 | contig 30361 bp, 30 predicted proteins | sample I_Palsa_E1_3_FD_198790 | JGI IMG/M metagenome (GOLD analysis project Ga0302178, IMG submission 198790) | Peat permafrost microbial communities from Stordalen Mire near Abisko, Sweden - I_Palsa_E1_3 | ecosystem: Environmental > Terrestrial > Soil > Palsa > Peat permafrost | place: Sweden... | reverse complement strand
GCCTTGCCTCTGGCAAAGGTCTTCGGGTCAGCAAGCGACTGGACCTCGACGAGGGTGATAACGTCATGAAAAGATGACTGGCGGGAGGAGGCGCACATCGGTTCGTTTCTCTGCATGGGGCAATGCGTAATTCTACGTCGGTAGACATCAGGACACTCTCTGCGACCTGCGCCCCTTGTCAATGCGGAAGTCCGTAGTTGTCAATCTCAAACAGCCTGACAGAATGATTTGAAACGGCTGCCGCGTCCCGGTTCTTCTCGGAAATCCCAGCCGCGGCGAAATATTCGGTTTCAGAATTCACCACTCCAGGGTCGGCATCGCGGACGTTCGATGATGATTGATTTCACGGACGAACAGACAGCTGCACGACACCGCTATCACTATCGCTCGCAGCAATCCGTTATTGAAGCCGGTTGGTCCATCAGGTGTCATGCCGTTTGCACTCATTGTCGCTCCGGTGTCGCCAAAGCGTCTCCCGTACGAGCATTTATCGGAAGATGTCGGTCGGTCATACTGGCGCTACGCTTTAGGAGTTGGTGCGAGAAGGTTTTGCTAAACAGACCGTGCCGAGCCAAGGCATTCTGGAAACCTTCATATGGCGGCACCAATGCTCACAAGACATTCAGTCCACTCCGGCGAATACCTCGGTCATTTTGAGTCCTTGCCGAACCTCTGGACGGCAGACCGCATCGAGAGCTCTCTTGTCGAGACAATGAAGTCGCGGCCGGCGGAGACAGACGGTGTGTGGATTTTTGCGTACGGTTCACTGATGTGGAATCCGATGGTGCATTTCGACCGGAGGCAAGTCGCCACGCTACACGGCTGGCATCGTAGCTTTTGTCTTCGCATGGAAATTGGTCGGGCAAGCCCTGAAACGCCTGGTCGTATGCTCGCCCTCGAATCCGGCGGACACACGTCCGGCGTAGCGTTACGCCTATCCACCCCGACGATGAACGAAGAGCTCCGGCTGATATGGATTCGCGAAATGGTGTTGGGTTCGTATAAGCCAACATGGGCGCCCGTGACGCTGGATGACGATACTAAAACATATGCGATAGCATTCGTCGCCGATACGAGCCGCGACCAGTATGCCGCCGACTCCTCTGCGACCACGGTCGCCCCACTGGTGGCAAGAGCCGAGGGGAAGTTTGGAAGCAACGCAGAATACCTGCTTAAGTTGCACGCGGCGCTCAACGAATGGGGCTTGCGTGACCCATATATTGATGAACTTGCATGCGAAGTACAGCGCACCCCACTCGGGTGACCCAAAGGAAGAACTGTAACCGCGTCTGCACGCTTGGCCCTCAATGGATGCGGCGGTCATCCGCCCGAAATGGACACGGAACTCCTCTTGGCGCGCTTTCGCGCCAAAGACACTTCTCCCGCATTACCCGAACAACCTTGTAACCCGTAAGGCGACAGGGTCCCATCTACGTCTAACCGGACCAATCTCAGCCTCTTCCGTAGAGCTGGGGACGGTGTGGGGCGAGCGAATCTAAAACGCTCTGATTGTCTCTCCCGAAGCTACAAAGAAACCACTCCCCCCTACTTTATCGCCGCAAGCTCGACGACCATACTTCCGTCAACGCATTACATCCCTCAAGTGCAGCGACGCTGGGATTTGTTGGGCGGGTCAGTCACGGAATTTTTACGATTCAAACGTCTTTTGACTAAGGACTACTACATATGTTAACTCATCGAAAAGGCATTGCCGGGGCGCTTGCCACCCTGTTCGTGGTAGGCAGTGTCGCTGGAATCGGCTTCAGCCACGGCCGAGACCCGTCGCCAGTAAGTACAGCTCAAGCTGCCGATATACAGCCAGCAGCTGTAGACGTCGACGTTGCGACCGTTCTCTCTCAAACGATTACCGACTGGCAAAGCTACTCCGGACGTCTCGAAGCGGTCGACCACGTCGACATTCGTCCCCTTGTTCCGGGCACCATCGTCGCCGTGCACTTCAAGGATGGAGCCCTCGTGAAAAAGGGGGACCCACTTTTCACAATCGACCCGCGCCCGTATGTCGCGGAGGTCGACCGCGCATCCGCTGAACTTGCTGCAGCGCAAGCACGTGCGACGTACACATCAACCGATGCGGCGCGAGCCGACAGGCTACTGGACGACAATGCCATTGCTAAACGCGACTACGACGAGAAGCAGAACGCTACCCGTGAAGCCGCAGCCGGCGTAAAGGCAGCGCAAGCGGCGTTGGAAGCCGCACAGGTGAACCTGAGCTATACGACGATTTCCGCACCCGTTTCGGGACGCGTCTCGCGTGCAGAGTTGACGGTGGGTAACGTCGTATCGACCGGGCCTGGCGCAGCGCTTCTCACGACAATTGTCTCCGTGTCACCGATTTACGCGTCATTTGATGTCGACGAGCAGACGTACCTGCAATACCTCGGTCGTGACCGCAACGCGTCGGTACCGGTTTCCCTCGGTCTAGCAAACGAAGAGGGCTATTCCCGCAAAGGCACCATCACGTCGGTCGACAATCGCCTCGACACCTCGTCGGGCACCATTCGCGTCCGCGCAAGCATCGACAATCCGGACGGCACACTTGTTCCAGGTCTTTACGCACGAGTGAAAGTCGGTGGCGGCGAGGCGCATCCCGCCATCCTGATTAGTGACGCTGCAGTTGGCACGGACCAGGCGAAGAAATACGTGCTGGTCGTCGACGACATGGGCAAGGTGCAGTACCGCGAAGTCCAGTTAGGCAGCCTCCACGACAACCTGCGCGTCGTCACCTCCGGTCTGAAAGCAGGCGAGCGCGTCGTGGTGAACGGCATTCAACGCGCACGGCCGAACGACACCGTGCGGAGCAACCTGGTCAAGATGACCGACGCGGCGAAGTCAGCAACGTAACCGTCAAAGAGAAGCCCATCATGAACATCTCAAAGTTCTTCATCGACCGGCCCATCTTTGCGGGCGTGTTGTCGGTTGTCATCCTGCTTGCAGGTCTCATCGCATTGACGAAGTTGCCAACGGCGGAGTATCCGGAAGTCGTCCCGCCGTCGGTCGTCGTCCGGGCGCAATATCCCGGTGCGAATCCTAAAGTCATCGCGGAGACTGTCGCTTCGCCAATCGAAGAGCAGATTAACGGCGTCGAAAACATGCTGTACATGCAGTCGCAGGCCAATAGCGACGGCGCGATGACGACGACCGTGACATTCAAACTCGGAACGGACCCCGACAAGGCCCAACAGCTCGTGCAGAACCGCGTTGCCCAGGCATTGCCACGCTTGCCCGAAGACGTTCAGCGACTCGGAGTCGTCACGGTCAAATCCTCGCCGACATTGACGATGGGTGTGAACGTTGGTTCGCCGAACGGCCGCTACGACCTAAACTATCTGCGCAACTATGCGCTCATCAACATCAAGGACAGACTTGCTCAGGTTCCGGGTGTCGGTGAAGTCGTGATGTGGGGTGGTGGCGATTACTCGATGCGGGTCTGGCTCGACCCTACCAGGGTGGCCAGCCACGACATGACGGCAACTGACGTCATTAAAGCCATCCGCGAACAGAATGTTCAGGTCGCTGCCGGCATCGTCGGTGGTGCCCCCATGACGACCAACGTGCCTTTGCAACTGAGTGTCAACGCACAGGGGCGCCTGAAGACAGAAGACGAGTTTCGCAAAATCATCCTGAAGACCGGTCCCGACGGCGCAGTAACGCACCTGAGCGATGTAGCCCGGGTCGAAATGGGTGCGGCCGAATATGCGCTGCAGGCGAATCTTGATGGTAAGCCTGCTGTCCAGCTCATCATCTTTCAGCAGCCGAACGCCAATTCCCTGCAGATTTCGACAGACGTTCGCCGCATCACAGCAGAACTGCAGAAGGACATGCCGGATGGCGTGAAGGCCTCGATTGTCTACGACCCGACGCAGTTCGTCCGCGAAAGCATTGATGCGGTTATCCACACGCTTTTCGAGGCCATCATCCTCGTGGTGATTGTGGTGATTGCGTTCCTGCAGACGTGGCGTGCCTCACTGATTCCGTTGATTGCCGTGCCCGTGTCGATTGTCGGCACGTTCTCGCTGATGCTTGCCTTTGGCTTCTCCATCAACGCGTTGTCTCTCTTTGGCATGGTGCTGGCAATCGGGATTGTGGTCGACGACGCGATTGTGGTGGTGGAAAACGTGGAGCGAAACATCGCTGCGGGTCTCTCTCCACTCGAAGCATCGTATGAGGCCATGCGGGAAGTGAGCGGGCCGATTATCGCAATTGCGTTGACGCTCGTGGCCGTGTTCGTACCGCTCGCATTCATGTCAGGCCTGACAGGCCAGTTCTATAAGCAGTTCGCGATGACCATTGCAATTTCGACGGTCATATCGGCGTTCAACTCGCTAACGCTGTCGCCCGCCCTGGCCGCCGTGCTTCTGAAAGACCACTACGCACCAAAGGACCTGCTTACGCGTTTCATCGACCGTATCCTGGGACCGTTCTTCAACGTCTTCAACAAGGTTTTCAGCAGGGGTTCGGAAGGATACGGCAGGGGTGTAAGCGGCGTCATCAATCGCAAGTTTGCGATGATGGTCGTGTACGGCATCCTGCTGGGCGGTACCGTTCTTCTCGGCAAGATTGTACCCGGTGGCTTCGTGCCCGCTCAGGACAAGGACTACCTCGTCAGCATCGTGCAATTGCCGCCAGGAGCATCGCTCGACCGGACCGCCCGCGTCGTGCATGAGATGGGCGAAATTGCCCGGCGCCAACCAGGTGTTGAGCACACGCCTGAATTCCCGGGCCTGAACGTGACCGGCCTGATGAATTCATCGAGCAGCGGTCTGGTGTTCCCCGTCATGAGTCCGTCGAAGCATCGCGGCAAGGACGAATCCGCCTCGAAAATTGTCGGCAACCTGCAGAAGGAATATGGCGGTATCAAGGACGCCGCGATTGCGACATTCCCGCCACCGCCAGTCTCGGGTCTTGGCACCATCGGCGGGTTCAAGCTGCAGATTGAGGACCGGGGCGCCTTGGGCTATGAATCGCTGAACAAGGCCGTGCAGGCGTTCCTCGGCGCAGCAGCAAAGGCACCCGAACTCGGCCCGTCGTTTTCAAGCTACCAGATTAACGTTCCACAACTGAACGTCGAACTGGACCGCGAGAAGGCCAAGCAGCTTGGTGTCAGTGTGACGGACGTGTTCGACACGATGCAGATTTACCTTGGCTCGCTGTACGTGAACGACTTCAACGAGTTTGGCCGGGTCTATCAGGTAAGAGCCCAGGCTGATGCTCCGTTCCGCGCCTCGGCCGAGAGCATCCTTGAGTTGAAGACACGTAATGCCGCGGGTGAAATGGTTCCGCTTTCATCACTCGTAAAGGTCACGCCGACCTTCGGACCCGAAACCGTCATTCGTTACAACGGTTACCTTGCGGCCGATATCAACGGTGGTCCGGCACCGGGCTACTCATCCGGCCAGGCAATGGCCGCTGTCGAGCGGATTGCTGCACAGACGCTACCCCGAGGTATCAAGTTCGAGTGGACCGACCTCACGTATCAGCAGATTCTCACTGGCAACGCGGCGCTCTGGGTGTTTCCTATCAGCGTACTGCTCGTTTTCCTCGTGCTCGCTGCGATGTACGAGAGCCTGACGTTGCCACTCGCGATTCTTCTCATTGTGCCCATGAGCATTCTGTCCGCGCTCTTCGGCGTCTGGCTCACTCAGGGAGACAACAACATCTTCACGCAGATTGGTCTGATGGTGTTGGTTGGTCTATCGGCGAAAAACGCGATTCTTATTGTCGAATTCGCACGTGAGCTCGAAATGCAGGGCCGCACGATTGTTCAGGCAGCAATCGAAGCTTCCCGCCTGCGCCTGCGTCCGATTCTGATGACGTCGATTGCTTTCATCATGGGTGTAGTCCCCCTCGTTATATCCACCGGTGCTGGCTCGGAGATGCGCCGTGCGATGGGCATTGCCGTCTTCTTCGGCATGTTGGGCGTCACATTCTTTGGCCTGTTGCTGACGCCAGTGTTCTATGTGCTTCTGCGCAAGCTTGCTGGAGGCAAGCAACTGAAGGACAGGCATGGCAACCATCCCCATATTCACGGTCCTGACGACCACGGTCCCGACGGCGGCAGCACGGGCAGCTCACACGGCAAAGCAATGACGCACGTGAATCAGCCCCAGCTGGAAGAACCCGCGCTGCAGGACTAAAGGAGAACATCATGAAAGGAATTTTCTCGATTAAGAGGGCCTTTACGGGGTCCGTCCTCCTGGGCGCATTGCTGGTGCTCGCCGGATGTTCGCTGGCGCCGGAGTACGAGGTGCCATCAACGCCCACGACTGCCACGTTCAAGGAAGCGCCGCAGGCGTCGGCTCAGGATGAGCCTGGCACGTGGAAGGCCGCGCAACCGTCCGAAGACGTTGCACGAGGCGAATGGTGGAAAGTTTTCCAGGACCCCAAGTTAAACGACCTCGAACAGCAGGCCCTGGATGCAAACCAGAACCTGAAGGCAGCGACCGCGCGCGTGAAGGAAGCGCGCGCGATGAACCAGGCAGCTCGTGCGGGTCTTTTTCCTTCCCTTGACGCCGGCTTTGGCCCGACGCGTGAGCGCGTCTCCGCGTCTTCACTCTTCGAGCCTGATGGAACGAACGTGCCCCAGCAAACCTTCTGGCGCGCCCAGGCCAGCGCATCCTACGAAGTCGACCTGTTCGGTCGGGTTGCCTCAACAGTCGATGCGGCAACCGCTGACACCCAACGAAGCGCGGCCCTGTATCGTTCTGTTCTGCTCGCGCTACAGGCAGATGTGGCGCAGAACTATTTCGCGTTGCGCGAACTCGACGCCGAAGCTGAAGTTTTCGCGCAGGCGGTTCAGTTGCGCGAACAGGCGCTCAAGCTCGTAAAGCGCCGCTACGCGGAGGGCGAAATCACAGACCTTGATGTCTCGCGAGCGCAAGCGGAGTTGGCAAGCACGCAGTCCGACGCAATGACTGTTCAACGCCTGCGCGCGACTTCCGAACATAGCCTCGCGGTGCTTCTTGGGAAAGCTCCGGCTGAGTTCTCGATGACTGCCGACCCGCTCAAACCGGTTGACCTGCGCATCCCTGCAGGACTGCCGTCATCGCTGCTCGAACGCCGCCCCGACATCGCCGCCGCGGAGCGCTCCATGGCCGCAGCGAACTCGCGGATTGGTGTTGCGAAAGCTGCGTTCTTTCCTTCACTTAATCTTACGGGCACTGGAGGATTCGAGTCCGCGACGCTAGGAGACCTCTTCAAATGGAGCAGTCGCGCCTTCCTGCTAGGGCCTTTGGCGGGAACGGCACTGAACATCCCGATTTTCGATGGGGGGCGTCGCAAGGGAAATCTTGCCAATGCCCGGGCCGTCTACGAAGAGGATGTGGCGGCCTATCGGCAGCAGGTCCTGGTGGCGTTTCGGGAGGTCGAGGACAACCTCTCTGACGTGCGCATCCTGGAGGCTCAAACCAAAACCGAGAACGAGGCTGTCGAGGCGTCACAGCATGCTGCGGACCTGTCCCGTGCGCAGTACAACGAAGGTGCAATCAACTATCTGGACGTCATCGATGCAGAGCGCACGGTTTTGCAGGCGCGTCGGGCAGCGATTCAACTACAGGGCGTACAGGCCGCATCCACGGTCAATCTCATTCGCGCTCTCGGCGGAGGCTGGGGAGATGTCATACCGCAGCCCGCCCAGATAGCTGCGGCGGCGCCTGGTCCGGAAACAGTTGCGCAAACACCGGTCGTACAGAAATAGCCGCGTATTTTGACTGCTTTAAGTGGGAGCTCATCCAGCGAAACAGATGGGCTTCCCTTCTGGAGACTTGAAATGAATCTGAATTGTCCACTTGTCCAGCTTGCGGTGCCCGCTAACTGGTTCCAACGTGCCGTCTGCCGGCGCATCCTCGCGTCCGGGCCTGACCGCGTCAACGTCCTCTTGCGGGTCCGGGTCATCGCGTCGTTGCTGTATTTTGGCGCCGCGCTCCTTGCGGTTGCAATGGCATTGCTTCTGGTCGCTATCGATTCGGCGTTGGACGTGTCGTTCTTCTAGGGCGCCGATGTTAACCAGCCCTGAACGTTCGACAGTACACTCGCAAGCGTAACGATATAACGCGACGAGAGTGAAAGGAGTACTTTGGCATCCAGGCGCGGTAACCATCGTCTATTCGGCGGCCTTTTGCAGTGTGTCAGCCAGATGATTCACCACAGCGCGAGTCTTTGCGGCCATCTTCTGGCCAAGTGAAATGATTGCATGTACGGGCGGTCCGTCGGTGTCTGCTTCCGGGAGCAAATGAATCAACTTTCCCGAGCTGACGTACGGGTCCGCTACGCGGTCGAGAATCTGGGTAATTCCGAAACCTGCGACTGCGGCTTCGACAAGCGCCTGACCGTCGGCGAGAACGAGGACCGGAGAAAGCGATACTTCACGAATATTGGTACCGTCCTGTACTGTCCACGCCCGCAATCGGCCGCTGGGGCCCCGAAATACAATCGCTTCGTGCTCGGTCAGGTCGGCGAGCGATGTCACATTACCGCGCCGTTCGAGATAATCCGGCGAGGCATAAAGACCCAGTCGTAGGTCACAAAGTTTGCGCACTGTCAGTTCGCTGTCTTGAGGAAGCGTTCCAATGCGCACGACGACGTCCCAACCTTCGCCCACCGGGTCCGACATCCGGTCGGTCAGCGCCATTTCGAGGGTGAGCTTCGGATACTTCTCCCTCAATTGAATGAAGCTGGGCAGCAGCAGGCGTCCAAATCCCGCCGGCAAGTCTATCTTCACCCGTCCGACGGGTTCCGAGCGCCTGGCAGCGAGCTGCTGCTCGGCCTCTCGTAATCCATCCAGCGCATCTTGCGCCGCAGCCAGGTAGGTCTCCCCATCCTCGGTTAGTCGCACCGCACGCGTGGTGCGTTGAAAGAGCTTCGTGCCGAGCCGGGTCTCCAGGCGTTGTACTGCTTTACCAACGTTGGATTTGCTGCTTCCCAGGTCCTCTGCAGCACGGGTAAAGCTCCCGGTTTGGGCGACCGCGACAAAAACCGCAATCTCGGCCATCGGTGTATCGACGCGCTCATTCATTTCTCGACCCATTTAGCAAAGTATGAGAATAGTTCACTTTATCAGTTGCTCCATGAAGACCGGGCCGCCTGGACTGGGCCAGCGGCTGCGTGCGCAGAGGCTGACCGCCTCCGCTTCGGTCAAGCTCGAGCAGGGAGGAATTCTCCAAGCCGCTTAAAAAGCGGCTCCTCGTCTGCTGCGGCCGAAGAAACGTTCAATCGAGAAAGGCGTTAGACGCCTATCGCCTCGCGAACGACATCCTCTTTTTGATGGTCTCCATCTGTCACGATGCCTGGTTCGTCGTCCTGCGGTGGCATTTTGCTCAGGAATGCAAAGGTGGCAACGGCCGATAATAGTGTAATGACAATGAGCACGTGCAACAGGCTCGTGAACGCGTCCGCGTAGCTGGCTGCGATTGCATGTCTGTCGACTTCGGGAAGCGTTGCCGCTGCATGTGCCATGTCGCCAGCCGTCACTCGCTGCGATGCTTCCGCGATTCTCGCGTGCGTTCCGGGTGTATCAGGGACAATGCGGGCGAGACTCGCATGAGCTAGTGCAGCCAGCATAGCCGTTGCGATTGCCAGCGCAATTCCTTCGCCTGCGACCCGGGTCGTACTGAATATTCCCGACGCCATGCCTGCCCGCTCTTTGGGTACGACACTCACCGAGAGGCCATCCATCAATCCCCACGGCATCCCCGCACCAACTCCAATGACCAGCATGGGCATAACGAGCACCTCTTTGCCTGCACTGAAGTCCACGCGACTAAGCCAATAAAGGCCCGTCGCTGCGATGAGGAAGCCGATTCCCGAAAGAACGCCGGGAGACAACCAACGGGTAAATGAGGCAACCAGCATCGGAACAACAAGCATCGGCGCGGAGAGCGCAATCATTAGCGTACCGGCGTGCAGTTCATCGAGACCTTCGGCACCGATGAAGCGCAATGGCAGCATGACGACAAGCACGATGTAGCAGTAGCACGTACCAACCGGCAGAATCTGCACACCGACAAAGCGGGAGTAACGGAACAGGCTCAGGTCAAGCATTGGGCGTTTCACTCGAGCTTCGACCAAAACGAACGCAGCCAGCGTGCTGGCCGACGATGCAAGCAGGGTAACGACTAGAGGACTGTTCCAGCCGCTGCCAGGCGCCTGAATTACGCCAAAGGTGAAAAGCGCAAGCGTGGCGGTAAAAGTGATGGCCCCCGGATAATCAAGTCCAATGGCATCCGGGTCACGTGTCTCACGCATTCGTGGGACGCCGAAAATGAAGGCTACGGTGCCGATGGCGGCAATGACTATGAAAATCGAACGCCAGCTGAAGTACTCGATGAGTGCCCCGGCCATCAGTGGTCCGAACGCGAGACCGATACCAAAGCTTGTCCCCAGCATGCTGAACGCCCGTGTTCGGGCGTGTCCGTCGAACTCTTGAGCAAGTGACGCTGCACCGCTCGACAGGGATGAGGCTGCAGCGATGCCTTGTATCCCACGAAGAATGTCCAGCCATAGAGTCGAGGGAGCAAAGCTCATCGCTAGTGAGGTAAGAACGAATCCACCCAACCCAAAGACGAACAGGCGCTTGCGACCGAACTGGTCAGCAAGTGCACCGGCAGCCATTAGCAGGCTCCCGAAGCTGAGCATAAAGGCGTTAGTAATCCACGTAAGCATGACTGGACTGCCTCCCAGTGCACGCCCGATTGCAGGAGTCGCGACCGCACCTCCAGAAAATGCAAGAGGAAGCACCAGAGCAGACAGGCAAACAGCTGCAAGAATCAGCGGCTTGTTGGTGTCAGCCGCATGTGGCGTCTGAGAATTCATGGGTGGGCCTGTGGCGAAAGAATTGAACAGCCCTCCAGAACGAGAGCCTTGCTCTCACTTTGGGCTGCCGAGCGGGCAATTCTGACGAGGTCCGTGGCATCTATAAACGGCTCTTCAGTGGTTAGAGCGTCGCCCTGAAAGCGACAATCTTTTCCAAAGGTACCAGGCGCGCGAGCGCCCTGACCGTCGAGGCTACGTCGAGCCGGGTTGTGAGGGTCGACCCGAAAACACACCGCGCCGCTCGATGCACACACTCTCGGCGAGTGTGTGTCGATTGTCGCCTCGACGACGACAGAGCGACTCCCGCACCGGTGTTTATCGCGCGCCCGAATCCCGCAATACTTCGTTCCAACGGTGAGCGAATTCGAATCTGCTTCTGGCTACCGGCCTCTCACTGGTCACTAACCCAACATAAAGGTCCTCAAATGAAACTCTACATCGCTCAAGCGACATGCTCCCTTGCAGTCCAGGCCGTGGCAAACGAACTGGGCCTGTCGCCCGAACTCGTCCACTACGATGTATTTGGCAAGACTACAACGGACGCCGCGAACTTTACCGAAGTCAATCCACTCGCTTACGTACCAGTCCTTGAACTCGATGACGCAGATAAGGAACGGATGACTGAAACCATCGTGATTTCTTCGTATCTCGCCGACCAGCATCCCGAATCTGGGCTGATTCCGGCACGTGGCACCATGGAGCGCGTCAGGATGGACCAATTGCTGACGTTCATCGCAACCGAGATAGCGCAGAAGCACATTCCACTGATGCGAAAGTTGATGACCGAGGACGGCGTAGCGTTCACGAGCAAAAAGCTACTCACCGCCTACGCATCGCTCGATGCTCGTCTGGCTGACGGTCGGCCTTATCTGACCGGCGAGCGGTTCACCGTCGCGGATGCCTATGTTTGGGCGACCATGTGGCACGAACGTTCTGGCGTAAAGCTTGACCATCTGAAGAACCTGATGGCTTTTGTTGCCCGAGTCGAAGCACGGCCGTCGGCGCAGAAAGCACTCAAGGAAGAAGCCGAGGTGGTTAGCGTGCACAAGGCTCGATTGGCGGCGTAGGCGTTTAATGTTGTAACGGGGCTGTCGCCTGCACGGCCCCGAACCGGTCAACGGCGGTCATAGCAGCAAAAAATCGTATGAACCGCTGGGTCTGGAACCATCTCATCCGTTAGCGGTATGGCGAACTGTCGGCTGCCCGAGAGACTCATAATTTCGTCGTGTGCTGTTAAGCGTTGAATGGCAACCAGTCAGTTGACGTTAACGCCGGTGAGGCGACCAAGTATCCGGGGCTGAGCGTGACGCAATCGAGCGTACGCCTGAATTTGCGCACTTTCATCTGATTGCCTTTCAGTCGGTCACCGGAACACGCGGTTCCATAACGCGGTGACGACCGCCGCTACAATCGTTTTGAGAGAGAGTTCACGATAGGTATCTAGGGAGTTGATTGGCGGAGACTCCCGAGCGGGTAAGCCCCGGAGGGCCCGAACTTTACGGTGCAACCACGCCGAGCGTGCTGCGCGAGCGAATGCCCTCTCGGCCTCTTGCGGCAGGTCCGTGATAATGTCAAATTCCCGGCCGTCGATGTATCCCGACAACGAATATCCCGAGGCCCGCTGCGTCATCCACCCCACATAGCCCCATGCAAAGACTTGGGTCACTTCGCCTCCTTCGTCGATATCGCAAGTTTCGCAATGAGTTGATATCCGATATTGAAGCGGATTGGTCCATCAGCGCTGACTGTCCCGGATACAAAAGATAGTACTTGCTGGACGACGCTTGACCAATCCTCGAGTGTGTTTCGGTGTTCGTGCGCGACGGACCTTCGCTTTGACCAAACGTCCGAGTGGCCCAGATGGCATGGTGAGAAGCGTATCCGCTACATCGGGTGCGAGCATACAAATCATCAGGGCCATACGCGAAATTATCGCCCCTGCTTTATCGTTGAGGCCTTTGGTGGGTCGCCCAACATTAATGCGGTGGTAGCGGATGCGGGCACCACTTTTGCCGCTAACCCGTAGATACGTAGCATCGATGTTGAACGCCAAGGCCCTCAGGTCCACGTGGCGAAGCTTCGAGGCGTTGCCTGGCAACCAGCCCTCAGAAAGTACATCGTTGATTGACCAAGGACATTCCGATGGGAACGAATCGTGTCCGTTTTCAGTCGCCGCCTGAGCGAGTGCGTCTGCCCATATCAACGGGAACGTTTGGGGTTCATCAATCCGAGCACGCAGGCTCGGAGAGTCGTCCAGAATTTCGGCAGCATCTAGCCGTCGAGTCTCAATCATTGCCGAGCGACTGCCATTGCGCTCGGCTGCCTGGTAGTGCCACTTGAGTAAATGGGCGAGCAGGACCGACATCCGTTTGGTTAGCTCACGCAGTTCCGCCTTCGCGATATCTTCAAGCTCATTGGCAAGGTGCTCGATGTCCAGCAGGTCAAATCGACGTTCCCGCAGAAATCGAGCTTGTTCAAAAGCCCACGCGCAGAAATCCTCGTCGTAGGTTGGCATCTGAACTCCTTGGTAGGCATCACTCGTGCCCCGCGAGTGACAAAAGTCATTTCCGGATGATTGCGACCACAAAAATGAACCCAACTACTAGTCCGAGCACCAGAGCTATCCGGCCTACCCACTCGACTACGAAGTTAACATTTTTCTGTGACTCGGCGAATCGAAACAGCCATTTCATGATGTACCTCGGCGGCTGCAAAACCTTGTTTCACTCATAGCCAACCCGCCGCGCACCGATTCCGGTTTGACTGGAAAGGACCTCCGTCGTGGCCGCTTCTCGCGTTATGAATATGCCGATAACGCGTGTTGAACTTCATAGGCCAGGTGGGTCCTTATCTTCGGTTTGCGCGTCGAGCCACTCTCTGGCGGCACGCTTTTTGTCCGCGGCGTATTTCTCGACTGATGCGTCGTCAATGACGTAGTCCCCGTTCTCAATGGGCGTGCCAGCTAGAACGCCACGTTCAACGAGCTTTCTAACGTGCGGTCGATTCATGAAAAGATACTTTGCCGCCTCGGCAATGTTCATCTCCGACCTCGAATTCCAGCCGGTCCTGGCTACGGCTAGCTAGCCGATACCCTTCGGTGCTTCGTAGACTGCTGCCGTTACGTCGCTGGATTTCTGGACGCTGTTTACGGCACACCATTGTTCCCAGACATACTGGGCATCTGCGTTATATCCCGGCTCGCCACGCAGTTGGTATGTGCGTCCCGAGCGAGTCACTGCCACCATTCGCGAAGGGTCGAACGTCGTTATCGCGGTGCTCACCCTTCCGGTGAAATCGTCCTCTCGGGCGCCGACGAGGTGCCGGTCACCTTCATCGGTCTCAAGAATTCGCCAGCGAACCAGCGTAATTTCCGGTTCTCCGTCTACGCCATCCACGTTCCAAATGGTCATCGGAAACCCCGCGTTAAGTGATAAATCAGCGCCGACGCGCTGCTCCTCATAGGCCGAGTGGGTCATTACTCTCGTCCTGCGAGTTGAAGTACTCCTTGGCAGCGAGTTCCCGTCGCGCGCGGAAGCGTTCTACAGACGCGTCGTCGACAATGAATAGCCCACTGTCATTGGACGCGCCGCTCAAGTCGCCACGCTCGATGAGTCGTTGCACATGTGTCTGACTAACAAACAGGTACCTGGCCATTTCTTCGACAGTCATCTCGGGCCTCCCCAGTTCCGCCGCTCAACATGAAGACAGTTGCTCGCAAAAATCGAGCAGCATCGTTGCCGTTCGACGGTAGCGTTCATTTGAAAATCTTGTCGACCAATATGACGAGAGCGAGGACCACGCCGAGTACCGCGATGGGGCCGCCGAGCCATTTGGCAACACAGTCGATGTTCTTCTGCGACGAAGCGAATCGGGTTAGCCACTTCATGTTGGAGCCCACCTGGTTAATGTCCATGGCATTACCTGTCGCCAGCCAGGAAATCGAACCAGTCCCATGAATAAACACAGTCCATAGGCATCGGGTCCTCTTCAATCAACGGACGAGTCGAGTAAGCGATACGTTTCTGGAACAGGCTTCGCGCAGGTTCCGGTATCTCCCGGAGGCGAATATATGGAATGTTACCGGCCACATGCACAGGAACATCAAGTTGCCGGGGACGTGGAGGCAGTTTCTCCTTTCCTGTCAACGCGACCGCGATTGCGCGAGCTACCAGGTCCCACACGGTAGTGGAGTAGCGTGGATAATCAAGCAAGCCTGCGCTTCCGATATCACCCTGCCCATCCTCGTGCAGTTCGACCCGGTAGTCCGCAAGCGCACCATTCCTTATTCTCCCGATATCTGCAGCCGCGAGCGCCCTGCGACCATTTTCGTGTCCGCCCGGCCAGATTTCGACAGTTATTCGCAGCATGTTGCGGCACCTCCGCCCCGTAACTCGCGCTGGAAATTCCGGATGTGCGCGGCGGGTTTTGCAGATTTTCGCGCCGCGTTCAAATGATGAGGAAAGCTACGCGGTGCGGACCTGAGCTTCGCGACTCCACACCTATGCCGGAGGTGGATGAGCCCAAACGCTCGGCAGCGCCGAAGCAGTTGCTTCGAGGTAAACGTCCAGCGGGTAGTGCCGCAAAAGGTCTATGGCGACTGTCTGGACAAGGCCGGGAATCGTGATTTGGTCAGCGGAAGCGAGTGTTCGAAGGAAGGTCCGTACATCCACGATGGCTTTGGTTCGCTCGTCAGGCGTCGTCATTTCAGTACCCCGAGAAGAATGTTCGCTGTGGCATCTGGGCACGACGATACCTGCTGAGTTCGCGGCATTTCCGGACCCACGGTCAATCTTGTCCCAGCTTTCGTTCCACACAGTCGACAGGCGCGGCGGACGCGAGTCGTGCGCCGCGACCCGGCGGGTCGAACAGAGATACCTCTGCTGACACGGTCCGCGCCATATCGATTGTCCTTGTCGAGGGAATGGCTAGAGCTGTCGGTGGCCTCAAGAGCGCGACATTGCACCGCGATGAGTCCGAGTTTTGCGCTAACGGATGGGACTTTCCAGAAAGGCATCGCTAGCTCCTGTTTGGCACCTTCGGCGATTCACTGAGGTGTGTCGTTTGTCGAGAGACCGCCGCGTACACAGCAAGGACGTCGTCGGTAACGTCGCGACAGGCAACTACGCCGTAGAGCGCACACCATTCAAGCCACGTATAGAGCGCGTCTATGTCCCATCGAGCTGGGCCTGAAACACGATACTTCCGGCCTGTCGTAGTTCGACCCGAGAGCGTTGCTGGGTTGAGCTCGCAAATCGGCGAACTTACGCGGCCGGTCCTCGTATCCGCCCGAATACCAACAAAGTGACGTTCAGCATGCTCGGTCTGCATCACGCGCCAGCATATGAGCGTGAGCTCTGGCTCCACTGTCACGGGGGCTGGTAACCAAACGGGCATCGTCGACTCCTGATGAAGCTTGCCGCAGGGGCGTAGACGACCGATGTGTTGCCCAATCTGCGGCGGGAGACCGCGTTGTGGTTCTGCTTTTGGTGGTCTCTTTAAGTGCGAAATTATTCGCACTTCTTATACTTTAGTCCGTCGTGCCGAAATGGCAAGCTTGATTGGATTCCGACACGGCTTAACTCTGGGCAACGGAAGCAGTTTTCGCCGCGTCCACGAGGTCTTCGTGGTCGATGTACCTTTCGAACGCATCCGAATTCAGCACGTAGAGCAATTGCAGGAATAGGCTGAGTTGCAAAGTACCAGCGCGCACCTGGGCGTCGAGGGTCTTCGCAGAAATGGTGGTGCCGAGTCTTGACAGACGCGCGACCAAGTCGTCCATGAACTCCGAAGGCTGACGAGAAAGCTCTATCACTGAGACCCCGCAGGCTTTGGCTTCCCAGTCGCCATTGACGACCAGAGTGTCCGACCATCGCTCTGGAGGACGAACTCCCGTAATCGAAAGGATATGTAGAAACAGGCTCAGCCTGAGTGTGCCGCGCGATATCCGCGAGACAATTGCACGCTCTCCGTCGCGCACCCCGTCTGCTGCCAAGGCTTGAACCAGTGCTGCGTATGTCACGTCCTTGCGGGTTAGGACCACACGCGTTACGCGTGACGCCAGTCGCGCCCACGGGGTATCCGCTTCGCTCATAAAAAGTTCTTGCGTTTCGTAGCTTATCGGCTACGATTAAGTGCGAAATATTTCGCAGTTGACTGACGGCTCGACAGAAGCAAAAGAACGCACTGGCGCGACGAGTCCGACCCGCAGGCGATTGTTCCGTAGCAATGCACGGAGTATATCGCTAGGCACTGGTTTGCTCCAAAACGGTCGAATCCATGGCCTCGAGCTGTCTTTTCTATCTTGCGGTCGAGGGTGTGCTCTTGCCGCGAAGCGCCGCGTCTTCAGAGCCGTCGACTGACACCTATCAATTCAGGGACCGTCCGCACGCCACCCAACTCATGGACTTGCTGAGAGAGCAGGAGCACGTTCGTGTGGTCGTCAACTCAGTATGGGTGGCGTCATTCGGCTTCAGGTACGTGTTGGACCTCCTGCCATATTCGCTTCGCCATCGGGTAATTGGCGCTACGGTCCCCGGCAACCGAATGTTGTGTCGTCGACGGCATATCGAGCCAAATGGCAGATGCACGTGCCTTGCGGCAGATGTGCAAAGGCGGGACCCAGCGGTGCTCACGGTGCTGGATAGCGATGCGTTATATGTTCCGGTGCCTCTGCGTGACGACACGGTCATAGTACCGAGGGGGCTTTGGGCGGCGCAACTTGACGATTGGTCGCGGTTGCGAGACAAGCTCGCGCGGAAAGCTTGAAGCGCCAAGCACAAGTGGATGGCACAGCCGCGGAGAATCGTTGTCGCCTCAGATTGAGAGAGAGCGGCTACATTCTATTGAGCATCGTGCCAATTTTACCCCGCCGCTGATGGTCGTCGACTTGCTGAAGAGGACGGAAAGAGTCCGAACTCCCTCGCAATGACGAATTCGTGGACTACGGGAAATTGGTCACAGAGGCCACCAGTAAGGCCGGAGAGACTCCGACAACGAGAAGGTGCAAGAAACGATTGACGTGCATCGGCGCCGATGCGTACTATGTTCGGTAGATTGAATTGGTTAGGGTTGCGAAATAACAATTATAAGATATACGGTTTACTGCTCCAAAAATAAGAGGCGACATCGACCATCGCTGTCTGGGTCGAGGCCACGCAAACAATACCCTGGGAAAGTGGCGCGTCTGCTGCTTTTGATTTACGGCCGGCAAAATTTCGCTCAGCCGTGTTGGTGCATCCTCTAGGAGGGCCGTCCGTCGACCATGTGTCGGAGCCCTCACAGAGGGCGCGTCGGGTCAACCCAATAGCGTGCTCTGAGGAGCGCGTGGGAGAGACGTGTATGTCTACGCCTGTCAAGAAGGTCTTGGCTAGAATAGTTCGGCATCTCCCTCCCTGCCTTGGGCAACAGTGGGGTCGTACGATGTCAACTTCCGCCCTTCCGCCGGGTCTCGGGCAGCAGGGCGGTTCACAAATGTGTCGCGGTCTTCCCAAGTTTCGGCGAGCAACTGCCTGCGACTCTGTTCCGACCATCCGCACTTTGCAGAATGAGCTTTTTTTCCTGAAGGACGACCTTAATCACTTTCGCAGAGGAAAGCGGAAAGATAGTCTCCAACTACGAGGGGAAGGTGTCGCATGAGCACCTTAACGACAGAAGATGAAGTTGGTGATGAGCTTCGCGGCTTATCCAAACCGCAAAGCGGCAACAACGCCGTAACTCGCTATCGGTCGGTCCTGCCTCGATACATCGAGCGCAATGAAAACCTACTCGAACTGATGCGCATCCCCACAACTGCCGAGATGGGCGAGATGCTGGCGTTTCGCGGCGTGCCTAACGACCCTGAACTTTGGAATGCCGAGCCGAGCCGCAAGATTGATGCAATGGCGTCCTTCGACAGTGCGTACGCTCCAACAGAGGACCTGACCACGTTCTCGGAACGTTTTTTTGCCCGCTATCGACGAGCGCTATCGGCCAGAAACTTCGATGACGAGGAGTATCGTGCGTTTTTCTTCGGGGCGCGCGACGTCATGAAGGGAGCGCGACTGCGACCGCTACCTGCATCCATGAGCTCTTTGAAAGGGACGGGAATCATGCTTTCGGGGCCGTCGTTGATGGGTCGTAGCGCGCTTCTTCAGCGATACAGAGAAATTCTTAAAAAGCCCTTCCGAGTGTACGGAGAGGGCCCAGAGCCGGCCATGATGTGGGTCGTACCTGGATTGAACATTAGTTATCCCGCTTGCGGAACTTTGAAAGGGCTGCTGGTAGACCTTAGACATGCCATCGTCGCCGCTGTCGGTCGGGCCGACACGCCGGTCGATATCCTGCCGGAGTTTCGGGGAGACGATGCAATGAACGCTGCCATATCGGCGTGTATTCTGCTGAATGTAGGTGTGCTAGTGCTTGACGGAGCCAGCTTCGCGTCGCTAGAAGGGCAACCTCTTCAGATTCTACAGTTTCTTGTCAAGTTCCAGCAGTATTCGGGCATCCCGGTCGTGCTATCTGGAACTCCCGCATTCATGCACATAGTTGGATTGGCAGGAAGTAAATCATCCAATCTTTTCAGCGGGCCATCTCATCACTTCGACCCGTTCCCTCCGCCTGTCGTCGACGAAGACAGCGGAAGGGCGCAAGGTCATTCTGTATGGACGAAGCTCAATTTATGGTTATGGTCCCTTGGCCTATTCTCGCCTGAAAATCTCATGCCCGTCGAGCTCCCCGTATGGACGCATGAGTTCTGCGTCGGGAGGATTGGATGGCTTGTTCAAGGATTTGAGGCCCTCCACACAGCACTGATTCGTAAGCCTTCATTGTTGCAGTACGGTGCATTGACGAAAGAAAATGTTGCTCGAATTTTCGAACAACGATTGCGTTTGCAAAGAGGCGCTAGGGAGGTGGCCACGGAATGCATGTACGCCGGAAAAATCGAAGACAAGACCGATTTTTTCGATTACATCGACCACCTTCCCTTGTCGTTCATTCGGAAGGCGGGTTATCGGGAATGGTTGAAGGCGACAGCACGGTGACGTTGCAATGAAATCTGCGGATTCCCAACTTGTCGTTATACCGCCGTTCCCAGACGGTGAGGTGGTCAACGGCCTAATGGCTCGACTATATCCCTCTGATGGCACCAGTACGCTTGAGGTGGCTTACCAGCGATTGCTTTCACGGCTCCCAGGTTTGGATAGCATGCCAAGTGGTCTAGGCGACTTTCACAAGGTGATTGGCCACCTTTATGGTGACCTACAGTTTCTTCTTGCCCGGCACACCGCGCTCGAGTTCTTTTGTTGTGGATTACCCTTTGAGCGCATCTCCGCGCAACGTGACAGGGTTATAAATGTGTGCCATGGGCCCGTTAGGCTCACGTGGTTACCCGTGCTGCTAAATGTTTCTGAGCGGGCGTATCTGCAATGTTCAGAATGCGAAAAGGAGCAGCAACGAAAATTCGGCTTTACATTTGTACATCGGCGCACTGGTGCGCCCTTTGTGAGCGCATGCCCGATTCATCAGTGTGTTCTGCGCCCAGCGGCAACCCAAGGTCTGCTCTTTGACTCGTTCTGTAGGAGCGCTCCGACGTCATATCAACGGTTGCAGGCTGTCGAGTTCGCGCAGCGCGTCGAAGAGTGCATGGAGGGCCGGGCAGCGTCGTCGCGTTATCACAAAGATAAAGTTGCACAACATCTTTCGGAAGGGGGGTGGACATCCGACAAAGGGCGAGTCTATCTGCAAGAGTTGCTCGAATCATTTCCCCTTTTCTTTTCCGGCGCATTTACCGACGCGCGGCTGAATCTGCTCGTCCAGTCTTCGAAATACGTTGGAGCTGCGGTACGAAATCTGATGAGGAAGGACCGCGGCATTCATCCAGTATGGTGCGTGCTGTTTAGTTGGTTTGCCGACGATTGCCATCGTAGTTCTCGGACTGTGGTTCGTACACCGGGACAACGCCGGGTGGCGCCATCGGCCGACGATATTCGGGCTCACCTTGCGGGACAGGCAACGTTGACGGCGGCAGCAAAGGAGATGGGTTTAGGTACCTCGCAGTTGTCCCAACTCTGCAGGCGATACAACATCAATGTCAGCCGGCGACCGAAGTGGATTGACGAGTCAATTTATACAGACATAGTGGCGGCGCTGGAGCAGGGTCTCTCGCCACGTGATATCACCAAGCGTTTTCGAGTTTCGCAGCCAACGGTTTACCGTATCTTGGCGGGTAGGCCACAAATCGAAATGACAAAACGCAGAACAACAGCTCAACGCACTGCAGCGGAGAAGGAGAATTGGCTCGCGGTTTTGAAGTTGAATCCCGAAGCATCCCTAACCGCACTGCGAAGTCTGCGTCCGACCACTTACGGATACCTCCGGCGACACGAGCCAAGATGGCTTCGTGAACACGGCCGCGCCAATAGGTTGGTGCAAAAGCGACGTCGAGGTGAAAGTCCAACACTCCTGATGAACCTGCTTGTCGATGCCCTTTCAAAAGTGCCAACTCAGCGTAAGGAAAGTGGCTGGATGCCAGTGCGCAAGTCTATGTACCGGATGAGGTCAGCCACTGGGGTCAGCGAATATGCGCTGGCGACTAGTGTATCTAAGTCGTTCAACGCGGTTCAGGAAGAAAGCAGACACGGGTTTGTGCGACGCCGGGTGGAATGGGCACGCTCCCGGCTGGTGTCAAGAAATCCGAAAAATTGGGAGCTCGCGCGCGCGGCAAGTCTGCGCGTCGAGACGATTCAGAAGTACATGATGACTGTCCACAAAGCGGACGCTTAGAGGAGACGCCATGCCACAAGACGCTCTGAACTCGGTGCTCCCACTGACGCGCATTAAGCCTGAAGAAGACGTCTCCGGCTATGTTGTGTGTGAGTCAGCTAATCACTTCAGTGGCAGCCCGCGAGTGCGCTTAACTTTTCTACACCGTGCGGAATGGGTCTGTCCGTCGGGACTGGGTTCAGTTGCGCAAGCTTTTGGCGGTTTGGTTCCAGACCTACATGAATTGATTCACAGCCACACGCGTTTCCGAATCTTCGAACCATTTCAGAGCCTTGACGAGCAAAAGCGGCTGTATGAGCACCATGCTGGTCCATCGAAGAGAGGCAGTGCGCGAACGTTTCCGGAATATGCAAGAGGTCAAATAGCAGTATGCCCTCAGTGCATTGACGAAAGTAGACGCTGTCATGGCTACGCGATTTGGCAACGTCTGCATCTCATGCCTGGAATCCAAGCATGTCCAAAGCATCAGCGAGCACTGCTCACCTGTAGCGTTTGTAACGCAAAGCCTCACAGGACCATACCGCCATCGCGACCCAGTTCGAAATGTCACTGTGGACGCCCCATGAAACCATTTGTCGACCTGAATCCAAAGGGCGAACAGGCAACCATCGCTATCGCGCAGATGGCAGATGACTTACAGCGCGGTAAAGTCACCCCTCAAATTTCGTCAACAAGTGTCCAAAATGCAATTCGCGCAGAGTGCCGCATTGGACTTGAGGGGCGAGCGACTTTGGATACTCTCGCTGAGCAGTTAATTGCAAGCGTGGGTTTGGACGTCTTTGAAAATGCTGGCATCGGGACTGAGACTTTGAGCAGACTCGCGGGCAGTCATAGGCAAAGCAATCCTCTCCGCAATCCTATCCAACATCTTCTCGTTATCTATGGGGTATTCGGTGGATGGGAAGGTCTTTATAAGTCTCTCGGCGACGCTAGCGACTCACTCGATTGGTCGCCGACGGAAAGCCCGAAAGTAGCTCATGTCGGCGACGGCTCTCGAATAAGCCATTTGCGCGGAGAAGCTTATGTTGCTTACGTGCAAAGTCTGCCAGAGTGCGAGATTTCCATCATGAGAGAGCGTAGCCGTAATTGGCTGTTGAAGCAGCTCGCCGCGAATCCGCGTCTTCGGCGCGCGGATTTGCACTCGTCAAGCGCTGCCGTACGCTTCCTCCGGACGGTGGACGCGGACTACTTGAATCAAGAACTGCCGCCACTCAAAGTTCCGATGCATACGTGTGATGTGGAAACGCTTTCGCAGCGAATTCGTGGCCTCGAAAGCCGGATTCATCGGAGACGCCAATCATCGTTGGCCGAATGTCCGTACAGACGTCTCACGCGAAGCTATCTCCTTGACGATGGAAGGTTCGAACCATCTTCTGTCCTCAAATCCCCGCAAGTAGTTCAGGCGCTAAAAATTTGTGTCGACACCTATCAGGCGTGGCGACATCGTGCTGTGGAGGAACTCTGCTGCAAGGTGCGCATGTTTGCGAATTTGTCCGTCTATGGCGACGAGAAGATATATCGGACGCTCAGACCTAAAGCCTTCCGCGCATTGGTGGCGAAGGTAGCCCAGCTGCTAGAGGAACAGAAATGTTGACTGGCGACTGCTCCCATTTGCCATATTCACGAGGCGAGGCAATGCGGTTGACCCGGGAGACTGCAGAGCGAGCCGAGAAAATGTCGTTCGACCCGACTCATCCGGAGACGCTTCGTTTACGTCATTTGTTGGGGAGTCCAATTCTGCAATGGCCGCCGTCACGTCCACTTCACGACCCCCGCGGTGTCGCCAGCGCTGTATCGTTCACGTGCTGGAAAAAAGCCAGCGCGAGCCGTGTAGGCATTGCGGGCTCCTATTTCAGCCACAAGGCTGGTGGGCGGACGGCCTGTCATTCATTCCTCGAGGCCAAGCTCCTTCGGTATTTCGAGATGTGTCCATTCGTCGTCGAAATTCGCACGCAGTACCCGGCTTGGAACCGCGCGGATTTCCTTAAGTACTGTGAGAAGGGGAAACGTATGCCAAGAAACAAAATCATGACGGTTGATTTCATGCTGACGCTGCGAATACCGGGTTATCCGTTCGCGTTATATCACGGCGTATCGGGCAAGCCCTCTTCACTATTAGAAGAGGAGCCGGTTATCGCTCGACATAGACGAGAGGCCAACTCTCTCAACGAATGGGGAAGCACTCACGAACCTATGACAGAAAATACTGTAACGAATGTGGAATGCATCAACTATCGCCGGATGCTTTCCTACATGCTCCACACTGATGATATTGGACGGCATGCTGTCGTTGCGGCTGACCTCGCTAGAGCATTGAAAGCGACAAATGCGCACGGAAGTCTCGACCGAGTGTTGTGCATGGTCGCTAGGCGCCTGGGATGGGACCGGCGACTTGGCTATCGGCTGTTTGGAATCGCAAACTTCCTTGGGTACTTATCGTGGAATCATCAGTATGAACTTCACCCCCGGTACCCAATGAAGCTAGGAGAATAAAAAGCCAAATTTAAATATCCGGACGTTGCCGTTTAACGTTAAGTGATATAGGAGTGCATAATGAATGACATAAAGAGCAGGACACTAAACCCGAACGGAAACTGGGTCTTTGTCTCCCGAGGGGGTGGCGAGACGCTCTTCCGATATATTTCAGAAGACATGACCCATGTATGGATGATGGAGATTGGAACAGCCAAAAACGGCAAGGTAAAAATTCATAAGCCTGCTGCGACGCGCAAGCTAAGAGTTAAGTGGAGGAAAGCAGACGTAGGCGAATGGCTTCGCGCAAAAAGGCTCCGGCATGTTGATGAGCGTGGCATACCTGAACCGATGGCGCTCGCCGAAATTCCGCAAGGCGTGGATGCTGATATAGATAAGAAACGTGCTCTCGTATCTTACATCTTGGAGACTTGGGGCGACGACGCCTTGATGACTGAGCAAGGCTACACGGAGGCAATTCGGCATGCTTCCGATATCTATGAAGTGTCGTTGATAACAGCAAGAAAGTGGCTCGAGTCTAATTTGTTCTACGGCGGTCACCCGAACGCAAACATTCCACAAGATTGGAACAAGGGGGGGCCCGGGGCTAGCCGGCGAGGACTTCGTGATGCACGGGGAGAGTTCATCAAGAATATGGGCCGTCCGACTGACGCGGAACGCATCGACCCGAACACAATCCACCGGCGCAAAAGGCTGACGCCGAAGAAGTATTCTGAATGGTGCAACTTCGTCAAACTGCAAGCTTGGGCGAACAATGACGAGATAAGGGTAATTCTCGACCGATTTAAACTAGGGCGTGTTGGATTCAATCGCGCGGAAGATGGAACCCTGCAGGCATTTCCTCAGGACCCGAAATATTTTCCCGATGACTATCGTATGAGGCAGGTTGGACGTCCTGTGCTTAATAAAGCTCGGCACGAGCGAGACTTGGCTCGAAAGCATCAACCGGGGTTCCGCAGAGAAACAGCCGGTGGTAGCGCTGGCCAGCTTGCGCACGAAGATTTGAGCGTGCTGGATATAGACGGAACGATTGCGGATAACTTCCTGTGTTTTGGTGACCAACTAATAAACATTGATGGACACGGAAAGCCAACCGTACTTCTCGCGGCCGACCGAGGAAGCAGCGCGATAGCAGGGTGGTACGTCACATTCGGCGTCGAGAATGGGGATTGCTACAGGAATTGCGTCTTTTCGGCGTACACCCCGAAAGAACGTGAACTCATCAGGTGGGGTGTTCCCCACCTCAAGGGGATGGTTTATGGCTGCGCGAGCCAGATTTTTATTGACCGGGGGCCGGGAATTTCGAAGGCGACGCAGGATGCCATCGTCGAGCGCCTGCGTACCGATATGTTAATGGCTCAGCCAGGGGACCCGCAAGGTAAAGGACATGCGGAAGGCGTCATGGGTATGTTTCAAGAGGAGCTTAAACATATTTTGGGGTCTACGCACAAAACGGGAAACGACGACGAAGACAGAAAGAGACAAAAGCACGCAAGGAGGAACGCGGTTTCCATGAGGATATTCATGCAGGCATTGCTCACTGCGATAAGCCGTTGGAATCTGCTTCTTGACGTTCGCCATCTCCTCACCCCGGCTATGATGGAGGAAGGGGTGAAGCCAGTTCCCTTCGACATCTACGTTCGAAACCAAGGATTGCGAGGCGGTGACTTCGAGGGAAACTGGCCTGAGGAGAAAATCTATAGAAACCTCTGCGTTACCTACAAGGACATCAAGGCCCCGAACGGAATAGTCACCATCCAAAACCGCCAATACAAATCGACAGACCTGCAAACCTTTGCGCGTCTCCACGAAAAACTGCACGGCGGTAAGTCGCTGCTTATCACCGCTTATGAGATGCCGAACGCTCCGCTTTATCTCTTGTGGGAACGCCCCGGCGGCAATCTGGATGTATTGGATGCCACGGGCCAGACCGAGAAAGCATTTGGCGATGGTACACGTTGGCTGCACGATTTCGTCGGCAGATGCAAGAATGCAGCATTGAGAGAGGCGCGACATGCATCTCGCAGGGCCCCTACTGTCACAGAGACGGTTGCCTCTGGTAGCGTATCCGCGGCCACTCACAAGGATATGGAGAACGTCGAAAAAAGCGCCTCGCCGAAGGTTGCGGGGACCACATCACTCTCTGAGTCCAAGCGAAAGGCGAAGGCATATGAGCAACAGCAAAACGTCGACGCTACGTTAGAGGCAATGGGCTCACCACACAGGACAACCGCGCCGACTTCGAAGCCAAACTTTATTAGCGAAGAGTGGTTGCTGTCGGACGATGAACAGGAGTTGTTCACCAAATGATAGGTTCTTTATCTTATGCTGTCAGAGTCCCTCTTTTTGGGGCATAGTTGGCACCAAGTCCAATAATGGCGCGGTTCGAAAGGCTTCTATTTTTTTTGCTTCGGCATGGACGATTCGGCGCAACGCGGGGGGTGAAAACGACTGATAGGACACGCTAATAGGCAACTGCGCGGCCCGCGGGCTTTAAGGTGTGGCTCGACGCGGGAGTGTGGCAGAAAGGCTTCTATTATTCAGATACACGTTGCGAAGCCGAAACAGAAGCGTTTACAGGTAAACGTTTCTCGCGGTTCTCGCCAAGCGTTTTGTCGACAAGACCTTGTTTGTAAAGCGTAAATGCTTCTAATTGCGAGGTCGAAATTCGGCGGCTTTGGCGGCCAAATCTCGCAAAAAACCACTCGGAATGATGCGCAAGTGGGCCCGTGGTCGGTTTAGACTGCGTCTCTCCCCGGCCGTTGCGTCATAGTCACCAATGGGCCAATCGGCTTGCGCCGCTACGTGACGTGGCTGCACTGCTTAAGCGCTCCCCTAAAGCGGTGACAACTGCAACAAGAGCCACTCCACCGCCCCGACCGGATAGTCTTCCGGCCACTCCCTTGCCAGCAACTCAACCGCTTCCCGCACCTCCATCCCTACCCTCATCTCCGCATCGTCGTTTTCCGCCCCCACTTTACCCGCCCTCATTGCCCCCAAAATCGATTGCGCGCAAGCAATCCGGTCAATCGCTCGGCGCAAGCGCACGAAGCTGGCGTCAGAAATCCCCGCGTCTCGTGCCGCAACTCCGAGTTCGTTGGTGACATCCGTCAGCAGAACCGATAGCAATTCAACCGCGCGTCGATGAATGTCAGTGAGCGCTAACTTATTTCGGTGTGTTTGGGCCGTGGCAGTCTTTGAATTCATGCCCATTAAAGCGATGGTGTTTAAATGCTCCCGTCGCGCGACGCGCCGAGTCCCCGTAAGCTGGCCGCGCTTTGTTGAATTGGGTTGGCTGCAGGAGTCGCAGTCGTTGCTTTCAAATCTGCTCGCCTTTGACTGCATGGCGCCGATGGCCTTGGATGTACGTCAGGCGAATGCTGTTTCCGTCGACGATGGTCAACGCACTCGGAGGTGGACTATGAGCAAGAGCAGCGGCAGCAAAGGTGGGCAGGCAGGAGGCCGCCAGCCCACAGGAAGTAGCTCGAAAGCCGGTAGCCCTGGTCGCGAGCGGCCAGCTAACGGGTTTATCGGAGGTAACTGGCCAAGTACTACTGGCGCCAAGTCTGGCGGCAACCGCGGGAACACGACGCCGTCTGCCGGCAAAAAGTAACACCCCGTGGGGGTAGACCTCGACGCGAAAGCGGCCCCCCCTGAAAGAGCGAAGACAGCGACCGACACCGTTCGCTCGCGCGATACTCGTTGGCGCGTGCTGTATGACGCAACTTCCAAACGGCCCATTGCGCAATTATGGGCGGGACCCTGCCTCGCCCGTCTGCCGTCGTACGACGAACCGATGAACTTCCATCCTTATTACGCGGCGCGCCGCTTTCCGCTGCCCATCAACGCGTCGAGCTCGTCAAACCAACTCCTCGTGTGAATCAACCGTGCACGATGGATACCGGTCGCAAGGATTTCTGCCTTCGTGAGCTGGGAGACCGTTACCCACGAAGACTCGGCGAGAACATAAGTCGCGTTGTTCACGTGCTTGTTCTCAAGGAGACAAAACCCATTTTCGGGGAAGCCGAACACGACGTAGCCGTCGAAACCACCGCGTCCGACAGCGACAAACTCAGGCTCGTACCTTCCAATGGCAGCGAACCGTTCGGCGATGACCGGTCGGTTGCCCGGTGCCGCGCTTTCTACTATCCGCGACACCGCGACCTTCGCACTGGCCCAAGGATTCTGGCCTGCCGGCAGCAGGTCCCAATTCAGGCGCCTGATAGGGGACGCAATCCACGTTTCGAGCATCGACGTCAGGATTTCGAACCCACCAAGCTGCTCACGGAACACATTTGCTGTGTTGGTCGCCACCACATCGAGTTCAGTCTGAACCTTGAACGGGCCAGATACGAGAAACGTCGCACCGTCGCTGCGCGTTTGCACCTGCATCTCAATGGAGTACGGCGGGATGCGCGTTCGCGGATAGCGCTGGTAGGGTACATCCTTGACGCCGGTTTTCTCGACTTTGTCGCGTCCGTGGTGTTCGATCCATGACCAACTAATCTGCCTGTACTTAGTCTCCTTCGGCTGGTCACGATGAACGACGTCAAACCCCTCCGCATTGCGACGGCTTGCAGCGCCGCGCTTTGCCGATGGCAAGATGCTTTGACCGTTCTGGACGGAGATTTCGAAGCCGAGGCGCTGAAGCACTTCGATAGATGTGGCGTTGACCGGCAGCCCGACGAAATATTCGTCGCCCACGCTAAGATGGGTTAGGTGGCCGTTGATGTTGCGGGTTTTGCGATTTACTATCATCTGGATGTCCTTAATCAGAAAAAGGCCCCGACGTAGGAAATCGAGCCCCTAATCAATAGGACTCTCCAGACTGAATCCAAGGACGCGACAAATAAATTTATTTTCGGCGTCCGCAAGCGGCTGCAGAAGAGTCTTAAAAAGGAGTGTCTAGGGCAATGTCCGACACAGCAGAATCTGAGAGCAGACTGAGCAAAAGCGAAGTCGAAAACGAACTACTGCACATGAGCGCTGCTGATTGGGCCAGAGCCCAACGGTTCGCGAACTTCTTTTCACGCAGCCTCACGGGAATCACAGGCGATGACCTGCTCCAGGAAACACTAACGAAGTTGTTGAGCCAAGACCGCGTCTGGAAGCGCGGGCTGAAGCCGATACTGGTTCTATTCGTCGCGATGCGGGGCGTATCGAGCAACGACCTTAAAAAGGAGTTGAACGGGCCGATAGACCCGTTCAAGGCGGTTTCCACAACTGACGAGGAGCCGGAAGATGGCAGTCGGGAGCATTTCGAACTGGGTGTAACACACGATACGCCTGAAGCCGCACTCATAAAACGTCAACTGTTGGAGCAGATTGAGGCGGACGTCAGCCAGGACGAAGACGCGCATCTGCTCCTGCTCATGTGGATAGATGGAGTTCGCGGCGCGGAGGCTGCCACGGAACTGGGAATGGATGCAAAACGTCACGATGCCGCGAGGAAGCGCCTTGCACGTCGCCTGGCACCTTACGAAATGGCGAGGATGCAGCAATGAACTCGACAAAGAAGTCCGAACCTCACGATTTGCTCGCCAATGCTTTGGCGCGCGAGTTATTGGAGATGTCGGACGAAGACGTACTTGATGGCGCCGATGCCGGCGCCACGAAAGCTCACGGCCTCCGTCTCCTGCAAGCCGCAAAAGCAGAGTCGGGGCGCCGACGGCTCGCCGCCGCGCGCCAAGGGGTCGCAAACCACCGCTCCACGACTGGTCCGTCAAACGCGGGGGTTTCTGTGGAGGTAGCAAAGGCATACATCCTGCAGGCAATGAATGACGGCCGGTACACCTTGGCGGCACGCAAACTTGACGAAATGACCGACGAGGACTTGCTGGGGCTTTACTCGCGCATAAGGCGATTGGACCTGCCAGACGGTTCGGGCGGGAGTTCCGATAAATGAGTCCAGGCGAGCAGGCTGAAAAGCTGGTTGCGGATTTCGGGATAACTTCGCCGGAGGACTTAGACGTCGAGGCGTTTGCATTCGATGCGCGGCTCGAAGTTGAATACCAGGAACTGCAGGGGTGTGAAGCGACGCTCGTGGGCTATGAAAATCGCGCGATAGCAACTGTCCGTCCTTCGACCGTCCTCGGCCGGCAGCGATTTTCGATTGCACATGAACTCGGTCACTGGATGATGCACCGTGGACGCTCGTTTCGCTGCCGCGTTGATGACCCCGGCGACAACTTGGCATCTAACAAGGATTTTGAGAAGCATGCCGACGAATACGCGTCGCACTTGCTCATGCCTCGGCCGATTTTCCAGCCTATGGTGAAGG